>CERN01014547.1_pt1 | contig 156164 bp, 136 predicted proteins | sample 530761 | NCBI WGS metagenome assembly CERN01 (sample SAMEA2620947, study PRJEB7988) | marine metagenome | isolation source: saline water (ENVO:00002010), including | reverse complement strand
AGAGCATAGCAACCATTTGATCATTGAGAAGATTCGGAAAGCTAAGCCACTCACGGACAAAGATCTTGAGACCCTGGAGCAATTTCTTCTAGATTCAGACCCAAGTATTAGTACTGACGAATTTCACGAGCTTGTTGGCAAAAACCTAAAGGTAGTAGGGTTTGTACGGGAAGTTTCTGGTCTGGATCGTGAAACGGTTGTTAAAGAGTTCGGTCAGTTTTTGCAGAATAACCAACTCAGTTCAAACCAGATTCAGTTCATTGAGCAGATGATTGAGTTTTACACGGAAAAAGGACACCTGGATGTTGCTAACCTATACGAACCACCGTTCGACTTTATTGATGAAGATGGCTTAGACGGTGTATTTGAAAACAATGCCAATGTCATTGATTTACTGGTTGAAAAAGTAAAAGGGCTAAACAAAATCAAAGTAAGTTAGAGCAAGGAATCCGAGGGTACAATTCCTGGACAGAAAATCTATGCTTCTTTGACTAAGCTCCTTAGAAGCTAAATTTCCAATCGATCGTCAGTCGAGTGATTAATCAATCGCTGGAGGCAATAACGTTCATCCTTTGCGATACTATTTGATGATATTCGTCTTTCATATCTTGGGAAAGAAAAGAGTGGTCGATTATCTGGTCATATAGCTCTTTTTGCTCTAACTGCTTCCCAATGATATTCTCTATTTGTTTTGAGTTCAGTCCTATGCTCTCACCAAATTTGATAAAGGTTGGCAAATTAAAATTGCTCTTCTTTCCTGCAATAGTGAGTGATAGTTCTTCTGGGTCCTTTGACTCCGGGATAACCAGTCGGGTTGATAAGAGATCATAGGCGGGGGCTAGTTTCCAGCTCAATTTTGGATCTTTGAACAAAGAAAAATTCTTCAAATGCATATCCCCATTTCCACAAAGAAAGCAGAATAAAACTAATTCATAAAAACGAGTTATATCGAAAAGAGGATTTGAGCTATGTTTTTTAATTACTTTGGCAATCTGCTCATGAGAGCCTTTATATTTGTCCTCGGTTAAACGAAGAGTTAGCTGGCACATGTCCTCCATTGCAAATTTGTTTCCCTTTGCGTCTCGGTCAATTCTTTTAGTGATGTAAGCTTTTTCTCCAGAGGATAAATGAATAAGTCCAAATGGCACGGTTTCTATGCCCGCTGCTTGCGCCATGAGCATCGTACAGTGTTCATTTTCTGGGAGCTCATCCCATGTACTAGATGGTGGTTTAAGGATATATCTTCCCCAAAGCCCAACAATGGTAAGTTTGTCCGCCTCTTTAGTTTTATGATTTATTTCCAACGAAAGCTTTGATTGTACTCCAGGAACCGTAACCCGGTTTGTTACGGACTTTTTTGCTAACTCGTTTAGCTCATTCAGGCTTGCCTCAAGTATTGGTGCTTTCTTTGAATCAAATAACGTTTCCAGGCATTTGTCATGATACATTTCATCTTGAGCAACTTCCTGGGCACAAATCATACATCTGTTCATGATTCCCTCACACTGATATTGCCAATAGTATCCTTACAACTAACCAGAAGAAGCCCCATCCGATCTTTAGGGTTTACCTTCCAAGTTTCTTCTACCACTTCTAGTAACCATCCCTCCGGAATTATTCCATCAAAGAATGGAAAAAGGATGTTTGATTCATAGGGCTCCTCTTGGAGGGGGAGAGTAAGGCTCACTGGTTCTATATTAGAACCAGCCAAATAGTCTGCCTCATAAGTAAAGCGGTATCCTGTATCAGTTTCTTCCAGCAGTCCGGCTTTTGTTTCGTAAATATATATATCTGCTTTTCTATAGCTCATTACGATCCTCAATTGGTATCGGTCCCATAGTGTGACCAAATAGTAACAGGACTTGATTCACTTTGTCTAGCTGTAGGCTTTCTTTACCTTGCTCCAGATCCCGGACAAAGCGGAGTCCAACCCCGGCTCGTTCAGCAAGTTGCTCTTGTGTGAGGCCCAGCTGCGTACGGCGAGTTTTAACAAAGGCTATAAGTATTTTGTTTGGATTCATTGTATACCTGTACGGGTATAAATTTTATTGATTCGCCTATATTATACCTGTTCGGGTATAAATATGCAATAATTGATTGTTTTATATCCGTACGGGTATAGCAGAGTTACTCAGAAAGGAATTACTTGGTTTAGAGTTATTTTGGTATACTAAATTAATGCGAGTTTAATTTATATACTTTAAGTCAAGTAATAGTTGACAATCCTCACATTATCTAAACCAATAAGTTTGTTTTGTAGCAATTAAGTAAAGTATTACTTTACTAATAATGAATAAAATAAACTACATATTGCAAAATTGGCCTTCATGTACGGTTATAACCACGGAGTGGCTGGAGGAAAGGGGGGTTTCTCGTCAGTTGGCAGACTCATATAAAAAAAGTGGATGGCTGGAAAGCTTTGGGGTAGGGGCTTATAAGAGACCAAAAGAGGATGTGAAATGGGTTGGGGCACTTTACACTCTTCAAAAACTGGATAAATATACCATACACGTTGGTGGTAAGACAGCATTAGAGGAGCATGGGCTTAGTCATTACATCCGGAAAAGTAGTAGTAAGATTATTGTATTATGGAAGAGACCATCAGAAAGGCTACCAAAATGGTTTATGAATCAAGTGTGGGATGATCATATAGAAGTTAGATCAGCTAACCTTTTTGCCCAATCAGGAGCTCATTCGGAGAAAATAATCAATGGAATAGAAGTGAATGTGTCTTCTCCAGAACAAGCTTTTATGGAATACCTTTATGATGTGCCAAAGCATGAGAGCTGGGATGAGATGAATTACCTGTCAGAAGGGCTGGTCTCTTTAAGGCCTGCGGTTGTTCAGTCATTGCTGGAAAGCTGTAACTCAATAAAGGTAAAACGGCTATTTTTGTACCTGGCTGAAAGGCATAATCACACTTGGTTTAAAAGGATAGATGTATCAAAAATAGAACTTGGAAGTGGTAAACGGCAAATCATGAAAGGTGGGAAACTGGATAAGAAATATCAGATAACAGTTCAAGAATTGGAAAGAGAGGATCGATGAGGTGCAGCACGAACTCCCAAAAATTATTGGTAAAGGTTTAACGAAAAATGAAAAAGAATTTCTTCTCTCGTTTAAGAGTAGTAATCCGGATTGGGGCCTGATTGATATTTCACATTTGAAAGAACTTCCGGGTGTAAAGTGGAAGCTACAGAACATTTAATAAATGGATAAAAAGAAACATACAGAAGCGTATAAAAAGCTAGAAAATTACTTGGTTAAATAACCACGATTTAGTGTCGATAGGAATCAATTAATACTATTCACCATACTTAATTGAAAAACCTTGACTGTGTACTGAGTCCAGTGACACGTATGTTCTTGATTTTAAGAGTTAAGTTATTAATTTGAAGCAATTGTGAATTAATAATAGTGGTGATATGAAAGCTTGGTTTTTTGGGGTATTAATTTCAATTCTAGGTTATAGCTATAGTGCTTTGGCTCAGCAAACTATTACTGTTCCAGATGACTATTCGACCATTGATTCAGCACTTACACTTTCTGATCCAGGAGCTATTATAAGAGTAAACCCTGGAATTTATTATACAAATCCAGCAGCTGGCGATGCAACAACGCTTGTAATTGATGGTGGTAGAAAACTACAATCTAGGTTCTCAGCTAATGGTGACACTTCCTATATAAGACAAACAATTTTAGATGGAAACAAGAATGGGACCGTCATAAGATTAACGGATGGAGAGATTGAGGGGTTTACCATTCAAAATGGTTATGTAAAAGGGGAGGATTTTGTAGGCGGTATAAGAGTTGATGCGAATTCTGACCATGAAACACCGAATTTGGTTTCACACTGCATAGTCAAAGATAACTATGGGGTTAAAGGTGGTGGCGTTAGGATAAAAGGGCCAGACCGTTTTGATACTGCAACGATCCAGAATACAATAATCATCAATAACTATTCTGAGGAAGGTGGGGGTGGTGTTCGATCAGATGGAATTGAATTTAATATGCACAATAGTATCATTTATAACAACGTATCTGAACAGTGGGGTGGTGGGCTAAATATTGGTGGAGGTGTACAACATTATATAACGCATTCACTGATTTATAAGAACAAAGGAAAAACTGGCGTTGGTGGTGGTGGCATCAATATTTATGGGCGCTCCTACCCAATGTTTGTAAATTCAATTATATGGGGAAACGAGCACCCCTCAGGTGTTGGAGAGCAAATATATGTCTTTGAGGGTGGAGGAAGTTTGATTAATTCTATTGTTCAGAATCTGGGAATAAAAAGCAATGAAGTTCCATTTATTGAAGAATCGATTGATCTAGATCCTAAAATTATTTATTCAAACGGTAGATTTTACTTGCATACATCAAGTCCTGCCATTGGCGCGGCGAACATTTATGATCAACAAGAAATAGATATTTATGGAGGGCAAAGACCATATCCTTCAAACTCTACTGGTGATATTGGACCTTTTGAACATTGGCTCTCTTCCCCAAAAGTTTTTGAAGAAGAAACCAGTGAAACGAAAATCATTATTTCCATTGATGCAGATAGTCTTAAAGATGGAAGATTAAATTTCGATTTTGTTGGGTGGTCTGTAAATGGAGAGCTTAAATCCACATCTTCGGTTGCTGAATTAGAGTTTGAGCAAGGCACTAACGATCTTGAAATGATATATACGATTGATGACTCATCTGAGAGAACTACAGAATATCATGTGAGTGTATTTGAAAAAAACCGACAATTTGCGGATACCTTATTTACAAATAGTGGAGTAACAACTCTTGGCTCAGATTTGACTTACTTACCACTAGCTGATGGTAAAATGCAGATCTTGGACAATAACTTTGAGGACCAGTTCGACTTATTAGTTGACGGTGAAGTTAGAAGTGTAAGCTCCGTGTCTCAGGACTCAACGGTCTATATATCCTCAACAAGCCGTGTTGTCTATAGTTTTGACAAGTTTGGAATACCAGTTTGGGACTCACCATTGGGCGGTGAGCTTCAAGCAACACCCACGATAGATAATAAAAGAAATCTACTCTATGTTGGAGTTAGCAATAGCAATTTATTCGCAGTAGATCGTACTACTGGTTCAGTAGTTTGGAATGACAGATTGGATGCACCGATCAATCAGCCAGGTATTATAATTGAAAGTGATTACCTATATGTCACTGATGAGGAAGGGAAAGCTTATTATTACGATTTAGACGCGCAAGTAACTGGTCAACAACTTAATCCCATATCTACATATACAACGGGTGATAGCATAGGAACTTCCGCTGCAGTTGATAATAGTAATAACATTTATCTAGCTACAAAAAAAGGTAATCTTACCAAGTTTCGTATTACCGATAGTTTAGAACTTGATGTTGCTTGGAGTATTAATGTAAGTAGTAGCTTTAATGTTTCACCCGTTATAGCTCATGATGGTGCTGTTCTTCTTGGAGGTACTGATTCTACCCTATATGCTATGGTAGGTACTACTGGTGCTACTAAATGGGAGTTTAAAACTCAAGGTGCTATTACTTCTACACCGACAATTAATGATTATGGTGTAGTTTATGTAGGCGACGAGACGGGCACTATTTATGCAATTAGTGACTCAGGAGATTTGCTTTGGGAGTTTAATACTTCGTCAGCGATAGGTAATGCTACGGCTTATATAAATGGGAGAATTACTTTTACTAACGAAGATGGAGAATTATATAAAATTTATGACGGATGGAGGTTTGATGGGACTCAGGGGAAGAGAAAATTCAATTTAAAAATACCACAATGGAGAACATATCAAGGTAATTTTCAAAGGAGTGGAAATGCTAATGATGAAGTTACTACTTCAAAAGAAAACGTGGATCTTGCTCCAGAATCTTTTCAGTTGCTACAAAACTATCCAAACCCCTTTAATCCAAGTACTCAAATCCGATATAGTCTCCCTAATGCAACAGAGGTGAAACTTTCTGTATACAACATGCTTGGGCAAAGTGTAGCTACCTTGGTTGATGGAAGACAAAATTCGGGTTGGCACACTGCTTTTTTTGATGCTTCTGGATTATCAAGTGGATTATACATCTATCGATTACAGGCTGGAGGGTTTATGAGCACCAAGAAATTGATGTTGATCAAATAAACCGTATAACATTTTTGTAATTGACGTCTACATTTTATTAAATCAGAATTAATAGGGCTAACAGTTTTGACAATTTTAGAAGACTAACTACGGCTCAAATTTTCTAAATAATTGTATATATGAAAGCCGTTCACCAGTGGAAGTATTAGTGGGTACAATGGTTGGTACAAGGGCATTAAAAATGCGCTTTAAGCGTATTTATAGTTAATAAATAACTTCACTCATAATCGATTGGTCGCAGGTTCAAGTCCTGCCGGGCCCACTTTTCTTCTTCCTTTCTAGCGGTTTGCCACTATACACCTTGCACCTCTGTCTATTCCTCTCCATATTCTCGCAAATCACAACAAATGAATTCCATGAAACAGCTTCTGACTTTCCTAGCCCTGCTTATTATCTCCGTGTCTTTACAGGCTCAATCCTACCCGCATATTCTGCCAATGAAAGAGCGAGCTGCCGTGATTGATAATCTTCTGGAGGATAAAATCCAGACTTTATTACCCGAGATGATGAGGGAGACTAATATCGATATGTGGGTTGTAGTTTCAAGGGAATACAATGAAGATCCTGTTATCGAGACGATGCTTCCGGCTACATGGTTAGCTGCCCGGCGCCGTACTATTTTGGTAATGTATGACAGGGGAGAAGGTGAAGGAGTAGAAACACTGGCTGTTGCCCGGTATGATGTTGGGGAGACTTTCAAAAGAGCATGGGATAAAGAACGTCAGCCTGATCAATGGGAAAGGCTCAAAGAGATTGTTGAAGAACGAGATCCTGAACGTATTGGAATAAATGTCTCAGAAATATGGGGACATGCCGATGGCATGGTGGTAACTGATCATAATGAAATGAAGGCAGCACTTGGTAAAAAGTACACTGATCGTTTGGTTTCTGCTGAGAAATTAGCAGTGAAATGGCTTGAGACCCGGACGGCAAAAGAGATGCAGATATATCCGCAAATCGTCCGTATAGCTCATGAAATCATTGCTGAAGGATTTTCTGATGCAGTAATTCAACCCGGGATAACTACAACAGAAGATGTGGTTTGGTGGTACAGAGAAAAAATCAGAGAACTTAAACTGAATACTTGGTTTCACCCCAGCGTATCTATTCAAAGGGCTGACCCAGAGTCATTTGATCACCTTCGCACTTTTGATAGCCGTCCGGGAGAAAATACAATCATGCCCGGAGATTTACTTCATGTTGATTTTGGCATCACATACTTGCGCCTGAATACAGACACTCAGCAACACGCTTATATACTTCGTCCTGAAGAAACTGAGGTGCCGGGGTATCTGGTCAAAGCTTTCGAAAATGGAAATCGCCTCCAGGATATTTTCACCAATAATTTTAAAGAAGGCAGAACTGGAAACGAAGTTTTAGCGATGTCTTTAAAGCAGGCCAAAGATGAAGGACTTACCCCAAGTATTTACACCCACCCGATTGGATATCATGGTCATGCTGCAGGAACAACCCTTGGGATGTGGGATTCTCAGGGAGGAGTTCCCGGCGACGGCGACTATTCGCTTCATTTAAATACCGCATATTCTATAGAATTAAATGCAGCAACGTATATCGAACAATGGGGCAAAGAAATCCGCATTATGCTCGAGGAGGATGCCTTTTTTGATGAAAGTGGCGTGTGGTATATCGATGGTCGTCAGCGTGAAATTATGACAATTCCCAGAATTCCTGCGAAGCAATAGTAAGAATGAAAATTCGACGAGCTAATAAGAATGATCTTGATGACGTTTTGAAATTGTTCAGTGAAACAATTCTGAATAGTAACAAAGCTGATTATTCTGACTTACAATTGGCTGCGTGGAGTTCAAGCATCGATGATAGGGAGCGGTGGCTCAAAAAAGTAGAAGATCAATACTTTCTTCTTGCGGAAATTGATGGAAAGGTCACGGGGTTTGCTTCAATTAATAAAGGATATCTTGATACAATGTTTGTTCATCATAAGTATCAGGGAAAGGGTATTGCAAAAAGTCTTTTAGAAGAATTGGAATCATATGCTCAGCAAAGTGGAGAGAGCCAAATAATTACTGAATCCAGTATTACAGCTTGTTCATTTTTTAGTAAACACGGCTTCAATGTTCTCAAAGAACAGACTGTAATTAGGAATGGAGTTGAGATAACAAATATCCGAATGGTTAAAGACTTATAGGAATAAGTAAGGTGTTTGCCTTTTTATTTTGCATCCGGTACCATCTAAAAAGTGTAGTACAATGGAGTTCCTTATTACCCTGCCAAGCAGTAATAGAAGAACTCAGGATAAAGGACTCAGAATTCTGAACAGAACGATCCTGACTCCTGAATTCTGAGTCCTGTATCCTTTAATACAACTAAAATCTTGCAGTTTAAGCCTGTTTGATTTTATACTTTCAAAATAAATGTTATTGCTATGAAACAAGTCATATCAAATAAAACAATTCTAAGATTATTTGTGGTTGGGATGGTTATTGGGATCACTGCGATGTATATCTATCTAACTTGATTAAGCGCTTCTTGTCTTTCTCCCACTCATCTGCTACCATCACAAAAATGTTGGAGTAATATGAAATTCAATACTTTAGAAGATAAAATAGCTCATGCCCGAAGTCTGGAAAATCCGCCGGAACCCTTGAGAGAGGATTTTTTCAGTCTGCTTAAAAAGGGTATTGGAAGTGACAAGACCTATCTTACCTATCGGGATTCAGAGCAAAATAGAACGGAAGTTTCATATCGGCAATTTTATGAGTGCGTCATAAATACTGCTCGTTTTTATCAATCACGGGGTTTAGAAGCCGGTGATAAGGTTGCCACCATTTCTCACAATCACTGGCATACAGTGGTTCAATATTTTGCAGCCTGGTTCTGTGGGTTGGTAGTAGTTCCGGTCAATCTTGGGGAAGATGATAATCGCATAGCTTACATCCTGAAGAATGCGGAAGTAAAGCTGGCTCTAGTTCGGGATGAATATTCTGATCGCATTCAAAAGATCATAAAGAAAGAAAACCTGCTTTCTGAATTGGAGGTCATCGTTTGTGATGATTCTGTAGAGTCATTTTCCAAAAAGAATGGAGAATTGAAAGAAGTACAAGTTGGTACTGAGTCTGAAGCATTGATAGTATTTACATCCGGTACTACAGGGAATCCAAAAGGTGTTGTTTTGACTCAGCGTAATCTTCTTGAAGATGCTCGAACCATTAGTCAATGGCACAACATTGATGGTCAAACAAAAATGATGTGTATTTTACCCATTCACCACGTAAACGGTACGGTGGTGACGATGATTACTCCTTTTTTTGTAGGAGGATCTACCGTTTTAAATCAGAAATTCAGCCCGGGACATTTCTTTCAGATTATTGAAGAAGAGCAAGTTCATGTGGTAAGCGTGGTGCCAACACTGCTTCAATATCTTACTAGTTATTATGAAGGAAAAGAGGTGCCGGAAAATAATCAGTTCCGTCATATCATTTGCGGAGCTGGTCCACTTACGGTAAAGGTAGCTCAAAACTTTGAGGAGAAATTCGACATTCCCATTATTCACGGGTACGGACTTTCAGAAACGACCTGTTACTCATGCTTCATCCCGGCCGATCAGCCCAAAGAAGAACATAAAAAATGGATGCGGGATTTTGGTTACCCGAGTATAGGAATTCCAGTCCCTGCCAACGAAATGGATATTCAGGATGAGCAGGGCAACTCCGTTCCGGAAGGCGAACGCGGAGAAATTGTGATTCGTGGGGTAAATGTGATGAAGGGATACTTTAATAACCGGGAGGCCAATGAATCAGCTTTTAAGAATGGCTGGTTTCGCAGTGGAGATGAAGGATTTATCAAAAAAGACGAAAAGGGCAATCCCTACTATTTCATCACGGGCCGGTTGAAAGAGTTGATCATTCGAGGCGGCATTAATCTGGCACCGCTGGAAATTGATGAAGTCATAAACAAAGCTCCTGGTGTAAAAGCGGGCATTGCGGTGGGTTTTGAAAATGATTGGTATGGAGAGGAAGTCGGGGCTTATGTAGAGCTCAAAGAAGGAGCGGAGCAAAACGAAGCAGTTATTTTAGATTACTGCCGGGAACACCTGCCGTTTTTAAAGTCACCCAAGGTAGTGGTATTCGGCGAAGAGCTACCGGTCACTTCAACAGGAAAATACCAGCGCTTAAAAGTGGCTCATTTGTTTGAAGAGTGGAGTAATGTGCAGTTTAGGGAATAGGCAAATCGTCCAGTCTCTAGTTTCGCTGCTCCTGCTGCGGAATGCATTTCATGAAGCTCCAGCATCATAAGAAGTAAGTAAGAACTTTCAGAAAGTTGTTACGAAGGAGGGTCTAAGTAATGAGTGCATAAGGGGTTGAGATTCCAGGCGGGTTGTGTAGTTCCCCATTTTTATTTATTTAGAATGGTGTAGGTACAATATTAATAAACGAAACGGGGTATTATGAAATGCTTAAGCTATAGCTTATCTCTAATTATTATGAGCAGTTTTCTTTTTCCAGGAATACATGCTCAGCAGATAGAAACAAAAGAAAAAGCAAACGGGGCGGTCGAAATTGTTTTTGACGACGTCCGTAATTCATCTCAGCATAACATACTGTTCAGAAGTAAATCAATGGATGTAGATGACTACTGGACGGTAGACCCAACTATGAAGTGGGGACATACACAACCATGGTCCAACCCACAGATAAACTTCGTTCCTTCGGGTGTTTTTGAAGCAGTTGGCGATTTAGATGGTGATGGAACTACTGATTTTATAAATACTTATCAGGCATGGGACGAAAGAACTGAAGATCTCTCTGACCGAGTGATGAAAACACTTGTTTTTATGGGTTCAGGAGATCTTACAAATCCAGACCATATTATATACGACGCGCTATTTCCAATAGGAGACATAGCAGGAGCAGGTCAATCTCAATTAGCAAGTCAAAATGATGATGGTATTAATTTATACCAATTTTCGAGCGGCAGCTTTAACACAACGTCAATAGAAATACCAGAATTGGAAAGCCTGGATATCCCACTTTCTAACTTTACGATCATACGTGATGATATTGATGGTAATTCAACGGAAGATATAATTGTAAATGTCGGTACTACCGTCCATATCGGTTTGATTGATACAGAAATCGAGAACTCAACAGTTCTCAGTTTTGATCTTGCACCAGAAATTGAGTTACAATTCTTTAGTGTTCGAGAGCTTAATTATGTGAATTGGGATGGAGTTCCTTATTTATTAACAAAGGGAACTAATTTGATACAAGGAACAGGCGGCACTAACTATCAACAAGCCCTGTTGGTATTTGAGCTAGATATTACCAACGAGACGGTCACACTTGTTCAAAGCAGTGATTTTGCCTACAGCTTTAGCTCAAATATGTTTTTGGCTGAAGACAGTAACGGTTTCCCAAATATTTTAGTAACCGGTACAGAGTTTGATACCGATACCACGGGTGGGGATTTTATGAAGTTATATACAATGTCGGGTGATACCTCCTTATATGTTGAAACACCAGTTGATTTAGGCGCTATGGATGGATTTCCTATTGGTGATTTAAATGGTAATGGATGGTCTGATTTTGTAGTTAATTCTAATGATGAGTACAGTTTTGCCACCTTAAACCCGGCTGATACGACGCTTACCATTGAGGGAGTCCTAGGAGGGCCTGGAGGGGAAGATGTAGGGCTTTCCTTTGATATACGTTTTACAAATCAAGGTGACCTTAATGATGATGGGTTTGATGATCTTCAATATTATGGCACTAATAGTACATCATTTGGTCAGCTTCGAATTGAAGGTGTTGCTTCTGGTGGTACCGTGGATTATGCTAATCCAACCGAACACCTCTTTGATAGAGCAGATTATAGAATTACTGGAATTGAAGGGACCTATACTTTTGGTGATATCTCCGGAAATGGACTTGACGACTATGGGCTCATTGTCTCGGATGGTTTAACTGGTAGAATGGACATTTATGAAGGCGGAAGTGATGGCACAACACCAACAGGTACTATTGAGTTAGATGGATTTGTTCAATTTGTTACTTCCGGGGATTTCAATACTGATGGCCGGGAAGATATATTGATGCTTATACAAATAGATGCAGGTACAGATGAAGAACCGATGACATCCAATGAGCTACATTTTTATGAACTGGGAGCTGAGGATCCATATCACGTTATAAAAAGTGAAGATTACCAACCGGGATTGGATAACTACAATAACTTTATTGGTACTATTGCCAATGCAGGTGATATAAACAATGACGGGTTGGACGATATACTTGTAAGTGGAGCAAGCCAGGGCGTAACTCCAATTGGAGTTTATTTTGGTGGTTCATCAATTTCATTAAACCCGGATGACGAAATCTCATTTCCAGAAGACGATGGTACTCAGTATGGATGGGGAATAGGAGGGGTTCTACAGGGAGAGTTTGATTTAAATGGAGATGGTATTGATGATTTTATCATCGGAAACTCTCAGGAAATAAATATGGAAAATGATGTGCCCGAAGGTGCAACTTATACTCATGGAGGGGCTGTACATGTATTCTACGGGCAGGATGGAACTCCGGATTTCAGCGGGGGAAGTGATATTCGGTTGATTGCCGATACAACAGCATATGCAGAAAATATTTGGTATTGGGTTTTTGCCTTTAATGAAATAGCAGATGGTGACTTTAATGGTGATGGTTATACAGACTTGGCCATTAAACCTTTCAGGCACCAGGATCAGTCTGATATCAATCAAGGTAGGGCAGGTATCCATATTTTCCATGGGGGAGAAGAGTTTGACGGGCAGGCAGATCAATTTCTTCCATTATTAAAGGAAATTCACCAACCGGTAAACGTTGGAGTTGGAAATGATACAACGGCCTTTTCAGGAAGAGCAGAAATGGCAGCAGTTCCTGATATTAATGGAGATGGTGCAGATGAGTTACTATATATGGGGAATTCTGGAACAAGAAACGGCTCTCTGTTTTTTGGAGGTGATACTTTATCAAGCACACCTGATGCGGTATTGAAAGCTCCAAACCAAAGCTTGGGCTTTAATACGAATGGCAATTTTATTAACCGTCAGTATCGGATGTCTATCGGGGAGATGACTGCTGAGGGAGTAACTTCCGTATTAGTTTGGCAACAGGCAGACTGGAACTTTAGAGACACTCCTGCTTATATGTATGAGCTTTCTCAAATGGCAGTTTCAAATGAGGAAAGAGTAGCTTCAAGTATTCCAAAAACCTTCAGCCTTGAACAAAACTACCCGAATCCATTCAACCCAACCACCAATATTCAGTTTACGATTCCTCAAGCATCGGACGTTAAACTGACAGTCTATAACATACTTGGGCAGCAGGTGATGACGGTGGTAAATGAGTTTAGGCAAGCAGGCACTCATACAGCTATAGTTGATGCTCAAAACCTTTCAAGTGGTATGTATATTTATCGTTTGGATGCAGGTTCAGTACAGCTAAACCGAAAGATGATGCTGATTAAATAAGATTCAATTACTAAACCTTCTAAACCCGGATTCAGAAAGTGAATTCGGGTTTTTTATTTGGGCCTATTAATAACAGCCAGCGTACAACGCGAAGTACAAACCAGCTTATCATGCTCGTCGCGAAGCTCACATTTCCAGACCTGAATTTTTCTCCCAACATTAACCGGCTTTGCTGTTCCGGTAACTTTCCCGCCCATTTTTACTGCACGTATATGATTGGCATTAATCTCAACCCCAACAACGGTTTGATCTAATCCCTTTAAGTGAAACCACCCGCCTACTGAGCACAAGGTTTCGGCCAAAGCAACAGAAGCTCCGCCATGCAACACCCCGAAAGGCTGCACAGAATTCTCATTAACCGGCATAGTGGCAATCATTTTTTCTTTACTCACATGTTGGATTTCAATCCCTAAGGCATGACCCATGTGCTTGTGAGCAAAGTTGAAGTAGATTTCAGCTTTCTTTTTTAAATCTTCTTCAATAAACATAAAATTTGGATTTGATTAACAGTGTTAAGTTATTAAAATAAAGCGTGGAACCGCTTTCAAATGTATAGTGAAAGTGTATATTAGAAATACACGCAAACATGATAGGGAAATATTATGAAATACGAACCAACAACCATTTTGTCCATTGTAGCTGAAGGTGCTGCAAAAAACCAAACGGGAATTTACTCTGCCGTAAAAAGAAATGGGGAATGGATAGAAACAAGTATTGAAGATTTTAACCAAATGGTGAATGATCTCGCCATGGGTTTGTATGAGCTTGGCGTGCGAAAAGGAGATAAAGTCTCGCTTCACGCAGAGAATAGCACCGAGTGGCTGGTGATTGATCAGGCCGTGCTATCTTTGGGTGCAGTGGTGGTACCCATTTATTCTACCCAGCCGGGAGAACAGATTAAGTATATCCTTGAGAACTCTGGAACTAAGGTTCATTTTGTGTCTAATGATGAGGTGTTTGCTGAAACAAAACCTCTGATCAAAGAAATAAAAAGTGTAGAAGCAATTATTTCTATTCTTGGTTCAGGTCATAAAAAGCTGAAGACATTTGAGTCCGTGTTGGAAATGGGGCATAAGAGATCAGAAGAAGAACCCAACCTTTTTGAAAAGCTTAGAAATGAAGTTGAGCCGGATGACTTAGCTACGCTGATTTATACCTCGGGGACAACAGGTGTCCCTAAAGGAGTTATGTTAACTCACAATAATATTGCAGGGAATGCATTGGCTTCACACGAAATATTCCCATTCGATACCCAAGCACACGATGATCCTAAAGTAATTTCCTATCTGCCGCTGGCTCATATGTTTGAACGAACTGCTTCATACATCTACGCCTACATGGGTGTGCCACCCTATTATATTGATGAAGTGGAAGAAATAAAGGATGATTTTGCTGCCGTTAAGCCTATTTATATGGTTACGGTACCTCGCTTGCTTGAAAAAATTGTAACGGGGATCAAAGTGAAAGGTCAGGAAATGAGTGGCCTTAAGAAACAACTTTACTATTGGTCGGTGAATTTAGCTGAGGAGTACGACCCTGAAAACCCACCGGCGACTTGGAAGTATAAGATTGCAGACAAGCTGGTTTACAGTAAAATTCGAGAGCTGTTTGGTGGTAATATGATAGGGTTTAATGTCGGTGGAGCAGCACTGTCTCCAAATATCGCCCGCTTTATAAACGGAATAGGCATTTATTGTGGTCTTGGATATGGGCTTACTGAAACTTCACCTGTACTTACCGGACCTCCAAAAGGAGAGCTTAGAATAGGATCTTCAGGAAAACCGCTGGTGGATGTTGAAATTAAGATTGCTGAAGATGGTGAAATTCTGGCAAGAGGGCCTAATATTATGGTCGGGTACTATCAGATGCCGGAAAAAACGGAAGAGGCTATTGATGAAGATGGCTGGTTTTACACCGGAGATATCGGTCACCTTGATGAGGATGGCTGGCTATTTGTGACCGATCGAAAGAAATCACTATTCAAGCTTTCAACAGGTAAGTATGTTGCTCCTCAGCCCATAGAAAATGCGTTAGTTAATAGTGGCTTTATTGAACAAGCCGTGGTTGTGGGAAGTGAACATAAGTTTTGCGGAGCGCTAATAGTCCCTAACTGGGAAAACATGAAAAAACGTTTTAAGACTACAAATCATGAATTTCCTGAGGACAACTTAACCACGAATAAATATGTCCTGAGTCGCATTCAAAAGGAGATAGATAAAGTAAACAAAGACCTTTCAAAATGGGAAAAGGTAAAGAAATTCAAGCTCTTGGAAGATCAGTTTACTATTGAAAATGGAGAGATCACTCCTACGCTTAAAGTTAAGCGAAGCGTGATCAATAAAAAGTACAAAGAAGATATCGACAGTATTTACGCAGAAGAAGAATCTTAGAAATCATACATAATGAGTACAACTAAATATTCGATCAAGAAAGTAGCGGTATTGGGATCAGGAGTGATGGGGAGCCAAATAGCGGCTCACTGTATTAATGCCGGACTGGAAGTTATTTTACTGGATCTGAAAAGTGATGACCCGAAAAGACCAAATAAAACAGCAGAGGAGAGCCTTCAAAAAGCATCAAAGATGAAGCCGGCACCGTTTGGGAGACCTGATTTTGCCCAACGTGTTGAGGTTGGTAATTTTGAAGATGACTTTGATAAGATGAAGGATGCAGATTGGATCTGCGAGGTCATTATTGAAAAGATGGACATCAAAAAAGATATGATGTCTCGCATCGAGGAGATCAGGAAACCGGAAACGATTGTGAGTTCAAACACTTCAGGACTTCCAATTGGTGAAATTAGTGAAGACTGCAGTGATGATTTTAAAGCTCATTTCCTGGGAACACACTTCTTTAATCCTCCACGGTATATGAAGTTGCTGGAGGTCATTCCAACTAAAACAACGTCTGACAATGTCACAGAATTTATGCATCGATTCTGTGAAAAGACCTTGGGTAAAGGGGTAGTGATCTGTAAAGACACCCCTAACTTTATTGCCAACCGAATAGGTATTTTCTCGATTGCTAACATTATGCCGTATTTCTTTAACGGAGATTTTAGGGCTGAAGAGATCGACCTGTTGACAGGAACAATAACAGGCTATTCCAAAGCGGCTACTTTCAGAACAGCTGATATGGCCGGGCTGGATGTGACCAATCACGTAGCTAAAAATCTATATCCATCTATTCCTGATGATGAAATGCAGGAGACCTTTAATCTGCCGGATGAATTTCAGAAAATGGTAGACGAAGGAATGATTGGGAACAAAGCCGGAAAAGGGTTTTACTCCAAGCAGGATGGAGAATACAAAGTCATCAACCCTGATAATTTTGAATATGACTCCCAAAAAGAGCTTGAAGATCCCATTCTTGAAGAGGCCAACAAGATTAAAGACACTGCTGAGCGCTTGAAGTTCCTGGTATTTTCTGGGGGTGAGATTGGAGTTTTTTTATGGAACGTGCATAAAGACCTGTTGCTGTATGCGGCAAACCGAATTCCTGAAATTACGGATTCTCCACTTTCTATCGATCGAGCAATGCAGTGGGGATTCAATTGGGAAATGGGGCCTTTTGAGCGATGGGATGCTCTCGGAATTCAGAATATGGTTGAACACCTTGAGAAAGAGGGCGAAGACATTCCTGAAATAATTACTGAAATGTTGGATGCCGGAATCCATTCTTTTTATTCAGATGGACAGGTTTACGATCCTGCTTCTAAATCTATGATTGATACTCCACCTGAAGCTAAAGGCGAAATTAAAGTTCACCAGCTACGCAAAGAGCGTAATCCGGTTATGGAAAATGACAGTGTGGCTTTGCATGATCTCGGTGATGGAGTTGCACTGTTTGAATTTCATACTCCGCACTCAACTTTGGGAGCCGAGTTAGTTCAGTCTTTGTATAAATCTCTGGACACCGTTAAAAAAGATTTTGACGCACTCGTTATTAGTCACGATGCAGATAATTTTGCATTCGGCGCTAATCTGAAAGAAGCTTTAGTCGCCAAACAAAATGATGATTGGGATAGCGTTGTAGAAGCCGTGACCAATTTTCAGAAAACGGCTGTTGCATTACGTTATGCACCGTTTCCTGTAGTTTCTGCACCATTCGGGAAAACATTGGGTGGTGGCGTAGAGTTTTGCCTCTATTCCGATAAAGTAGTCGCTCATCATGAACTTTATATGGGTTTGGTTGAAGTAGGGGTTGGGCTGATACCAGCCGGTGGAGGCACAACCGAGCTACTCCGCCGTGCCATGGATAAGTTGGAAGGGGAAGCAGATCCATTACCGTTTATTCGGGAAGTATTTAAGACTATCGGGATGGCAAAAGTATCGGAAAGTGCACATTTGGCTCGTGAACTTGGGTATATGCGCGACTCTGACACAATTGTTATGAACCGTGATCTGCTCATCAAAACAGCAAAGGAAGAAGCTTTAAACCTTGTTCAGGCTGGATATCAGTCACCGGCAGAAACTTCTATAAAAGTACTTGGAAAAACAGCACTGGCTGCCATGAAATTAATGCTTCACGTTATGCATGAAGGAAAATACGTAACTGACTATGACCAGGTAGTTGCTACCAGAGTTGCTTATGTATTAGCGGGAGGAGATCTCAGTGAAGAACAGGAAGTTCCTGAATCTTACCTATTGAAACTGGAAAGAGAAGCCATCCTTGAGTGCCTCCAAGACGACCGTACACTAGCCCGAATGGAGCACATGCTGAAGAAAGGGAAACCGTTAAGAAATTAGATTTTCAGATTCTAGATGAAAGACTTGAGACTCATAGATGCATAATTATAAGCAACTGGAAGTATGGAAGAGGGGAATAGAGCTTGCTTCTGCCATTTATATAATTACTAAGAAATTCCCTAAAGAAGAAAAGTTTGGGATCGTCTCTCAGATGAGACGATGCTCTGTTTCTATAAGCTCTAATATCGCAGAAGGTGCGGGAAGAAATTCTGACAAAGAGTTTCGGCAATTTCTAAATATTTCCTTTGGGTCTTGCTCCGAACTCGAAACGCAACTAATTATTAGTGAAAATATTGGATACATATTAAAAGAAGAGCTTGAAAGCATTTTATCAGATTTAACTGAAATACAGAAAATGATATTCACACTTATAAAGAAATTTTCTTAAATCTTTTATCTAAAGTCTTATGTCTAAGAATACAGCATACATCGTAGCCGCAACACGAACAGCTTGTGGTAAAGCTAATAAAGGATCACTTCGGTTTACACGGCCGGATTCTATGGGGGGAGAGGTAGTCAAAGATCTTCTGAACAGAACCAAAGGCTTAGAGGCTGAGCAGGTTGAAGATGTTATAATGGGTTGTGCATTCCCTGAAGCTTCTCAGGGGTTAAATATGGCACGACAGATCGCTTTGTTGGGTGGATTGCCAGACTCAGTTCCTGGCGTTACTGTAAATCGGTTCTGTTCATCCGGACTGCAAACAATAGCTATGGCTGCTGAACGGATTATGGCCGGTGGTGCTGACGTGATTATAGCGGGTGGTGTTGAATCTATGAGTTTGGTCCCCATGGGTGGAATGTCGTTTCAACCTAATCCAGATCTAGTGGATGAAAAACCCGGAGTATATGTAAGCATGGGTATCACTGCCGAAAATGTTGCAAAGAAATATGATGTAAGCCGCGAAGATCAGGATGAATTTGCTTACCAAAGTCACAAGCGAGCAATTAAGGCGTGGGAGCAAGGTAAGTTTGAGGGCCAAATCACCCCAATTAAAGTACATGAGAAAAAAGTAACAGCCGACGGTGAAGTTGTTGAAGATTCTTTCACCTTCAAACAGGATGAGGGGCCGAGAAAAGATACGTCTGTAGAAGCTTTATCAGGATTGCGTCCAGCCTTTAAGTCAGATGGGAGTGTGACGGCCGGGAATTCGTCTCAAATGAATGATGCTGCTGCAGGCGTAGTGGTAGTGAGTGGCGAGATGGTTGAAAAATTAGGATTAGAGCCCATGGCAAGATATGTGGGATTTCAGGTCGCAGGTGTTGCCCCGGAAATTATGGGTATAGGTCCGGTTGAAGCTGTTCCAAAAGTACTTAAGAAATCAGGCTTACAATTATCAGATATTGACTTGATTGAATTGAATGAAGCTTTTGCTTCACAGTCACTTGCTGTAATCCGAAAGCTTGGTTTAGACAAAGAAATAACTAATGTGAATGGCGGCGCTATTGCAATGGGGCATCCATTAGGATGTACGGGAGCTAAGCTATCCACTCAAATTTTGTACGAAATGAAAGCCCGTAAATCTAAGTATGGATTAGTTACTATGTGCATTGGCGGCGGTATGGGTGCAGCTGGAATTTTTGAAAATCTAAATTAGGGGAAATCATGTTCAAAGAAGACACGCTATCAGGACAAACCATTTTAATTACTGGCGGTGGCAGTGGTTTAGGGCTAGCTATGGCAAAAGGATTTGCTAAAAGTGGCGCTGATATTGCTATCTGTGGAAGAACGGAAGAAAAGCTTCAAAAAGCAGTAAAAGAGATTCAAGGTGAACGCGAAGGTGCTGTTGCTAGATACTATCAATGTGATGTTAGAGAATATGATGGTGTGACATCAATGTTTGAACAAATCATTGCAGATTTTGGATCAATTACCGGTTTAGTCAACAATGCTGCAGGTAATTTCTTGTCTGCCTCAGAAGACTTATCGCCCGGGGGCTTTAAAGCGATAGTAGATATTGTACTCCACGGAAGCTTTAATTGCACTCATGTTTTTGGAAACTACCTGATTGACAATGAAAAAGAGGGGAATATCCTCAATATGGTGACAACCTATGCTGAAGGCACCGGATGTGCATTTGTACTACCATCAGCTTGTAGTAAAGCGGGAGTATTAGCTATGACGAGATCATTGGCATTTGAATGGGCAACCTATGGAATACGAGTCAATGCTATAGCCCCTGGGCCATTTCCAACAGAAGGGGCATGGTCAAGGTTGGTTCCTAAAAAAGTATTGGAGAAAAACTTTAAGAATAAAATTCCTGCCAAAAGATATGGCGAGCATGAAGAGCTCGCCAATCTTGCGATATTTTTAATGTCAGACTTAGCACCTTATATAACCGGAGAATGTGTGGTTATAGACGGTGGGGAAAGGCTTCAAGCTGGTCAGTTTAACTTTGTAGACGGCCTTATGTCTAGAAGTAAGCTAAAAAAATTGTTCAAAGCTATGAAGCCTTGATTAAGTGACAATCTGTATTCTTAGTTTATTGCTAAACCTACTAAAAGTGCTGTCGCAATAACTGCGTAGTAAAAACGCTTGATGTTTTTATCGGGCTTATGGAGTCCAAATACATTTTTAAGAATGTAGTAGTCAAATCCCAATTTGTAGTATTTTTCGTATAACTTAGCTTTCATAGTGGCACCTCCTTTTTATTGGTGCGGTATTGTATTATCAGCTGTTTAGTTCTTTTTTAAATCAGCTAACCTCTTTTCGAGTTGATTAATCTCTTGTTCTAATTTTTTAATCGTTAAAGCTTGTTTATCAGCTTTAATAACTTTTCCATTAACGATGGTTTCTACTGAAAGTCTTTCTCCTTTATTAAAAGTAGAAGTTGTTACTACTTCTCCGGCTGAATAAAGTGTCCAAGTGCCATGTGGTTTAAGAAGGTTGTCTTCTTCCCAGTATTGGCCTTCCTGTGCTACAGTTCCATCTGTTTCCAGAAACTTCACACTAAAAAGATTTCCATCAATGTTAGTTACAACTTTCTTGTGCTCTTCGTTAGTGATAGTCTGTTGTGCGTTAAGGCCTGTTGTGAATAACAAGGCTAAAAGTAGTATGCTTATGGTCTTAAATTTCATAGAAACCTCTCTGTTTTGTCTACTCCAATGTTAAGGAATTGTTAACTTAAAGTAAATGGTATGTTAACGGAAAGTTAACATTAAGTTAACATAGCCCTTAATTAAACTGTGAGAGGCGTTTTTGTATCTTTTCTATCTGAAGAGAAAGTTGATAGGCATCGTAACTGTTGTAGGGGGGCTCTTGATTCATCTGTATGGCCTTCAGGAAAATTAAAGCTGCCTTTTCAGCTGACTTTGCAGGATCAAAGGTTTGTTTTTCAAAGTAAAGATTTCCTCCTGAATTTAGGCGCCCTACCCTAATTGACTGTGAAGGAACATTACATTCTAGTACTTCTTGTTTTGATGAGGCAATTCGCTGGTGGGTATTATCGGCAGCACCGGTATAAATTCTAATATCTGAGGTTGTCCCATTATCAAAGCGTATAAATATGTGACTTCCAACAACGTGTTTACCTTCAATAGAAACTTCTTTTGCTTCAACATGATGAATGCCACTATCCACCCACTTCATGCAAAGACCTAATTCATCCACCCAAAATTGCTGAAACTCTTCCTGCTTATTTAAGAACTGAGTATAATTAACTTCACGGGTGATACTTAGAAAAGAGGGGCGAGACATGCGATCCATCATCCATTGTGTAGCAGGTGCAAGAGTGGGCCAGTGCGAAAACTGAATATGAACTCCGGCCTCCTTAGTTGCCCGATATATTTTTTCGAGTTTCTGAGTGTTGGTTGGTGGGCGGGATATTAAAAAACAGTTGAAACCTTGATGAATGCCCTCCAAAAGCAGATCTAGATTTTGATCTGTGTCGTCAATAAGAAGACATGCGTCAACCTTTCCAACTTCGTTTATATGTGCACAAAGTTCCACTTCCTTTACAATACGATGTGGGCGAAGGTGTTTCTCCCATGCAACAGCACGCTTGGCATCTCCAACAATTCCAACTTTCATAAGCATTCCATGTTTGTTGGAGCTCAAGATGCTAATGCAACAGGAATTTTACAACAATCGAGTTTAAAGGGAGGAATAGATTCGTATAAGATAGGTTTTAATCCGGCATTACAATGGCCAAGATGAAGTAGGCGAGTACAGCTGTTCCAAAACTGGATACGAGAATCAGGGCAAAAATAATACGAACTAGAGTAGCGTCCCATCCAAGGTACTCAGCAAAGCCGCCACAGACGCCGGCAAGCATTTTGTCTGTTCTTGATTTTCTTAGTTTAGCTGGCATGTTGATATAGTTAGTTTGATTATAATCTAACACAGTACTACGCCACATAAAAAAAGAAGTTTCAAAAAAGTTCAAATAAAAAAAGCGGAGCTGTAAACTCCGCTATCTGAGGTAAATGTAAAGTGAATTTATAATCCAGAACCTTGGCTTTTTTCAACCTCAGTTTCAGGAGTAGATGTTGTGAAATCTGAGTTTTCCAGTCTGAAGTTTATAGATAAGGCATATTGAACTCTAACAGTACGGCCACGTTGCATACCGGGTGTAAACTGAGCCTGTCTTACTACTCGTAATGCTTCTTCATCAGCTCCGCCGCCAATACCTCTAACGACCTTTGCATTTTCAACATTACCTTGCTCATTTACTATAAACTGAACGGTAACGCGACCTTCAATGCCAGCTCTTCTAGCCATTTGAGGATATTCGACTTTGGCTTGAAGTCCAGCCATTCCGCCTTTCAGTTTAGGCATTTCCTCAACAACTACGAAGTAATCTTCATCAGAACTAGAACTTAAGGGTCCAGTATCCCTAAAAGGCCATTCTGAGAAATCAATGTTCTTAAGTTTTGAGTACGGAATGATAGAAGAATTCCAAGTTGATGGTACTTTTTTGGGAAGGTGTCTAACCCACAATTGAGCATTTCCATCAATGAAGCTACCCGAAGACTTAATAATCCTAAATTGAAGTTCATTGGTCTTAAAACTAATAGTGTTATCGGATAGAGAACCAGTTTTGGTGGCTCCATCAAATTGAATGCCAGAGAATACAATGGTTCCATAGTCCTTTGCAGACAAGGCAAAGCCACTACTAAGAGGTGAGGCTTTACTATGCTTAGAATAAGTAAAAATTTCTTGTCTGTTAACAGATAGCGTTGATTCTCCAATATCAAGTTTTGTATTAATAAGTTCCTCTTCACTTAATCCCTGTGGACCTCGTAAATCAGAGCAGGCAATTGGAAGGGTAATTCCTAAAATCATCAGGAATAAAAAGAAGATGCTTTGCCTGAATGAGGCTTTATGTAATTTGTGATATTTCATGGTCTTGATACGTTTTTTAAGTGTTGAATTTTTAACTGCCATACTCACCGAGAGTTTCCCAACACCGGTATTGAGTGGCACTAATTCATACAAGAGATTGGCATAAGACTTTATGGAGAAATCGGATTTGGAAAGGACTTCCTGATCGCAACTTATTTCGCGATAGGTATCGATCTCTTGGTTGCCGTATCGGATTAACGGGTGAAACCAAAACAGAGATTCGATCATGGACAGTGCCAACTGCAACAGGTAGTCACCACGCTTAATATGGGTGAGTTCGTGCTGCAGGGCCATGTCCAGTTTTTCCGGTTCATGTTGGAGTAATTTTGGAAGGACAATCACCGGTTGCTTCCATCCAAAAGTGAATGGAACCAACGGATGATCATGAAAAGCGAGTTTAATAGAAGACTTTTTAGGAAATTCTTCTTCTCTACCATCAACAGATTGCAATTCTGAAAGGTTTAAGTTCCTGTAAAGAGACTTCAACGCTACATAATTGCTGAGGAGTCGACCAAGCATCACTACTGAAACAAGTGACACGATTAAAGTTATCATGCCAATAAAAAAAGAGGGTTCTTGCCAATTAATTAGAAGTGCAGCAGAAGCTGGGTCTGAAGAAGGTACTATCTCAATAGGATTCTGAACCACAAAAAAAGCAGTTTCAAGGTTCGAAGAAGCAAACCATTCTGGAATTTTACTCATCAAGGCGGCAATCCCAATTCCAAAAGGCAAAGACAACAAAGCAGCTGTTCTAAGATGGTAATGAAAAAGAGGATTTAGCTTCTCTCTTGTTTTAAGGAACACAAATGTAAGAGTACAGCATACCGTCCATATTAATATGGGGAACCAAAAGGTATCCAGGCTTATATTTCCAATGTTCTTGATGAGTTCAACGAGTTCGTACATTACTTTTCCTCCATGTCGTCAATCATATCGCGAAGTTCTTTGAGTTCGCCTTCGCTTAAATTCTCTCCCTTAACCAGCGTTTGTACCAATGCTGATGTTGATCCCTTAAATACTTTGTCAATCATTCCGGAGACAAGGCTGGATTGTACATCCTGGGGTTTTTTGCGTGCGCTGTAAACATAAGTCACACCGTCTTTGCGATATTTTAAATATCCTTTGTCATTTAAATTCTTCATGATTGTCATGACAGTAGTATAGGCTACTTTCCGGGTTTTCAGGATTTCCTCCTGAACCTGTGCTACTGTTGCTTCCCCCATTCCCCACACGTGGTGTAGGATTTCCATTTCCGATTCTCCAAGGGGTGTCAATGATTTTCTCATATGCGTAAGTCTGAATTAGTTAATACTAATATAATAGTATTAAGTTAAAGTTCAAGAATTTATTTTGATGACAGTATAGTTAAAGTGATTTAAAATTCGAATTAAGGAACGTTCTTTGAGATTCCTGCAATTTCATATGCATGAGCAGACAATACTTATCACATATCGATTCAGAAATAAAACCAGTGAACTTAAAGGATCATGACAAGGCAGTGTTTGTTTTGCATGATCAGTTAAACCTGGATGCCTGGCCCAGCTGGATTCGGGAAGAGAAGCCGTTGCTGATTTTCATCGAAGCAGCAGAGAAAGGGAAGGCACTTCCATATCATAAAAAGAAACTGATTTATCTGCTCAGCAGTATGCGCCACTTTGCTCTTGAGTGTATGGAAGCCGGGTTTCCGGTACTTTATCATTCAACCCGAAAACATTATGACGATAGGTTGAGTGAAATTCTGTCCAAACATGAAGAATTGGCTCTTACGTACATGACACCTTCTGAGTGGGATTCACGGGAACGGGTTGGTAAGGTGAAAAGGCAATATGAAAACCGAGTTAAGGAAATCCCAAACAATTTCTTTCTGGCGGATGCCGATGAGTATAAAGAGAAAGTAGCCGATGGCTGGCTGATGGAATATTTTTATCGGGACATGCGCCGAAAGACCGGTTACTTAATGAATGGTGATCAGCCGGAAGGGGGCGAATGGAATTATGATGAGGATAACCGAGAGAAACTTCCTAAAGATCACCCGGTTCCTGAAATAGCTGAAACGGAGGTTGATGAAATAACGCAGGAAGTGATTGATATGGTGGAGGATTGGTTTCCGGATCATTTTGGGGAAAGTGAGGGCTTCACCTATGCTGTTACAAGGAGGCAAGCTCTATACAGACTGAATGAATTTATAGATGAGCGCCTAGATGAATTTGGTCCTTATGAAGATGCCATGGCGCAGGGTAAATATGACCTGTTTCACTCACACTTATCTTTATACATGAATAACGGACTCATTCTTCCCAAAGAAGTTTGTGATAAAGCCGAGGAGGCTTATCGAAATGGAGAGGCTCGATTAAATTCGGTGGAAGGATTTATTCGCCAGGTAATTGGCTGGAGAGAATATGTAAGGGTTTATTACGAGGCTATGATGCCTGAAGTCCGCGAGGCAAATCACTTTAATTTCACCAATAAACTTCCGGAGATGTACTGGTCGGGAGAAACGAAAATGAACTGTATGAGTGAATGCTTGAAGCCGGTAATTAAGGAGGGATATTCTCATCATATACCCAGGCTTATGGTTTTGAGCAATTTCAGTAACCTCACTGAAACAGATCCCCGAGAATTAAACCGATGGTTTCATCTTGCATATGTAGATGCCTATGAATGGGTGGTTCTTCCAAATGTATTGGGGATGTCAACCTTTGCTGATGGTGGCGTGCTGGCTTCCAAGCCCTATATAAGCAGTGGGAATTACATCAACAAGATGAGTGATTACTGCAAGCACTGCGAATATAAAATCAGCAAGAAAACCGGGGAAGATGCTTGTCCCTTTAACTATCTCTACTGGAATTTTATAGATAAACAGCGTGAGACTTTTTCCAAAAACGGCCGTTCTAATTTTATGGTGAATATGTTTGATAAGCGGGATGAAGAGGATAAGAAAGCTATCTGGGAAAGCTCGGAGAAGTTTATAGAATCTCTGAATCGGGAATAATCATTTGCATTAATAATCGAATTTGCTCATAATCCGTAAAACACTAAAAAAGCTTGTTTTATGGAAAAAGAAACAAAAGTATTACTGGGTGCAGTCATAGCAGCTCCGTTGGCTTATGTGATCCCACTTTCAATGGGAAATATTTGGCTGGCTTATTTTTTACTGCTTTGTGTAGTCGTCGCTTTTCTGGGTAGTCTCATCATGTTTGCCAGTGACGAACTAGATTCAAGAAACTATAAGAGAATATTTATTGGAGTTACATGCACTCTGATTGTTATCAATATGCTCTTATTTACCCATGACTACAGCAGGAAGGATTACCAAAAAAGTCTACTGCTTGAAATCAGGAAAATAATTGATGAAGGCGTTACTAAGAATGATGTGCAAAAAGATTTGACCCATATATTTGCACGATATCACTCGGAGGATCGGGATTCGATAGTAAAGACTGCTCGCGAATTGATCCCGGAAAAGTTGGGAGAGAATGGTATTTATATATCGAATTTTGACCTGGAGGAAGATACAGTACGTGATGACAATACAAATTTCTTTTATGAAATAGATGAAGAAGCAGATGAACTGAGTATCATTGTAGTTACAGACATCTCACTAGGGGAACAGCCCGGGTTTGAAAATTATGACGGACAAGCCGGTCGTTTTGAGATGGAATTCACTCTAAATAAAGAGGGGGTTGAGTATGAAGTCCGGAATTAAGCATCTAAATGAATGGCTGATTGTTGTGGTAATTGTAATATTAGGAAGCGTTGGCGGTTCTTTCTTTTGGGGAAATGGGATGGTCTACAATCCAATAAATCTTTTTAATCCCAATCCTGGAGTGATCTTGCTCGGCTTAGAAACCATTGCAGCGATCGATATATTCGCGGGAGAAGTTCCCAATGAAATAGAAGTCAGTTTCGAAACTCTATCCGTACTTTTTAGCATGCTACTACTTTTGATAGTAGGACCTTGGCTACTTTATAAAGGTTATAAGGAGTATGAAAAAGGAGATCCCTCAAAGTTTAAGCCTTGGTATTGGTTTGTCGGAGCTAGTTTGAGTGTGATCTCCCTTGCCAGTATTCCAGTCTTGATCATAAGCTTTCAGGTATTTCAGAATACAAAAGCCAGTGCTGATAAAAATAGGGTTCAGGATTTAATGAGGCAGGAATTACAGATGGTAGGCTTTGCAGTTGCTGAGTATGGAATTTTAGAAGATGGCTTTGATGAGTCTTTTGGTATAGAGGACCTGGAATTGGGTGTGTTACAATTTGAATACTCGGTGGAAGGAACTCCTTCCGATAGTTCGATTATCATTGTTTCTAAAAAAATAGAAGAAAACAGTGGGAAGAGAATTAAAGTGATGCCATTTAGTCCCGAAGTGATGTCATACAGGAATTAGTTTATGTTCGATTTGGTTTTCAAACACCTATGAAGAACATTAATAGCCTCCGAAAATTTAAGCGCAATGATAACGACGTAAACCCCGATGGAGAGTACATTCTTTACTGGATGCAGGTGAACCGACGCTTCCATTATAACTATGCGTTTGAATATGCAATTGCACTTTCGCATAAATATGCAAAACCATTATTAGTCTATGAGGGTTTAAACGTCGATTACCCTTGGGCATCAGATCGAATTCATACTTTTATGATGCAGGGGATGAAGGAGAATCTGGAATACGCGAAGGAGAAAAACCTAAATTACTTCAGCTATTTGGAGCCCGAGCAAGGAGCTGGAAAAGGTCTTTTTTATGAGTTAGCTAGTAATGCAGTTTCTGTAGTTTCTGATGAATTCCCGGTATTCATCATCCGTTCTCATAACGAAAGTGTAGGTAAAAATATCGAGGTACCATACACCACTATTGACTCAAATGGAATTATTCCTCTCGGAGTCACAGATAAAGATCCATATTCGGCTTATCTATTCCGGAAGATTATGCAAAAGCATTTTCTGGAAGCCTTCACCCATCCTCCACAAAAAGATCCTTTAGGTGATTTAGAGAATCAAAAGCAGATCGAGTTACCTGATTCATTTCTAAAGAAATATCCGCCGGCGAATGAAGCACTGGCTGACATTGAGAAAACGGTTTCTGAACTCCCTATTGATCACGAAGTGGGAGTGGCAGAGCTGGATGGAACTCGTCAAGCAGCCTTGGGTAAATTGGGACACTTTGTAGGACACAACCTTTTTAATTATGATGATCGGCGTAATGATCCGGATGCGAAAGCTTCAAGTGGATTAAGCCCGTGGCTTCATTTTGGGAAAATCAGTGAGTATGAAATTGTGAAAACAGTTTTTGATCACCAGCCCGACGATTGGGACTTAGATTCCATCACCCCAAATAAAGGAAAGAATTCAGGTTTTTTTAATGGGGATCCGAATATCGAGTCGTTTCTGGATGAAGTGATTACCTGGCGTGAAGTTGGTTTTCATTATGCGCATCACCGACCAGATTATGATCAGTTTGAAAGTCTGCCGGATTGGGTAAAGAAAACGACCAGTAAACACGAAAGTGATGAGCGGGAGTGGATTTATTCTCTGGAAGAATTTGAGCAATCCAAAACGCACGATGAAATCTGGAATGCCGCTCAAACCGAACTTCGGGAAACCGGGGTAATGCATAACTACCTGCGCATGTTGTGGGGAAAGAAAATCATTGAGTGGACACCAGATTACCGAACCGCTTTAGACTACATGATAGAACTCAACAACAAATATGCACTGGATGGACGTGATCCCAACAGCTATTCAGGGATTTTCTGGTGTTTGGGTAGATTTGATCGTGCCTGGCAAGAACGGCCTATCTTTGGTAAGCTTCGATATATGACAAGCGATTCAACGCGTAAGAAAGTAAAGCTTCAGCAGTACCTGGATAGATTCGGGAATCAGAAATCATTACTGTAAAAACACCGTAGGGGTAATTCATGAATTACCCCTACGGTTGGTGGCACAAATAGCGCAAGCGTCTCGCTTGTGCGTTATTTAGGTCTAAGCGGATAGCTTGAACTACATTTTCTATGTATCCTGCAACAGTACATATTCATCTTTCATAAGGATAAAGAAACACATACATTATACATGCTTAAACATCAAGCCTAAAACATGGATCTTTTCCAAGAAAAAAAGTCTGGATCTCAATCCAACAAAGAAAACCCACAGTATAGCGAGCCCTTAGCTACACGGATGCGTCCACAGTCGCTGGATGAGTTTGCGGGACAAGAGCATTTGGTTGGTGAAGGAAAGATGCTCCAGCGGATGATCGAAAGTGGGATTATCGGATCACTCATCTTTTATGGCCCGCCGAGTTCAGGAAAGACCACGCTTGCCCATGTTATTTCCAGAGAGATAAAAGCTCAGTTTGAAGTTATTAACGCCGTGCTTGATGGAATCAAAGAATTGCGAAATGTAGTTGACAAAGCTGAGAAGCTCCGTAAACTCAATGGCCGTAAAACTATTTTGTTTGTAGATGAGATTCATCGCTGGAATAAAGCCCAGCAGGATGCTTTGCTTCCTCATTTAGAGTCAGGAATAATCACTTTAGTGGGTGCAACAACTGAAAATCCTTTCTACTCTTTAGTGAATCCTCTGTTATCGAGATGCCAGCTTTTTGAACTTCACCCCTTAACCATGGATGAAGTAAAGTTGATGCTTAATCGTGCACTTAAGGATGAAGAACGCGGGCTGGGTGGAAAGGAAATTGAAGTAGAAGACGCTGCCTTTGATCATCTCGCTGAAATGGCCGGTGGAGATATCCGAAATGCACTCAACGCTTTAGAGGTGGCGGTACTATCCAGTACTCCCAATGAAAATGGAGTTATTGAGATAAACCTAGAAGTAGCAAAGGAAAGTATCCAAAGAAGGAATGTGCGATACGATCGTACTGGAGACGAGCACTATCATTATGCCTCTGCCTTTATTAAATCTATGAGAGGTTCTGATCCTGATGCGGCTTTGTACTGGATGAATGCAATGCTGGAAGGAGGTGACGATCCTAATTTCATTTTCAGGCGACTGCTTATCTTTGCCAGTGAAGATGTTGGACTTGCAGAACCAAACGCTCTTTCCATTGTAAACTCATGCCAGGAAGCTTTTATGAAATGTGGTATGCCCGAGGGGATGTATTTTCTTTCCCATGCCTGTTTGTATCTCAGTCAGTGCCCAAAGAGTAATAGCACCAAGGCAATCTTTGAAGTAAATCGCGAAATCAGTGAAAAAGGAGTGAAGGATATCCCGCCCTATCTTAAAGATAAAACTGCAAATAAATTGGGAGCCAAACATCTTGGAGTCGAAAATGCTTCAGACGACTATAAATATCCCCACAATCACCCTAACAACTGGGTGGATCAACAATACTTACCGGATGCTTTGAAAAATAAGAAATGGTATAAAGGGGGAAGTCAGGGAAGGGAAGCTTTGCTTTGGAAAAAGTGGCAAGAGATTAAGAATCAAAAAGAAGACTAAAAGAGCAAGGTTTGTTAAAAGAAAATAGGCGAAGCACGTCAGCACTTCGCCTATTGTTGTTGGAGTCACTAATACTATCAGAGAGCAAATCGCAGCCTAACCAACCGAACTCTCTGAAAAATATTAGGCGGAATAAAAAGTAGTAATGAAGTAATTCAGCGATCACTTCATTACACCTGAAAATATATGCCTTTATAAGTATAATTCAAAAATAAATTAGGCAATTAATATAAAAAAGTTATTTATATATAGGTTTTGTTGAAAAAGCGCTTACATAGTTAGGTGTATTTAAGAAAAGGCATGGTTGGAATGTTTTTCATCAGTAAATGGTATGTTTATAAGAATGCAAAATCTGCGATAACAAAAGATTAATGGATCTAAAAATAATCAGTAGTACCGACCGTCCTAATTCAAATGCACTTAAAGTTTCTAAATATGTTCAGTCTTTATATAAAGAAAGAGGGGTAGAGGCAGGGGTTATTAGTCTTGCAGACTTTCCTCTTAAAGAAGTGATCGGTGGGCCATATGGCAAAGACCTGCCAGCAGTAGAAAAATTTAGAAGACCAATAGTAGAAGCAGATGGATTAATTTTTGTGATTCCAGAATACAATGGAAGTTATCCGGGAATTTTAAAGCTATTTGTAGACTACCTCCCATTTCCGCAAGCGTTTGAGAAAATGCCAATGGCGTTTATAGGGGAATCTGCCGGAGCATTTGGAGCCCTTAGATCGGTAGAACAATTTCAGATGGTAGCCAATTACCGAAATGCACTTCAATTTCCTGAACGCGTATTCATTCCCCGAGTTACAGATGAATTTGATGAAGAGTCAGGTTTGAAAGATGAATTCAAGCAAAAACTACTATTATCACAAATAGATAACTTCATCAAATTCGTTGAAGCAGTTCGGCAAAAAGAAATGGATCAGTTAATCTGATCTATCCTTAACCATTTCTAAGCATATACCCTACTCCATGTAAGGTAATCAGGTAGCGGGGGTCGTCAGGGTGGACTTCAATTTTTGCCCGTAGTTTAGAAATATGAACATCAACTGTACGGGTATTGGTACTGAATTCATATCTCCACACTTTTTCTAAAAGTTCATCTCTGGAGACAGGTTCATTTGCGCTTTTAAGTAAATACCGGATGAGTTCAACCTCTCTGGAAGTGAGTTCTATTTCTTCTCCATCCGGCCTAATTACCGCTGACTCCATTAAGTCGATTTTGATAGGACCTAATTGCAAAATATCAACTTCACCAGATGTAGAATAGGTGCCTGCACGACGAAGCCTTGCTTCAATTCGGGCAAGGAGCTCTTTTACACCAAACGGTTTTGTTAGATAATCATCGGCTCCAAGATTAAGGCCTTTCACCTTATCCGGTTCCTGGTCTTTAGCCGTAAGCATGATTACAGGGAAGGTGTATTTTTCATTTCTGATTTCCTCCAGGATGTCGTAGCCGCTTTTACCGGGCAGCATAACATCCAAAATCATAAGGTCAGGTTTGTGCTCTTTGACCATTTCCATGGCTTGAGTACCCTCTTCGCTAACGGCGACATCATAACCTTCGCTTTCAAGTGTATCCCGTAAAGTGAAAACCAGACTTGGCTCGTCTTCTACAACGAGAACTTTCATGCGTTTATCCGACATATTCTGTGTGCTTATTATTCTTTTGTGTTGGTGAAGTGCCCGTCTGTGAGCCTTGTAAACTATTTTCGGAAGCTTCGTCTTCCGCTAATTTAGGAAATCTTACAATAAATGTTGTTCCTTTACCCAAACTACTTTTTACATCAATTTTACCACCATTCAATTCAACCATATTTTTAACAATACTAAGGCCTAATCCATGGCCTTTAATCTTGCTACTCAATGAGTCGGATTCATCTACACGGTAGAATTTTTTAAAGATATTTTTTTGTGCTTTTTTAGGAATGCCGATTCCATGGTCGGTGATACTAAAAAAGACTTCATCTTTATTCTCTGAAATCTGATACTCGATATACTTCTCGCCATTGCTATATTTGACAGCATTTTCTGTGAGATTATTAACGATGGTCTCAAAGCTATCGCTATCAATCATACACGTTGCTTTCTCAGCTGAAGACTTAAATTTCACATCAAAGCCTTTGTTTTCAATGTACTCCCTGTTCTCATTCAAGTAGGAGTTCATGAGTTCGTGAATGCGATAAGGCGCAGCTTTAATCATGTTCTGACCAGAATCTACCCGAGCTACATCCAGAAGCTTTTCAATCATACCTCTGAGCCGTATGGATTCATTATAAATGTGTTCCCCATATTGCTTGAGTCTTTTGGGTTCGGTGACTCTGCCGTCCGAGATGTTTTCGCCGGCAGCCTGCATAACAGCCAGTGGTGTTTTCAATTCATGAGTTACATTTGCCAAAAAGCTAGCTTGGCGCTGCGCTAGGTGGCGTTCCCGCTGTGCAGTAACAAACATGAAAATCAATGCGCCCATTAAAAATAGTACAGCCACTCCCAATACAATGAGGTTTTTTACAAGAGTAGCATTGTAAGCATTTGAAACGGGAGTTTGTAGGAATGCAATATTCAAAGACCAGTTATCAAAAAAGCCGGAACCGGAAAAGCCCATTCTATGATCCCGCAGATCACGATCGTAGGTAACGGTGGAATCATTGGTAGCAATAACCCGATTATTGGCCCAATCTCTTACCCAAACAACAATCCCTGATTCACTGCTTTTGCCAAAGTAACTGGTTAGCAATGGGGGAAATACCTCATTTACAATATAATCTTCATTCAGAGTGAGGGTAAGGTAACCAATCATTCTGCTTTCTGAGAGATTGATCAATCCTACATTCAGGCTCCTGTGGGTATCAAACTCAAAGTTGTTGTTCCACCGGTAATTGAAGTCGTTGAGCTGAATCTTAGTTTTTGTTCTTGTAAGACCAACTCCATCACATACTAAATCGGGGTAATCATTAGTTGGGGTGATGGCATTTTGTGCAGAATCATATTTGTAGATTGCTTCTCCGGTATCACAAGGATCAACATTTTCGGGCGTAAAATAAATGCTATCAAAAAAAGGACTTTTTGAAGACCTGGTTAGTACTTCCTGAATTTTTTCAGGAAACTGACCATCCTCAGCAATAGCGTTCTCAATAGGTTCAAGTTGAATCCGGTAAAGTCCCCTTAGTGGTTCCAGAATTTGATTTCTGATGGTATCGTTGATCTCATCTAGCTGGTCAATGCGGCGCTCTTCTTCACTTTCAACCATGCGATCCCGCAAATCATAAAGAGAAAGCACATTCATGCCTGTAAGCGCAATAATAGCTGAAAGACCTAACATCAAAAGAATCCAGCGAAAAGCCCTGTTTCGAAGAATTTTCATAGTACAATGGTTTTAAATTTCAAAAAGAAATATAGCATTCTACTTGAATCTTTAAACTCAAAGTTGGTAAAAATAAACGGATATTAAAAAAGCCCCTAAAGTATACTGGGGCTTTCTCTCAAGTCATATGAAAGGTGATGCTTATTTCATCCAGATATTATTCTGACGATTTGTGTCAGGGTAATAGTGATCGGCATCAATTTCTATTTTTGTAATAGTTGAGGGAGCTTCGATGGTTGTAGATGTCATCCTTTTACCTCTCATCCAGTCTTCGACACCAACTCTGGTACTCATAGAGTTGCCGTCTTCAAAAGTGATCGTTAAATCAACTGGCATCACCACATTGCCAAAATCTTCAATCGTAATGGTGGCTTCACTACCGGATTGTTCAAAACCTGCAACTGACTGGTCGAGTGTCCAGGTTTCGAAGTACCAAGATCTCCAGAACCAATCCAGATCTTTTCCGGAGACGTCTTCAAAAGTGTTAAACATATCGTAAGGGGTAGGGTGTTTATATGCCCATCGATCCATAAAGGTTGTCCAAGCCTCAGTAAAAACATCTTCGCCTAGCACACCCTTCAAAGCAATAAGCACAGATGCCGGTTTAGGATAGGATGCTACTCCGTAAGCCGGTCCGGGATAATGGTAATCAGACCAACGCATGATTTCACCTTCTAAGTAACTGCCGGCTATGGGGAGGTAGCTATTAAATTCTTTCAAGCGACTAAAAGTATCAGGAAATATATCCCAACGGGCTTGAGCTTCGTGATAGGTAGTTGCTCCTTCATCCATCCATGCGTAACGGCGCTCGTTACTACTTACGATCATAGGGATCCACATATGAGCGATTTCGTGAGCGGTCACATTATACAATGCTTCTTGCTTTTGCTCTAAAGGAATATTGGGATTTGGAATATTATAACTGCCGATTACGGTCATCATTGGAAACTCCATGCCGCCACCAATAATACCGGCGCCCTCAACTGAGGTCATATGCGGCCAGGGGTATTCGATGCCTGTGTAATCTGATAGAAAAGAAATAGAGTGGGCAGTGTACTCAGCTGACTTTTCCCAAAGCGGAGCAGACTCGCGCCAAAACGCATTGATCTGAGTATAGTCGGTATTACCGTCTCCGTCTATATCACCAACGGGTGTTCTTAGGGCATCCCACTGAGATTCAAGGGTGGCACTGAAAGCAATATCACGAACCTGTTCAGCCTGGAATTTCCATGTCAGCTTTCCTGATTCACTGGTATTGGTAGTATTCTTAAAGTCATTAATAGAGACAATATTTACAACGGAATCTGATTGTGTTGAATGATTGTACTGTTCGAGAATCGAAGGAGCTAGTACTTCTTCAGGGTTTAAAAAAGCTCCGGTACTCATTACTATCCATTGTTCAGGAGCAGTGATATTTATGTCGTAATCTCCAAAATCATGATAAAATTCTGCGTTTCCGGTAAAGTCATCTCCAAACCATCCATACACATCGTCATAAGTGGCTACATGCGGGAACCAATAAGCTAAAAAATAGAGGTTCTTTCGGCTGTACCCCATTCGGCCACTTGCTCCGGCTTGGGGAATTTTGAAATTCCAGTCAATCTCAAGGTCGATAACCTGATCCGGAAAAATTCGCTCATTTGGATATACAATCAAGTTAGTTCCCTGAACGATATAAGTCGGGCGGCTTCTCTGATTGCCTACTACGCTTTCACCGCCGATGGTAACACGGGTAATGTTTACGCCTCCCGTTATTTCGGCAATGTCTTTACGGGGCACTCCTTCTTTATGGAGGTTTTGGGCTAACTCAAAAAGCATAAAGCTTAGCGTGTCGGGAGAATTGTTGGTGTATGAAATGCTTGCCTCTCCAAACAGCATTGTATCAGCAGGCACAAGCTCGGCATTGATGGTATAAGAATAGGTGTTTGTAAAATAGTTGGGTCCCGGGTTACCGTCAAAAGAGCGATAACCGTCTTCAACAGCTTGTTGGAAATCAGAGGGTTCTTCTACCTCATATGGGATTGGGCGTTGGGAAGTAAACGCCGATGTCTCTAAGGTGGGTTCAGTCGTCTGTTTTGAAGGTGAGCAGGCAGTTAACAGGGCTAATGTGCTGATCAGGAAAGCACGAGAAATCGTCTTCATGGTTCTACAATGTAAGTTATCAGGTATAAAGGTGGTGAGCGAGCTCAGGAAGTTGTACTACTTGTGAATCTTACTTTGATTCTTTTCAATGGACTCCTTGAGGTCATTGAATTCAATCGGTTTCACAAGGTAATCAAGATAATCTGTTTCTTTTGCTCTCTGAACGTGGTGCGGATCCGAATTTCCTGTTATATAAATAACGGGCACATCAGAGAATTTTCGAATTTCTTTCATGGCCGTGATTCCATCAATTTCTCCTTCAAGAGAGATATCCATAAGAATAAGATCCGGCTTAATTTTCTGAGCTACTTCTATAGCGGTTTTACCATATACAAGCTCACCTTCAGCGTCATAACCCAATTTCTCAAGGTAGCTTTCATACAGAAGATTCAGGATCAGATCGTCTTCTACGATCATCACTGTCTTGTTCTGTTTCTTATCCATTACATTCCGTTATTTGTCATTGCCTATAAGCATATGTACCTAATAATAACATGAATTGATATTAAAGGAAATTTTATAACAATAAAAAATTGCAAATAAAGGATTTGTAGCTTGAAATAGGGTTGTGCATTCTAAATTCTTGATAAGAATCATTAATGAGATCTAGAACAAAATCAAAGAAGGATTCCAGAGAAGATGCTATAGCGTTTAAACCAAAATTGCCGGGCATAAAAAAAGCCTGTTTCTTTTGAAAAGAAACAGGCTGTACGGTAGTGTACCTGAGGCCGGACTCGAACCGGCACGGACATTTTAATATCCATTGGATTTTAAGTCCAAAAAGTCCAAATAACTATCCGTTTCAGTTTATCCGCATTAGTAACGTAAATCTTTGCCTATCAATCATTAAAGAGTTATTATTAGTATCGACTTGTAACTCACTATAACGTTATTTTGTTACCCCAGGGTTACCCCACGCGACGTATGGGGTAACAAATAGGATGAACTTTTATGGAAAAGAGCCTTACAGATGCATATGTGAAAACGGTAGAGTCACCGAAGCGAATTGAGATCTTTGATACCTCGAAATCAGGGCTGGCCTTGAGGGTAAACCCTTCCGGTTATAAATCGTTTTTTTACAGGTATAGATTTGGTGGTAAGATTAAACGATTTACTATCGGCAGCTACCCCTCTATTTCATTGGCAGAAGCTCGGCGCCGGGCTGATGAATTAAGAGTTCAGGTCCATGCCGGTGAAGACCCACAAGGAGATAAGCAGCGCCTCAAAAATCGTGAGGCACCTAAAACGATCGGAGAACTGGCAGATTTATTTGAGAAAGAATATATAGAACGTGAACTCAAAGAGAGCACTCAATCATCTTACAAGTCACGATTAAACAAAATCAGAAAAAAATTTAGCAGGTATTCAGTTGATGAAGTTACTCGTGGTGATGTGAAACGTTTTCTGAAAAAGATTGCTGAAAAGCAGCCCTATAACGCTAATCGAATCCAGGCTATTTTCTCCAAGATGTATTCCTTTGCCTTTGAGGAAGAGTTCACGGATAACCACCCACTTAAACGCCTTTCAAAATTTGGTGAAGAGGAGACTCGCGATACCAACTACTATCCCGAAGATATACGGAATATTTGGCAAGCTATGGAGGAAGAGAGGGAACCAACTCAAAGCCTTTTGAAGCTACTTTTAATTACCGGTCAACGGTTGGGCGAAACCTCCCGGATGAAATGGGCTGATATTGATACTGAAAATGCTTTGTGGATAATTCCCAAGAAAGAAACCAAAGGGGATCGTGTACACGTGGTTCCGCTATCTGATAAAGCCATTGAAGTTCTCGAACATCTGCATGAGCTCACAGGAGAAAAAGAATATGTATTCAATTCCCCTAAGAAGGATGGCCAGCCACTTTCGTATTTCCGACAGGTTATGGATCGGGTGGAAGAAGTTGCTGAACTGGATGATTTCCGGTTACATGATCTCCGGCATATTGTAGCAACCAACATGCAGCGGCTTAAGATCGATTTCATGCACATTGGGAAAGTGCTAAATCATAAGGGCATGGCTAAAGAGTACATTGTAACCTCCAGGTACATTGATTACGATTATCTGGATGAGAAGCGAGAGGCATTGCAGAAATGGAGCAATGAACTGGAGCGAATAATTTCAGGCAAGAAAGCCAAAGTATTTAAGATTGGGTAATATGGAAAATGACAAAAGAATAGATGAAGCTAGGGAAAGGTTATTTTTTACTGAACTTAGTGAAGAAGAAATTGAATTTGAGCAAAAATTGGCAAGGAATTATTACTTGAACAGGTGTATACCATCACCTAATTATAGTAAAACTCTTAAAGAATCAGTTCCAATTTCATATGGTTGGCCAAGTGATCAAGATGAGCAAATTAAGTTAATTAATGGTGATAATTTACTACCCATTCAGGTCTTAAAGCCAATACCACCAAAAGCTGAGGGCTTGAAATTTACAGAGGTTTCAACTGAGAACCTTCTTCATGATCGCCTTTTATTCAAATCTCTACTTCAACTAAAAAAATATATTGATCGACACAAAGAGCACTTGGAAAGGTTAGAGGGCATTATTATAGATGAGGCCAAAAAAAATGATGTTACTAAAAACGGACCAAGAGAATTAAGCACTGAAGATAAAATTTATCTTTGGATAGATGAGAATATTCCTAACTCACCAAATAAAGAGGATTACAAAAAAGCATTTGAGGTTGTGGTTAATCACCCGTCTCCTAAAACTGTTACAAACCAAAGTTTGATTGAAGCAGTAGAATCTAAATACAAAGACCTAAAAGTTGGAAGTAAAGCCTTGGAGGGAAGGATGTCAGCTTTTAAAAACTCATTACCATTGTAGAGATATTTTATTTCCTAAACTTTTCCTAAACCGTTTAGGAGGACTACCAGTCCATCTTTTTTAGTTTCTGTCAGTTACAACAACAACCAAAGTGTAATTGACATGAGCAACTTAAATATTATTCGCATTCAGGATTTAGCTGACCGGCTTTCAGTAAGCAGGCAAACAATCTGGCGCCTATCTAAAACAGACCCCAATTTCCCTCCAAAGGTAAGACTAACAGGACAATGTGTTGGTTTTCGCGAGCAGCAAGTAGAAAGTTGGCTCGAGTCTAAAACTGAAGCCGAAACTGAAGAAGTAGCTGCATAAAAAAGGCCGTGGTTAGAGCCACGACCAGGGGAGAGGGCTAATAATTTAGCCTTTTCCCGGCGCACTTCAAAGAAGGAGGAGAGGATGATAACCAATCGAACAGTTAACCCACCAAGCAGATTTAAACCGGAAGAAAAGCGGCGACTTATCAAGTCAGCCAGCTCACAGGAAGAAGCGATTAAGCAGTTCTTCAGAGAGCATCCAGATGAGAAGTATCACTTCCAGGATGTAAAGTCGATTTTCAATTTCGATAAGGACTCAGTAAAAAGAAGCTTATCAAATCTCTCCAACCCCAGACCGTCCGGTCCATGGATAGACGACAATGGAGAGCCGCCGATTCTGAAACTTGATGAGAAGCGGAAGAACCCAAAGTCAGGAATAAGGATCCATCTTTACAAGTGGAATCCGAAATACGGCCGGCGCCGGATGAATAACCAACCGAACCTCTTCGAGAGTAGGAGTTGTGCTGCATGAATAACCCAAACCCCAAAGTATGGGACTGGCGGTCATACATTATTCACTATGCCCCAGAAAACCCAACCTACCGGCATGTACTACTAACGCTTTCTTGTTTTATGGATTCGGCTGGGGGTAGCTGCTTTCCCTCTATTAAAAAACTATCTGAATGTACCTCACTTTCAAAGCCATCGGTTATCAAATATTTGAATCAGGCTGAAAGTGATGGTTGGATTGAAAAATCAGTTCATGGCTTCTCTGGACAAGGCTGGAAGCGCCACGAATACACCGCATCTATACCTGAAAAGGTGGTTAACGAGATTAACCACGTAGGCAGTAAAGGTGGTAAACCTCATAATGAAGGTGGTAAAGCTGAGAACAAAGGTGGTAAAGCTGACAGGGGTAAGGTGGTTAACCAGGTTAACACTATCTCTTCAGTTAACTCTTCAAATAACTCCCCAGTAGAGAGCTCTTCCGAAAAACCAGTTTTAGAAATCAGTGAAGATGCTCTCTCTCTTGTTTCATTTTTTTGGGAGTGCTTTTCTGAAGCCAATCCTCAGATACCAACTAAACCTAATGATGATCAGTCCACTCACTTTCAGAACTTAATTGATGAGGGTTACAACGTAAATGAAATTAAACAGCTTATTGAGGCCCTTTTTACACTGGAGCTTGAGCCGTGTTTATTCTACCGGAAACATGTAGATGACCCAAAGTCTTTTGAGAAGCATGCGAGGAAATTCTACCTCCAGATACGTTCTGCTTATACCGAGAAGAAGAACAAGCCCAAAACGAGGGGTCAAAAACATAGTGATTTTATGCATTACTTAATGGAAGACCAAGCGCACTCTTCCAGGTATAATGGACATGGAAACACCCCTGACGCACAAGGAATCGCAGAAGATGTCGATGAACTCTTCAAAAACGACCCGCCCAAAAATTACCAATCCCGTTATGACGAGTCTGCTTTAGATAATTATAAACCACAAAATAACTAACTATGAATACCGAAATAACAAACATTTCCGAACTGGACTCTTACAGCGATTTAATCGCTTCAAAGAAGGCGAGACAGAATCACGAAGAGCACCTCAAAATGATTAATAATCAGTTGGAGTCCATTCACAATGATTGGAAGCAAAAGAAGCAAGCTTTGGCAAAGGCTCTTGCGAACCCAAATTCAAAGCTAATCGAAACTGAGCAACTGGAACAGGACGTGGATGATTTAAAGTCACAGATGGGGCCATTGAAGAAAGAGCTGGATGAGCTTTCACGTAATGGCTATTCAATGCCTGAGCCCAAAAACAAGTCAGGAACCTCGTTTACAAAAGAGGCTGTCTCAGTTATCAACAATCAACTGGAAGAACTGGAAGACTGTCTCGGTCGGGCTTTCAAAATATGTGAAGACATTGCTGCTAATGAAGTAGTCGCAAACCAAGTGAACATGCCAAGTGTACCATACATCCACCCGGCGAAAGACTACATATCTCAAGCCCGAACTCATCTTAAGCAATCCCGCGGTAAATGGGATCACACTTATAACCAAAAAAACTAAGACTATGAAAACGAAGAAGAATTATTCGATGCTCTGCAAGCTTTGCGATAACGTGCAAGAGCCATTATCAGTGACTCCAAAGAATGGGGATTTCTCAGCCACTTACAGATGTGACACTTGCACAAATGTATGGAAAGAAGAATATCCATTCGATCACGAATCAACGGAAATTGAAGAAGTGGAGGCAACTGAGGGTCCAGACTTTCAAACTCCGGAAGGTGACCCGCTAAAATGGAGCGCAGAAGAGCGTGATGGTTTTATTGAAGCAAATGGTCGACCGGCTTTCATTGAGCTGGTAGGAAGTACCAGGTAATGTGTGTGGCATCGTGGGAGGGCGTATATAGAGCGCCCTCCCTTTTTTAACAACTAAGAAATTCAGATATGGACGACACAAAAGACATTTCAAGTACATTTTTTTTCCTTGAAGCCTCCTCTTCTGGAGAGTTACAAATCACGCGATTTGACAAGGCTATTCAGAGAAATATGGAAAATTTCAAATCGGGAAAACCTCTTGAATTTGCTCCATTGTTTTTGAGTAATGACATTGGAAAAATAGCGGAAGCAATCGATGTGCTTGTCGAGTCAAAGAAGTACAAAAAAATTTATGCTGAGAAGCTTAAAAATAACATACAAGGACGGGAAAACTAATGGCCATAGCAGATGAAATTGTTTTAGATACCAGCAAATACCTAAAGAATTTAAATGCAGCTGATCGTGCTGCGGTTAAATATGCCACCAAGCAGGAGCAGAATTATAAAAAAGCCTCTGAGTCGATGCAGAAGCTGGCAGCCGAGATCAAAGCACTTGAAAGAGTTCGGGACGCTTCTAACTCTACAGCGGCCGTTAAAAGATATGAAGCGGCTATTGAATCCCTCCAGCGAGAGTACAATGTACTAGAGAGAGAGACCGAAGAGTACACCCGGGCTATTAGAAAATCTGAGCAGCAAACCGAGAAGTCCAGCCGGAATATGTCTGGATCTTTGCAAAAAATTGGAAAAGCCGCAAAGCAATGGATAGCCACGATAGCAGTGGCAGCATTTGCAGCTTTACAACGGGCGTCCGGCAAAGTGGCATCGCAGTTTCAAGATGATTTCGCTCAAGTAAAAACATTACTTAACGAGGCCGATGTTGATTTTGAAGCCCTTGAGCGCCGGTTGCTAAACCTGTCTAGGATTAAAGCGGTACCGCTATCCGTGTTGACCCCGGCGCTTTATCAAACGATATCCGCAGGCATTACAGACGTCAACGAAGCGATGGAGGTCCTGTCTGTTGCCTCCGATGCTGCGATTGCAGGAAACACGGATTTAAAAACATCGGCTGACGGTATCACTACTGCTTTGAATGCGTGGAACCTTGAAGCTAGCGAGGCCAAAAATGTTTCTGATGAATTTTTCGTGGCAGTTCGAAACGGTAAAACCACCTTTGGGGAACTTTCTGGATCCATCGGACGAGTAGCGCCACTGGCAGCAGCAACAAACACAGAATTAAGCGAAATACTTTCTGCAACGGCGGCTCTAACCTCTTCAGGCTTAGATACCACGGAAGCGATGACCGCACTGCGAGGTATACTGCAGAAGATCATTAAGCCAACGGAACAGGCTAAGAAAGAAGCCGCAAGCCTCGGCATTGAGTTCAATCAAAGCATGCTTGAGGCTAAAGGGCTTCAGGAGTTTTTGGAATATGTTTCAGAAGCTGCCAACGGAAACTCTGAAACCATTGGCAAGCTCTTTGAGGACGTTGAAGCATTCAACGGAGTTCTTTCCCTCACCGGATCAGCATCTGGAGCTTTTATTAAGAATCTGGATGACATGCGAGGCGCTGCCGGTGAAACTGATGAAGCGCTATCAAAGGTCGAAACGAATCTTTCTAATATCTGGGAGCTTACAAAGAACAAGGTCAACGCTGCACTCATCCAGATGGGTAAAACGGTTCTGCCAATGGCTGGAAAAGCATTATCTGCTTTCAACGAAACGCTGGAAGAATTTGAAGACCCAAGCCAGCGATTAATTAACAACCTTGAAAAAATCGGTGCAGACAAAGAGCTGATTGTTCAACTGCAGGCCGAACTTGATATTAAAAACGCTACTGAGCGCTACTACCAGCTTGAGAAAGAACTTAAAGACATAACAGTACCTATTGCCTTTGATGTGCAAAGCAGAATGGTTACAGCTGCAGAAGCAGCGCGTTCACAAGGTGCAATGGTTGCTGGTCAAAACCGCATAAGCATCGTAAGCACGGAAGAAATAGATGTTAGTACGGCTAATGTGAAAGAACTTGATCAAGCTCTCGCGAATATTAATAACCGGCTGGAAGAAATTGGGAAAGGATCATCTAACTTTCGCGAATTAGGGAAAGCACAAGAGGAAGAGATGGACGTTCTTGTATCATCAAAAGATGCGCTTGAAGATGTTATTGCTGCACGTAAGCAACAGGAAACCCTGCAAACTACCATTCGAGGCAATTACAAGGCTCTCAATGCCCTTGGTAAAGAAAATAAGGTTGTAGCAAATGAAAACATCATAACACAAACTGAAGCTACTGGCAAAACGCAGGAGTTTACCAGGCAAATTATCAGTGGATTTGTAAGTGCGTCTGAAGGCTTAGGGTCTTTCAACTCTAAATTCATCACAACAACTGATTTATTCAATAATCAGGCTTCAAATGCTGTCAAAAGTTATTCACAGCAAATAACCAAGCTTAACAATGAATATGAGGCCGGTTTAATTACACAAAGTGAGTACCAAGAGAAGACCTCAGAAGCCACCCAGAAATTTAGTAAGCAGCTCAAAGGTATTTACAAGCTTGTAAAGGATGATCTGAGCCCTGAGCAACAGGAAATGTGGGAAGATATGCTTGGCCTCATGGGAGAGGTGGAAGACCGAGGGAGCAAGGTTAAGGCAAACTTTGGTGACATTGCTGATATGGTTTCCGGCATCTTAAGCGTGGCTGATGCTATTGGGAAGATAGACGAAAACCTAAAGAATGTACTTCGCGGTGCTATTGATGTACTTAGGAATCTAGAGAACATTCAACGCCTTAAAAATGCTGGGGAGTTTTCAGGCATAAACGCGGCGCTACCCATACTTGGAGTCGCCGGAGGTTTGGCGACCATTCTAAGTGGCTTATTCCAGGGTAATCAAAGAGACAATGCAGAAGCGCTTCGTCAAATTGAAGAAATGAAGGATCTTCGTTTGTCACTCAAAGAGCTTCAACGAGCTGTTGTTAAGAATACCGAAGCTTACCTTGGTGGCCCTGTTGTTGGAGGTAATATTTCCCAAGAGGACTATAACCGGGGTGAATCATTGTTCAACAGCCTGTTTACCGGTGATCGCGATAGAGGTGGCGCGCCATTTGGTTATGCTAATCCGGAAGATTTTTTAGCTGGGCTTTCGGAGTTGGCTGAGTTATTCCCGGATATTTTTGGAGAGTTTGAGCAGATTTATCAAAACTTGCGGGATCAAGGGTTATCACACAGTGAAGCTGTAGCTCAATTAATGCGAAAAGGACTTGGAGAGTCTTGGTCTTTAATCAAGGATTCATTCAGGGACTACGGGGATTCTATAGAAGGGGCAATTAAGCGTTACAATGATGCCATTACTTATGGCGCACTATCTACTCAGGAAGCTATTGAATTATTTAAAGCACAAATTGAAGAAGGTGGATTTGATCTAAGCCAGTCTGTAGGCGGAACCACGCTTGAAAATTTGATTGACCAGTTAGCGAGTCAGGATCTAAGTGAAGAAGAGCGTGAAAGCATTATCCAAACAATTTGGGATAACAGAGAATCGATAATGCCAGATAACGTTTCATTCGACGACTTTTCTGGTTTTCTGGATTTCCTGAAAAATTTAGAAAACGGTTCGGCTTCCGGCGCCGGTGTAACTCGAAACGTGGCTGTAAGCAGTGCGATTACTGAGTTCAGTGCGAACGAGATGATTATGCTCAATGAAGCTATGCTTTTAGTTGATAGAGAGCAGCTCAATATAGAGAAACAACAGCTCGCAGAGTTAAAAAATCTGGTTAATGGGGCTCTGAGTACTCCAAATACAATGAATCCAATACTTCCACCCGGACCAACGACAAGCCCAGCAGGAAGCAATATGTTTGCTTTCAACGGAGGCATAAATGTTTCTGGTGGTAGTTTATCAGATGAAGACATTAACCAGGTAATTAGAGAAGTCACACGAGAGCTGAAGAAGATTCAGCGCGGTAGAAACTTTTAAATCTTGAAATATCTTTAATAAAACACAGAATTATGGCAACACTAAGTGAGAAGCATAAATCCTTTATTGTGATGCATTTGGCGTGTTATGAAACACCCAGTAAAGTGCGGGAGGCGGTTAAAGAAAATTTCGGCACCGAAGTTAGTCTGCCTCAGCTCTCCTATTATAATCCAAGGGCTATCCAGGCATCAAGCCAGTTAGCAGAAAAATGGGTGGATCTTTTCAATGAAACCCGGAGCCGCTATATCGAGGACGTCACAGACATACCAGTTTCACAGAAGGTTTACCGGCTCAAGAGGCTGCAGGAAAACCTCGACAATTTTGCAAAGGTTCGAAATTATAAGGGCGTTAACGAGTGTCTGGAACAAGCTGCAAAAGAAATGGGCGGGGCTTTTACGAATAAAAACCACCATCAATTTTCCGGGCTCTTGCAGTCCATCGACATGAACAGTTTAACCGACCATCAGCTCCGTCGGATAACCGATGGTGAGCACCCTCTTGCAGTCCTTGCGGGTGATGCGGAGGGGTGATTGCGGTATTTATAGAGTAATATCAATTTTATAATTCTTGATGCTGACTATATGCATTTAAAGCACAATGAAGGTATATTTCCAGATCTCATAATTCCCTATTATGTAAAGTCGAGCCTAAAACAGAAGTATTTTATGGGTTCTAGGGTGGACGCATTAATAAATGATGATCTTCAATTGTTCAGGCTAAATAACGTCAGTTTTATAAACCTCTCAGAATGACAATAAAGGCGGTTTTTAGTGAGCCTAAGTTTTTTAGGAGTCATTTAATGGCTTTTTAAGCTCTTCGATTTCCTCACGATAGGATTGGGTCCGGTAATAGGGAAGCCCAGCCCACTCAACGTCTATTTTCACTGCATCCTCTTTTGCCATCATTAACATCGCGCTAATTCTGTTTAAGTTTTCTTGCTTCTGCTCAAGGGACTTGAAATTCCATAGATCAATAATACGCAAAACATTTCTAGTCACTGTAGATATTGAATGTGTTGCCTCATCATTCATGAAGCGGAAGCTTTCTTCAAGCCCATAAATAGCACGTTCGCTTTCTGTGAGCGTCAATTCTTCCCCGTACTTGAGCATGTCAAAACCCTTGGATTTCTTGAGGTAGTTACCCCATTCGGCTGCCATTGCCTCAGCAACGCTATCTTCATGCTTTTCCTTTACTTCATCCTCAATGAGTTTAAAGAGGATGTCAGCTTGTTTTTTGATTTCCGGATTTAGTTCAATTTTTTCCATGATTGCTGTGGTTTAGTGTTTGGGTTAATTCTTTAATATCTGACTCGTATTCGCTCACACGCTCGATTAAATGACTCTGAGCGTCATCACCGATAGCTTCGCAAGCTGCAATAAAGGTGTTGAGGTCTTCATCTAGCATTGATTGCTCTTGTAGCGTTGACCTTAATTTTGTTGCACCTTCACTGATAGACATCAGGTTAATCAACTCGCTAGACTTCATGTGATACATCGCACCCCAGATACTTAAGCCGTGTGCTTTAATGCCTGGCTTAGTGATCGTGAAGATGGTGTCAATTATCTCGAAGTGCTCCAGTTGGTGAAGCTTAAAAGGGTATTGCTTTCTAAAGGCCCCAGCCACATCATCATAGTCATATTTCTGGATCGCTTTTTTTAATTCCGCTCCAAGGTTGTCAAGAGCCTTGGCGGCCGGTTCAATGTCGATAAGGGTTTCGTTTTCCATAATTATCAGGAATTGGTTTTTGAGGGGTTAGTTTTTTGAGCTCGTGTTCGTATTCCAAAGAGCGGGTCTGGAGGTCATTGAAAAGATATTCTGAAAATTCATTGGCTTCGAATCTCAGGTTTTCGAGACTTTGTTTCTTATTCCGTTCAAGATGCGGACCATCAAAGTTGGCAAGAACTTGATCGATGTAATAAACCAGGTCACATATTTTGCTTATCGTGAGGGCATCCATAGCCTCAAGTGCATCCTCAAGGTTTAGATTTCGTTTTTCTAATACGGGAGTAGAGTTCTCGGGCATAGCGTGTGTGTTTGTAAGGTGCCTAGTCGATTGATTTCAACCAGGCACTATCTTTTTGGATTGTAAAATTCGTATAGGTCAAAGAATAAAGGGGCGGTTCCGGCTGTACCCTTTTTGCGAATGCTCAAGTCTGCATTGTATCGGGTTAGCTTGCCCTCATCCATCATGTTCTTAATGTGCCGTGGAGAGCAGCTACAAAAGCGTTTTGCCTGAGAGACTGGACACTTCAACACCCCGTCTACCACCGGCAATTCTGTATAAGTTTCTTCTCCGGTTTCTGCATTGATTTCTGGAAACCTGATGAATCGAAATCTTCGTGAACTAATCTCAGGTATCTTATAGCTCTTTTCTTTCATCATGCAGGAATTAGGTTATCAGAAGGAGTGAGGCCATTGCTTCCGGTCCGATCGTTTTGAAGCTTTTCGCGGGTTTTCTGCAATACAGCTCTTAATGCATTCTCTCCGAGCTTATTCTCTTCATCGATTCGTATTTTCTGGGCTTCATACTTGATTGATTTTATGTCTTCCATGTGAAATTTTCCGTTGTTTGTGTTCGTCTATAATTTCAACATAGAACCCCTTTTAAGCAACTAAACCAAATAAAAACAGTTTCTTTACTATTAGGAAAGGAATGTTAATAACTTGATAAGATCCTTTCCAAATAGGATGATTGGCCCGGATGAGTAAAAAAATAATTTGGCTAAGGAATAGCCTTTTTGAGAGTGGAAGAGTAAAAAAGCAGCGCTCTATTTATTAGGTGGTCTAAAAGGAAGAGGCCGAACATGAGTATCATGATTAGGGAAAAATTCTGAAAACAGACCCTTTGTTCGGCTTATTAGTTCTTTTGCATCCAGGTATTTTCCACTCACTGTTTCATTCTGATGTACACGAATAATCAACTCATGCTCTGACTGCTTAAGAACTTTGAAGTGGATATTTGAATTAGCAGCATAAAGCCCACAGGCTTTATCTAATTTTGATTGTTCCTTTTCAGGCAAGTCTAGAGAATGAAGATTTTTCATGATATAGATGCGTCTCGAGCACTCATAGTATATATATCTGAGCGCACAAAATTCAGGGGGGTACTTAATATTTTGTTACCCCACTGTTACCCCAGAGAATAAAACCGAACCTGTATTCTATAAAACAAAAAAGCCCTACAACTCTATAACTGATTGAGCTGCAAGGCTTTTAAGTACCTGAGGCCGGACTCGAACCGGCACGGACATTTTAATATCCATTGGATTTTAAGTCCAACGTGTCTACCAATTCCACCACTCAGGCGTTTGGAAGGCTCCAAATATACGGCTTTAGTTTTCACTACTTCAATAAAGATTTAAACAAATTATTGATTCACCCTTTCTGTTTAGTAACTTTCATCAAATAATAAACAAAAAGAGACTTTATGAGACGTTTAATACCCCTTGTAGTAATATTTGGAATAATTTTTTCAACCAGTAGTTTTGCTCAATTGGAAATTGGCGCTTCCTATGAGCTGCGTGATGCTGAACCTCAGAACGGATTCGGTGTTCGTATTGAAAAAGGTATTTTAGAAAAACTTCCCCTAGTGAATTTATCACTTAGACTTCATGGAAGTTACTTCAGCGAAGAGAATAACGTGGATCCAGATAATCAGTCTTTCTCTTATTCAGAAGACCTGACAAATTATGATGTGGGCGTTGCTGCAATCGGAGGCGTTTCGGTTGGTTTGCTAGAACCATACGTTGGGGTAGGACTTGGAACTGAGAATTATGAGCGTGCTATTTCTGACGTTCAGAACAATCAGGGAAATGCTATTCCTGAAGAAGGGAATGAAAGCAGTTTATACTGGAATGTTTTAGCAGGCGCAAAAGTCACAATCATTCCAATACTAAAGCCTTTTGTTGAGTACCGTTATTCAGCATCAGAACTGGAAAAACCTGAGTTTCAGAATGTGAATAGCAAAACCGGTCGTATAATGTTCGGTGTTTCTCTTAGCTTCTAGAATTATTAGTTATCAAAAAGCGGGTATGAACTTCATATCCGCTTTTTTTGTAGGAAAAGATATATTTAAGTGCTTAAAACAATGGTTATAACTACATTTAATGCAAGTAAGGCAAGATTAGATTAGTATATGAGTAATTCCACTTCCATAGATAAATATGACCTTGAAGGTTATAAGCTAAAAAAAGCTCAGAGAGAAGATCTGAAGCAGCTGCTGGAAGTATGTGAAGAGCACATCGAATCGGTAGATGCTAAAGCTATCACTTCCGCTTTTAAGCTCTGTTATCTTTCTCACGAGGATATGAAGCGAGCATCAGGTGAGCCATATTATTACCACCCTGTGGAAGTTGCAAAAATTGTCGCCAGCGAGATTAATATTGATGATATCTCGGTGATAGCTTCTTTGCTGCATGATACCGTCGAAGACACCGATGTAAACCTGGATGACATTCGCCACTGGTTTGGCGATGAAGTAGCGGTGATTATTGATGGTGTTACCAAGATAACCGGTGTATTCAAAAGCCGGGACAGCAAGCAAGCAGAAGCTTTTATGAAGTTATTGCTTTCAATGGCTGAAGACATCAGGGTAGTGTTGATTAAGTTTGCTGATCGCCTCCACAATATGAGAACGATTCAGCACTTGAAGCGAGAAAAGCAGATCAAGATTGCTTCAGAAACGATGGATTTATACGCGCCATTAGCCCATCGCTTCGGATTGTTCAGGATTAAGAATGAACTTGAGGACCTGTGTTTTAAAACTATTGACCCAACATCCTACAAGTTTGTAGCACGGAAACTGCGAGAGAAAAAAGAGGACAGGGAAGAATTTATTAACGAATTCATGGACCCGATTAGTAATGAACTCGGTAAAATGAATTTCAGGTTTGAAATTAAAGGCAGGCCCAAGCACATTTTCTCTATATACAGGAAGATGCAGCGTCAGCAAAAACCCTTTGAAGAAATCTATGACCTTTTTGCTATTCGCATAATTCTGGAAGGCGATCATAACAAAGAAGATTGTTGGAGGGTGTATTCTATAATAACAGACTGGTACACCCCAATTCCTGAACGATTTCGGGATTTTATTTCCGTTCCTAAAGCAAATGGATATCAATCACTACACACAACGGTGATTACCAATAAGGGCCGGAAAGTGGAAGTCCAGATCCGAACCCGAAGAATGGATGACATTGCTGAAAAAGGGTTGGCAGCTCACTGGAAATATAAAGAAGGAGCTCAACAAGGTTCGGATACCCTTGACAAGTTTGTGAGCTGGGTACGGGATGTGTTAGATAATCCTCGCCCTGATGCTGCCACCGATTTTGTGAAAGATTTTCAGCTGAATTTGTATAAGGATGAGCTCTATGTGTTCACCCCTGATGGAGAGCTTAAAACATTGCCAAGAGATGCTACTCCCATAGATTTTGCATTTGAAATTCACAGTGAAATCGGTGAAAGAGCAATGGCAGCCAAGGTGAATGGGAAAATGGTGCCGTTGAGACAACAACTTCAAAATGGGGATCAGGTTGAGATTATCACCGGCAATAAAATTAATCTAAACCCCGACTGGATTGACGATGTAGTTACTCATAAGGCAAAGTCCAGAATTCGGCAGTTCATTAAGCATAAGCAAAGAAAGGTTGCCGAAGATGGGAGGGAAATCTGGGATAAGAGAGCGAGCCGAGGGAGTATCGAGATCTCTGAACAAGAGTTGAATCGTTTTGCTAAGAAATTTAAGTATGAATCTACTCAGGAGCTATTTTTTGATATTGGTTCAGGAGCTTTTGATGCCAATGAACTTTTTAAAGAAGTCAAGAAGTTCAAAAGCACCGGCCGAATTGAGGAAAATGAAAGCGTGGATGTAAATCCTATTTCGGAAAAAGAGATTCAGGATAAATACATAACAGCTGCAAGATCACTTGAAGATGGTAAGGCCCTTTTTATAAACGGGGAACTGAGTAACATCAAATACTCCTATGCAAACTGTTGTAATCCAATCCCGGGCGATGATGTTATAGGCTTCATAAGTAGGACAGGGGATATTAAGATTCACCGCTCAATGTGCAACAATGCTCAGCATCTTTTAAAGACTGAAGCTGAACGAATTGTAGATGTAAACTGGGCGAAGAATATTGATACCAAATTCCTGGGTGCAATTAAGGTTATTGGTGGTGACCGGGTTGGAATGATCAACGACATAACGGACGTGCTATCTAAGTCCCTTGAAACCAATATGAAAAGCATCAATGTTAGCAGCGACAGCGGAATGTTTGAAGGGATTATTACACTATACGTGGATGGTATTTCTCACCTAACTAAGATTATGAAACGCCTTGAAAAAGTGGAAGGGGTTAAAAACGTTTTACGATACGAATAGGCATTCTAATATAGATTAGGTAGATTTTTATTAAACTTATCTTTACAATGATGAAACATTACTTGCTTTAGGTTAAATAGCTTAAGGAAAAAGAAGATGCGAGTAATAAGGAAGGACAAAAACGATGCCCGTCAGTGAAATGATTGGCACATAACAAAACCAATAATATTATGATGACTTATACTAAACGAGATGTAGTTCGTCGTGTAGCGGAAGCTATGGATGAGCCCATGATTCAAGCAGAACCCTGGGTAGATTCTGTTATAGTAGCCCTAAGGGAGATTATGATGTCTGCAGATACAGAATGCAGAATTGAAATCAGGGATTTTGGAGTATTTGAAGTAAAGGAAACAAAAGCCAAACCAAAAGCTCGCAATCCAAAAACGAATGAAGTAATTTATGTTCCTGCACATCGTAAAACACACTTCAAGCCAAGTAAGTTAATGAAGAAGTTTTTACGACAACCGTTGGAAGACGTAAAGAAAAAATAACTTACTAATACGCATTTATTGCACAATTACGTACGCCTTATAGGTATTGATGTTGGGAAAAAGCGAGTGGGTATTGCCCAAACTGATCTGTTGAAAACAATTGCGTCAACGGTTGGAACCTTTTCTCCTGAAGAAGCAATTACAGAGATAAAAAAAATTACCGATAAGGAAACAGTTGAGAAATTTGTAGTAGGCTGGCCTTTGTCTCTTAAGGGAGAAGAAGGGTCGGCTACTCAAATGGTTCAGGAATTCATAAACAAACTAAGACAAGCCTTTCCAAATATCGAAATTGCAAAAGTTGATGAGCGATATACTTCAAACCAGGCTCGCGACATAATGATAAAGACGGGTATCCCTAAAAAGAAAAGACAACAAAAGGGACGCGTAGACCAAATCGCGGCCGCAATCATTTTACAAAACTACTTAGATACGAATACTTAATAAAGCATATGCCCATTTTACCTATTGTAACTTACAACGATCCAGTATTACTCAAAAAAGCAGAAGAGATTGATATTGAAGAAGACAGTGAAGAACTGCAAACATTAATTGATAACATGCTGGAGACCATGTATAACGCAGATGGCGTTGGTTTAGCAGCACCTCAAATTGGCAGGTCTATCAAGCTTTTTGTGATGGATACTGATGAGATGATTGAGGACGGAGAAGTTCCTTATGGCCCTATGGTTTTTATCAATCCTCTGATTCTTGAAAAAAGAGGAAATAAAATTCCATTGGAAGAAGGGTGCCTTAGTATTCCGGAAGTGAATGACAAGGTGTTTCGTCCTGAAACTGTTATCATTGAGTTCTTTGACCGTGATTTTAACAAACACCGACTTGAGGCAAGTGGCTGGACATCCCGTGTAATCCAACACGAATATGATCACCTTGAAGGGGTACTATTTCTGGATTACCTGAGTGCATTTAAAAAGCGAATGCATAAAAAGGAACTCAAAGAGATTGAAACGGGCGACAAAAAAATCAAATATCCGGTAGTGCCTAAAAAAGAAGCTGAGTAATTATGGATATCGTTTTTATGGGATCGCCGGAATTTGCCATTCCAAGCTTAGAGCAAATTCATCAGTCCGAACATACCATAAAAGCTGTTGTCAGTAACGTTGACAAGCGAAGGGGGCGGGGTTCTAAAACGTCCCCCACTTTGGTTAAAGCTAAGGCTTTAGAATTAGGCCTTCCTGTTATAGAGGTTGAAAATTTATCATCCGCCGAATTCAGTGAGCAGCTTGAAGCTTTAAATGCGGATTTGTTTGTCGTAGTTGCGTTTAGAATCCTGCCAAAGTCCGTCCTTCAAATACCTAAAATCGGATCTATTAATCTTCATGCATCGCTATTGCCTAAATATCGCGGTGCTGCTCCAATTCACTGGGCTATTATAAATGGAGAGGATGAAACGGGCTGTACTGTATTCTTTTTAGATGAAAAAGTGGATACCGGGAATATCATAGCTCAGAGAAAAACGGCTATTACTGAAAACGAGACGACCGGAGAGCTTTATAATCGGTTGAGAGATATGGGTAGCGAATTATTACTTAAGTCGATTCATGAAATTGACTCCGGTTCTTACACCCTTTCTGAGCAAAATGACAGCAAAGCTACTCCTGCTCCCAAATTATTCAGAGATGATTGTCACATAGATTTCACTAATTCTGCTCAAGATGTACACAATAAAATCAGAGGTCTAAGTCCTTTTCCGACTGCTTGGGCAAACTGGAATGGAGAGAAATTCAATTTGTATAAATCCAGGTTAGGAAGAGTAGCAAATATTGACCCCGGTGAATTGTTAGTAAATGATGACCATTTATTAGTAGGTTGTGCTGATGGAACCGTTGAATTAATGGAAGTTCAGTTACCAGGAACAAAAAGATTATCAGCTGAAGAATTAATTAGAGGCTATGACGTTGAGGGAACGTTATCGTAAATTTTTCTCAAAGAATTAATTTGAGATATACGTTCCGTTTTTTATCATCCCGCCAACAACAACGGTAAATCCAATCAATTACATTATGGACCAAGCAGAGATTTTTGAGTCAGCAAAAGCCGGTAATCTTGAAGCACTGCAAAAGATGCTTAAGGGCAAAGCTAACATCAATGACACGAATAAGAGTGGTGCTTCTGTTTTGATTTTAGCCACTGAAAAAGATCATGCTGAAGTCGTAAAGTTTTTGGTTGAAGAGGGAGCTGACCTCAATACAGAAACAAAAATGGGTGGCACGGCGCTTAACAGGGCTGCTGAAAATGGAAACCTAGAACTGGTAAAGTACTTTATTGATAAAGGTGCGGTGATCGGAGATCTTGCCCTTATAGCAGCCTCACGTGCAGGAAATCTTGAGGTTGTTAAGTTGTTAGTAGAATCAGGTGCACCTGTTGATGCCCAACAGCGGTGGGGACATACAGCCTTGATGCTCGCAGCTAAAAGTGGAAATACCGATGTGGTTAAATACCTTATTGATGAAGGGGCTAATGTAAAGCTGCGCGATAAAAATGGCGATACGGCTATGATGATTGCGATGGATAATGATCAGGAAGATATTGCTCTAATTCTAAAAAGAGCCGGTGCCAAAGCAGAGACTAAGCCAAAGAAAGAAGTAGCTCCTATCGTTGATGAAGATGATGATGACGAGGTTGACGATTCTACTCCCGATGTTGATGAGCTAGTTGCTGACGATGATGACGCTCCGGACGATGTAGATTTAGACGACTAAAATGGTTAAGAGCGTTGTCTTTTATTAACCTTTATTGAATCTGAGTCATCGGTCTGTACTGAAGTCCCATATACATTAGCTACTTCGATTTCGATGGAGTCGCTTTTATTATCAAGATTGCTTGGTATCGTTTCTACAAGCCTATCTGCAATACTACTTATGCGGTTTGATTTCGCGCTTTTTCCTTTGCTATCCCAATTGCGAAGAAGGGGTATAGAAATTCCTAAAACAGTAATCGAAGTAATGATGCTTAATAGATAATTTGTGTTGAAAAAAGCTATTATGAAAGCGACGGTAGCAGCCATTCCTCCCAGTAAAAGACTTTGAACAATACTATTACTTGTACCTGCTGTCTGAGAAACCCGAAGCGTATAACGTGTTGAATTTTTAATTAGCGAAACGACCGTTTCTTCACCTGATTCAGTATCAGTATAATTGATTTCTTTTAAGTTGTTCGAAGCGAGTTTGCCTGAATCTTTTAAAATCTGCTTGCGGATTATTTCCCAGACCGTATTCTCAGAGAGCTTACTGTTAAATTCTCTTTCTTCAAAGACATGCGTTTTAGTAGATCCATTTCTAGCTTCAACATCACGAACTTTAAATTCCTGAGCTGCTATCTTAATTTGAGTTTCATTAAGTCCAACTTCTTTCCCAATCTCAATGAGTTCATCAATCGAGAAATCAGATTCAATATTATCGATTCTCGTTTTCTCTTTTTCCTGTTCCATCGCTAGTCGAATGACCTGGCGCACTTCTTCTTTAGAAAAATTGTCTGCTGGCATAATTATGATTCGTGTGCTGATAACATGATGTTATTTCTAAAACATAAAAAAAGCCCTGCTCATAAACTATGAACAGGACTTTATTTTTTATAGAACCAAATATTGGTTACTTCTGATTTGCAAACTCAAACTTTTGAAGATCATAATCAACCCCATCAGCAGGACGCAGAGTCGTTGATTTAGGCTCTAAGAAGTATTTGAGGTAGTCACGTCCACCGGCTTTTGCATCGGTACCACTTAGCTTAAAGCCACCAAATGGTTGGGCTCCAACAAGTGCCCCGGTGCACTTACGGTTGATGTATAAATTACCAACGCGGTATTCACGAAGCGCGCGATCAATTTTCTTAGGATCTTGTGAGAAGTAAGCTCCCGTCAATCCATAATCAACACCGTTGGCGATACGTAGAAGATCGTCCGTGTCTTTTCCTTTGATGAAGGCAGTAACAGGACCAAAGATTTCTTCTTGTGCAATGCGGTCATCTTCACTGATATCAGCAAACACCGTCGGTTCGATGTAATATCCTTTATCAGGAGTTTCAGCTCGTTTACCACCGGCCATCAATCGTCCTTCTTCTTTACCAATCTCGATGTAGCTCATGATTTTATCAACAGCTTTTTGATTGATAACAGCTCCGGAAATATGATTCTCTTTAGAGTTGCCAACCTTAAGTGCTTTAGTCTTGGCAGTAACTTTCTCGAGTAGCTCATCATAAATTTTCTCATGAGCAATTACTCTGGAACCCGCAGAACATTTCTGTCCCTGGAAACCAAAAGCGCCTTTAACAATTTCAGTTGCTGCTTTTTCAATATCAGCATCTTCGTCAACTACAGTGGCATTTTTTCCACCTAATTCACAAACAAGACGCTTTAAAAACTTCTGACCTTCAGGAACCTGAGCGGCAATATCAGCGAGGTGAAGACCTACTCCTTTAGATCCGGTAAAGGAAATAAAGCGTGTTTTAGGATGTTTAGCGAGATTCTCACCTACTTCAATATCGCCACCTGTTACATAGTTGAATACTCCTTTTGGAAGTCCGACTTCCTCAAAAATTTCTACCAGAAGCTGTCCCATTTTTGGAGTGTCAGGTGCAGGTTTAGCTACAACAGTATTACCCACAGCGATTGGTGCGGCAGCCATTCCTACAAAAATAGCGAATGGGAAATTCCACGGAGAGATAGAAACACCGGCGCCAATAGGCATATAAATGGTTCGGTTGTAATCACCCCAGGTCTCATCAAGCACATCCATTCCTTCATCAATGCGGAGTGCTTCATGTGCGTAATAGTCTAGGAAATCTATTGCTTCGCAGGTATCGGCATCAGCTTCCAGGTAATTTTTCCCGGCCTCGCTGATCATCCAGGCATTGATTTCCAGCCTTCGGCGACGGATAACATCTGCAGCCTTAAAAAGATAGTCAGCTCGTTTTTTAGCAGAAACATATTGCCAGCTCTCAAAAGCATCCCAAGCTTTTTCCAACGCATCGAAAGCCTGGGCTTTACTTGCCATTTGGAAGGTTCCAATAGTTTCATCAAGATTCGAAGGATTTTTGCTTTCAAAAGTTCCGGCGTCCCCTTTTACGAATTCTCCATTGATGTAAAGATCATATTCCTGATCAAAATTAGAGCGAACGTTTTCGAGCGCTTCTTTTTGAGCTTTGTCATTTGTTGGGTCGGAAAAGTCCAGATAAGTTTCATTTTTGAACTTTTCTAAGGTTCGATCGGGCATATTGCTAAATTAATTTTATTGAATTTTGAGTTTTGATGTACTAAAGATACACAGAAAAGCGCTCCCAATTCAAAGCATGTGTAACATAAGGTTAACACTAGTGTGAAAGATTGAAAATAGTGCGCGATAATGGTAGCTTTCAACGATTTAAAGAACTTTACGAATGTATTTATCATTCATTAGTAATGAAGTTATAGGAATAAAAATTCAATCATAAAAAGGATTCGAAATGGGAAAAATTAAAGTAGGTATTAACGGGTTTGGCCGCATTGGTAGAATGGTTACTCGTTCAATCCTGACTAACCACAAAGATACAATTGAAATTGTAGGGGTAAATGACCTTACAGATACAAAATCTCTAGCTCATCTCTTTAAGTACGACTCAGCTCAGGGGACGTATCCAGGCGATGTTTCTGTGGATGGAGATAAGATGACTATCGACGGAATGAGCTTTGCTGTAAGTGCTGAAAGAGATCCTGCGAACTTGAAATGGGGTGATCTTGGTGCTGAAGTTGTTGTTGAATCAACAGGTTTTTTCCGTGATGTTGAAAGTGCAGGAAAACATCTAAAAGCAGGTGCTAAGAAAGTTGTTATTTCAGCTCCGGCATCAGGTGACATTCAGACCATCGTATTGGGTGTCAACGATGAAGAGATTTCAGACGACATCGAAATCTATTCTAACGCAAGTTGTACAACAAACTGCCTTGCGCCTATGGCTAAGGTACTTGACGACAACTTCGGGTTGGTGAAAGGTTTCATGACCACTATTCACTCATACACCGGCGATCAGCAGTTAGTTGACGGGCCGCATAAAGATCTTCGTCGTGCGCGTGCTGCAGCGGTAAACATCGTGCCTACTACTACAGGTGCAGCTAAAGCTGTTGGACTGGTTCTTCCTCATCTTGATGGAAAATTAGACGGGGGAGCTGTTCGTGTGCCAACCGTAACTGGTTCACTTACTGATTTTGTATGTGAAGTGGAAAAAGAAACAACTGCAGAAGAAGTGAATGCAGCTTTTAAAGCAGCTGCTGAAGGCCCTATGAAAGGTATCCTCGAGTACGCTGATGTTGAGCTTGTTTCTTCAGACATTATTGGAAACCCACACTCAAATATCTATGACAGTCAGCTTACCAAAGTTGATGGGAAATTGGTGAAAATTATCGGCTGGTACGATAATGAAGCCGGTTACTCCGCCAGAACTGCCGACCTGATTACTAAGATTGTTTAATATCAAGTTGTAGTAATCCCTTTTTTGGGATAGAAATTGAACTCCTGTCTTCGAAAAGAAGGCAGGAGTTTTTTATTTAGAGCTATTTTACTTGCTATAATCCACTGAACTCCTCACATTTCCGCACATCAAAAAAGGAGGATTTATGAGAAGGGTACTTATTATTTTAGTAGGAATTACAAGCTTTTTGTTATCAGCTTGTGTTGAATCAAATCGTGATACAACAGGTGTTGTTGTGGACTATGAGCTCTCATCAGACCAAACCCACAACCGGTGGAGCAGCACCATAGAGCCGGTACTTACCGTGCCTTCGGGTTCAGTTATTAAAGTCGGAACCGAAGAAGCTTCCGATAAACAGTTGAACGTGAATTCTACGCTCGAAGACTTAGCCAATTTAAGCTTTGATCCCATTCATCCCTTAACCGGACCAGTGTATGTTGAAAATGCACAGCCCGGAGATGTGTTAAAAGTAACCCTGCATAAAATTGAAATGGGCGATTGGGGATGGACCGCTATTGTCCCCGGTTTTGGTTTTCTATCAGATGAATTTACAGAGCCATATCTAAAAACCTTTGAACTGGGTAAGGATAGAAAGACGGCTAAATTTTCTGAGAATATTGAGATTCCATTAAAGCCATTCCCGGGTGTGATGGGAGTAGCCCCTGATACCGAAGAAATGCTTTCGACTATTCCTCCGCGGAAGAATGGAGGGAATATGGATGACCCAAACATGACTGAAGGGACGGTTGTATACTTTCCGGTGTTAGTTGAAGGCGCTTTATTTTCCATTGGAGATACGCATGCGGCGCAGGGTCATGGAGAAGTTTGTGGTACAGCCATCGAAGCACCTATGAGCATTATTTACGAGGTTGAACTTATCAAAGAAGGAAAGACCATAAGTGAACCTCAATATGAAACAGAAGATTATTACGCGGTTACTGCTTTTGCTACAACCATTGATGAGGCCGCTAAAAAGGCTACCGGCTTTATGATTGATTATTTGGTTGAAGAAAAAGGCATGAATCGACAAGACGCGTACGCATTGTGTTCATTAGCCGGAGACCTAAAAATTGCTGAAGTCGTTGACGGTCCTCACATGTTGGTTTCCATGCATATGCCTAAAGACATTTTCAAATAACCCTAACTTTTTTCATTCGAGAAGTAGTACATGAAGTATTCACCTTTATTTTTAGTTTTTTTATTCATCATAAATGCGGGTTGTACCGCTCAACAAACAAAACCTTCCTTAGATACAGAGCAGCTGATTGAAGATTTAAGGGTGATTTCTTCTGATGAAATGGAGGGACGCAGAACCGGAACCGAAGGAAATAAAAAAGCACGGAAATATCTGGTGAAGCGTTTTGAGGAAGAAGGAGCTAAACCTTTTCAAGGTTCATTCACTCATAGTTTCGATTTTACTTCTAGAGGTGGGGAGGAGAGATCTGGGATAAATGTTATTGGACAGATTGAAGGTGAATCAGACTCAGTATTAGTAATCACAGCTCATTATGATCACTTGGGGATGGAGGACAGTCTGATTTACAACGGCGCCGATGATGATGCTTCCGGAACTGCTGCTTTGCTAGCATATATTGATTATTTCAATCAGGTTAAACCAAATCACACACTGGTGTTTGCCGCTTTTGATGCTGAAGAAATGGGACTGCAGGGAGCAAGAGCTTTAGTCAAGGATTCTGTTTTTCTGGATAAGGTAGTTATGAACATTAACATGGATATGATTAGCCAGAACGATGAGAATGAACTTTATGCAAGTGGAACATACCACCATCCTGAGTTGAAGCCTGTTCTGGAGAATATTGAAACCGGGGAGATAAGCCTGCTTTTTGGTCACGACCGGCCTGAGCAGGGCTACGATGATTGGACTAATGCTTCCGATCATGGTCCATTTCATGCAAAAGGAAAAACGTTCATTTACTTTGGTGTTGAAGATCATGAACACTATCACAAAGCATCCGACGAATTTGAAACTATTCCCCAAGACTTCTACAAAAAATCAGTACAGGTAATACTGAATGCTATTTTGGCTTTAGATAAAAAGTGACTTTTTGAAGCCAACAAAGGATTTAAAAATATTGAGCAAAAAAAAGCCTCATCAAATGATGAGGCTGATAATTCATTAGGCAGAAAATCTGTTTAAAACTTCCGCAGGTAACTGGTGCATTCGCTGCAGTCTTTACCGTCTTTACGGGCGTCTTCTTCTTTTTCAAAACCTTGACTGGAAAAGGCCTCAATGTCTCCGCTTTTGGAAACTCTTCTCCATCTCCATTCGCCTTTAACGTCTTGGTATAACTCGCATTTAGCCATAGATAAGTATCTGATTTATTGTGATTTGCTTAGAAAGAAGATACCTAAAACACGCCTCAGAATCAATTTTAGGCAGTTTTATAACCGTCTAAGGCTGCATTGCTATGCTGCATTACGAGAGTTTGGTCTAAACAATTTCGTAGTCATAGCTTATTTCTGAACCTTTCTCGAGGGCTTTTGATACCGAGCAATACTTTGTGATTGATAAGTCCAAAGCACGTTCCACTTTCTTCTTATCGAGTTCTCCGGAAAGAATAAAGTGCAAATGAATTGTTTTGTATTCAGAATATCCGGCATCTAATTTTTGACGATCTCCATCAACTTCTACTTTCAGGTCAGTAAGTTTTTGCTTCTGTTTTTCAAGGATGGAAATCACATCAATTGCGCTGCAGCCACCTATGCCGGCTAACAAAAGCTGCATGGGGCTTAACCCGCCTTCCAAGCCACCAATATTATTTTTCCCGTCAATCCGGATTTTACCGTCAGTTTCATTTTCAGCTTCCATGTGGAAGTCTTTGCCCAGCCAGGTTACGTCAATTTGCATAGTCTTTATATTTATTCTGAATTTGAGTCAAAGTTACAGAAATATGTGCTGTTATTCTGATGAATCAATTACTTCCATCACCCTTTTTCATCTCAAGTTTTCGCATGGGCATGGCGTCGATGGTTTCGAAAAGTTTTTTTGTACTGACTGCGTCACTCGTTCGAAGTTTTTCTGTTCCATCTTTTCCAATCAGAATAGTGGTGAAGTTTTGGGAAGGCACATCAAATTGATTTCTAAGATTGGCGGCTTCGTCATCCGGAATAATTTTACCTTTTGCTAACGCACTACTTTGATCCAAAACATAAAAAACTTCAAGGTCGCGATCTTCAATTCCGCTTTTTGAGTCTTTCAGAGCTTTGGTTTGATCTCTATAATCAGCATTAAATGTGTTGGGTGAGAAGACGACCAACACACGGCTGTTCCATTTATAGTCACCCAAGTCAAAATTGTCGAGTGATTGTGCGTGAGAATTTGTCATTCCAGCAATCAAGGTCAAAATTAATAATGATGAAACGTATCGAAACATGATTTTCCTGTTTTTATGTAGATCAACAAGCAAGTTTTTAGAAAAGTTTAAGACTAAATTGTGAACGAATTAAAAAACATCCTTTGTTTCATTATCAAAACGTAAACACTCATAAAAAGAGTTGACCGAAGTAAGAAGGTTTCCCTATATTTAAAGCAATGAAGCAGACACTCCTATATATTTCTCATTTACATCTTGATGTCCATCATGCCCATCACGGACATCATCATATCCATGTGCAGTAATCGCACCTTTTCTAACTTTTTCTACTTATTTTTTAACCCAATTTATTTACTGATTCCATGAACAGAACGAAAGATTCTTCAACTTCTTTGCGCATTGCTATTCAAAAAAGTGGCCGACTGACAGATAAAACCATCGACTTGCTCGAAGGAATAGGCATTGAATTTGATAACTATAAAAGAAACCTCATTGTTAAAACCCGCAACTTTGATGTGGAACTCCTGCTCCTTCGGGATGACGACATTCCTGAATATGTACAGGATGGAGTATGTGATCTAGGGTTTGTGGGAGCCAACGAAACTCAGGAAAACGGTGCTGATGTAACTCCTATCAGAGACCTGCAATACGGTAAATGCAGACTCTCGCTGGCTGCTCCAAAAGATGGTGATATCCGGGAACCCAAAGATTTTGAAGGCAAGAAAGTAGCCACCAGTTACCCAAATCTGACTAAAAAATTCTTTAGCGAAAAGGGTATAGATATTAAAGTGGTCGAAATTTCAGGGGCCGTTGAGATTGCTCCACAGCTGGAAGTAGCAGACGCTATTGTTGATTTGGTTTCCTCAGGGGGAACATTGCGAGCAAATGGGTTAGTTGAGCTGGATACAATCCTGGAATCTCAAACCCAGCTGATTCGAACAAACAAAGAGCTATCACCAGGAAAGCAGCATTTAATTGAAAAGTTTCTGGTGCGAATGGATGGGTATCAGCAGGCAGCTAAAAGCCGCTATATTATGCTGAATGCAGCAACAAAAGACGTTGATACCATCAAGAAAATCATCCCATCTTTGAAGAGCCCAACGGTGATGCCATTGGCAGAAACGGATATGGTTGCCATTCATACCGTTATACCGTTAGATAAATTTTGGATAGTGATGGAAGAATTGAAAGAAGCCGGTGCTTCTGATATCGTTATGCTTCCAATTGAAAGTATGATTTTATAAAAGCAACAAATCACAAGTTCCTGGCACCAGTTACTGGTCGTTGGAATTTGGTCAATGGAATTTATGAAGAGATATAGTTTTACAGAATTATCGGAAGAAAAAGTTAAGTCGCTGATCAAAAGACCCAAGATCGATTTCGCTTCTATTTTTGGAACGGTTCAACCCATTTTAGATGAAGTTGAATCAGCAGGAGATGAAGCCGTTAAAAAATTCACAAAACAATTCGATTCGGTAGACTTAGGTGAGGTTGCCATCAACCCAAAAGGAGTCGAAGTTTCGTTTTCTGCTGAAGTCAAAGACGCTATTGATACTGCTTTTGATAATATTTTCCGGTTCCATAAAGCACAGCTTTCACATCCTTTAGAGGTAGAAACCATGCCGGGAGTTCGGTGTATGAAAGTAGCCCGACCAATCGAGCGAGTTGGGTTCTATGTTCCCGGAGGTACAGCCATTCTGCCTTCAACAGCAATGATGTTAACTATACCGGCAATGCTTGCAGGATGTACAACGAAAGTACTTGCAACGCCTCCACGCAAAGATGGGAGTATAGCTCCGGAGATTATATACATTGCCCAAAAAGCGGGTGTTGATACTATTCTAAAAGCCGGGGGCGCTCAAGCTGTTGCGGCGATGGCATTCGGTACAGAAACGGTACCCAAAGTGGATAAAATCTTTGGTCCCGGTAATCAATATGTAACGGCTGCAAAAATGATTCTGCAGAACAGTGAGGCGCAAATTAGTATTGATATGCCGGCTGGTCCTTCGGAAGTGTTGGTGATTGCTGATGGACAGGCAAATCCGGCTTATGTAGCAGCAGATTTACTTTCACAAGCTGAACACGGGAAAGACAGTCAGGTTGTTTTGGTAGCAACAACGGCATTTGATTTAGATATGCTAAATGAAGAATTAGATAGCCAGCTTGAACAGCTACCCCGTCAAGAAATGGCGAAAAAGGCTTTAGATAACAGCTTTACGGTAGTTGTTGAAGATTTGGGGCAGGCTTTTAACTTTTCAAATCAATATGCTCCTGAGCATTTAATTGTGAATATTGAGAATGCTGAAGACCATGCAGAGAAAGTCATCAATGCGGGCTCAGTATTTCTTGGACAGTTTACTCCTGAAAGTGTAGGCGACTATGCATCAGGAACCAATCACACTCTGCCTACATACGGGTATGCCCGGATGTATAGTGGGGTGAATTTGGCTGCATTTCAGAAATCTGTTACCATGCAGTCGTTAAGTGAAGAAGGGCTAAAGAATATTGGCCCAACCGTTGAAAAGCTTGCAGCTCTCGAAGAGCTTCAGGCACATAAAAATGCAGTAAGTATTCGGCTAAAAGATTTAAAATGAAGAAAGAAATAGATATCAACAATCTTGTTCGGGAAAACATTAAAAACCTAAAGCCTTACCGTAGTGCTCGGGATGATTTCGATTCGGGGATTTTGCTCGATGCAAACGAAAATAGTTTTGGAGCACCTTTTGCGGATGATTTAGAATTGAATCGCTATCCCATGCCTTATCAGGAAGACCTGCGGGCGAAGATTGCAGCATTTCGTGGAGTGAAGCAAGAAAATGTATTTGTTGGAGTTGGAAGTGATGAAGCTATCGACCTGCTTTATCGTATTTTTTGCCAGCCCGGCAAGGACAGTGTGATTATTAATCCACCTACCTACGGAATGTATAAAGTCTCGGCAGACATCAATGATGTGGATTATGATGAAGTGCTTTTGACAGAAGGTTTTCAACTTCAGCCCCAAAAAATACTGGAAGCCGTAAAGCCGAATACTAAAATGATATTTGTTTGTTCACCCAATAATCCAACAGCAAACAGCATGGCTTTGGATGACATTCTTTCTGTTTTGGAAGGATTTGACGGCATGGTGATTGTCGATGAAGCATATATTGACTTTAGTCAGGAGCACAGCCTTACAGCTTTAGTAGATGAGTATTCAAACCTGGTGGTACTCCAAACGATGTCAAAATCGTTTGGATTGGCCGGAATCCGGTTAGGGATAGCGATTGGAAGCCCTGAAGTGATAAGCTATATGATGAAAGTTAAAGCTCCTTACAATGTAAATAAGCTTACATCCCGGAAAGCTCTTGATGCTTTTTCAAGCCTTGACCACGTGAGCAAGAATATTGAATCTATTTTGGATGAAAGAGAAAGGGTAATACAAAGACTAATTACTTTCGAAGAGGTTGAATACGTACATCCAACGGATGCCAATTTTGTTCTTTTCAAAATCCAGAATGCACTGGAAGTCTATAAAAAAATGGCAAATCAGGGTGTTATAATTCGTTACAGAGGAAACGAACCGCATTGCGAAGATTGTCTCCGTCTTACCATTGGAACCGCTGCTGAAAATGACAGGTTCTTCGAGGCTTTAGAACAAATAACCAACTCTTAATCTTCCATTATGTTGATTTCTATTAAAAAAGACGCTCTTAATGACCCGAAAGATAAGTTTCTATTCCGTCCAGAAACATTATCGTCGCTGAGGAAGATTGCAGATCATGGACACAACCTCATGATCGAAGATGAGGCAATTTCACCCCAGCAAAAGGAAATGTTGGAGCAGGAAGATGTTCCCTTCGAAAGCAATGGGAAGTTTGATTACGAGTTGTCAGCAAAAGATGAAAAGCTGGAAATAGTTCAGGATTCTAAATCAATTTTAGCATCAGATAGTTGGGAAGCCATCGTTAAATTTTTTACGCTGGAAGCACGTAAAGCCTACCTCGAACGAAAGACGAATGAAACAGAAATCAGCATAGACATCAACTTGGATGGCACCGGTAAATCAGAAATTGAAACCGGATTGAATTTCTTCGATCATATGCTGGACCAAATTGCACGGCACGGCTTGATTGATTTAACTCTGAAATGCGTGGGCGACTTGGAAGTTGATGAACATCACACGGTGGAAGATGTAGCGATAGCGCTGGGAGAAGTAATATCAACAGCATTGGGTAATAAGAAAGGAATTGAACGCTACAGCTTTGTTTTACCAATGGATGAAACACAGGCTACCGTAGCCTTAGATCTTTCCGGCAGGCCATATTTAGTATTTGAAGGAGAGTTTAAGAGAGAGTATGTAGGGGATTTACCAACCGAAATGGTAAAACATTTTTTTTATAGTCTTGCAATGAACTTGAAGGCAACGATTCATGTTAGCTTTGACGGTGAAAATGACCACCACAAAATTGAAGCTTGCTTTAAAGGACTCGCCCGGGTTTTAAAGATGGCTATAGAACGAAACGGGCGCATAAAAAATTTAGTCCCAAGTTCAAAAGGGACGTTGTAGATCATTTATGATTGCTATCATCAAGTACAAAGCCGGAAACACTGCTTCTGTTGCAAATGCATTAGATCGGTTAGGGGCTAAATTTTACTTTGCTGAAACACCGAAAGAACTTGAAACTGCCAAGGCAGTGATCTTCCCGGGTGTAGGTCATGCAAGCTCCGCAATGAAATCTCTCGAAGAAAAAGGCGTTGATGAGTGGCTGAAACAAACGAAAAAGCCGGTTTTGGGAATTTGCGTTGGGATGCAGCTTCTATTTGAATCTTCTTCAGAAGGAGATACGGTTGGACTCGGTATCATTCCCGGAGCGCTTAAAAAGTTTGATGAGAAAGAAGCCAAAGTACCCCATATGGGATGGAATAAACTGCAAGACACTAAGAAACATCCCATCCTTAGAAACCTAATAGCTAAGCATTATCTCTACTTTGTTCATAGCTATTATGCTCCTGTTTCAGAACATACCCTTGCTACCTGTAATTACATTAATGATTTTTCAGCGATTGTAGCCAAAGACAATTTTATTGGTGTACAATTTCATCCCGAAAAATCAGGAAGTGTAGGATCTTTGATTCTGCAGAACTTCCTCGATCTGGTCTATTCTCCTGAAAAAGTTTCGAGCTAATCTTATCCGATTCTTTTCTCTAATCTCCTTTTTGCCAGTTACTTATCAAGATTGAATCTTTCGTATATTTAGACAAGATTCTGTAGTCAACTATTAGTCCTGTCCTATAAGCTGATGGAAGTTAGAAATCAAAGACAGGACTGAGTATTTTTTTGACTCAAAAAAAAATGATTCACTTCTGCAATGAAGAACAGTAACAGGGAGAACTATGTGCCGACTGTTAAAAGGATTTGTTTTTACACTGGTTTTAGTCACAGTTTGTTCTACATCGATTGTAGCTCAAGACGCCACCGAAATCATGCAGCGGGCTTATGACAGGATGCAGGGGAATAGCTCGACAGCAGAAATTACAATGACAATCGTCCGCCCGACTTGGGAGCGAAGCGTGTCGTTTAAAAGCTGGAGCCTGGGGCAAGATTACAGCATGATATTAACTACAGCTCCCGCCCGCGATGAGGGCACTGCTTTTCTGATGAGGGAGAATGAAATCTGGAACTGGTTGCCGGATGTAAATCGTACCATTAAAATGCCGCCGTCTATGATGAGTCAGTCCTGGATGGGATCTGATTTCTCTAACAATGACTTGGTACGGGAGTCTTCAGTTGTAACAGACTACACGCATATCTTGGCAGGGGATTCGACCATTAGCGGGTACGATTGCTATAAAATTGAGATGACCCCAAAACCGGAAGCAGCTATCGTATGGGCAAAGGTATACACCTATGTGTCTAAAGATGAGTATTTACAGTTGCGGTCTGAGTTTTATGATGAAGATGATTTCCTTGTACGGATTATGAACGGATCAGAAGTCAAAGAGATGGGTGGGCGGTTGATCCCCACAAAAATGGAAATGATACCGGTGGAAGAAATAGGCAACAAAACTATTATTACCTACCAAAGCCTGGAATTTGATGTGGGTTTAACGGAGAAATTTTTCAGTATTCAAAACATGAAAAGAGTGGAATAGGGCACAGATTCTAGGCATCCTAAAACCTGTGTTCATTAAAACAGATAAATGTTATATCTAAATCTTGCCTGGAGAAATATTTGGCGTAATCGTCGCCGGACGATCATTACGATTTTGTCAATTGTAGTGGCTGTGATTTTGTCGTCGGTAATGCGGGCTATGCAGGAGGGGCAATATGATGATATGATTGAGAACACGGTCGGGACTTTTAGTGGGTACATTCAGATTCAGCATTCTGGTTATTGGGATGATCAGACCCTCGATAATACACTGGTAGTTTCAGATTCGCTTATCTCCCTTATTGAGGAGGAAGAAACGGTTAGATATATCATTCCGAAACTGCAATCATTTGCGCTTGCAGCGGGTGAAGAACAGAGTCGGCCCGCCATGGTTATGGGTATTGATGTTGACAAGGAACAATATTTGAGTAATCCTGAAGAGCGCTTAGTATCGGGAAATTACTTTGACTCTAACAGCGAGCAGTCGGTGCTGGTAGGTAAAGAGATGATGGACCGCCTCGGCGTTCAACTAGGCGATAGTTTGGTGGTAATTGGTCAGGGATTTCGGGGACAGAGCGCTACCGGATTGTATGTGATAAAGGGAAGCTTACGTTTCCCGAACGTAGAGATGAACAAAAATGCACTGATGCTTCCCCTGCAAACGGCTCAAGAGCTTTTTGCAACATACGATCGGCTATCGGCGGTTTCTATCATCCTATATGATGCAGAAAAAACGGAGGAAACCGCTCAAAACCTGAGAGAGAAATTGTCAACGGAAGATTATGATGTGATGAGTTGGCAAGATATGATGCCGGAGCTCATGCAAAGCATTGAAGCCGACCGCGGAAGTGGTTTTATCCTGATTATTATTTTATACATTGTGGTGGGTTTTGGAATATTGGGTACTGTTTTGATGATGATCAGTGAGCGAACCTATGAGTTTGGAGTCATGATCTCAGTTGGTACTCCCAGGAGCACTATCTTTCTGATTCTTGCAGTAGAAATATTTGTACTGGCACTTTTAGGTGCCGGAGCTGGCCTTTTGTTATCCATTCCGATTGCGTGGTATTTCAACATATATCCTATCCAAATAACCGGAGACAATATGGTTGAAGTGATGGAAATTTATGGAATGGAACCGGTGATTCAGTTTGCTACAGATCCTTCCATATTCTACTCGCAGGCCATCATCGTATTCATAATTACACTCATATTTTGTGTGGCTCCACTGCTCAAAGCCAGCCGCCTGAATCCTGTAAAAGCAATGAGGTCTTGATATGATTTTGAACATCATAAAGCTTGGATGGAAAAATATATGGCGAAACCCAACGCGTAGTGGAGTAGTGATTGTAGCGGTATTGCTGGGAACCTGGGCAGGGATATTCTCAGCCGGTTTTATGAATGGGATGATGCAGGATTCATTAAACAATCAGATTCAGCTATCGATAGGTCATATCCAGATTACCCACCCTAAATTTGATGACCTCTACAACCCAAAATATGCGATAGAAAATCCGGATGAACTTATTCAGAGCCTGAAACAAAAGCCTTATATAGAACAAGTATCTGCAAAAAGTATGGTAACCGGACTTGCCCAAAGTACCCGCAATAGCTATGGAGTGAGTGTGTATGGGATTGATACACAATTGGATACTGCGTTGGTAGTGGAACAGTATTTGGTTGAGGGTGATTTCCTGGAAGGGATTAACAGAAATCCGGTAGTTATTGGGAGGAAGCTGGCTGAACGGTTAGATATCAAATTACGGTCTCGAATGGTACTCAGTTTTCAGGATGTGGAGGGAGAAATTACAGGTGGAGCATTTCGTGTAACCGGTGTTTTTGATTCTTTCAGCAATCAATATGATGAAACAAATGTGTTTGTTCTTCAGGAAGATCTAAATCGACTGATCGGAAATCCCGAGGCTATCCAAAATATCAGAATTTATACTGATGATTTATCTAAGGCTGATGTGTACGCCTCAGAACTAAGGCAAGAATTTTCAGACGTAGAAATTAAGACGTGGCGGGAAGTTTCGCCTGATCTCCGGTACATATTTGATATGATGGATATATCGCTGTACATGGTGATGATCATTATCATTATTGGACTGATATTCAGCATCATCAACACCATGTTAATGGCAGTACTGGAGCGAACCCGAGAGCTCGGAATGTTAAGAGCCATTGGGATGAACAAGGCTCGAACCTTCAGCTTGATTATGCTGGAAACATTCTTTTTAACCATGGCAGCTACACCGGCAGGTTTGTTAATAAGTTGGATCACGATTCAATATTTCGCTACAACCGGTATTGATCTGAGCGCATTTGCTGAGGGAATGAGTGAGTATGGGTTAAGCACGATTGTATATCCCGAATTAACCCTTGAGTACTACCTCAATATCACTCTTATGGTAGCCGTTGCAGCTCTTGTTTCTGCAATATACCCTGCTTACCGAACCCTCAAGTTGAACCCGGTCCAAGCTATTCGAAAATTTAATTAAAGAACAATGTCAGTAATAGCCACAAAAAATCTATCCAAAATCTATAACCCAGATAAGGTTCCGGTTCAAGCCTTAAGAAATGTAGATCTGAATATTGAGAAAGGAGAGTTTACCGCAATTGTGGGACCGTCGGGTTCTGGCAAAACAACGTTATTGAATATAATTGGGGGACTGGATCACCCGACCGGAGGAAAAGCATTTATTCAGCAAACAGATTTAAGCACTTTATCCGGTAAAGAACTTATAAAATTCAGATTGAATCATATTGGCTTTGTATTTCAGGCCTATAATTTAATTCCGGTTTTAACAGCTATCGAGAATGTTTCTTTTGTGATGCAAATGCAGGGTCGGCCTGCTGAAGAATGCAGAGAGAAAAGTTTGGCATTATTGGAAGAGGTTGGCCTGAAAGACAAGGTCGACAAACGCCCTTCCGAACTCTCCGGGGGGCAGCAACAACGAGTGGCGGTAGCCCGGGCTTTGGCCTCTAAACCGGACTTCGTGCTTGCAGACGAACCCACAGCCAATCTTGATTCAGTTTCTACTGCCGAGTTATTAGATATGATGCTGGAGCTTAATGAGCGGGAGAATATGACCTTTGTATTCTCCACTCACGATCAACGGGTGATTGACCGAGCCAGAAGAGTAATAACCTTAGTAGACGGCCAAATAGATTCCGATGAAGAACGATGAGTAAACGCCTCAGCTATTAAGGGATATGATACCCGGCAAAGAAATACCAATATTGAATGTGAACTCAACTTTAAAAGAGATGCCTGCCTATTTGCGAAGATCAACGGCAACGTTATTAGTAGTTCTATTTTTGTCCCTTCCGGCGCAGGCACAACTTTCAGAAATAGTTGATATCAGTGGATACTTCAAAGAACTGGGACAAATTTCGTTGAGCAATGATTTTTCTACTCTTCACTATGATAATTCAATTCAAAACCGGTTTGAAACAGAGTGGTCTTTCACAGAAAACCTGGAATTGAATGCCGATCTTAGAACCCGATTATTGCATGGGTATACTGTTCAAAACACGCCGGAAATCAGTCGGTTTTATGAAAATGATCCCAATTTGATGGACTTATCCTGGGTTTTGGCCGATACCGATAATGCCATATTGCTTTCTCAAATAGACCGCCTTCATGTAAGTTATTTTGCAGGAGACTTTGAGTTTTATGGAGGCCGACATCGGATCAATTGGGGCAAGACAATGGCGTGGAATCCCAATGATCTATTCAATAACTATGCCTTCCTCGATTTTGATTATGAAGAACGTCCGGGAGTGGATGCCGTTTCGGCCGTTTATAATCTGGATTTTGCATCCAGTTTGGAAGCTGGTTTTAAACTGGCTCGTTCTTTCAATAAAATGGTGATTGCTGCAATGTATCGTACCAATGTTAAAACGTATGACCTTCAGTTTATAGCCGGTCATTATGAAGATAAAGTCGTGGTTGGGGCAGGGTGGGCAGGTTATTTAAAGGATGCCGGTTTTAAAGGAGAGGCGACCTACTTTCAACCTGAAAAGGACTTTTTAAATCAAACCGGAAGTTTGTCATCAACCATCGGTTTCGATTATATTTTTCCCAATTCATTATATGCTCAGGCCGAATTTCTGTACAACGGTGGATATCAAAAAAAGAATGCGCCTTTGGCCACTCTAACTCAGCCTCCCACCGCAGACAACCTATTCATCTCCAAAACAGGCTATTTGTTGAATGGTTCTTATACACTGAACCCACTGCTGAATGTTAATCTTGGATTCATGGGAAGCTTCACCCGAAAAATGGTAATTCTTTTCCCTCAAGTCAGTTATTCGGTAGCTGAAAACCTGGATCTGCTGCTGGTATCCCAACTTTTAAAAGGGTATGTGTTTTCCAATGCTACCAATACTCCAAATGTGTTTTTTGTGAGATTGAAGTGGTCGTATTAATCCGGTTTCGTTTACTGATTTAATGAAAGCTATCAATAGGAGTAGGTTATTCTAAGGCAGGCAGACATGGCTGGACGAGATGTTAGTGAGGAAGCTTGACAAGTTCAGAAAACCACTCTTCTCAGACCCAGAACCATGTTCAGGGTGACAACTTACTTACCGTTACACAACGTAGAGGAACTCTTAATTTTTGAAATGAACTCAGGTTAATTAATTACTTGATCAAGGTCATTTTCTTAGTTACTACTTCGCTTCCCGCTTTAAGCTGATAAATATATAGCCCCGAAGGCAGCGTGTAGCCGGTTGTTGACTGAGCATTCCAGGTTACTGATTTTTGACCCGAAGATTGTCTTTCATCAACTAAAGTTGCCACTTCTGCACCCAGCATATTGAAAATTTTCAAAGAGACATGACTCGCCTCATTCAGGGAGTAAGAAATAACCGTGCTTGGGTTGAAAGGGTTTGGGTAATTCTGTTGAAGAGATACTTTGTTCGGTATTGCACCTTTTGGTTCAGAGGAAGTGGATATTTTTGAAAGTTCAGTTTCGATGGTGCTTGCTACATCGTCAATGTCGGTATCTACAAAACCGGTGCCTTTGTAAGCTACTTTACCATCAGCAGAAATTACTACCGATCGGTCATAAGCGGAAGTGTTTCCGTAATAATCGACCAGACTTTCCTGAGCGTTAAGCAAAAGCGTGTAGGTTATTCCTGTAGAAGACCGAAAACTTAAGTTGGAGGATCTTGAAAGGTTCCAAGTATCCAAACCAAGTGCCACAAAACTGGTGTCGTCCATAAAAGGCTGATGGATGTCTTCTTCAGTAAACGGACCATTATCAATACAGTGAGGACATCCGGCACCGTAAAAGAATAGATACACGACTTTGCCATCAAAATCAGATAGGGAAACTTCTTCACCATCTTCAACAGAGATATAGGTAAAGCCGGGAGCGTCGTCACCTACTGAAACCTGACTGTAGCCCGGTAAAGAAACCAGAAGTGCTATGAAGGAAGATACGATTAGTAGAATCAGGGTTCTCATGGCGTCGGTTGTTAATTCTTTTTCAGTTCTTTCTTAATGACCTCAACTACCTGATCCACATCTTTATTTACAAACTCTCTTCCCTGATAAACGATGTTTCCAGACTTATCAATAACAACCGATCGGTCATAAGATGAAGTATTGCCATAATAGTCTACAAGGCTTTGCCTTGCTTCCAGCAATAATGGATACTCAAGTTCGGTGAGATCTTTAAAAAAGCTTAGTGAACTGGCATTCGTATTCCAGGTTTCTAAACCCAAAGCGATAAAGTTTTCGTCGTTTTTAAACTGCTCGTAAATTTGGTTCTGCGTTACAGGTGCATTATCCCGGCAGTGTGTGCAATTTGCGCCAAAGAAGAATAAATAAACGACGTTGCCGGATAGTTCAGAAAGTGTGAATTCTTCGTCATCGAGGGAGGTATAGGTGAAATCCGGCGCGGGTCTGATTTCAGTTATATTCTCTGAGCCGCTATCGGATGTAGAACAGCTGATTAGGAAAATCGAGACCAGTAAAATGGACAGCCATGAAATGTTTGTATTCATATTCTTATGAGTTTAAAACCGAGTGGTAAATCTGAATTCTACGCCTTCAAAATCCAAAACCTCATAACAGATTCCGGAGGTACAGGCAGGTCCGCCTCGCCGCTTGCCGGCAAAAACATCTAACGTATGAGACTGGTTGATCTTATATCTTACATTCCCACCCAGCCAGGTTCTGATGTCATCTTCTATGGCGAAAGTGTTTGGATTGTCTGTAAGAATTAAATCATCCGTGGCTTCAAAGGTGAGGCTTACCGTGAGTGAGGGAACACTTGAGTAAGATATAGAAGCGTAGTAATTCTCTACATCTTGAGAAAAAACGGTCTTTTGATAGGTTTGAAACTGAAGATCAAGAGCCAGACTCCATTCATAATCAAAGCTTTTGTCAGTGATAATTCCTACTGAGATTCTATTTTCCTCGCCTTTTCGCTCATCGGTGGCATAGTCAAAGAAGCTTTTAAAAGAGAGAAAGTCGCTGGCTTGATAGTATCCTTCAATAAAATACTCACGATAGTAGCTAGTAACGGCGATATCATTTTTTGCTGTGGTGAAATTAGCTGTAATTGAATGCCCGTCTTCAAAATAATAGAACCCCTCAAACTGAAACCCTGATTCGTTGGCTGTTGACAGAACATGCGTACTTCGATTCAAAACAGGATAAGTATGTTCTTTAATGAGTGAAGGCGGATCGTTATATCCAGAACCCAACCTAAACCGATTATAGTTTTTGTATTCCACACTCAACCCAAAAGAATCATAGAAGTAATTAAGGCCGGAGTAAAGTGCGTAAGAATCACTGCTGTTAAAGGCGAATAAAGAAGCATCTGTATCGAATGCATATTCGCCATATATCTGAATATCAAGAGGTAGGTTGTAGGTGTACATCAGAGAAGCCAGTTCGCGGTATTCGTTGGTTCCATCTGCTTGGCTTCGCATAAAAGCACCGCCTATACTTAGGTCGTCCGTGAGATAGAAATTGGATTCAACGGCTTCAACTAAATCAGGCCTACGAGTACTGTCCGGTTTAAAGTTTGGTGGAAGAGGATTAAAGAGCGGACGGGAGCGAAGCACTGTAGCTTCAACCCAATCATTTTTAAAGTCAACGGCCACGCCTTCTAAATCACGATTAAAAGCATAGCGGGTTCGGTAAAAATTGTCTTCGTAAACAGAGCCCGGTATTTCGTAACTCCGAAGCAGGAGTCCGCGCCCAATGGTTTCATAAAAATTACCGACTCTTACCTTGAAAACATCATCTTCATATTGAAGTCGCTTCTGTGTGAGGTAAAAGTAGTTTCGATCATTAAAGGGAGTTAGAAAATGCTCAAAGCGTCCATATAAACTAATGCTTCCCTGATCATAGTATAGATTGAGCTGATCGTATGAAGTTGTTAAGTCTGTGTTTTCTTCATACGGAAGGTTGCCGTATTGAAATTCAAAGGTGTTGGTTCCATAAAGCTGGGCCAAGGCTTGGCCTGAAGCAAAAACGGACAGTACGGTTGATATGAGCAGTAAGCGAGCAATCACTCTTCAAGAAGTTTAGTGATTTCAGCTTCAATCATCTTTTCTTCTCCGGGTGAATACCCCTCATGAAAATAAACGACTTCATCGTCGCTATTTACGATGAGCAGGGTTGGAACGGCTTGCACTCTGAGCCTTGCCATGAGGCTGTTATCAGTATCCAAAAGTACCGGGTAATCTATTCCAAGTGATTTAGCGAAGGGCTTTACCTTAGATAAGTTTCGGGGGCCATCAACACTTATCCCAATAAAACTGACTCCTTTAGGTGCCAGCTTCTCATTCATCTCTACAAACTTGGGAATGGATTTTATACAGGGTTTACACCAGGTTGCCCAAAAATCAATAACAGTTAACTTTTCCCCTTTAAGATCTTCGTAAAAAGTGGTTCTATTTTCAAGGTTCTTCAGGCTGAAGTTATGAACCTTAGGTCCCGTAATAACCGAGGCGGAAAGGAAAAGTAAAAGCGATAAGAATATTTTCATGGCTGCCAGTTTAATCAGTTAGACAACATTGGCAGGAAAAACCTTACGAATTTTAATCCTCTCTTGTCGGGGGGCGCCTGTTGTCATTCGAAATGGTATCAATGAGCTTGTTATAAGGATCAATTCCTGCAGAAGTTGGTTCTTGATCAACCGTAATGGTAAGCTCATTCAGGATTTCAGTAAATTTATGCTTCTTGAAATAGAGCACCGTTTCTTGACCGGTTGAATCCGTGCCGAACACGCCTACATCAACCCAGTCCTGCAGCGGCAAAGACTGAACAGGAAGTCGACGGTCTTCGATTTCTATTGCCAGACTATCTCCCGCCTCATTTTTATAGGTTCTCTTTCCGGTCTCACCGGTTCGATATTTGGAAACCTGAAGGGTAAGGTTCACTTCATACGTGCTGCTATCTATCTCTGAATATGTAGCGTCTCCAACACGATTATCATAAAGAGTAATAGTCTCAAACATATCTTTGATCAGATACTGAAGTGAATCAGGTGTAGCGTCTTTCAGGTAACCAAGTAGTTCAAGCGATGTGGTGTAAGGAGGTTCCTGATAAGCCACTTCATCGATGAAACTGCTAAGGGCTGCATTCAGGTTGTCTTCCCCGATATAATCACTCAGTGCATAAAAAACGAGAGACCCTTTGTTATAATGAATGTACTGCTGATTCTCATTATAAATGAGAGGAAGTTCTTTTTGAGACTCTAAAGTCCGGCCTGTCAGGTAGCTGTCGAGAGCATCTTTGAGGAAGGTTCTCATCTGATTTACCCCATGTTCTTTCTCCAGAACTTTAAGGGAGCTGTATTCAGATAAACTTTCAGAAAGCATGGTGGCTCCCTGTACATTTGCCCCAATAACCTGATGTGCCCACCACTGGTGAGCCACTTCATGAGCGGTGATACTGAAGGGGTAGTTTACGCCTTCATCATTGGTAGTATCAACTTCAGCAATAAAGCCAATGGCTTCTGAATATGGAATGGTATTCGCAAAAGATTGGGCGAAGCTTCCGCCTGTTCTTGGAAACTCAATAATGCGTACCTGCTGATGCTGGTATGGGCTGTATTCCTCTGTATAATAATCCAGGGACTTCTTAATCCCCTCCATCATATAGTCCAGATTGTACTCGTGCCCCTTGTGGTAGTAGATCTCAAGAGCTACATCATTCCAGGTATCTTTCACAACTTCAAATTCAGCAGAAATGAAAGAGTAAAAGTTGATCATGGTGCTATCCATTTTATAATGGAAATAACGCCGGCCATCTTCTTCCCACTCTTCTTGTAGATATCCGGGAGCAATGGCAATTTGTTCGGGACTCGTGCTAATGGTGGTTTCAAACTCGATCCAGTCTGCATCGTTGGAGATGTAGTTATTCATCCGTGCGACGCTGTCGGTAGGAGGAGCCATGCGGTCTTTAGGTGGAAGGTCATATCGTTCACGGGCATCTTTTCCGGATAGCTCACCGGATTCTTGATATCCTATTCGTGGAAAAATGGTGTTGTTAATGAAAGTCCCATTTTCACGGATCGGTGAATTATTTCTTAGGATTTCATTGGGTTTATTTGAAATCGCGAAGGTAAATAGCAAAGTATCGCCGGGCACAAGTGGCTCAGCCAGCTCGTAGATGTGATAGTTCATGGAATCGTCTTCCATTACCAATTCAAACGGTCTGCTAAAGCCGAATGAGCTTATAGAGTTATTATGATCTATATGAATAGAGTCGATAGGCACATTCGTTTTATTTTTCAGGATGTATGTACCGGCAACCTGGAAATCCCTTGTTTCGGGAAAAATGTCAAGATTGATGGTGGATGAGGTAATACGGGGCTGTGGGATGTCTTTGTACTTCCCGTAATTTTTCTCCCATTGAGCTGCTCGCTGTTCTCGTTCTTTGGAAGAAAGCCGTTCGTATTTGATATTATCCACGTAGTAAATCCAGCTTCCGATTGCCAAAAAGGCTATAAGTGAAAGAGAGAATACTATTTTCAAAGCAGGGGTGAATTCACGCTTCGCATTTTGCAATCGCTCTTTGATACTTCCCGGCAATCCTCGTCGGAACAAGATAATTGAGAGTACATAGAATGCAATTCCCAACATCAGCCAGTACGTTTTATAAACGTAATATTCAGTCAGGAAATGCCCGTAGCCATTCATGTCAGAATAAGGAGTTCCGGGAGCCTGATTGAATTGGAAGACATCCTGCTCAACGCCAATAGAGCCAAGGAAAGAAATCCCAATCGAGATAAGCAGAAGCAGAATAAATCCGATGTAGTAATTTTTAAAGAATGAGTGAAAGAGCACTGCGAGCAATCCCCAAATAACGACATGTATCAGCGTGATGGCGTAGAGATCGAACAGGTAAAGTCCAATTTCAATATTGTAGTATCCGTTAAATAACTGTACTCCAACACCTGCAACCATGATGATAGAAAGCAGAATCATCTGCATCTTGATCAAAGCGAATAACTTTGAAAGCAAAATGGTCCAGTTTGGCGTTGCCGTTACATGAACAAGTTGGTCCATGTTGGTTGTCCGGCTCCTGTGAATCAGCATTCCGGCGTAAAGGAATGTCAGGATGTTGATGAACAGGCTAAAAAAGGTTCCCGGCAGCTGCAGCATTTGCCAGGTGACGGGGAGAGTGTCGGTTCCAAAAATTTCAGCTCCCAGTAAAATCACACTTAACGAGATCAGTAATCCCACAAGGGAGATGATGATGAACGCCCATCCTTTTACAATATATTTGAGGTCGACGTTTGAAAGCGTCCAGGCTAATTTCAGGTTCTGAATCCATGAAAAATCAAAATTCACCTTAGGCAATGTTACCGTAAGGATGCTGCCAAAGTTTTTCTTGGTAACTCTTTCAGGAGTATTCTTTTTGAAAAAGTTGAAGGAAAATGCTTCTTGATTAAAACTGAATTTGAAATAGACCAGCGAAAAGATGGCAATCCCAAGTCCGGTCCAGATTAGGCGGTTATAGAGTATGATTTCACCCCAAGGGAGTGGATTGACATTCTGTTCAAAAACGGTCCAGTATTCGGCATAATACATGTTGGCCTGCATTCCGTAGGGATCAAGCAAGGCTGCCAGCATTTTGTTGTCTAAATCCTGAGTTAAATTCTGGGCGAATATTTGGATAAGGAAAAGAGCCAGGATGGTAATAAAACCCACATTGATGTTACGTGTGAAGGTAACCACCGCAAACACAATAGCCCCGAAAAAGATCATGTTCGGGATAATGTAGTACAGAAAAGGCTGTATGTAATTCACAATATCAAAAGGTCCAAGCAAGTCAGGATTGGTGCCCGGAAAAACTGAACCGATAAGAATACCCAAAGCTGAAGCTACTACAACAAGCGTGATAATAGTGAGGCCGGAAGCAAATTTAGCGAGTAGATATTCCCATTTTTTAAACGGATAGGAATATAGAACGGAATGCATCTCGCTATCGTAATCCCGATAAATGGTACCGCCTACAATAGCGGGCAGGAAGAAATAGACGATCACCGACATTTCACCTAAAATGCCATTAATAGCTAGGGCTGAATTCACTTTAGTGAGGGAATTCATGCTTACCGTAAGACTTTCAAAAAGTCCGGCTGCACTTATCATGATAAATAATGACAGCAAGAACATGATGCCGGAATAGACATAGAAAGATGGCTTGCGAAGCCAATAACGAATCTCAAATGAAAAGATAGTAAAGAACATAGTAATCGGGCTTAGGGCTTATTCTGAAACAACGGATTCATCTTCACGAAGCGTCACGAAATAGACGTCTTCGAGTTCGGGGCTTTTAGCCTCAAAAGTGTCATCCGGTTTTTGGTCGTTTAAAACCCGAATGTTCAGTGTATTGTCTTGATTGAAGTTAGAAGAAATGATGTTATAAGTGGCTTCATTAGCTTCAAGATCATCCCGCTCGATTGTTTTCGTCCAGATCTTCCCTTCCAGAGTTTTGACTGCCTCTTTTGGCGTGTGGTGACTCAGGATTCTCCCCCCGTTCATAATGGACATGTCGGTGCAAAGCTCTTTCACGTCATCTACAATATGGGTGGAGAAAATCACGATGTGGTTGGTTCCAATTTCACGAAGTACATTCAAAAAGCGATGGCGCTCTGAAGGATCAAGTCCTGCGGTAGGCTCATCTACAATAATCAATTTAGGGTCGTTGAGTAGGAGTTGGGCAATCCCAAAGCGCTGTTTCATTCCCCCGGAATAACCGGCCACACTTTTTCGTCTCACTTCCATAAGGTTAGTAACCTCAAGAGCTGTATCCACCATCTGATTTCTCTCACTCTTGTCTGCAATTCCCTTCAAACGGGCAAAATAATGAAGCAGATCTTCGGCCGACATGTTCGGATAAACTCCGAATGATTGTGGCAAATATCCCAATACTTTCCGGAGACTATTTTTGTCATTCAGGATGTCAATATCATCTAAGAAAGCAGAGCCTGTATCCGGAGCCTGCAAAGTAGCGATGGTTCTCATTAAGGTGGATTTACCGGCGCCGTTTGGACCGAGTAGCCCAAACATGCCTGACTCGATTTCGATGGAAACATCGTCGAGTGCTTTAACCCCGTTTTTGTACGTTTTTGAAATATTGGAAAGTGATAGCTTCATAAGTGGCTTTGTTGAATAAAAGTAACAGGTGGGAGTATAAGTAAAACCAACGGTATTAGCCGAATTAAAAGACGCTAGTAATTAGGAGGGCCTTTCTTGTTTTTTGATGAGCACTACGGTCTTCTCGTACATTATTTCGATCCTCTTTTCTTCTTTTCCGATCTCTACTATTCGATGATAGGTCTCTTGAACTTCGCTGATGATGCGTTCACTGTTAATGACGGTGTCTAAATCACCGTCAGCATCACGGTCTTGAAAAACTTCTTCGAGTCCGGTTTCAAAGTGGAGAATTGTAAACTCGTTGTAGAGCAGATCTTTATAATTGCCAAAAGTCTGAAGAGTGTATTTTGCGGTATCGTCTTCGAAAGTGAATATCCTTTGTGAATTTCGGGCTTTAAATTTTTGCTGGTTCATGGCCTCTTGGATGCCATAAATATAGATTTCATTTGCTTCCTCTAAAGAAAACTCTCCGTATTGAACCAAATCTATGTATCCATCCTGATTGGTATCCATTGAACGAAAAACAGACTCGTTCTGCACTAACTGCACCAAATAGTTGTAGCCCTCACCGGTAGGGGCAGATATACTAATAATTTCAAATGGGATATCCTGATAGGTGAATTTAAACTCAGTTCGGCTGGGCAGTTCTTTGGAGGTTGAGCAACTCAGAAGAGGCAGAAGCCCAAGTAAAAGAAGAGAGGCTATTTTGAGTTTTTGAACCATAAGTACCCGCTATCATTCAGGGGTTACTAAATAGTAACTAATCACGGGCTATTATCAAAGAAAAAAGCCCGACTCAAATCAGAATCAGGCTTTAGAAAAAAGTATGTAGTTAGTGGCTAATCTACCCAGTCGGCAACAAACACGTTGGTTGAGCGGTCGCCACCGTTATTGCGGTTAGATGAAAACACGATTTTTTCACCATCCGGCGAAAACATTGGGAAGGAGTCAAATGTTTCATCAAAGGTGACCTGTTTAAGTCCGGTTCCATCTACATTAATCATGAATATATTAAATGGAAACCCCCGCTGTGATTGGTGGTTTGATGAGAATACAATTTTTTCTCCGGAAGGATGGAAGTAGGGAGCCCAGTTCGCGTTTCCTAAATCTGTAATTTGTCGAAGTCCGGTTCCATCTACATTCACAATAAACAACTCCATGTTAGTAGGCTCTACTAAACCATCTTCTAAGAGAGATTTGTACTTGGTGATTTCCTCCTGAGTTTCCGGTCTTGAAGCACGGAATATGAGTTGAGTTCCATCCGGAGAAAAGAACGCTCCGCCATCATAACCAAGTCCGTCTGTTATCTGAATGACATTTGAGCCATCAGTATCCATGATAAATAATTCAAGATCTCCTGTTCGGGTAGATGTGAATACAATTTTATCACCTTTTGGAGATACGGTAGGTTCGGCATCATAGCCGGGAGTATCGGTTAGTTTAGCAATAATATTTCCATTCATATCAGCTTTATAGATATCGTAGCCTTCATATATAGGCCAAACGTAGGCACCAGAAGCTCCCGGAGTTGGAGCTTCGGGGCATTCAACATTATTGGCATGTGTGGAGGAGTAAACAAAAGTAGAATCTCCAGGCAGGAAGTAAGCACAAGTGGTTCGGCCATTTCCGGTACTTATCATAGGTGGCTCAAAGCCGGGTTCTTTTTCAGAAATATCCATATAGAAAATCTGATCACAACCAACACCCCACTCAGGATTATTGGATTGAAAAATCAATTTTTCACTATCGTAACTCCAATAAGCCTCTGCATTATCACTACCAAAAGTTAGCTGTTGAACATTCTGAAGGTGAACTTCCTGAGCGTATTTCAAGGTATCGGCTTCAGGGTTATAGGGGGTTTTTTCGGGAGTAGAGGTGCATGAAGTAAAAATAAAAAGTACGAGAGCAGTGACGAGGTATTTCATAAAATTTGCGGAGAAGGTATAGTTATAAAATTTTTGATTTAAGATAAGGAAATATGATAAGGCTCCCACGAAATAATTTGTAAGGAATAGGTTTGAAATTGCTCTTGCTGTTGAATTGAGTAGAATTAATGGGCATGGAATATTGGAGAAAATCGATTCGGTTGAATGGCTGGGATTACCGGTTCCCGGCGTTTTATTTTATCACGATCTGTACCAAAAACCGGAATCATTATTTTGGGGAGATTCGGGATGGGGTAACAGGGTTATCTGAACAGGGATGTGCAGCATGGTATTTTTGGAATCAGATTCCCGTTCATTTTGACAATGTGAAATTGGATGCATTCGTGGTAATGCCAAATCATGTCCACGGAATCATCCAAATTATCCCCGATGAAAATGGTATTTATATATCCAAAAACGATGATGTAGAATCGCGCCATGGCGTGATTCTACATCATCGTCGGGAATTTGGTAAACCAATATCGAAATCATTATCGGTTATATGCAATCAATACAAGGGTGCGGTTACACGCTGGTGCAATCAAAAAAATTATGAATTTGCATGGCAATCTCGTTTTTATGATCACATCATCCGTAATGAAAAATCATTACAAAATATCCGGCAATACATTGAAATGAATCCGGTGAATTGGAAATCAGGCCGGCAACAGGATATCAGTTCCCGATTCTAAATTGAAGGGTTGCATAAAATGTTCGGGGGGGAGATGGGATGATTCCTGGTCCGGGGTAACCGGTTGCCCGTCGGGTAAAATACCAGGAATCAAGCACGTTATTGATACCGGTTTCAAGAGATAAATTTTTATAAGACCAAGACAGAGAGAGGTCGAGAACATCGTAAGCAGGAATGGTTCCCCGAATGCCACTTTGGTTGTCCCGAGCATTTTGTTCTGCATTTGAGGCATCTGTGTACTGATCTGAGACATAGGTATACTGTATGGAGCCCAGCAGATCTTTATAGCCAAAATTGAACCCAGTTTTGAAGTTGAGTAAGGGGACAAATTCTACTTCATTTCCTTCAACACCAGGAATTTTGGAGTCCATATATTTAGAGTTTGTTAAAGCAGTATTGGCGAACACGGTTAGTTTTAGATCTTGTTTATCTTCTCCAAAAAGAGGGAAAAGGTTTAGCTCAAAAAGACTTTCGATACCGTACATAAATGCTTGCCCAATGTTTCCTCTGTAGCGAACTACTCGTCCGGTTTCTTCCTCGTTGCCGTCCGCATTTACTATGGTTTCGGCTCTTAACACTTCTCCAATTCGGTTGTTATACAGCAATCCAAAACCTCCTAAATCATAAGAGACAGCTTCACCAATTCGGCCTCTAATTCCAAAATCGCTGGTGAATCCGCTTTCATCTGTAATGTTTGGGTCGACCTGAAAAGTTGGGTTTACAATGCGGATATCATTGAAAGTGACAGACCGGTAGTTCTGCGAGAAGTTGCCATAAAACTCAGTGGTAGATGAGGGGAGGTAACTCAATCCCGTTCCTAACAAGATGAAGTTACGTTCAAAATCACGGTCATCTTCAAAGGTTTGGTTTTGGATAGGATTGCCTGCAAGGTCAAAATTGACTCGCTTGAAACTCCCCTCACTTTGTGTGTTTATGTATTCAAAACGGAAGCCGGGAGTGATGGAAAAGTTATCTTGCAGGTAGAAGATGTTTTCACCAAAGAGAGCCAGATTTTTGTTTGGAAAGGTGAAGTCGGATTGATTAGGGTAGTTCGGGAATTGTTCATCGGCTAAGGTGAAATCTGCTCCTGAACTTGCTGACCCGGGGCCTTGAATGGAAGTATTCTTAGACTGATACCATTTAGAGCCAATCAGGAATACAGCATTTTTGGTGCCAATTTTATAACGATTTAAAAGCCTGACTTCAGTCCCCCAATTATTGAAATCACCAAGTATCAAATCACGAGGTGCACTTACATCATCCTGCTGAGAAACCCGATTGGTTCGGAAGCCTACAGATTTACGTGATGCATTCAGTCCATAAACCAAAACACTGAGTTTCGTTTTAAATGAAAATTCATGCTCGAAATTGAGGGAAGCCAGTTTCCAGTCAACCTCGAACCAGTTCCTTGAACGATTGCTGAAGGTTGGATCCGTGTAAAACTGAGTATCGGTTAAACCGCCGGGCTGCTGAGCTGTGTAATTCAGATAGGTGAAATCGAGAGCTAACGTAGTTTTATCACTAATTTGATAGTCGGTGTATAAATAGACGTTGTCTGATTCAAAGCCGGAATTGGGTCGAAATCCGTCCCCCGATTTGTAGTTATAAAATCCGTAGTAGCCAACTTTTCCTGTTGTGCCGCTTAGGCTGTTAAATGAGGTGAAAAGCGCATTTGAGCCAACCGATTGTCTGCTTAAAACTTCAATATTTCGGTCTTTGACTGGTTTCTTCATTTTGAAATTGACGAGACCGCCAAACTGAGTTCCGTACTGCAGAGAGGCTGCCCCCCGAATCACCTGAATTTCATTTAACCCTTCTGCGGGTGGAGTGTAGTAGCTTTCCGGATAACCCAAAACGTCAGCGCTGATGTCGTAGCCATTTTGACGGATATTGAAGTTTGATGAACGGTTTGGGTCTAAACCACGTCCGCCAATATTTAGCTGAAGTCCCGCATCATTGGATTCAAAGATATTCAACCCTGAAACCTGAGAATATATTTGCCGTGGATTATTTGAAGAGGTGTTAACGACCATTTGGTCAAGCGAGATAACTTCATTTTTCTTACCGGCAAAAATGGAGGTGCCTTCCACTTCGCGAAGCCTCTTGATAGCAAATATTTTGTCTCTTTGGTCAATAACAGCAACTTCTGACATTTCCCTGGAAAGCTTTTCAAGTTCAACCCGAACTTTCGCGTTATTGGATCCGGGAACAAATCGGCGGTTTATAATTTCGTACCCGAGCTTAAAGAAAAAGAGGTCAAGGTTGCCATAGGGCAGATCATTGATTTCAAAGTATCCATTCTCATCGGTCACATAAGATTTGCCAGCGGCGTTATTATAAATATCTACTCCTTCGATAGGTTCCCCGGTTCCCTTCTCTGTGATGTAGCCGGAAAATGTTATTTGGGCCCAGCAAGGGGTTGCAATCAAAACAAAAAATAGGAACAGACTAAAGTCCTTTAATCTCATCGTTAAAAGGTAGTAACCAGGTTCGGTGTTTTAGTGAAGGTTCAATTTCGCTCAAGTCAACGTCTGGGTTGACATATCGCCGGCTTGATCTGCCGTTGAGGGCGACGTAGCTATCAACATAAATTTCGGGATCTTCTATTCCTTTTCTTTGATAGTGGTCTTCCAGAAAATGAGCGTATTCGAGTATGAAGTCCGGCTGGGTCGACATCTGTTTTTCCTGAAAGCGAGTCAGGAACTGCATGTTATCTATGTAGAAACTATTCCCGGAATCAGGATCTTTAACTTTGAAATTCGTGTATCCGGCTTTTTCCATAAGCATGACCCGCCATGAAAAACGATAGCCCTCTTCCGTCCAAAAAAGTTCTCCAGGATAAAGCATATATCGAAAAGGAAACAATAACTGAATCACAAAAAAGGCAGAGACTGTGATCAAAGATGCTTTGCGAATCCAGGCTTTTGGAAACGAATAATCCAGACCATTATCAAAGATCGATTTGCTGATGTTGAACCATTTAGAAACCGTGGAAAGTATTTTGTTATGAAAGCCCGAATCAAAGAATATCAGAGTACTCACAATCATGATGTAAGGAAACATCCCGATAGGAAATAGTACACGGGTTAAAATGTGAAAGACGACCACCAGAAAGAAAGCAAAAGCACGTGTTTTCCGAATCAATAATAAAAAAGGAATCGTTAAATCATATAAAGCTCCGGCCCACGAGAAAGCGTAATGAGCCCAGGTTTGTTGAAGCAAGTCTCCAAGTAGCGGAATAGAATATTTAGCGGTAAGCCAAATCTGTAAAGGCATTGCTTCAATTAGCCAGTCAGAATTTAGCTTTGCTAAACCCGCATAAAAGTAAACGATGAAGAGTAGAAACTTAATAGAGTCAATAGACCATTTTGGAATTTGCTGAGCTCTGAGTGTTTCGTTTTTCCATGCATCAACAGAAAAGTAGGAGTGAGTGGGGAGAAAAATCATCAGAAAGCTAAGTATGCTGATGAAGTAATAGTGGTTGAGGTAGGTGGTTTTATCCATGAGCTCGATATAGGTAAAGCTCAGGAAAAAGGTGATGATGGATATCCGGTATTTAAAACCGATGGAAACAAAAGCAGCCGATAATCCACAAACGATAAATATCAGATACGTCCACTCTCCCAAAGGCTGAACCCATTCAAATCCGTAATAGGAAAAGAAAAAATCAGGTTCTATGTATAGCTTTTCAACCCAGCCATTTGCTGCAAAACGGATGATACTAATCAGCATCAAGAGACCAAAAAGAATCCTGAAAACAGCTAATGGAGCTGCGTTAGTTTGGGTGTTTAGATATGAGGCAATGGTGCTGGATTTCACGCTTTAATCGCCGTCTGCGTCAACGTAATCTACATTAATATTCAAGGCCTGAAGCATATCCACTTTCATGTAAACTACATTCATTTGCAGCATGTCATAGGTGGCAAGCATCTTGCTGTTGTCGGCTTCAACCTGCATAGCCAGGTTTTCATTAAGTCCTTCAGCCTCATCCCTCGCAGCATCAAATTGATTATTGATAACCGTAGCTAAACTTTCCCCATCTCTTGTAACATTTAAGTAAGTGAGGTATGAATTAAGGCTTTCTCCGGATGAATTCCCTTCAAAATAATTGCCATTAAAAAAGTCCTGAGAAGCATTCAAAGCGGTAGTGAAAAGTTCTTTAGAGAATGAGTCGCTGTAGTAAGCTTCTACATGGCCATTTAAACTATTTCCAGAAAATACTCCGGCCGGAATTCCGATTTTCCCTGCTCGAAGGTGTTTTTCGTAATAGTAAATGTAGTCGTTCACCATCATATCGAGGGAGGAGTTAGCACCATTTCCTGAATTGCTGACAAAATCGTCACGATAACCTGAATTCCAGTTTGCCAAAACTTCGTTAGTAAGTACATCAATTCGAGAAGTGAGATCAACTAAATACGTCTGGTAGTTTTCAGCATTGGGGTTGGTCGTATAGTAGCTGAGGATTTCGGTGTTATTGTCACCAAGTCCGTTCAATAAATAGTCTAATGCCGGGAAACCCTGGCTGTTATTCAATGAAGGTAAAGCCAAATTATAGCTTCCTGTTTGTATGTTTTCTTTGATCTCCGTGGTGTCAGTCGGGTAAATATTTAGGTTATCCCGATACCTAATTTCCATTGCTTTGTTAATTTGAAACATGGAAACGTGCTGAAAACCTAGGTATGCATTTTCCCATGAACTTCTAAGATCAGCGAGCGTCTGTGGGGAAGGATTTTCAGTAAATAATTCTGCATCTGTTTTTAAGGATGCCGTTGACTCAGCTAAATTTGAAAAGGAGGGGATGATAATATTGTCAGCCCAATTTACTAGTATCGCTTCGCGGTCAAAATCATCCACATCAGGGCCAGAAGGACCATTATTTGTACACCCAGAGATGACTAAAGCAGTTAAAAATATGATTGCTATTCTGTACATAGTGAGATCGGTTAAATAAAAAAGCTGGCAACGGAATTATGTTGCCAGCTGTAAATTAAAATGTGTTTTTAGTTAGCAGCTTCTTCAATAGTGAAATCAAATTTAGAGGCAATATCATTCGTAATATTATCCAAAGTTTCAGGAGTTACATCCCAAAGTCCATTTCCGGCCTCAAGCTGAGAAAGAAATCCGTCAACATCAGTTTTGGTGAGGTAAGGACTGCTTGAATTTGGAACTCGTGTAAACTGCAGGCTAAAGATGAAACCATAAGCTTCGGATAGGTCATGAAATGCTGCGCCGTAATCAGGTGTAGCTTGACCAAGTACATTTTTAGCAGATTGTAAATAATAAACGGCTCTAACTGCTATTACTATGGAGAGCTTTTCACGGATTATCTGGGCTTGTTCATCACGGACATCATATTCTCCCGCAACGATTGCAGCCCGGCCAAGTTTGAAAGCGTCAAAAATTTCTTCAGCAATACCAGCAAAGTCTTCATCTCCTTCAACACGGCCCAAATACTTGTTTAAGAAATCATCTTCTCCCAAAGTTGCAAGCGGATCAGAAGGGTCGCTGGAAAGTCCAAATAAATATCCATAGGCTTCATCCCATTTGTGCTCCATATTAGTATAATTTGAGCCGTCAGCCAGGGTGCCATTTGTATTGTCTTCTCGGTTTGTACCTGCATCAAGGACAGATGTACTCAGGTAATTGTTCAATATTTGATCCGTCATTAAAGCACCGATTAGGCTTTTTCCGGCGAGCTGGTTGTACTCAAAACCTTTTCCATTTACATAGCGAGTAGAGGAACCGTCAGCGATTTGTCCCGGCTGACCAGGAGCTGCAACGGTGTTTTCATTTGGGAAAACTTCCTCAATCTGATTGCTTATCCAGACTTCAAACTGATTTTTGAGCTCCGCACTAACAGCGGTATTTGATGAAAAGTAGTCAGTAGAAGCAGCAACTTTGCTTTTAACGTTTTTAGTTGCTGAATTTAATTCAGCATTGGAATAAGGATCTACATCCCCTCCGTTCGCATCCTGATTGCGGTACATTTGGAGAAGCAGCTCTTCGGTAGAATTGTCAAAATCCATCATGGCACTTACTAATTCAGAAGCCATTAGAATTCGGGTTGTTTGCCCCGTAAATGAGACAGTGCTTTCGCTATTTCTGGTGAATTCATAGGTGGAAGGAACATCGATTTCAGTTTTGTCACTCGAATCACAAGAGATCATGAATAGGACAGTGAATGCGAGGGCAAATAGTTTGCTAATCTTCATTTCGTGGATATAGGGTGTGTTTTTGATTGTTATGTTTATTTAGATCAATTCTAAGTTAAGAAGAGTTTTAGGCCATGTCAAAGCTTATGTAGAATAAATCTAAATAAATTTTATACAGGAGAGTCAGTCGCGGAACATGTGGCAGTATTTAAACTATGAAGGGATACAACCACTAATAAATTATTAACAAGACATGATTAAGAACGCGATTGTACTAGTACTGACAGCTACATTTTTAATGTTTGCCGGATGTTCAGGTAGTTCACAGCAAGAAGCTGAGAGCACTATGGAGACTACCGCCAATAACATTGAGCAGACAAAAAAAGAATTTATTGCTGATGCCAAAGATCAGCTAAATGAAGTAGAAGACGAGATCAGCGATATAGAAGCCGACCTTAAAGACAGCTCTTCAGATCTAAAAGAAGAAACCAAAGAAAAATGGGCAGATTTGAAAGGCGAACGATCTGAACTCGAAAAGCAAATTGATAAGCTTGAAGACTCAACAGAAGAGAACTGGGAAAAGACCAGAGAGTCCTTTTCTGAAAGCATGGAATCATTCAAAGAGGATTTCAATAACTTTGTTGAGAACCTGAAAATTGGATAAGGTTTAGTTATCTGATTTTCGGGGTGAAACTAAATCCATGGCTTGGCCAAGTATATTTTTCCCAAAATTATAGAAACGCTCTTGATTACCCATTGCGAGTAAACGAAGGACGTAGCGCAATTCTCCCAATAACTTTGGAGGATTGCTAATCAGAGTATCTTCTCTGACCACTTCATCCCAATCAATAGAGCGCTGAAATTTAACGCCGGCCTTGGCCATGGTTTTTAAATATACGTTTGCCATCAGCCCATACCCGATGGTAGTAGGGTGAAGGCCATCGAGGCTGAATATACCTCCCTTGTACAACTTACCATTATCGTCGAGGCGGAGGAAGTCGGTTGTTAAATTTATCTCGTTATTATCATCTACTAAATGAGCAGTCGATTCTTGCTTTCGCAGAGCATCAGCCAATCCTTTAGGAAGGTCTCGTACTAATTCACCACCTAAACGGCGACGAGCCAGACCAGCCACATTTTTAGCCATTGGAACGACCGTCCAGCCATATTCACTGGCAAGCTTCTTAATGATTTCATTGTACTCGTCCATAGCCAAATCCAGCTGAATGGCCTGATCTTTTGTCAAATGGGGATGCTTGTCGGGATCGAAATCCTCATCCCAAATCCAGAAGCGGGTATAGTAATCAAAATAGCCCAGGCGTTTACTGGATAGATCCGAATTCACCCCACGGCAAACGGGTGGAATGGTAACATAGGGGAGAGTGGGGACGAAAACTCTCTTAGCATCTAGTTTAGAAACTCTTTCAGCCAGCTTGCGATATTGGTTTTCAAAATGCTCGGGGCGGTAAGCGGTGTGTTTTCGTTGCCCGGGAAATACTTCAAGGTTATCGTCTTCAGTCCAAATTACTTTAAGATCTGTAATCGCGGCAATCATGTTGTTGTGACCAAGACAAACAATCAGGTTTTCAATACCACCATCTTTAGCGAGTGTTTCTGCGTTATTAAATTGAGATCGAGTCTCAAATTCCGACTTAAACGAAGGGTTTAGAACGAGCCGCGCCGTGGTGAACTTGGCATGTTCCGGGAGCATATCAAAAACGGTGAACTTTTCCGGGTTGGTTTGAATGTGGTGCCGGCTGTTTTGCTCGTTTACCACCCAGGAATCACTGATGTTAAAGCCCCAAACAGATTGGTTGTGATAGGGATGATCACGGGGGATGGCTAAATCCTTCAAGCCGCCTTCCCAGTATTTTTTGATGCGCTTCAGCGTTTTTACCATATGCGATGCAGCCGGTAAAAATTCATCCCAGGTTATTTCATCACCAAATTCTTCCGAAAGTCCACGAACAAGCACTTCAAGATTTAAAGGAATACCTGCTTGGGCTGTAAATGAGGGCTGATCAAAATCCGGTTTGGGATCAAAGCACCGGTGTACAAAAGAGGGGAAGTTGACATCGGTACGGTAAATACCCCCATTGTTGAAGCCTTGAGAAAGGCTATCTCCAATAACCACTAGTTTGTGCTTTGCTTCTTTTTTATTCCAGAACATTAATTTTTGCTGCTAAATCTTGAAAGCATAAAAAGATAGTTAAGTGATGGGTGAATAGAAATGGGAGTAGTGAGATATGAGTAGTGAGTAGACTCATATCTCACTACTCACTACTCACTACTCAAAACTACAAACAACCCTTGAAATTTGATAAGTATCGGAGCTAAACCCTGCCTATTTTGTATGGAGAACTAATGCCCAAATAAAACAAAAGAGTATGTCAGAGAAAAACCGACTTCAATTATTCAGAGAAAAAAGAAGCGCACAAAATGAAAAAGTGATGGGCCTGGATCACCTGGGCATCAAACGCTTTTTCAATATGGATACGAATACCTATCGGGATGGAGCCCTGCCCACTCAGACCAAAGAGTTGCTTGGCCTGGTAGCCTCAACTGTTCTTCGCTGCAATGATTGTATTGATTATCACTTAGAACAATGTGCTAAAACGGGTTCTACAAAAGAAGAAATCATCGATGCGATGAACGTAGCTTTGATTGTAGGTGGCAGCATCGTGATTCCGCATCTGCGCCATGCCGTAGATACACTTGATTTTCTGGAAGAAGAGGGAGTTCTGGAAGCGAACTAATCAGCCATAAACTCTTCCGGATCGGGATGAAGGAATTTAACTTTAAACTGATCCCTGAGTTTTTGTGATGAAACTGATTTGCCGTCTTCACCACCTGATTCAAAAGTAGGTTTCTTTAGCTCCAGGCGTTCAGTCATTTTTGTATAAACTTGTTCTCGAGTTGGATGGCAATCCGTACAAACGTTGAAAATTTCGCCTTTTGTATTCGCCTCAATAACCTTCTCAGTTATCTGAATAACATCATCCCGGTGAATGAGGTTAACCGGAGCATCACCGTCAGAGATATCTTTACGTCCTGCCATGTATTTCGCTGGGTGGCGATCTTCGCCATATAATCCGCATAATCGAAGAATGACAGCGTCCGGGCAATGGTCTAGTAAAGCACCTTCAGCAGCTATAATTGCATTATCATTTTTGCTGTCGGGTTTGGAGTCAGATTCAATAACTTCATTTTTTGCATCTCCATATACTGAGGTGGAACTATACATAACGATCTGTACGTTTCTGTCAGCCAGTACCTGAGAAAGTTGACCGATCGCTTTTGGGTATTGACTGCGATCTTCACCCCTGCCGGGTGAGATGGAAATAATAACCGAATCAACATTTGGCGGTCGAATATCAGAAAGTGATTTTACGGGCAGCTCCATCTTCACCGGTTTGATGGAAAGTTCATCAAGATCAGAAAAATTGGATGATGAGCGGGTAGTTCCGAACACTAAGTAATCCTTTTTAAGGAGATCTTGACCGAGTTTTTTTCCTAACCAACCACAACCGACAATAAGTACAGAGCTGTTTTTCTTAGAATTCATACTTTCTTCACATTAAATAAAGTTATTGCGTAACTGTACATCAAACATATACTAAAATCAGGCATGGCACAATCTAATACAGGAATATTATTGGTGAACCTTGGATCTCCGGATAGCTATGAACCGGCTGATCTTAAAGTTTATCTTAGGGAATTTTTAAGTGATAAACGAGTGATTGACTTCCCAACTCCGATTCGCAAAGCTGTGGTTGAGGGAATCATTTTACCGATCAGGCCTAAAGAATCGGCGGAAGCTTATGAACTAATTTGGTGGGATGAAGGCTCACCGCTTATCGTAATCACACAGCGCGTGGTTGATAAGCTCCAAAAGCGTTTAGGTGATGATGTACCTATTGCGATGGGGATGAGGTATGGAAACCCATCTATTGAAGCGGGTTTTGATGAGCTGATGGAGAAAAATCCAAACCTCGAAAAAGTGTTCATGGTGCCTCTATATCCACAATATGCAATGGCCACCACCGAGACTGTGATTGAGGATGCCAAAGAAGTATGGCAGAAAAAATATCCTCACCTGGAGATGATTACGAAAGATGCATTTTATGACGACCCGCTCTATGTGAAAGCACTCGGGGAAAGTATCCGTCCTTACATCGAAGAACATGATATCGATCACTTGATGTTTTCCTACCATGGCGTGCCTGAGCGGCATATTAAGAAAAGAGATATCACCGGCGATCATTGCCTGAAATGTGAAGACTGTTGTAACGTGAATTCACCGGCTCATACATTTTGCTATCGACACCAGGATGTAAAGACCACTCAAAATGTAGCCAAGTACTTAGACCTGGATAGCAAAGACTTTAACTACAGTTTTGCGTTTCAGTCCAAGTTAGGGATTGATCCCTGGCTTACTCCTGCCACAGATAACGAACTTGAACGATTGGCCGAAGAAGGTGTGAAAAAGATAGCGGTTTGTTGTCCAGCCTTTATTTCTGATTGCATTGAAACGCTCGAAGAAATTGGTATTCGAGGTAAGGAAGATTTTATCGAAGCCGGGGGAGAAGATTTGATTCTCATTCCCTGTGTAAATGATGATGACCTTTGGATTGATGCGCTTGAAAGTTGGTGCTCAGAACAAATTAAAGCCAAGGTAGAAGCAGCTTAGATTACAGGTTTTGCATGAACAAGTTTAATTTCGGAGAAGAAGTACTCGTTATAGGTGGAGGGATTTCCGGATTATCAACAGCTTGGTTTCTGCATAAGGTCGGGATACCATTCAAGCTTTTCGAAAAAGAGCCGGAAACGGGTGGTAAGATATCTACTGTAGAACTTCACAATTCGCAATTGGATTTCGGGCCCAATTCCCTCCGAGACCGAAATGGGGAGATAAGGCAACTGGCAAAAGAGTTGAGCATTTTGGATGATGTGATTCAAATCTCCGAAGCTTTCAAAACAAGATTTATTGTCAGAGATGCTAAACTCCAGAGACTTTCGCCTAGCTTAGGATCTCTATTTGCCACCAAAATTGTGTCGGGCAAAGGGAAGTTGAGGGCGTTGGCTGAACCTTTTATTTCAGGAAAAGAGGATTTAGATGGAGACGAAAGTGTAGGCGAGTTTCTTGAGCGGAGACTCGGAAAAGAAGCAGTAAGCTATTTAGCAGATCCGGTTTTCTCCGGGATATATGCCGGAGATATCTATCAGATGAGTAAAAAGACAGTATTGCCTGAACTCGCTAGATATGAGCAGCAATATGGTTCTTTGGTTTGGGGAGCTCTTCGGTCTAAAAAGGAAAAGAAGTCGGTAAAGCCCATGGTGCTTTCATTCCGAAAAGGCATACAGCAGCTGACGGATGCTATCACAGAAAAGCTTTCAGAACATATCATATACGATGAAGTGCTCAGTGTACAGAAGCTGTCATCCGGTTATAAAATCACCACCGAAGAGAGGGCCTATGAAGCACAGAAGGTTATCTCCTGTGTGCCTGCATTCAGCCTGGGACGGATACTGGAAGGTTTTGCACCGGAAGTATCTGCATTGCTTACCGATATCGATTATGCCCCAATGTTATCAACTCAGGTTCTTTTTGAGAAGGGTCAGGTTGATATGCAAAAGAATGGTTTTGGCTTTTTGGTACCACGAAAAGAAAACCTTCGTCTATTAGGGGCAATTTGGAAATCAAGCATATTCCCGGAGCTTTCTGGTGAGAACCTTCATCACTTTACCTTGATGACCGGTGGAGCTCACGACCGGAATGTAATATCAGATCCTGTAGGGGAAATCGAACAGGAAATCCTTGCGGAGTTTTCAAATTTAATGGGAATAGAAGAGCAACCATCGATGATAAAGTCCCGATTATGGCCTAAGGCTATTCCCCAAATGAATGTAGGTTATGAAGGTATAAAAGAGACGTTGAGCGGGTTTGAACAAGAATATCCGGGCTTTTACTTCGGAGGAAATTACCGATGGGGAGTCTCGGTACCCGATTGTATATCGGGAGCAAACGGTATTATTCGCTCCCTTGCCTGATAAGAGATGCTACTGATCTCGAGCTATTATCTCAACTGACATTGGCAGATGATCAGCTGCTACTTCCATCGAATCAGGAGAGAAAAAGTAATTAACCAAAACGGTATCACTGATTATCTCAGAGCTCATGTTGGTGTTGGGTAAAATGTGGTCGATTCTCCAGAAAGCAGAGTCGGCGGGGTGAGAAAACACATTGGTTCCTGCAAGTGGGTCCATAAACTCAACGTCGGTTCCAGCTCCTAAAAAAGCCTTAAATTCATCACTGTCCGGCGTGCTGTTGAAATCGCCAACCGTTAAGATATTCTGATCCGGATTTAAGCTGAGTAATTGTTTGTAATGAGATCGAAGGAGGTTGATCTGTCCAAGCCTCCAGTTTTCGTTTCGCTCGCCCCGGCCGGCTTTGAGGTGAACTCCGGTTAATGAAAACTGATAGTCTGGATTAACTATTACTTCGGTAGTCCACATTCGGTTATTAGTAAAAGCTTGAGAAGTTGGATTGCCTTCATCATCAGTCTGACCAACTATTGGAGTGTTTGTTGTGGCATAGCTATGAATAAGCCCCAATGGAATACGGCTCATCACCACCACATTCATGTACCAGTCATTACTTTCGTGCCCGGCAAAAACCTGATAACCCATTTCCGGGAAAGATTCTTCCGCAAGCTTCTGGGCATAGCTGTCACTTTCAAATTCCTGAAGCACTACAATATCTGCATCGGCCTTTTTGATGATTTCAGCGAACAACTTCCGGCGCTCGGACATATTTTCAGGCGGGTTATTTTCACGGCCATTATCGATATAAGGGTTGTCTATATCATCAACAAAATGCTCCACGTTCCAGGAGAGTACTTTGACGGTGTCAAAATTTGCGGGATTGTACCAAACCGGTGTAGCTAATGACTCGGTGTAATTTTCAGAATCAACTCGGCCTTGCTGGTGAGTCGTGCAATTTGATAGGAGGAGAAGACTGAATAGAAGGATTAAAGTGCGCATTTTTTTTGAATGAAATGTAGAGGTTTTATTATTACCTAACTTTAAAGATTGATAGGATTTTGGTTCATTCAAAAAAGAAAAATACCTATTTCGGGTGATATAGAATAGCTGACAAAACCTGCAATTTTGATACTCAAAGAAAATCAAAAAAGGGTATCAAGAAATGCGCTATAAAGTAATATATCTGCTTGCACTGGCTTTAGTTTTAGGTTCATGTGCTACTGTTCAACAACAGATTGGAAAGGTGGCTTTGAAGTTAATGACTAAGAAAGAAGCTAACCTGAGTAACATCGCTGTCATCGGAAACTACCAATCTAATGTAGCATCAACGGATGTCGGAATAACCACACTGGGAACAGAAGATTGGGAGGAAGGTGAAAATCTTGTTGGAGTGCAATTGGTAAAACCCGAAGGTGCTGTTGGGGTGATTGCTTTAGATGGCACTGTTACCGTTGATGGTATGGAAGCCAAAAGCTATGGGGGAGGAGCCTACTATGCTCGGTTTGATAATAGTGACCGATCACCCAAAACAGTTAAAATAGTTAGCGTGAATGGTGAAGAAACAGAGTTTGAAATAGAAGCCGCTCCCGCCATTTCTATCAAAAGTGTAAATGGTGAAACGGAAATGGTATCGGTGGATCTATCTGAGCCACTGGAAATAGAATTAGAGTATGATCCGGAAGCGGAAGGTAAAAGAGTACTAGTGTCGATGATTACGAGTGCGGTAGGGGCAAAAGGATTTGCAAACTTTCAATCTGTCATCATTAATAATAAAATTACGGTTCCGGCCGAGGCGTTCAGGCATAAACATATCACAGGCGGTGGACCAACAGGTAAAGATGTGACAAAATGGGTGACGGGGGTTAATCACCTACAGGTTGCGCTGATAGAATATGATCGGTCAGGAAGTGGTCAGCCATTCCCATATTTCAAAAGAGAAAGCAGATCATTTGATACCGTACCGGTTAATGTTACAGGAGAAACAGAAGGGCGTTCGTGGGTGCAGGTAAAGGGAGAATCAAAAGAAAACTCCGGGACGTTTAGCTATACAGCTAATTCCTCAAATGCATGGTATGCCCGTCCTTTAGGAACTGACATAAATCGAATTGGTATTTCTTCTTTGAGTGTATCAGGCACTTTGTACAAGAAAGAAGTGGAGACATCAGAAAGGGATAACTATTTAACTGGATATACAGAAATTACTACGACCACAACGACCTTTCAATTCCCTGAACTGGATGACGAATATTGGAATCAGTTTTTAGAGAATATCTACACTGATCTGAACGAAATGCTTACAAACGACTATGAAGCTTCTGTTGTGGATGTAGATCAGATTACGGGAAATGCAATTTATGATGGGTTTTACACTCCGGAAGATCAAAACACCAAAGAATACATCGCCAAAAATCTCCGCGATACAAAGAGGCTGATCCCCACTAAACTTGGCGAAATCATAGGAGACCGAACAACAGCACTTATAGCTGATGATGGAACTTCAGCAAGGTTAATGCGGGATATGAATATGGATGCGTTCATGGACGTTGTTATTAACTACCAGGTGGCCGGTGGAAAAGACAACACTATCGTATTGTTGCCTAATGTGAGCTACCGGGTTACAGGTCAAAATCAAGGTTTTGATGGCTCCTCTAATGTGTGGTTTTCGGGAAGCATTCAGGGTCCTGGCGTTCCATTTAGCGAATCCGAATTTTCTGACTTGAATGCGTTGAACAGGATCGGGCAGAAAGATGTGATTATGAAACTCATTAAACAAAGCCTGGCCGAACTTTCAGCAGAACAAGAAGAATTTGGTTATCAGAAAGTGTGGGCGATAGCAACAGCTGAATAAATCACTTTCAAATAAAAGGCTGTCAATTCAGACATGGTAACCTTAAGGAAACCCCGCGTGGATACGGGGTTTTCTGTTTTGGGGTCAAATATCATTTAATTTTGCTTTCCCGCCGTCAAAACCGATATTCGAACACACACATCCTCCACTAATTAAATTCCATGCCTAAAAACTCCACTAAAGGACTATTCGCCTGGGCCATGTATGATTGGGCCAATTCAGCCTATTTCGTCATGATTCAAACATTTGTATTTGCCGCCTACTTTGCTCAGTCTATTGCGGAGAACGAAACTATGGGAACCGCTTTGTGGGGGAACATGATTGGGTTAGCGGGTTTTGTGATTGCTTTTACAGCTCCATTTTTGGGATCTATTGCAGATGAAGGTGGTCGCCGTAAACCGTGGATTGTCTTTTTCACCACACTCTGTGTTATTAGCTGCAGTGCTTTATGGTTTGCTGAACCAAGTACTGATTTCGTCTGGTTTGCCTTGATTATGGCTTTTGTAGCAACCTTAGGTGCTGAGCTTTCTTTTATCTTTTATAACGCCATGCTCCCGGATTTAACAACCAGCGAAACTATTGGGAAATGGTCGGGCTGGGGATGGGCAATGGGATACGCAGGTGGCTTATTTTGTTTAATCATAGGGTATTTCGGATTTGTTGAAAATGGAGCCCTTCTTTTAGGACTTGATGAAGGGGCACTACAGAATGTCCGCATCACCTTTCTGTTTACCGGAATTTGGTATGCTATATTTAGCCTGCCCATGTTTTTGTATACACCGGATACTCCTTCAAAAAATAAAACAATGAAGAAGGCGGTTTCAGATGGCATGAAAGAATTGAAGAATGGTCTTGCAATGCTGAAGGATGAACCGAATATCTGGAAGTTTTTATTAGCCCGTTTATTCTACAACGATGGGTTAGCAACAATCTTTGCGATGGGCGGTGTTTATGCTGCCGGGACTTTTGGTTTCGATACAGGGCAGATTTTTATGTTCGGAATCGCTCTCAATGTAACCGCAGGCATCGGTGCATTCGGTTTTGCTTGGCTGGATGATATCACCGGAAGTAGAAATACTATAGTGTGGTCATTAGTGGGTTTGATAATACCCGTAATAGCCGTTCTGTTTGTACAGCAAGAACTCTGGTTTTGGATCTGGGGATTATTACTTGGAATCTTTGTAGGGCCCGTGCAGTCTTCAAGTAGGACTTTTATGGGGAGGTTGGCTCCGCAAGACAAAAGAAATCAGATGTTTGGGTTATTTGCCTTATCCGGGAAAGTCACCACATTTGCAGGTCCTATAATGGTGGGTTGGATTACCCTTTTTATGGACAATCAACGGTGGGGAATGAGCGCCATATTACTGCTTCTTATTGTTGGCCTTGTCCTCATGTTTGGTGTGGATGATATAAAGGGAACAAGTCGGGAAGAAGTCCCTATAACTCAGAACTAAAGAAAACAATGTATTTAGTCACTTATTTATTAAATTAGGACAGATTTTATTACTGTTTAGTACACAGTAGATTTTAATAGATAGGTATTTAGAATTCATAAATACCGTTAACCGAAATAAAATTACAAGGAGTACAACACATGAGTAGAATGGACGATATAAACAACTTAGTAGAAGAACTACAGGTTGAAATGGGTAAATTTTATGAGAAAGGAAATAAAGCTGCTGGTACACGTGCACGCAAGCACTTGATGACCCTTAAGAAGCTTTCTCACGAAATTCGCCAAGAAATTCAGGAAAAGAAAAACGCTATGTAGTTTCCTGCACAGCCTTTTCAAAAAAAGCCACCATTGTGTGGCTTTTTTCATTTTATGCAGATTTTAAACGCTTATCTTATTTATACTCTTTTTTTCTAAATCAGGCACTATTAAAAACACGGTATGAATCCAGAGCCCGCTACACGTATCCACAGAAATGCAATTAAAGCCTGGAGAGTTAATGCACTTTTGTACGGAATCCTTTGGTTTGCCCCCCTTATTATTTATACGGCTTTAGCTTTTAATTATAACCTTGATTCTTCAAGACCGTGGTATTTCGGTATTGATTGGCTTGTATTTTCTCCCATAGCTTTACTGTCTGTTATATGTTACCTGCTTACTGGATTGATACTTCCAAAAATTAGATGGAGACGCTGGAAATATGATGTTTCAGAAAAAGAAGTAGACATGCTTCGGGGAATCATCATAAAAAAAAGAACTCTAGTTCCAATAAACCGCGTCCAACACGTTGATACTCGGCAGGGGCCTGTGTACCGGAAGTTTGGGCTTTCCTCCGTCACTATATCTACAGCAGCTACCACACATGAAATACCGGCTTTAGATGATGAGACGGCTAACGATCTGCGTTCCACAATTTCAACACTGGTGCAAAGGGTAAAAGATGATGTCTGAATTTAAGCGTCAGCATCCGGTTGCGGCAATATCAAAGGTGCTGACGACAATTAAACAGAATTTTGTAACCATTGTTATCCTTCTATTCATCGGTACATCCAATACCGAAGGCTACTTCCTGTACTTCTTACTTGGAGGTATTGCTATCACCCTGATAAGTGGCGTATTCAGTTGGTGGATGTTTAAATACCGCGTTGAAGGGGATGAGCTCCAGATTAAAAAAGGAGTGCTTGTTAAAAGTAATATGTACATGTCGAAAGACAGGATACAGGTGATAGATATAACGGAAGGGGTTCTGCAGCGGATGTTTGGCCTCGTTCAGCTTGAGGTGAAGACGGCAGGAGGAGGGACAGATACTGCTACCATCAGCGCCATTTCAAGAGATGAAGCAGAGGCAATGCGAACCGAACTTCGTAATAAAAGAAATGGTAGTGCTTCACCGGGTCAAGATGAAGATATCGAAGATTCAGAAACTGATGCTTATGCTGAAAATGAAGATGAAATAATTTCAACCTGGAAATTGTCTACCAAAGATTTAGTCTATGCGGCTTTTACATCAGGTAATTTTGGATTGATTGCTTCAATACTTGGTGCGGCTTCTGGCCAGCTGGATGAATTCATTAATGAGGAGACCATAGAGTATGTTTATGAAGCTTTACCCGGCTATAATGACGTAACGCTTATTGTTGGTATTGTATTAGTCATCTTTATTATTTCATGGGCGCTTTCTTTTCTTGGGGTGATTTTCAGGTACTCAGATTTTAGATTAGAAAAAACATCCGAGGAATTAATTATAACCAGTGGATTGCTGGAGCGGAAACACATCACGGTTCCTTTCGATCGCATTCAGGCTGTACGGTTTATAGAAGGCGTGATTCGCCAGCCTTTTGGGTATGGCATGATTAATGTGGAAAGCGCTGGCTATGATCAAACCCAGCAAGGAAGATCTATTGTGTTGGTTCCATTCATTTCAGCATCAAATGTAAGTGCTTTTTTGAATGAATTTTTAGAAGAGTATGACGAGCCTGAGTATTCAATAAAGCCTCCAAAACGCACCCTTTTTCGCTACCTGCGAAGACCCAATTATGTCTTGATTCTACTCGTTCCCATTGTTTGGTACTTCATCGAGTATGGATGGCTTTCTTTGCTGCTTATACCGCTTGCTACCTACCTGGGATGGCTACAGTATAGGGATGCTGCTGTTGGGCTTGGAGACCGAATTCTAAGGATGAGGTATCGGGTACTTTCAAGAACAACGGCACTCGTAAAAAAGAAGAGAGTGCAAAATATTGAAAGCTCACAAAATCCTTTTCAACAAATGAAAAATATTCAAAACCTTAAGGCTGTTGCTGCCTCTGGTGCAGGAGGATTGGGGCTCGAAATCAGTGACCTCGATAATGAGGATAGTTTCAATATTCTAAGGTGGTTAGTAAGTAATCCAGAAACCAAAACTGAAGAAAATCCAAAAGCTGAGAGATGGTCTATTAATCAAAACCTAGAGTAGCTACTTCTATTTGTAAAACCACTAAGAATCAGTTAAGCTATTGTTATAACTGATTCAAAACCGGATAAAATTCTTCAATTGGAAAAAGCAGAATACATATTTGGCAAAGCTTTGCTACAAAGTAATTTAGTAGCTACGGTGCTAACCGACCGTTCACTTAGCATTAAATTTGCCAATGCTGCATTTTGCAACAAACTGGGGTACAAGGAAAATGAGATTGAGGGAGAATCATTAACAATCCTCCTTGACTCACCTGCTCAAAGAAAGGCGGTAAAAGCCAGTCAGCACTTCTTGAAGTATGGCACGCCTCCCAAAGAACATTGGGTAGTGGCGACCAAAGATGGCAGAAAGCTAAACGTTGATATAGAAGCAAAGAAAGTTGAACATGAAGGTGATGTTCATTTCCTGATTATTGCACAGGATTTTACTGAGAAATCTGAAGTACAAGATGAGCTGGAACGTACTCGCAATTTACTCACAGATACCGAGCTGATGACCCTCAAAGGGAGCTTCGAGTATCGCCACAGAACAGAGGAATTGATTTGGACGGCGGGAATGTATCAGATTTTTGAGGTGCCAGAAGACCAGGAAATACCCCATGTAGAAGAGCAGGCTAAACTCTTCAGTGAAAAAGACCGTGAGAGATTAGGAGAAGCAATTGAGCGCTGTTTAGAAACCGAAGAAGACGTAAGCCTCAAAGTTTCGCTTCATCTCCCTGACAAGATTAAGTATCTGGAGGTAATATTCAGATTGATGGATAAAGGGGACGCTTGGATTTATGGCTCCATGAAAGACATCACTAAACAGGTTAGAAGTGAGCAGGAATTGGTACAGAAAGAGGAAAAGTACCGGCTCCTTTTAGAAAGTATACCTCATATAATCTGGACTTCAGACCTGGAAGGCTCGCCTAATTATATGAACCATAAGGGACTTGCCTACTTTGGGAAGTCATCAGAAGATTTAAGTGACTGGCTATGGAGTGACTACCTCCATGAGGAAGAAGTAGAATCACTGAAAGAAGAATGGGACAAAGCTAAAAATGCAAAGAAAAGCATAAGTAAAGTTCACCGGTTAAAAAATGCAGCGGGTGTATATAAATCATTTCAAGTAATCACTTATCCGCACTTAAATGATAAAGGTGAAGTGTTAAGTTGGACAGGTGTAGCCACTAATATTCATGAACTTATCGAAGCTGAAGAAACACTTAAACTAACGAATAAGCGTCTACGAGCCCTTATTGATGCTTCCCCGGTAGCCATTTACTCTTTGGATATAAATGGGATAGTGCTCGATTTTTGGAACCCTGCGGCGGAGCAGTTATTTGGATGGACCAAGGAAGAAGTTATTGGAAAATTCTTGCCCCATGTAAAGGAGGGCGATGAAGAAGAATTCCTTGAATTGGCGAATCTGATCAAAGAGGAGGGCGAGATGAACAAGCAGGTTGTTCGCACCAACAAAAAAGGGGAAAAGGTGATTGTCGATGTTACGGCTGGGGCTGTATATGATGATGATGATGGAGAAGTGTCTGAAATGCTTATTACTGTTATAGACATGACCGAGCTCGATAAGAACAGGAAAAAAATTCAGGCTTCTTTACACGAAAAAGAAACGCTCCTTCAAGAAATTCATCACCGGGTAAAGAATAACCTTGCCATTGTGGTAGGTCTGCTTCAGCTTCAGGTATTTCGTTCCGTGAACGAGGTTGAAAAAATCAGGCTTACTGAAGCTCAGAATCGTGTTCATTCTATTGCGATGGTGCATGAGTTGCTGTATCAGTCGGATGATTTTACCAAGGTGAATTTGCACACTTATTACGACAAGTTGTTGAAGGGAATTAAAGAAAATATGCAAATTGGGGGTCAATCTATCGATCACAAGCTTAAGATTGACAGTGAATCACTGAACATTAATCAAGCCATTCCATTGGGTCTGTTAATTAACGAACTAGCGACCAACTCTGCTAAATATGCGTTTGAGGATGTTGAGCAGGAAATCAACCGCATTACTCTGTCAATACACCGGGAAGCCGAAAAAATACATGTTGTTTACCAAGATAACGGAAAAGGGTATGACCGCGGAAATCTGCAAAACCAAAATGGTTTAGGGATGCAGATTATTGAATCTTTATTGGCTCAACTGGATGCTGATTATGAGTTTAATACCGATAATCAATTTCGGCTGGAATTAGAATTCGTTGAGCAGTTAAAAGGCTCTCACAGCTTAGGGACATCGAAATAAACGGATTATATAGCCTATTTATCCAGGTTGAAGGTGATGTTGAAGCTGGTCCATTCGTCACTTGTGATTTCAAGGGAACCATTTATTTTTTGTATCAACACCTTGATAAGCGTCATGCCAAGAGAATCACTTTCCTCAGGGTTAAAATCATCAGCTAGTTTATTGCCATTATTGGCAACAACCAATTCCATATCATCACCTTTCTCTTGCAAAGAAATCTTGATAATACCTTTGTCAAAACCGTTAAAGGCATGCTTGAACGCATTATTAATCAACTCATTTAATATGAGTCCAATTGGAATGGCGTCGTTTATGTCCACATTTAGTGACGAGACGTCCAAAGAAAGCTCAATGTCTTTTTCTTTGCTGGTGTAAGCTTTTTTGATCTCATTGGCCAGCTCTTCTATATATACATCCAAGTGGATATCGGATAGGGTTGTGGATTCGTAGAGCTTCTCATGTACTTTGGCAATAGACTTAATACGCGACTGACTTGAAGTCAGCAATTCTTGCATTTCTTCGCTGATATTTTCTTTTTGAAGCTCCAATAAACTTGAAATGATTGCCAGGTTGTTTTTCACCCGGTGATGAATTTCCTGCAATAGAACTTCTTTCTCTGCGAGGGATTTCTCTAGCTTCTGATCTTGTTTTTTACGGTTTGAAATATCCCGAACTGTTCCGACTATAGCCTCAGGATTACCTTCTTCATCTTTCACCAAAGTCCGCACGTTACTTACCCAAACCCAATTTCCTTCAATATCTTTAAGCCGAAATTCTACCGTTGGAAGAAAGTTTGAGCTGTTGATTTCATCATATGAGTCAACAACATCATCCATTTCTTTCTTGTCGTCGGGGTGTACTCTGGACAGCGTAAATTCAAGACCACCCTTTAAAAAATCTTTCTCCTTGTAGCCTAGCATATTTTCTAAAGCAGGGCTAAAGTATTCATACTCTTTAGTCTCAAGGTTCATTTTATAGAGTATGTCTCGAGAGTTTGAAAGCACATTTTTGAACTTCTCTTCACTCTCTTTCAGTGTTTGCATCCACTTTTTTGTGCTATTTAAAAAGCGATACGTCAGCCAAATACCAATACTCAGGAGCAAGAGTCCAAGAAAAATTACGCTCCACCGTAAAATTGTGTTCACCAACCGAGCCATATTTCCCATAGAATTAGAGAAAGCAACTTCAAGGCTGGTTAGCTCATAATCATATTCTTCAAGTTCCGTCACCCAGGCTGCTTTTTGTATGAGGGGGACATCTCTGCTTTGAATTTCGAGACGTATTGAATCAGCGAATTGGACTAGCTGCTCAAGCTTTAAATCGGCTTTAGTCCAGGCGTCAATAGAAGTTTGAACTTGCGGGGTCCACTGTAGGCGCCGGAAAACATCAATCATCTGGGGAATATCATCGGGATGATTTTTGCCCTCTAAAAATCCCTGATAAGTAACCTCGTAATCAAATTCATCTTTAAGCAGCTCCTGACGAGCCACTTTATCTCCGAGGTTAACTCTCAGTACATTTTTAAAACTGTCAAACTCTTCTTCATCTTCCGTAAGGATATAGTTGGAAAGGTGAATGATAGACTCTTTTTGAGCCTTTGCCCAATAGCCCTCACCGGCCACGTACGCCCGAATACCGGATAGCGTATTAATGGAGAGGTTTACAATGAGGATTAGTGACAAAGCACAAATGGCCGCAAAAACACATAAAGCGACCATTTTCTGATTTACATCAAGCCGCTCTTTTTTCGGTTCGTTGTGCATCATACCGGTTTTTTAGTTGAATAGCCTCTTCTTAAGTGAGAGTATATTAATCTCTTATCGGCCGCAATTTATAATTCTTTAAGAGTCTTTTTAAGAAAATTAGCGCATTAACTTTTTGTATTTGATGCGGTGAGGCTGATCTTCTGTTATCCCAAGTCGCTCTTTTCGGTTTTCCTCATACTCTTGATAATTTCCTTCAAACCAATAAACCTGACTGTTTCCTTCAAAAGCCAGAATATGCGTTGCAACTCTATCGAGGAACCACCTGTCGTGAGAAATAACGACTACGCAACCGGCAAAATTTAAGATAGCTTCCTCAAGCGCTCGAAGTGTATTTACATCCAGATCGTTAGTAGGCTCATCCAATAGAAGTACATTGGCGCCTTCCTTCAGCATTTTAGCAAGGTGGACTCTGTTGCGTTCTCCCCCTGATAATTCGGTTACTTTTTTCTGCTGATCGCTTCCGCTAAAATTAAAACGGGCTACATAAGCTCTGGAATTAACTTCCCGGTTGCCCAGCATAATGACATCCTGTCCACCAGAAATTTCTTCCCAGATAGTTTTTGAAGGGTCAAGTGGACGTTTTTGATTGATATATCCAAGCTCAACGGTATCTCCGGTTATGAGTTCACCGCTGTCGGGTTCTTCCTGTCCGGTAATCATTTTGAAGAGAGTAGTTTTACCGGCGCCGTTTGGTCCAATCACCCCAACAATACCGCCGGGAGGGAGTTGGAAATCCATGTCTTCAATGAGAAGCCGGTCTTCAAATCCTTTAGTTACATTTTTTGAGACAATCACCTTATCTCCAAGGCGAGGTCCGGCAGGAATGAATATCTCCATATCATCACGCCGCTTTTCATGTTCATCAGAAAGCATCTCTTCGTACTTATTGATACGAGCTTTGCTTTTAGCACGTCGGCCTTTTGGATTTTGTTGAATCCACTCGAGCTCCTGCTTCAGTGTTTTTTGTCTCTTAGATTCTTCTTTTTCTTCTTGCTCGAGTCGTTTCGACTTTTGATCCAACCAAGAACTATAATTTCCTTCAAATGGAATACCTTCTCCACGATCAAGTTCTAAAATCCATCCGGCTACATTGTCAAGGAAGTAACGATCGTGAGTAACGGCAATGACGGTTCCTTCATAGCGGGCAAGGTGTTGTTCTAACCAGCCCACCGATTCGGCGTCTAAATGGTTTGTGGGCTCATCCAGCAGTAACACGTCAGGTTTTTTGAGTAGAAGTCTGCAAAGAGCTACACGCCGTGCTTCTCCACCTGAAAGTACCTCAACAGAAGTATCACCGGGAGGGCAGCGCAAAGCATCCATAGCTTGTTCAAGTTTACTGTCAATATCCCAGGCATCTATTTGGTCAATTTTTTCCTGAAGTTTAGACTGTTTTTCGATAAGCTTTTCAAAGTCAGCATCGGGGTCGCTAAATGCCGCGTTGATATCTTCGTACTCTTTAAGAAGATCCATCGTTTCCTGAACGCCTTCTTCCACAATCTCTTTTACTGTTTTGGAAGGATCAAGTTTAGGTTCTTGGGAAAGGTACCCAAAGGTAATTCCTTTCTGAAAGCTGATATCTCCCTGATAGTTTTGGTCTTCCCCAGCAATGATTTTAAGCAGGGTACTTTTCCCTGCGCCGTTTAGTCCAAGTACTCCAATCTTTGCACCATAGAAAAAAGAAAGGTAGATGTCTTTAAGTACTGTTTTGTTTGGCTTGTAGGTTTTACTGACCCCAACCATCGAGAAAATTATCTTGTTATCGCTCAAGGAAATATGAATTTATTAAAATTGATAAGACTTCTAAGGTACAAAAATGACGCCGGATTTTGGAACACATCACAAAATAAATTCAGCTCAATATTTATAACATGGGAATAAAAAAGGCATTGACGCTGAGTCAATGCCTTTAAAACTAAAAGAGGAAGATGGGTTAGCCAAGTGAAACATCTAAAACCATCATCACAACAAAACCGATCATTAGTCCCATTGTAGCAAGGTCCGCATTTCCATGATGCTGACTTTCTGGGATCAACTCCTCAACAACCACGTAAATCATGGCACCGGCAGCAAAAGCAAGAGCATAAGGTAGAATAGGTGTAATAAATATAACTGCCGCAGCACCAATTACTGCTGAGATAGGCTCCACAATTCCAGAGAATTGTCCATAGTTGAAACTTTTAAATCTGCTAAGTCCGTCTCTTCTAAGGGGCATTGAAATTGCAATACCTTCTGGGAAATTCTGGATTCCGATTCCAATTGCCAAGGTTATAGCTCCGGCAACAGTAGCACCGCCTACCATGTCTAGTCCAAGACTCGCAGCGCCAAAGAGTACGCCAATAGCTAAACCCTCAGGGATGTTGTGTATGGTGATGGCCAAGACAAGCAGTGTTGCCCGCTTCCATTTTGTGTCAGGCCCTTCAGCTTCATCACGAGGAAGCCCAATATGAAGGTGAGGAACGTAGGCATCACAAATTCTCAAGAACAAACCTCCGATAAGGAATCCTACTGCAGCTGGAATCCAGCCGATCATATCCTGAGCCTCTGCGAGTTCAATTCCCGGAATGATAAGGGACCAAACACTGGCCGCAATCATGACACCGCCGGCAAAGCCCATCATGAAATCCAGAAGCTTGTAATTAATTTCTTTGGTAAAGAATACAATAGCGGCGCCAAGCGAAGTTACTGCCCAAGTAAAAAGCCCGCCACAAAGTGCTTGTATAATGGGATTAAGTTCGAAGAACCAATTTGGGATAAAATCCATTTTGTTTTTATTTGGAATATATGATTTTGCAATGACTTAATAAAAATTTAGTTGAGGCTAATATTTATATTAAATTATTTTCAACTTACTGGAGGTATAATTTTCCTACATTCTAATAATTGAATAAAGCACCCAATGAATAATAATATCGCAGCTTTTAAGGAGCCTATTAAGGAAGGGTTAATTCGAATTCTTTTACGGGTAGATAGCATAGAGTGTGAAGTTGAGAATGATGCTCCTGATTTTGTAGATGCGAGAGAAGACCATCCACTGTTAACGATTACCCCAGAAACCGATCTTAAAGATTTAACGGATGTTTTTTCAAATAACTTCAAATTAGTACTGAATAAAAGGAAGGCTTCGGACGATACTTTATTTTGGGACATGGAGCAGGGAGGCGTTTGGTTTGATATACAGATGGATGATGTGAAAGAAGTCTGGCTATCAGAATTTCACTTTTACCTTAAAAGTGAAAAACCAAGATATCTGGCCTACTATCTAAAGAATGTTGAGCATCATATTGAATGGCTGCAGCCGGATGCAAAGTCAGGAGAGATAAAGTCACTAAGTAACTTCAAGAAAAGATACTCACCTCCGCCTGTCAGTGAAAAAGATGTTTACTCAGGTTCTGAAATTTTGAAGTGCGCTGATATGTTAGGAAGAGCTATCAAGAAAATTGACCTTAGGACAAAGGAAGCTCTTGTAAAGTTTAATACCGAAAAAGGAAATTTGGAGCCGGTGTTAATCGGTATTGCAGATCGGCTGGGATACACGGTTAAAGTTCTCGAAAAAGAAGTGATTAGTAAAGAAGCCCAAAAGGGCAACAGCGTAAGCCATTCTATATCTCTTAAATAAAAAAAGCCGGAAAACCGGCTTTTGTAATTAGAATAAGAGTCAGTTCTGTTACATCTGCTGTTTCCAGAAGATAATTCCGCCGGCTTGTTTACCGGTTTCCACAACATCTACTCTTTTCAAAGTTTCCAGGTTGATGATGTCAACCGAGCCGGGCTCTCCGCCGATTCCTTCCACAGAAATAAAAGCATATTTGTTATCTGCAGATATGGCAACACCGTGACTTACTTTTCGGCTATTCTGAATCTTAGCAAGTTCCTTTCCTGATTTTAAATCCCAAATTCCTGTAGCACCCTCGCCTTTATAAGTAACAACGAGCATCTCGCCGTCATGACTTACTTCAAGGTTGTAAGGAGCTTTTCCCGTATCCCAGCGGTTGGTTATTTCCCATTTATCGGTATTGATTTCCAGGACTTCATCAGAACCATTAGCTGCCACATAAACCATGGAATTGGTTGGGTGAGGGTCAGCCCATGTTGGCTTTTCGACAGGTTTATGCATCTTCATCTCGCCATGGTTCATAGAGGAATGATCCATATTTGAATGATCAGAACTCGCAGACATCTGTTGGTTCATGCCATTTTCAGAAAGCTTTAGCCGGCGTATTACTTCCAGAGTCTCAGTATCAATTTCCATGAGTTCGTCGGTCATCATAGAAACATGATACTGACGGGTTCCGGAGCTATTAATTCGGGAGCCGTGAGGCATAATTCCGGTTTCAATATCATCGAGGCGAATCATGGTTTCGGGTTCGATGACAGAAACAGTGCTTGGCTCCATATCACCGTGCAGGTTGAAGTTCACTACATAAAGGAGTCCTGTAGCTGAGGATATTTCCATACTTGCTGGAAAGAGTCCTAACTCAACCTCGCCAACAAATTCGTTGGTTCCGGTTTCGAATTTCCAAAGCTTACCGTACGGCATTCCGTGAGCGATACTTACAAACCAGTGGTCACCATCCGGTGAAACTGTAAGGCCGTGCGGTCCTTCATTTTCCTGAGGCCAGGTGCCCACTTCGATGGTCTCAGCTATTTCACCTTTTTGAGACTCAGCATCAAAATGAACCAAATGCACCTGATCATCTGATTCTGCAGCAACATATATATAGTAATCTTGAGCAAAGCTGTTGGAGGTTCCTGCTAACAGAAATCCCCCAAACATCAATGCAATAAAAGCTCTCTTAAACATCATGATATAGTCTAGAATTATCCTTCTTAGTTGGTTCCCTGCTGTGGTCTGTCCACGAGCTTTATAGCCCATAAACCGGAGTTCCAGTCAGAGATAAAAATATGGCCTTTGTAAGGCTGTGGTCCCCAGGTAAACGGAGCATTAGGAACAATAGCATCCGCGTGGGTTGGTTCGAATTTTGCGATTTCACGTCCCTGATCATACAGGTTTCCCATCAGTTCACCAGAAATATCCACGATGCGAAGGCCGGCATTGTAATAGGCTACAAACAGAAGATCTCCAACTACCCAAAAGTTATGCGTTCCGGCTTCAGGAACTTGGTAGCGAGCTACTTCTTTAGGCTGATCCCATGAATCAAACTTGATGAAATGAATCCAGCCTGCAGCAGCAACAGGGTTATTACGCGTAGGCAGGCCGTTCGGGAACGACTCATCACCAGCAATAACATAAAAGTCTCCGGTCGACTCGCTCTTGAAAGGGAATGCCGCATGATTACGTCCACTTGGGTAAGCATAACTTCCAAGTTTTACAGGATTCTCAGGAGAACCACCTGCTGCGCCCATTTCACCTTCTTGCTGGCCAATATCTACAGCAACAACGCCGTCACTCCAGTTAGAGGAATAAGCGATTCCGTCTTCAATCCACACGTCATGGATCGAATGTCCAGGGGTATCGAGTTCAAATCTGCCAACTGTTTCCGGATTTTCAGGATCCTCAATATTGATGATATCATATCGTCGACCGTTGTTCACAGCATACACATGATTATCATAAATAAAGGCGTTGTGCACACCACCGGTTAAGCCCTCGTTGTATTCGGAAAGAATTTTAACTTCACGCGGGTTACTCACGTCCAGCACAACCATTCCGTTTTTACGGTTTGAAGCCCCTTCACGAGTGATAATGCCAATGGTGCCGTCTTCAGAGATCTTCACGTCATTCACGGTACGTGCATCAACTCTGACGGTATCAATAGGGATCATGTTTGAAGGATCAGTAACGTCCCAGAAATAGGTATCGCCACTAGCACCCCATGTTCCTGTGATCGCATAATCGCGTCCGTCAACACCTTCCCAAACCCAAAGGTCAGAGGTGTGAACATCTAAAACTTCGCCATGCCCAACAAGCTCAACATCCTGAGCTACATCACGATCGCGAACTCTTATAATCTGCTCTTCAAAAACATTACCTGATCGGGCTGTAAGTGTAAAAAGTCCCGGTTTGTTAGCAACAAATTTTCCGTTTTGGGAAACCTGTCCTTCTGCGCCTTGACCTAAATCATCATCAGGCTGAGCAGTGTATGAGTAGGTAATCGGGACATTTACTTCATTCCCATTACTTCCTAATGCTTTTGCGTTGAAGTTGATGACATCACCGGTTCTAACTTCTGTTTCCTCGTTACCAATAGTGATAGAAGCAGTAGGGTTGTTTTTTACGGTGATATTTAAAGTAGCTGATTTGCCTTCTGCTGTAGCAGTTATTTTTGCTTTACCCGCTTTCTGTGCTATGAGCTTGCCATGACTTACCATAGCAACCGACTGATTGTCGCTGGTAATTGTTAAATCAGGATTTTCACGTACCAGATCCATGGCATCAATTACATTAAGATGGAGGTCGGTAGTAGTTTTTGAGTAGATGTTTGAAGGAACATTGATGAACTCTACCTTCGCAATTGGAGGGTAGGGTACCATCACCTCAAAGTCTTTACGCACTCTTTCTTCACGAGGACCTGAGCGAAGAGCTATTACCGTGTAGCTTCCCGGCTTGTTCGCTTTCACATATCCATCCCGGCTAACTTCGAGGTCACCGCCATTGCGTGAATAAAACAAAATAGTGTCAGGAAGTGCTTCTCCTTCTTGAGTCATCAAAGTAGCTTTAAGTTGAAGCTCTTCTCCAACTTTCACTTCAACGGGGTCAGGCTCGATTACAATATTTAATGTGCTGGCATCCTGCGCCATTACGTTAGTTGCGCCAAGAAGCAGGATTGTGGCTAAAATTTTTAATGCATTTCCCATGATCAGGTAAAGTTTGTTAATGGATAGGTGGTTTTTTGCTAGACCTATAATAAATCAAAAAAAACTGAGAAAGGGAATAAATCAAAGTATCCATGAATGCCTTTTTAAGTTCATTTTTCCTTATTTTACAGAAGGCTATTTAATCAAGTGATATCGGAATTTTATCTTTGTCATTTGTTGTTGCAATCAATCCAAATCCAACTCATTTTTTTTATTTAGATGAATATTAATTTCGAGAAAGAAGTTTTTGCCCACCGCCATAATGGACCAACAAAGGAATCAACTCAAAAAATGCTTGAGGTCATCAAAGCGGATTCTGTTGACAAGCTTATTGATGAGACTATTCCAGAAGGAATTCGCCTCCCAAAAGCACTTGACCTGCCCAAAGCTTTAAGTGAAAATGATTTTCTTGCCGAGTTCAAGAAGCTGGCAAGTAAGAACAAGATGTATAAATCATTTATCGGGACGGGCTACTACGACACGCTCGTGCCGAATGTAATCAAGCGGAATATTCTTGAAAATCCGGGTTGGTACACCGCCTATACTCCTTATCAGGCTGAAATTGCACAGGGCAGATTGGAGGCGTTGATTAATTTCCAGACAACAGTTAGTGACCTGACCGGAATGGAGCTGGCAAACGCTTCTCTACTGGATGAGGGGACGGCTGCAGCCGAAGCAATGAGCATGCTCTACGGCCAGCGAAAAGGTAAAAAGAGAAAGGAAGCCGATGTCTTTTTTGTGTCGGAATTATGCCATCCTCAAACTATTGAAGTGATTGAAACACGCGCTGAACCAGTTGGGATTGAAGTTCAGGTGGGTAATCATCACGAGTTGGATGTGACCGATCCGAAGTTATTTGGAATTGTACTGCAGTACCCGGCAACTGATGGAACTGTTGAAGATTATACAAGCATTATTGAAGCTGCTCATGAGAACGATGTGTTTGCCGTAGTTGCAGCTGATTTGCTCAGCCTCACATTACTGAAAGCTCCGGGCGAAATGGGAGCAGATGTTGTTGTGGGTTCGTCTCAGCGATTTGGAGTCCCGATGGGATATGGCGGACCGCATGCTGCATTTTTTGCTACTCAAGAACAATTTCAGCGAAAAATACCCGGCCGCATTATTGGTGTGACTCAAGATGCCGAGGGCAAGCCAGCATACCGAATGGCTCTTCAAACCAGAGAGCAGCATATCCGCCGTGAAAAAGCGACATCGAATATTTGTACGGCTCAGGTTTTACTGGGTGTGATGGCAGGAATGTATGCTGTGTATCATGGCCCGGAAGGTTTGAAAAAAATTGCCTCCAAAGTACATGGCTTGACAAAATTAACGAAAGCCGGTTTAGAGAAGATGGGAGTGGAAGTTCAAACTGAAAACTTCTTCGACACTATCACCGTGAAGGCTGATACGGAAAAAGTAAAAGCTGCTGCTGAAAAGCATGAAGTGAATTTCAGATATACGGACGAAAATACCGTTGGACTTTCTTTTGATGAAGCTAAAAACCTGGAAGATGTTGAGTTGGTATTGAACATCTTTGCCGAAGCTTTAGGTACAGAAAACAGTTTCGATGTTCAGGTTGAATCCAAAAATGCTAAAGTTGATTATCCGGAAAATCTGGCTCGTAAGTCAGACTATTTAGATCACCCGGTTTTCAATCTGTACCACTCTGAGCATGAGATGCTGAGATATATGAAGCGTTTGGAGAACAAAGATCTGTCTTTGGTACATTCTATGATTTCACTCGGCTCTTGTACAATGAAGCTGAATGCCACAGCCGAAATGATTCCGGTTACCTGGCCCGAGTTTGGACAAATTCATCCTTTTGCACCACGGGAACAGGCGGAAGGATACACCCAGCTTTTTGATGAGTTAAATGATTGGCTGTGTGAAATTACTGGATTTGCAGGAATGTCATTGCAGCCTAATTCCGGAGCTCAAGGTGAATATGCCGGCTTGATGACCATCCGCGATTATCACCGAAATAATGGTGATCATCACCGTAATGTAGCTTTGATTCCATCATCTGCACACGGCACCAACCCCGCCAGTGCAGTTATGGCCGGAATGAAAGTAGTGGTAGTTGATACTGATGCTCATGGAAATATTTCCAGTGAAGACCTTGAAGCTAAAGCAGAGAAACACAGCGAAAATTTAGCTGCTCTGATGATTACTTATCCTTCTACACACGGTGTGTTTGAGCATAAAGTGAAAGACTTTTGTGAAATTATTCACAAACACGGCGGACAAGTTTATATGGACGGCGCCAACATGAATGCTCAGGTTGGCCTTACCAGTCCGGGCGAAATTGGAGCTGATGTATGTCACCTGAATCTGCACAAAACATTTTGTATTCCACACGGCGGCGGCGGACCGGGGATGGGACCTATTGGTGTTGCTGAACATCTGACTCCATTTCTACCTACCCATTCTGTTATTAAAACAGGTGGCGATCAGGCAACAACAACTATTTCTGCGGCTCCTTTTGGCAGTGCCAGTATCCTCACCATTTCATACGCATACATTCGCATGATGGGAAGTGAAGGACTTACCGATGCTACCAAGGCTGCGATCCTGAATGCAAACTACCTCAAAGACCGATTAAAGGATCACTACGAGATACTTTATACCGGCAAAACCGGACGTTCAGCACACGAGTTTATCGTTGACCTTCGTCCGTTCAAGCAATCAGCTGGTGTTGAATCTGTAGATGTTGCGAAGCGATTAATGGATTATGGATTTCACGCACCTACCATGAGTTTCCCGGTTCCGGGCACGCTTATGATTGAGCCGACCGAAAGTGAATCGGTTGAGGAGTTAGACCGATTCTGCGAAGCGATGATTTCCATCCGGAAAGAAATACAGGAAGTCGAAGACGGAAAAGCTGATAAAGAGGACAATGTTTTAAAGCACGCACCTCACACCCAGCGAGTAGTAATGGCAGAAGAGTGGTCCCGAAGCTACCCTCGTGAAAAAGGAGCCTTCCCACTTGAAGAACTGAAATACGACAAATTCTGGCCAACCGCATCTCGAGTTGATGACGCCTATGGAGACCGAAACTTAGTTTGTTCCTGTATTCCTATGGATGCATATGAAGAAGGAATTGAGGCGGTGGAATAAAGCACTTCGTCCGACGGCTCCAAGCCCGTCTGACGAATGGTTGGATTAGCACTTAATATCCTTAAAAACTGGTTACTGGTACTCGTAACCCCTTTACGTTAACGACAAGCTCACTTGTGATATACAAAACTCGCTCTGAACGCTCTGCGTCGGAGCGGAGAAGTTGAAAGCGAAATTCGATTCCTTTTTTCTGTTATTTGCCGTATTCGCAACCCCTCTTTGTTTCTCCCCTAAACTTAGGGGAGAAAACCCCTTGGCAAATTTTGTTTTTTTCTCTAATTCGGAGCAAATAGAACTCCCGAAATGTCATACCCGCGAAGGCGGGTATCTGGTTCTGCCAACAAGGGATAAATGCATTGTAGAAATGAAATACCTGATCGCATTTAACCTTTTTTTAGGATATCCTCATTTAAAACAAAAATGAGGATTACATGCGATTTTTAGTAATAGTGGTATTTTCAGTTCTTCCGTTCATGGCTTTTGCACAAGATGCAGCCACGGATATCTTTTGGCAGAATCTAAACGAGCTCTGTGGCAAAGCCTATACCGGAGAAGTTCTTGAAGCTCCGGCCGATGATGATTTCCGAACTCAAACCTTGGTCATGCATGTACGTTCTTGTGAGGAGAATGTAATACGGATTCCGTTTTTTGTAGGCGAAGATCGTTCCCGAACGTGGGTCTTAACAAAGACAGGCAACCGAATTCAGTTAAAGCATGATCACCGGCATGAAGATGGAACCGAAGATGAGGTCACCATGTATGGAGGGACATCAGCAAACGTAGGGTTAGAAACACTTCAAACATTTCCCGCCGATCAACAAACAGCTGAATTAATCACAGCCGCTGCCAGTAATATTTGGTGGATTTTAGTAATGCCTGATCAACATTTCACTTATAACCTTCGCCGAATTGGAACCGACCGCTTTTTTAGCATCCGTTTTGATTTTGATGATGAAACCGAGCTTCCGGAAGCACCATGGGGCTGGGAAGATTAAAGAATATAATCCCAAACTTGAGGTCAGTCATTTGGCGGCGAATGCCCGAAATCTAGTGGGTAGGTGGGGGTTTAGTTGTTCATTTCATACAAACAATCAGATTCCTGCCTTCGCAGGAATGACTTAGATCTTTATTGCAATAGTTCACTCTTTACACCCTCGATCAGAATGCTCTGCGTCGGAGCGGTTATAAAAATACTTAATGCCACTCAAGTAGGGTCAGTTACTCAGTGAGCTCATTATTTTAATATCACTTTCCAGGGTTCTGTGAACCGGACATTTTTTGGAAATTTCCAGCAGCTTATCTAATTGTTCCTGAGATAGATCACCTTTTATAATCAGCTCCTTCTCGATTGTGTCAATCTTACTTTTTGGGTCTTCACAGTTTTCACAATCCTCGTCGTGGCGTTTATTATGGCGTAATTCCAGATACACATCTTCCAGAGGCCATTTTTTACGATCGGCGTACATCTTCAAAGTCATAACGGTGCAGGAGCCCAATCCCATTAATAAATAATCATAGGGATCGGGTCCCAAATCGGTGCCGCCTTCAACATGTTCAGGCTCATCCGCAATCAGCTCATGCTTCCCGGCCGTAAGTGTTGTTTTAAACTTTTCATCTTTAGGCAGATGGATATGGACGATTTTTTGGGCGTTCTCTTCTTTCATATCAGAAATGTTAAATGATGAATGTTAAATTTTAAATGAACTTAACATTTAGCATTTAAAATTTAACATTCATAATTCCATAACAATCATCTAATCTATTCATAACAGTTGGGATAACTCAAGGTAACATACATAGCCGATCTTTTTAATCAATCATCATCTCCAGACTATGAAAAGATCACTCGATACGGTTGTTATATCTGATGTCCATCTCGGAACCATTGGTTGCCATGCTGTTGAGTTAATTCAATATCTAAATTCCATTGATCCCAAGAGAGTCATTCTAAACGGCGACTTTGTGGACATGTGGAACTTCCGCAAATACTACTGGCCTGAAGCCCACATGCATGTCATCAGAACGCTCATCACGATGATGACCAATGGCGTCGATATCTATTATCTGACGGGCAACCACGACGAAACCTTACGAAAAGTTTCCAGCCTGCAATTGGGTCCTTTATTCATTCGGGACAAGCTGGTACTTGAGATGAATGGCGAGAAAGTCTGGTTTTTCCATGGCGATATCTTTGACATCACCATGAAGCACAGTAAGTGGATTGCTAAGCTGGGCGGTCAGGGATATGAAATCCTGATTTTGATTAACCGCTGGATGAACTGGTTTTCTGAAAAGATGGGATACGGAAAGTTTTCTCTTTCCAAAAAGATCAAAGATGGCGTAAAAACAGCCGTCAATTTTATTGATGATTTTGAGGTGACCGCGATGGAGCTGGCCATCGAAGAAGGTTATGATTATGTGGTGTGTGGACACATCCATCAACCCAAAATACGAGGGTACGAAAATGAGCAGGGCTCGGTCATTTACCTCAATTCCGGAGATTGGGTCGAAAACCTCACCTGCCTGGAATACGATGGTTTTGAATGGAGTCTGTATCGCTATTCTGAAGATGCGGTATTGCAGGAAAATCCACGCATAAATCAACTCATGAAAACACACACTTTCGATAAAAAACTAATGATCGGATGAAAATACTGTACGGCATTCAGGGAACCGGACACGGACATATTAGCCGCGCACGGGTAGTGTTGCCCAAACTAAGAGAACATGCCGAAGTTGATGTGTTGGTGAGTGGATACAATTACAAAATGAATATTGACGGAGAGATTAAGTATAAGGCCCGCGGACTCAGCCTGACCTACGATAACAACGGCAGTATCGATATGCTGGAAACGGCGTTGAATATACACCCGATTAAGTTTCTTCAGGATTTGCAGGCAGTCCCCATTGAAGAGTATGATTTTGTAGTGAATGACTTTGAGCCCGTTACAGCCTGGGCCGCAAACGGGGCCGGAATTCCTTGTGTAGCCATAAGTCATCAGGCTTCATTTTTATCTGATAAATGTCCCCGGCCCGAAAAGAAATCATTGGTAGCTGAGCAGGTGATGAAGCACTTTGCGCCCTGTACAGCTGCGGTAGGTTCTCACTATTTGCGGTATGATGATTTCATAGAACCGCCCATTATCCGGAAACAAATTCGTGATTTGAAGCCGACGCTTGGAGAGCATGTAACGGTGTATTTGCCCGCATTTGATCATGAGGTACTCTGTTCAATTTTTAGTCAGATAAAATCGGTGATCTGGGATATATTTTCTCCAAGTTGTGAACTCGCCTACACGAAAGGGAATGTGAACATTCACCCTGTGGGCAAAGAGACTTTTTTGAATAGTATTGAAGGCTGTTTGGGCATTGTTTCTGCAACGGGATTTGAAACAACATCAGAGGCGATGTTTTTAGGTAAGAAGCTTCTCACCATTCCCATCAAAAACCAATACGAGCAGTTATGTAATGCAGCTGCTTTGAAGGAACTAGGCGGGAAAGTGATTTATGGAATGGATGAAAACTTCACCCAAAAAGCATCCGATTGGATTGATAATGGAGAGGTGTTGAGTTTAGCTGAAATTTCTGATGAAGAAGAGTTAGTTCAAAAAATATTAAGGGCTGGTTTAAGAGAGACTACTTCCCCACTTGTAGAGCAGGTAGTAGCTGCTTAGCTATCTTCAAGTTGTTGAAATTATATATGTTGTAAATCTAAAGTTGTAGAATTATACTGATGGTGCACCGTCAACTCATTTAAATTCTATGATTTACCGATTTTCTTGTCTCATCATTATTGCTGCCGTTGTCAGTTGTACACCATCAAATAATCAGCAACCCGAAGAGTTTGAGTTCACAGCATCTCTAGAGAAAGCGGTAGTGCTGAAGTCGGAGGAGGATGTGGAGGATTCATGGATTGTACGCCCTACAGAATTAACCGTTGATGATCAGGACCGGGTTTATGTTTTGGATCAGAAGCGTAAATTCATTCAGCAATTTGATCCCGAAGGAAATTTTATTCGAACCATAGGAACCGAAGGACGTGGACCCGGAGAGTTTGATGATCCATATACCATTTTTGCGGATAGTATTATTCTGGGGTACGATCGATCAGCTAAAACTGTAAGTAAATTTTCAGTGAATGGTAAATTTAAAAACTCATATACCGTTCAGGGTATTTCAGGAGACACGAAGATTTATAGAGTAGGAAATCAGTTTCTGTTATTTCACATGAACTTTTCGAGTAATCTTGATGATTTTTACGGTTTGCGTATTTATGACCAAAATTTTGAAATGGTTGGGGAGCCTCAGCTACATGCGTCAGAAATATATCCTGATTTCAATGAAGAAATTTCCTATCAGATAAGCAGTACCTATGCGAATATTCATTTCATAGATGAGAACCGCTTTCTTGTAGCTCCTGCAACTTATTCGGGCCAGTTTTTTGAATACACTTACAACTCCATGAATAATAAATGGGAACAAACCCGAGTAATCAACGGAGTTGAAATCGAGGAGGCTTATGAACGCCTACCCAACAGAGAAAATGCAGATATGTTGTTCTTTGCAGCAGGGTCGAGTGAAGCAATGGCATTTAAGATTCATGGACAATCTCAGTTTATTTCACAACTAAATGACGGGCGCTTTGTTCATTTTGTTAGGAGGGATGTGGGCAAAGCAAGGCAATATGGTGTAGAGTTATTCACTGAGAATTTAGACTATCTTGGGTATTCCGTTTTGAAAACGGATCCGGATTACATGGATGATGAGTACGTTGGCCTTCCATATCCAAGAGCTAAAGATTCAAGAGACTTATTCTATGGAAGAAATTTCGTGGAAGAAATTACGATAGAAGGATATGAGTTGATGATTAAAGAAGGTGCTTCCAATGAGTAATAGCATAAAACTAAGGTTTCTTATTCTTGCTTCAATGTTATTCAGTATAAGCTGCACTTCTGAAAAAGAACCAAAGCCTGATCTCTCTTCAATTCCTACAGAAATACGACAGTTGGAAAACCTGACCGTCATTGACAATGAGCCTGAATACACAATAAGTATTGCGGACAGTCAGGATTATGGGGAGATGTACATACCTTCGGTTCCGCCTGCACCTGTAAGAGCTTTTGGTCCTAAAAATTTCGTGGATAGAGATGGAAATGTGTTTCGCTATGATCAGAATGATGTTGTAATCAAAAAGTATAGTTCTGATGGTGAATTGCTAGGAAGCATAGGGAGAAATGGAAGAGGTCCCGGAGAGTTTGTTCGCGTAGCAAGTATGCAGGTTGTTGATGATCAGCTAATGGTTTATGATGCTGACTTAATGCGGGTCAGTTTTTTTGATACTGAAAGCAGGGAATTGATTAAATCTTTTCAGTTGGAGTATGAGTCTTGGAATATTGAATATGCCAAGTACCTGTTTCCGAGAACCTTGACCAAAATTGGGGATGAGGGTTATTTAGTCTCCGTTATGACGGAGAAAAAGGAAAATCTAAGGTATTCCGCTTATTATTTAATGAATGAAAACAGTCAAATTATCTCTGATAAAGTAGTTGAAACACAAAATATAGCTACTCATAGCGGTCGTACAAAAATGGGGCATAACGCCGGAATTAGTTTACCCTTCTCGCAAAAAGGAGAGATTGCTGTTTCCAGGCTGTCAAAAGTCTATCATATCAATACCGAAGAGTTTTTAATTAAGAAGTACGATATAGAAGGTGAAATAGAAAGAGCTTTCTATATGCCGTTCAAGAAAGATCCACTGGAAGAACAAGAGGTGTTGGATCAATACCATCCCAATATGCATCCGGTATTCGATGACGTGGATTATCCTGAAACCTGGCCGGCACTTGATCAAATCTTAGTTGATGATGAAAATAGAATGTGGGTCTCAACAATAGTTGACGATCACTCTATCTATAAATGGCATGTCATTAGCGATGAGGGTGAATTGCTTGCTACTTTAGACTGGCCAAGAGAAAAAGAACCCATATCTATTCGGAATGGGAAAATTTATACAGAGTTTTTCGACCGGGAAGGTGGGATGCGGGTGCTGACTGGGTATGATTTCCAGATGGTGAAGAAGTAATTATGCACCTTATTTTGGGGTAGAGTGATTTAAGGTTTGACTACAATCAAGCACATCCTAACATCTTGCAAATCAAGATTCAGCATGCAGCTTTTGAACCATGATTACTTTGGTTAAGGGATTTTCGGGATTTTAGATATCGTTTAAAATCCATACAGCAATTGTCTAAGGCTATTAAGTCAGCGCTCTATAAGGAGCTGAGCCCAGTCTTGTGATGGACTTCGCTTTAAGACTTAAGAGGTCCTGGGGAAGTGCAACAAACATTCGACCTCTTTTGTTTTCTCCTTCTCAAGGAGAAAGACGCGTTGATAACATTTCTATACTTTAACTCGAAACAAATACTATTAATAGGCTCGTTAAAGTCTCTCCTTGAGAAGGAGAGATTTAGAGAGGTCGGAGTATTGGCCTGGAATAATTACGTGGCTGTGTAATGAACGTTAACCCAATAATTGCTGATCTTTCAATATGCATTTGTGGGTAGCGAATCATAACAAAGTGTTGTCTCCGGATTACCTGTCATTTATAGGGAGTACATATATATTATGAATGAATAATCATTCAATAAGCATTAAAATAGCTTTTAATGAGTGATATTTCATTCAGCATATATTTGAGTGATTGTGTATATTATGTATGAAAATTCATTTGTTATTACATAAATAAGATTATTATGAATGATATATCATACACAAAGTGGCATGCAATGAGTGATAAAGCATTGCTGAAGCATGTTGGGGAGTTTGTAAAGCGTCATCGCCTGGAGCAAAATAAATCCCAAAAAGAAGTAGCTGCAGCGGCAGGAATAAGCCGGTCCACGCTGAGTTTATTGGAGCGGGGTGAAGGCGTTACCCTTGTTTCATTAATTCAGGTGTTGAGAGTCTTGGATCTGCTTCACCATTTGGAAACCTTTGAGGTGGAAGAAAAAACCATCAGTCCCATTGAACTGGCTAAAAAAGACAAAAAGAAGAGAAAGCGGGCAAGTGGAAGTCAATCCCAAGACAACCAAGAGAGTGACTGGTAATGATTAAAACAGCTTTTGTTAAAATATGGGGAGAAACGGTTGGAGCAGTAGCCTGGGATGAATCTCGTGAGCTGGCCAGTTTTGAATATGATCCCGCTTTTAAAAGAAAAGGCGTAGAACTTGCTCCATTGACGATGCCTGCAAGTAGTAATAAGAACATCTTTTCATTTCCATCACTCCGCAAAAAAGATCAGGAGGAGCTGGATGCTTTTAAAGGAATGCCCGGGTTGCTAGCGGACTCCCTTCCGGATAAATATGGAAATCAGCTGATTAATGTATGGCTGGCTCAGCAGGGTCGTCCTCAGAATAGTATGAATCCCGTTGAGAAGTTATGCTTTATCGGAACGCGGGGAATGGGAGCGCTGGAATTTGAACCTGCTCAATTTTCAGATCAGAAAAGAGCATTTCAGGTTGAGGTCGATAGCTTGGTGGATATCGCCAGATCTATGTTACAAAAGCGGGAAGGTTTTGAAACAAACATCAACGAAGAAGAAGCGCAGGCGATACAGCAGATTCTGAGGATAGGGACATCAGCTGGCGGAGCTCGTCCCAAAGCCGTGATTGCCTACAACGAAGAAACCGGAGAGGTGAAATCTGGTCAGGCCAAAGCGCCCAAAGGATTTGATCACTGGCTCATAAAATTAGACGGCGTAAGCGAAGAGCAGCTGGGCGATACCCAAGGTTGGGGCCGGGTAGAAATGGCTTATTACAACATGGCTTTGGATTGTGGAATTGACATGATGCCTTCCAAACTGCTGGAAGAAAATGACCGTGCTCACTTTTTGACCAAACGATTTGACCGTGAAGGTTCCCAAATCAAACATCACATCCAAACCTGGTGCGCAATCAAGCATGTGAATTATAATGATGTACTCAGCTACAGTTATGAGCAACTGTTTCAAACTATGCGGGAATTGCGGCTGACTTATCCCGAGGCCGAGCAGATGTTCCGGCGAATGGTCTTTAATGTGCTGGCTAAAAACTGCGATGACCACACCAAGAATTTTTCCTTCCGTCTAAAACAAGGAGAAATATGGGAGTTGGCTCCGGCTTATGATCTCTGTCACGCCTACCGACCCGGAAGCCAGTGGGTGAGCCAGCATTCACTAAGTGTGAATGGAAAACGAGAAGGCATAAACCGCGAAGACTTAATGGCAGTGGCGAAGTCGATGAACATCAAGAAAGGGCCAGCTATTATTGATGAAGTTCAGTCTGTAACCAGAAATTGGGCCGACTATGCTGATGAAGTCGGGGTGAGTGAAAAACTCCGGGATACGATTGCTTCGACGTTGGTTATGTTGTGATTTTTTTTAAGCCTGTCATTGCGAGGAGACTATGATGCAGAACATAGGATTGTGAGGTTCATCGACGCGGCAATCTCCTCGATTAGGGACCCTAAATAGTTTAAGGAGATCGCCACGTCGAAAGGCATTGTAGCTCTACCTCAAACAACAATACTCCTCGCGATGACAGACTTGAATGTCAAAACGCTACACCGTAGAACTTATCTGATCCCCAGAATAACTCAATACCCATAAAACTATCCCTCCCTCTTCCTCGTCTACTCACTGAACAGAATTCAGAAACTACTAAAAGAATAGTTTCCAAAAGGGCTTTTAATTTATTATTCTCTGCTAAGTGTTAAATAATCCGTCATTTGCTACTTAAAAAACCTATAGCTTCCGTCATCCTTGTGCTGGCTGTTCTCATCTTTGGAAGCATTGCACTGGAGCGCCTTTCTATTGAACTGATGCCGGATATAGCCCGGCCAACGTTATTGGTACGAACCGATTATGCCGGAGCCCCTGCTTCCGAAGTAGAATTCCGAATTACCGAACAGCTCGAAGGGGTACTAAGTGGAGTTCGTGGCGTTCAGGAAATCGAATCCTTATCCCGTCAATCTCAAAGCCTGACCTTTCTGACTTTTGAGTGGGGCTTCGATATGGATATCGCCTTTTTGAATGTGAGGGAGAAATTAGATCAGGCCCGATATTTATTACCATCACAAGCCGAGCGGCCCCAGCTCATTTATTCTTCCGCTTCTGATGAACCCATTGCCACCATAGCCCTTCAGCTATCCAGTGTTTCCAATCAGGAATTTAGTAACCGGCTATCACTGAAACGGTGGGCCGACCAGGTATTTACCCGAAGACTGGAACAGCAGGAAGGAATAGCCCAGGCTTTGCTGGTAGGAGAAGTAGAACCCGAAGTACAGATTCGGTTCAATCCAAGACTCATTGATCGATATGGATTAAGTCTGGCTCAAATTCAACAGAAGGTGAGGGATGCCAACATCTTTTCTTCTCCCGGCGAACTTCGGGATGGCTGGTATCGCTATGCGTTAAAGATCGAAAGCCGGATTGAGTCGCTGGATGATCTCAGAAATACCCCGATTATATCTTTAGCAAGCGGACGGGTTTTACTCCTGGAAGAAATTGCTGATGTAGAAATGGGTGAGGCTGACCCGACTTCTTTTGCCCTGCTGGATGGGGAAGAAGTTCTGAATGTGTTGGTGAAAAAAGAATATGGTTCCAATACAGTGGAAGTCTTCCAGACGCTGCAGGAAATACTGGCCGAAATACGAAGCCAAAATCCTGATATCCAGATCGAGGTGATTCAGGAAGATGCCAGCTACATCGAGAATTCTATATCCAACTTATTACAGACGTTACTGATTGGCGGGGTTTTAGCCTTCCTGGTTTTATTCTTTTTTCTGGATGATGCCCGGAGCCCCTTTACCATTGGGATTTCTATTCCGGTCAGTATCTTCCTCACCTTTGTAGTGATGTTCCTCTTTGATATTCAGCTGAACATTATTTCCCTGAGTGGGTTGACGTTGGGAATCGGACTTCTGCTGGATAATGCCATTGTGGTGCTTGAGAATATAAGTCGCTATCGCAAAAAAGGATTGGGACGCTTAGAGGCGGCCCGGGAAGGAACCAAAGAAATCAGTCTTGCCGTAACAGCTTCAACCTTTACGACTATCTCCGTATTTCTCCCGCTTATTTTCCTGGGTGGATTTGAAGGGGCTTTCTTCCGCGACCTTGCTGCAACGCTATCCTTTAGTTTGGTGGCCTCGCTGTTGGTTGCCTTATTTATTCTGCCGGTGTTTGTGGTTCAGCTCAGCAGAAAAGAGTCTGCATCCAAAAGTGGAATCTTGAAAAATATTTCCGGCGGACTCGATAAAGTAATTGATGCTTATGAGCAAAACTTGGGTAAGGTCATTCAAAAGCCACTGCCTATCATTATCGTTGCGTTAGTATTGCTTTCAGTAGCAGCTTATGCTTTTATGACTACACCTAAAGCGGTACTTCCTCCGGATGAGCCTTCTTCTGTTGAGTACCTTGTTTCTATGCCCGGGAATACTGCACTTCGCTCAGCCAAAGCCGCCGCCGTTGATATTTCAGAAATTTTAAAAGAGCGATCGGAACAGACCAATATTTTATCACTGGGCGGCTACACCGATAACACCAATTTGGCGTCCATCACCAATGAGGGATTAAATAAGTTCACTATTTCTATTCCTGTAAACGGATTTGATGAAGCCCGCCAGGTAGACCGGGTAATGCAGAGTGTGATGAATGCTTATCAGTCCTGGAGCTTTCAGAAAATGGACGATCAGGGATTTGGTGCGGTAGGAGTCGGTCAGGATGCACCTGTTCAGTTTAGCGTGGTGGGAACCGATCGAAATTATAGTGTGCGGGTAGCAAATGCCTTCAATGAGTTTATGAACAATCGGTTCGGGGAAGTTGATTTGTCCTTGAAATACCCGCAGCGAATTGAGGCCTATCAGGTGCAATTCAAACCGGAACAGCTCCTGGCTTATGAGTTGACCGAAGAAGAGTTGATTCGCTATCTGGAATCTCTGACCCGTGGTTCTTTTATCACTGACTGGAACCGACAGGATGAACAAATCTCAATTCGCTTAATTGGTGAAAAAGAAGCAAGTCTGGACCCAAGAGATATCACCCTGGATCTGAGAGATAAAATTATTCCTTTACCCACAGTAGCTGAAATCATTCGGGTGGACGAGCCGGAGCAAATTGAACGTGCCCGACAGTCGCCTATTCTGACATACAACACCAATCTGACCTTTATGGACTGGTGGTGGAGTGGTGACGAAATCCATGCACTGACCAATGAATTTATGCAGCGTACCGGAAATGAAATCCGGGTTGGCGGTTCTGCTCTGGATGTCATCAACCTATTGAAAGAGCTTGGTTTTTTATTGGGTATAAGTGTGTTGCTGATTTATCTGATTCTCGCCATTCAGTATGAAAACCTGAAATATCCGTTCATCATTATTTTGGCAATTCCTTTTGCATGGATTGGGTCTGTTTTTGCGTTATGGATAGGAGGCGTCAGCCTGAATGCATTGTCATTTATGGGAATCCTGATATTGACGGGTATTGCAGTAAATGACTCTATCCTGAAAGTAGATTTTATGCGTCGCTATTACAGTGAAACAGGCAATCTGGATGAGGCCATAAAGCAGGCCGGTATCAATCGGTTTCGTCCGGTAGTCATGACGAGTATGACCACCATTTTGGCTCTGATTCCGATGCTAATTCCTTTTGGGGATGGATATGCATTCCGGCAGTCGCTGGCCATTGCGTTAATGGGCGGTATGGTGACAAGTACGTTCCTGACTTTGTATCTGATTCCACTGGTTTTTAAATGGACAGAAAGGGGAAAAGCTTCGAATATTGAACACTCAACATCGAACACTGAATTTTGAAGTGAGGTATGGTATACAAATTAAAACGAAAAAAAAAACTTAGCGAACTCTGCGAAACTTTTGCACTCTCTGCGTCTAAACAAAAAGAACTATGAAAAAGAGAAAAATATTTTTTGCGGCATTAATCATTCCACTGCTATTTCTTTATTCTTGCAAAAGTGATGAGGAGGAAAGGGATACGCCTGATCAGGATAGCATCGAAATTCGGCCGGAAGTTGTTTTTGCTGAAACGGATGCTGAGCCACTCAATTTCTATATCGAAAGCCGGGGTGTGGTAGAGCCGTTACAGCGGACTAAGATCACTGCCCGAATCAGTGGGTATATAGAATCACACAAAATTGAGGAAGGGGCTGAAGTAGATAAAGATGAAGTGCTCTTACAGTTCGTGGACGATGAGTGGAAGTATGCGCTTGAACAAGCCGAGAATGACTATGCCAAAGCTAAAAACCAGTATGATATTGACAAGCGGCTTCGGGAAGGATATTCGGGAGAAAGTAACGATCAAATGATCCGAATTAATAGTGGACTTGCGGAAGCGGAAGTCGCCCTAGAAAGAGCAAAACTCAATTTTAGCTATACAACCATTAAAGCTCCCTTCAGTGGTATTATTTCTCTGCGGGAAGTGGTAACGAACCGAAGTTTTATCTCCGAAGGTTCCTACATCACTGCCGGACAACAGTTAGGTACGCTGGTGGATGCAAGCCGGGTCCGTATTCGTTTTGATATCCTGGAATCGGAAATTGACAACCTGAGTGCCGGAATGGGCGTTACGCTTTCAGGCCCCGGAGGTAATGAGTTTGAAGGCCGTATTGTAGCAATTTCACCGGAGGTAGATCCCGAGACCAAAACAGGACAGGTTTTAGTTGAAGTTGATAATCCGGATCGTGAGCTAAAAACTGGGATGACGGTAGAAGGTCGGGTGTTTGTCCGGAGTGAAGAAAGCAAAGTCCGAATGCCCCGCGAAGCCCTGCTTGAAAGAGATGGAAGAACGCTGGTTTTCAGACTGCTTAATAACGAAGAAGTAGAATGGATTTATGTAACCCCGGTTTCCATGAATACCGACTATGTGCTCATAGATCATCCCGAAATAAATCCCGGAGATACGCTGGCTGTAGATCAACACTTCAGTATTTCACACCAACAAAAAGTAGTCCCGCTAATGGCGAATTAATGAGGAATTATAAATTTAAAATTCAAAATGAAAAATTAGGCTCTAGCCATTTTTAATTTTTCATTTTGAACTTTTAATTATCGAATGAAAGAACTATTCAGCCGTAAATATCTAATCTCATTTTTCTACATCATTGTATGTGTGATTGGGGTAGCGGTATGGAAAGTATTACCTATTGAAAGCACTCCGGAATTAAACCTGCCCTCGGTTACTGTGAACTACAGCTGGTCGAGCACCTCGCCGGAGATCATGGAGAAAGAGATTACCCGAAAGGTAGAACGGGAGGCAAACCGGCTCAGGGATGTCACCGATATTCGGTCTATCACAAGGGAAGGTCGTTCTACGGTTACCATCACTTTTCGAAAAGAAGCACCGGTCGATTATAGGGTGCTGGAACTACGCGAATACCTTTTTTCGCTGGATGAAACCCTTCCTGAAAGCATCGCTCCGCCGTCCATAAGCCGTCAGGTTCCGGATGAACTGGAAGATCAGCAAACGTTTTTAGTTTATACACTGAACGGGAATCTCCCGCCAAGGCAATTGCTGGAATATGCCCGGACTTCCATAAAACCAAAATTGTTAGCGATAGATGGTTTGGCCGAAATCAATATTCAGGGCGTATTAGATCCGGCGCTGGTTATTGAGTTTGATGTGGAACAGGTTGAAAAGTATAACCTTTCTCCTCAGGCGATTTTGAGACAGGTTCGGGAGCAATTGAGTTGGCGTTCGTCGGGATATGTGGATCAGGGAGCATCGCGTTACAGCCTCATCATCCCGCCAAAATTTAACAGCAGTACGGATATTGCAGGATTGAAGGTCAGGTTGCCCAACTCGATGAAGCAGCTGGCGCTGGATGATTTTGCCAAGATCTCGGTTCAGGATTATCCGGCTAAATCCATCAAGCGAATCAATGGAAATCCTGCTTTAACTATCGAGTTTGTGAAAGAGTCTGGTGCTGATGCCTTTCAGCTGGCTGAAGATTTACTGGCCGAAATGGAAAAGATCGAGTCGGAGCTTCCTGAAGGCTTGTCTTTAATGCTTACTGTTGACTCCACCGAAGAGCTTCGCCAGCAGTTCGATGACCTTCAGCTCCAGGCCATTCTAAGTGGCTTTCTGGTGTTTTTTGTGGTGATTTTATTCATCCGAAAAATCCGCGCTCCCATCGTGATAATTGGAAGTGTGATGTTTTCAGTGCTGTTGAGCATGATTTGTCTGTACCTGCTTGATTATAGCCTCAACATTATTACCCTTGCCGGACTTACTATTGCACTCGGTATGCTGATTGATAACGCCGTTGTTGTTTTTGAACATCTGAATCCGGGTTTGCCGGATGATAAAACCAAGCGGCTGGATCATATCAAAGAAGAGTTGCCGAAGGCTGTGGTTCCAGTATTGGGCTCAACGTTTACAACCGTAGGGATTTTCGTCCCTTTGCTATTTGCCCTCGATGAACTTCGGATATTTCTTGTCCCGCTTGCCGTAGCACTAACAGTAACCCTCATGTGTTCTGTGTTGATTGCGTTCACGTGGATTCCCTATTCGTTGGTTTGGTTGACTCCAAACGTGAAATCAAAAAAGAAGAAAAGCCGAAGTCAGTCTTTTTTGCAAAGAATGCTTCTCTGGACTTTTGTAATCAAATCGAAAATGCGGTGGGTGTTGCCGGTAATTATGATTCTTGTCGTTGGAATCCCCTTGTTTTCAATCGAAGAACCGGAATGGGGTGGAGAAGAGGAAACGGCCTGGCCAGAATTCACACAGGTCTATTTTGATAACCGCGATAACATTGATCCCTGGGTTGGTGGCTTGACTAAGCTTTTTGTGGATGAAACCTATTTTGGGAGTCCCTGGAGAGGTGGAAATAGAGATCAGATGATTTCGGTATATATAAGATCTCCGCAGGGAACTCCTCTTTCTGAAATTGATAAGATTGTCCGTAGCTACGAGAAAATTGCCAAACCCTACGAGGATGCCTTTAAATTTTACGAAGTAAACATGTCTGAATATTTTGGAGCTCGTATTCAATTCGTGATTAATAACGAATATCTATCCCGAGCCGAGCCTTATACATTTTATGGAGAAGCCATGTATCTGGGGGCGAGAACCGGTAACGTGGCTACCTCGGTTTCAGGGCTTAATATTCCAGGCATCAGCACGGGCTTTGGTGGGAGTTCATCAAGCCACAGCATCCAGCTTAAGGGGTATTCCTATGATGAATTGTTGAACCTGGCTCAGGATTTGGAGCGGAGGTTAAAGAAAAGCCGCAGGGTGAGGGAGGTAGACATCAATTCAAGCTATTATTCCCGAAGAGATGATTTTCAGCAATATAAGTTGAAGCTGAATGATGAACGGATACTATCCCAGAATCTGGATCGGAGAGAAGTCATTTCAACGCTGATGCTGGATTTGAATCCCCTTAATTCTGTAGGGAAAGTGGAGTTTCAGGGACAGGAAATGTTTTTGCTAGGAAGGAGTCAGCAAGGGCGAACCTACGAATCTGACATGATGAATAAAGTTCGTTCTTTCGGGGATGTTAATTTCAATATTTCAAACATTGGCTCAATTGTTCAGGAGGGAGGACTCAATGAAATTCGAAGGGACAATCAATCGTACCAGCGAACGGTTCAGGTAGATTACCTTGGCAACTATCGGATGGCTCAGGATTACATTGAGGCGGTGCTTGCAGAAACGCCGGTTCCGGTAGGGGCTTCCGTAGAATATGGCCGTGGATTTTTTGGGTTTGGCAATCAGGATAGTACTAAGAATTTCATCTTTGTTGCCCTGCTCAGTCTGCTTAGCGTATGGATGATTGTATCCGCCCTGCTGGAAAGCGTTAAGTATCCGTTGTTTGTAATTTTAGCCGTGCCGTATAGCCTTATTGGAATTATGCTGGGTGGCTTAGCCAACGATCTGGCTTTTGATCGGGGAGCTATCGCAGGGGCCTTGTTGTGTATTGGGGTGGTGGTAAATAATGCCATATTAATTTATCACCAGAAACAGCTGGAAAATGGAAAAGGGATATTTGGGTTACGTAGCTGGGCTTATGTCTATAAAAAGAGAATTCGCGCTATCCTGATCACCACCGTAACCACCATCACCGGCCTTATGCCTATGATGCTTTTCGGAAACAACGAATTTTGGGAAAACCTGGCCATCGTCGTGATCTGGGGACTTTCGGTGAGCACCATCCTTTTATTACTGATGACCGGGCTTCGCTGGAAGAAAGATAAAGAACACCGAATAGCGAACACTCAACATTGAATGTTGAAGTGAATCAGGGGCATCAAAAAATCCTACAAATCATGGTTCAAAACTGAGTGGTTGGGACCGTGACTTTCTTGATGGAAGGATTAGCAGGATATAAAAACTTAAAATGAACGACTTATGAAACCTTTCTTTTCCTTCCTTATACTTTTCATTCTTAATAGTGTCCTGTTGTTTGGGCAGGTTGAGGTAATCAACAACCCCGAAAGGGGGCTTTGGCAAGATCGAAGCACAAAGCCAATCAAGTACAGCTTGGTTCAGGTTTTTGGAGAAGACTTTGATGATCCGAACGCTGATGGAGTGCTTTTCCCATCTGATAGATCCATTTGGGGAGTAGATACCGACGAGGAAGGAAATGTGTATGCATTAGATATTGATAGCCCTATGCTGGTAAAAATGTCTCCGGATGGGGAACTTCTATGGCAAATAGATCAAAGAGGTCGAGGGCCGGGAGACCTTGAAAGCGCGTATAGCTTAACTGTTTCTGACTCGGTATATATATCCAATATTCGGGGCACCAGAATTGATGTTTTTAGCAGGTCCGGAAGTTATATAAAAAGTATTGACTTCCACCAGCTTGATCAAAAGTATGACTACATGGTGGTAGGCACAATAAGAAATGAATATCTAGTCCTGAAATCACCTGTTCTAGGAAAGATTGGCGCCAGAATTTTGGTTTTAGATATTGACGATGATTATAGTATAGCTTCTGATTTTACAATTACTGAAGAACCAGGAGTTACATTTCCTTCTAGCTGGGAACTTACTAATTCAGCTAAAATTATTGATGATTACATAGTACTTGGTAGCTACCTTACTTATAAAATGAGTTACTATAGTATAGATGGAAACTTAGTAAAAGAGGTAGGTCGTGAATTCCCAAAATATGTACGACCAGGAATTTACATTCCAGGGGATGGTAGGGCGCAGGTAATTTCAAGAAGTTATTTGAGTAGTTTTCTTAAAATAAATAAGGAGTACCTGATCAATAAGGTGACTTGGCCGGATAATGTAAAGGAGGATGATATGGACGAGCTTGCTCAGGATATTTACGAGATATTTGTCCTCGGTATTGATAAAGAAAGACCTGTATTTAAGAGTAAAAACTCTATCGATTTATATTCAATACAGGGTGAATTACTGTACTCTGATGAAGGAGATGGAGTTCATCCTGAAATTGGCAGAATTACACATGTGGACCATGAAGGATTTTTATATACAATAGCCAACACCCCTTATCCCGAAATCAGAAAGTATAAGATCATCATTGAGGAATGAGCTTTGATGAGATTACTCTTCATCCTATTATTGCTGTTGACCGGGCTTAAAGGTAAAGAACACCGAATAGCGAACACTCAACATTGAATCTTGAAGTGAATCAGGGGCACCTAAAAATCCTACAAATCATGGTTCAAAAATGAGTGGCTGGGACCATGATTTTCTTGATGGAAGGATTAAAAGGATTTCAATTATTGAGATAACCCCTACAAATACTTCTCTTTAATAATTTCCAGATGATGCAGCTCGTGCCCGGCAATAATAAAGGGGAATGATCTCACGGTAAATTCAACACCGCTTGCGGTACCTTTCAACGAAATCATTTCTTTAGTCATATTCTGGAAAAGGTGGATGGAGGCAATCCGAACTGCAAGATATTCATTGGCAAGATTGTGAATAGTCCGGCTGTTATAGTTTGAGTATTTCACATAATCATCCTGCTCCATGGATGGCAACGGACTTGGATCGCGTCTGGAAAATGCAAGCGCCCGGTAAGCGAAAACACGTTCAGTTTCTATAATATGACCAATGGTCTGCTTAACAGTCCACTTCCCATCTTCATAAGAATGAAAGGCTTTGTCACCGGGAATTGAGTTGATGAACGTATAAATTTCGTGCATCTGGGCTTTCAGAGTCTCAATGATGTTCTCTTTTGGAACATGAGAAACATAGTTCCCATAGTAATGAGCATACTCTGAACTTGACGGATATTCTTTATCCCAAACTGACATATGTGATCCTTTGCTTCAAATTGATGATTACACATATATACCAAAAGCGGAATCAAATGACCAAAAAAAATCCCGCATCTCGAAAAGAAATGCGGGATTGAAAATGAATGATGTTAAGGCTATTCCGGAATAGAATGGCTTTCAACAGTGATTTCTGCAGCAACCTGATCATCGGCATAGCTGACTGCTGAATAGGCATAAGTTACTCCGTCAGCTTCAGTCCAATTAGAGTAAATGGTTTTGGCTTCTTGTCGCTGACCAGTTTGCGGATTCATTTCTGAATATCGGCTCAGATAAGGAAGTCCGGTTTCCTGATCCAAAAGGTAAGTTACTGTAATCTGATCGTTAGTCATTCTAACCACCGCATAAGATTCACCTTCAACCGTTTCTTCTCCAAGATACTCAGCGTCAATATCATCCTTGTGAATGGCTATAGAAAGATAGCTTCGCTTCATCTCATTGAGCATAGGGGTAGCCATTTGAGGGGGAAGCTGCATTTGCTGGCCCATTTGAGTCAGCGTTCCGCCTCCGTTTGCAAAGCTCATGGTCATTTCGCCTTGAGGGGTATTTAGCGTGCGTTCTGAAGAATAATTCTCATAATTGGTGACGGATGTATTTTCAAGATTGACATCGCCCATAGGGGTTTTTTGAGTGATAACCGATTTCTCTTCAATTGATACAACATCAGCACCGGGCTCAATGATAGCGGCGGCCATCTTGTCTAGCCACTCTTGGCCTTTGGTTGCATCACCGTCAACCACAGGTTCATCAGATGGGGGTTCAGGAATAGAAATATCCAGCTCATTTACGTTTCCATATTTTTGAAGCTGGTCTCCAATCTCACTTTTATTACCCACAACCAAAATCTGCACCTGATCTGGCTTCATGTATTCCTGAGCTACACGTTGAATATCTTCAACTGTGGTGTTTTTTATGCCTTCTACCAATTCATCGAAAGCATCAGCTGACAGTCCGTTGTACTCGTTGCTGATTCTTTGGTTCAGAATCTGAGACTTGCTGTCATATCGGAAAACCAGTGAATTCAGGAACTGATCTTTAGTCTGTTGAAGTTCTTCCTGGGTAATAGGTTCATTCTGAAGTCTTTCAACTTCTTTAAGGATTGCATCAATAGCCTCAGCGGTTGTTTCACTTTTAGTCATAGTAGTCAACCGAAAAGTGCCGGGATAGTTTATGTTAGATCCATATCCACCGCCAACAGAGTAAGCTAATCCTAAATTAGTTCTTACTTCTTGAAAGAGCCGGCTGGAAAAACCACCGCCCAAAATCTGATTCATAACCTGAATGGCAGGATAATCAGGATTCTCACGCAATCCACCTATATGCCCCATAGTCACATAACTTTGATTAACATCAGGCTTATCTACAAGGTTGATGGTAGTTGGAAAGTTGTAGTCAACTTCTGGATATAATAGATTCGTAGGACTTCCTGTTGGTAGACTTCCAAAGGCCTCGCGAAGTTTTTGTCTCATCTCAGCAGTATTAAAATCACCAACAATACCCACTGTTATGTTTGATCCTACAAAAGCATTTTTGTGAAACTCAATCATATCCTCTCTGGTGATGTTATCAACCGTAGCATACTCAGTCTCACGTGCATAAACAGAATTTTCTCCGTAGATGAGGTCCTGAAATTCTCTTCCAGCAACCTGTTGCTGACTATCATTTCTACGGGAAATGCCACTCTTAGTCTGAGTTTTGGCTAGCTCAATTTTGTCTTCAGGAAATGCAGGGTTTTGCAGGATATCAACAAAAACAGGAAGGAGTTCCTCGAGATCTTCTTTCAAAATATTGAGAGTAGCTCCACCGGAACCAAACCCAATAAAAGTTGAAATGTTTGCCGCATTATCTTCCAGAAGTTTATTCAGTTCATCAGCTGGGTAGTTTTCAGAACCACCCTCTCGCATTACGGTACCTGTCATGCCGGCTAATCCAGTTTTACTTTCTGGAACCAGAAGTCCACCTGTTTTTACAGTGACCCTGATATTGATCAGCGGAAGTTCTTTATCTTCAACAAGCAGGAATTTGATTCCGTTATCCAGATTGAATTCTACTACTTCCGGCATTTGAATTGGATTCAACTCCGGATATTTGATCTCGTCGTATCTCTTTTGCGCCATTAAGGGGAGCGCAAGAAGCAGTGCAAAAATAAATAAGGTTAAACGTTTCATAATAAACTCAGTTTAGTTTTAAAATCTTGAATTAGGAGTCAGCTCTAACTGTAGCACCAACTGTGCGGTTTTGCTTCACTAAATATTTTTCAGCTACGCGCTGCAGGTCTTCTAGCGTAACGTCATCAATCCGGTCTAACCGCAGAAAAACTTCTCTCCAGTCTCCTTGAGTTGCGTAAGTAGAAGCAAAATTACTGGCGAGTCCTGTGTTGTTATTTAGTCCGCGAATAATGCCTGCGCGAATATTAGTCCGTGCTCTTTCGAGTTCTTCCTCAGTAAGCACTCCAGCTTTAACGGAATCAATTTCGGTGTAGACGGCTTGCTCGAGGCTGTCTAGTTCAACGCCCATATTGGGTACGGCAAGTGTTAAAAACATAGAAGCGAATTTACTTCCCGGGAATCCATTAAAAGCACCTACTTGTAAAGCAAGCTGATCTTCTTCTACCAATTTTTTATATAGACGTGAAGTTCGCCCGCTAGAGATAATGTTACCAACAAGGTTCAGGGCTTCATAGTCTTCATGCGATTGAGCTACACCATGATAACCCATAAGCATTATAGGCTGAGTATTACCTTCAATGGTAAATCGACGTTCGCCACGTTGTTCGGGCTCAAGTGTTGTTACCATTGGAGCAGGCTCCCCTTCACGAAGATCTCCGAAATACATTTCTGCAAACTCTTTCATTTGGTCAGGGTCCACGTCTCCGGCAATACCAATGGTGATATTGCTGGGAACGTAATATTTGTCATAGAAATCACGGGCATCTTCGATAGTTGTAGCTGTGATGTCCGAATCCCAGCCTACAACAGGACGACCATATGGATGAGCCGTATATGCTACCGCAAGAAACTCTTCTACCAATCGACCAATTGGGTTTGACTCGGTACGCATTCTGCGCTCTTCCCGAACTACTTCCTTTTCAACATAAAATTCACGGTAAGTCGGATTCTTAAAACGATCTGCTTCAAGGTTAAACCATAATTCCGCTCTGTTTGAAGGCAGGCTGTAAAAGTAGTTCGTTAAGTCTGCACCAGTAGAGGCATTCAGTCCGGTTCCTCCATTTTGTTCAATAATTTGTGAGAATTCATTATTCACCACATACTGCTTGGATTCCTCCTGAAGCTCCTGAAATCTGTTCCATTTTTCCTGAAGTAGATCAGAGTCAGGATTGGACTTATACTTTTCTCTAAGCCATTCCTGGTAAGCTTCATCCATCTGGTCGATGACTTTTTTCTCTTCTTCCCAGTTGGTAGTCCCAATGTAATGAGTTCCTTTAAAAGCCATGTGCTCAAAAATGTGAGCAATTCCGGTATTTCCAACAGGTTCGTCAGCTCCCCCTACATCAACATGAGTGTAGAAACTGGCTACGGGGGCATCGTGTCGCTCTATGATTATGAAGTGTAATCCGTTATCGAGGGTAAATTCGGTTACTTTCTCTTCAAACTCCTCCAGGTACTGAGCTTGTGCACTCGAAAAAGATAGAACGAGGGCCAATATCAGTAAAGAGGTTGCAATAATGTTCTCTTTAATTTTCATTTGATCAGACGATTAGTGAATAGATTTAAGTACAAGGAAAATGATGTTTTTGTTAGCCTTTTGCAAATTCGGGAGTGAATTCTTTGAGGGGTAATCCGTCTTTTGAAGAAAGCATTTCTCCTTCATTTCTGGACAGTTCTACTACATAGGAAACGTGAGCCGGATTATAGTATCGTTTCTGGAAATAGACTTTCTTATTTCCGGTTGTTCGGGAGCAGCGGTCGATCTCTAAAACAGCGCTTTCCGGTTTTACCTCCAGATATTTTGAAACGTAATCCCCTGCATTTGTCGCAGTGATTCTGTAGCTGCCACCCTGAATCATGATTTCATATTTTTCTTCAAGCACATCATAAATAGTTTGTGTGGTAAGGTCTTCATCAAAAAGAAGCTGACCATAGCCCGGAGGGAGCCAGGTGATATCAAAGGCGACGGGTTTTCCATTTCCCAATCTGATCCGGTCAACTTGAATTAACTCCATATCAGGCCGAATATTTAGAATCTCATTTACTTCCTTAATGGGTCCCACTTTTTTTAGAGAGATAAGTTTTGAGCTACTCTTTAGCCCTGCTCTCTTCATATCCTCGGAAAAGTCGGTAAGCTGAACAAGATTATTCTTAAGATTTTGCTCTCTTACAAATGCTCCAACTCCCTGCTTTTTAAAAATCAGCCCTTCGTTTTCCAGGGTCTTTAATGCATGCCGTATTGTTACTCTGCTGACATCAAAATAATCACATAGCCTCTTTTCGGAGGGCAACTGGTCGCCGGGCTCGTAATCTCCATCTATAATCTCATTCTGCAGATGCTGTTTTACTTTTTCATGCTTAGAATTCTGCTTTTCCATATCGGTGTATTGGGTTCCTGTGTGCTCTTAAAATTGGAATAACGATCTAGGATAATATACTTGTTATAACATGTTGTAACAAATGGAAAATGCTGGTTAAACTTGGTCCGTATCAAACAAAGAGAAATCACATTCATCAAAGAGCTCATTTACATATGCATACTAAGCATAAACGGTTTGAAGCGACTTTAGGGTGAGTGTACAATTTTGAAAGAATTAAAGAAGCAGAACAAATGAAACTCAATAAGGTCTCAAAAATAACAGGTTTGCTGTTGTTGCTAAATGTGTTGGCCATTTCAGTAAGTGCACAAAGCACGGATAACATGCAGGAACTTTCCCTGAGCTTGCAGGATGCTCTGGAACGCGCCTCGGAAAACGGTTATCAGGTATTGATCGCTGAAAAGGAGAGAGATGCAGCGAAAGCGGGATTAAGTCAGGCTAATATGGTATTTCTGCCACAGCTTTCCATTGAGGAAAGTGCAGTAAAGACCAATGATCCCATCGGTGTTTTTGGGATCAAGCTGAGACAAGGCATTATTCAGCAATCTGATTTTAACCCGGCAACGCTTAACGACCCGGATGCTACTCACAATTTCACTACTAAATTTGAAGTCCGCCAGCCCATATTAAATCCGGAAGGTCTTTTTCAGCGGTCAGCAGCAAAATATCAGGCTCAGTCTGCTGATAAACAGCTGAAAGCGACTATGCAATATGCTCGCTTAAAAGTGAAGGAAGTGTACTTTCAGCTGGGTATTCTGGATGAGCAGATTGCAGTTCTTAAACAGCATTTAGCTACTAATAAGGCATTTGAAAAACAGGCTTCCGACTATTTTGAGCAAGGGATGATTCCAAAGTCAGAATATTTGAATGCGCGGGTACATGCACTGGATGCAGAAAAGGAATTATTAAAAGCAGAAAACCAACGCAAGTCCGTAAACGATCAGCTGTTGTTACTGATGGGGATGCAAGAGGAGTTGCAGGTTAAAGTTCTGGATAGGCCACAGCCGGAAAGTGAGAGTCAGGTTACAGTAAATGGCGGAAGCATGATGAATGCATCACTTTTGGCGATGAAACATCAGGTTGAAGCTTCTGATGCCATGTTGAAAGCAGCAAAGTCCGGCTTCCTTCCAAATCTGAATGTATTTGGAGCCTATGAATTGCATGATTCAAGTTTATTCGGAAATCAAGCAGACAACTATATGATCGGGGCTAGTCTTCGCTGGGATCTATTTAAAGGTTTTAAGCAAATGGGCTTAGTAAGTCAGCGAAAAGCTGAATCAAAAAAAGCCGAGTTGCAGTTTGAGCAACAACGGTTGAATCAACGAATTCAGGTTAAAGAAGCCCGAAGAACCATAGACGAATCTTTAAAAAACATTGAGCTGAGTGAACTGGCGGTGGAGCAATCAGAAGAAGACGTCCGGTTCCGCTCCGATCGCTACGACCAGGGCATTGAGAAAACATCGGATCTACTTCTATCCGAGACCAAAAATTTAAAGAATAAGCTGAGCAAACTGCAGGCTTTATACCAGTATCAAATGGCCATGGCCTCACTAGAGTACCTGCTGGAATCAGAATCATAAATGAATATCAATTACACTATTTCAAATCAATCAATCATGAGATCATTAAACAACTATTCAAAGGTTTTATTAGCGGCTTTCACGCTGGCTCTGTTCACACTGCCGGCATGTTCTGGCGACGGAGAAGCCGTTCAGCAGCAAAGTGAAGAAGTGGAGACTGAAGTTTCCAAAGCACAAAAACAAGAAGTACTGTCACACAAAAGCTTCAACGGTAGCCTTAAAAGTGAAGTGCGGAGCGAAATCGGCACCAAGGTGATGGGCGAGGTGGAAGCCATTCCCGTAAATATTGGGGATAAAGTTTCTAAAGGAACCCTCATTCTGAAGATCAAGGATGATGATCTGGAAGCCAAAAAGTCGCAGGCCAAAGCCGGGCTGGAAGAAGCTCGTATTCGACTCGAAGCCGTAGAAAATGACTACAATCGCTTCAAAACACTGTACGAGCAAGGCAGTGCCACATCTAAAGAGTGGGATGATATTCGTACTCAGTTTCAGGCGACCAAGGCTCGAGTTCAAGGTGCTGAAAGTCAGCTGGAGGAAATTAATGATCTGCTTACTTACACACAGATAAAAGCACCTTACGACGGTGTGATTGCAGCTAAATATGTACAAGTCGGAGATATTGCATCACCGGGTCGTCCATTATTGGCAGTAGAGCAATCCGGTCGCTTTAAAGTAGCGGCTACCTTGCCCGAATCTGAGATATCATCTATTAAACAGGGAGATACGGTACAAGTGAATATTCCTGCGGTAAAAGCTGGTGGTATGCAAGCTTTAGTAACGGAAGTGAGTGCATCCGGAAGTCCGCAGAGCCGACAATTTCAGGTTGAGTTTAGGCTTATACAAACGGCCGGTATTGAAGGGTTACGATCCGGGATGTTTGCTGAGGTCCTGATAAGGGATAATTCGTCAGCGATCATAGCCATTCCATTAGAAGCGCTGGTAACGCGCGGACAGTTAACAGGGGTTTATACACTCAGTTCACAAGACGAGGCTTTACTGCGATGGATCCGTATAGGAAGTGCCACCGGCAATATGGTGGAGGTCCTATCAGGATTGCAGGAAGGTGAGCGATATGTAGCTGACGGCAGTGCTATCGCCCGTGATGGTATCAAAGTTGTATCTCAAAATTAAGACGAGAAAAGAGAGATTATGAAGACAGGAATTGCAGGAAAAATTGCGCAAGCGTTCATCAGTTCAAAGCTGACACCGCTTTTAATGATCGCCTTTTTGGCCCTTGGAGTGTACGGAACTTACCTCACACCAAGAGAAGAAGAACCCCAGATTGATGTACCTATGGCTGATATTTTTATTGGCTATCCGGGTGCTTCTCCCGATGAAGTGGAGCAGCGCGTTGCCGTTCCCTTAGAAAAAGTATTGTCTAATATCGAAGGCGTTGAGTATGTGTATTCTACGTCTATGGAAGGACAAGCAATGGTCTCCGCCCGTTTTTATGTGGGCGAAGATGTTGAACGTAGCCTGGTGCGCTTGTATAACGAACTGATGAAACATTCAGATCGCATGCCCCGGGGCACAACTCCGCCTTTGATAAAGACACGGTCGATTGATGATGTGCCTATGATGACCCTAACTCTTTGGAGTGAATCTTACTCAGATTATGAACTGAGACGTGTTTCCGAAGAACTAGCGAATGAGGTGAAAAAGATCACGGATGTTGCCGATGTAAAAGTACACGGAGGAAGATCACGACAAATACGTGTTTTGATGGATAAGGCAAAAATGGCGGAATACGGAATCAGTGTTTCTCAGATTGCCGGTACTATTCAGGCTTCTAATCAGGAAATGAGATCCGGTTCTTTCAATCAAAATGATACCGAGTATCTGGTGAACACCGGAAACTTCCTCAAAAATGCATCTGATATAAAAAACCTTATAGTGGATGTACAAGAAGGGGCTCCCATTTATCTCAGCAGTATAGCGGATGTTATTGACGGCCCTTCTGAATCATCAGATTATGTGGTGTATGGCTTGGGTGCCGGAGCTGAACAAATTGAAGGAGGGGCTTCCGGAGTATCATATCCCGCAGTAACTATTTCTATAGGGAAGCGACCCGGTACCGATGCCATGGCTATCGCATCGCAGGTTGAAACAAAATTAGAAGCGCTAAAGGGTTCGTTAGTTCCCTCAGAGGTTACCGTGAGTATAACCCGGAACTATGGGGAAACAGCGGCTAAAAAAGTTGCTTCGCTGCTTGAGCATTTACTTGCGGCAATACTGGCTGTAACGGTGGTGGTTGCTCTTTCGATGGGCTGGCGAGGAGCGCTGGTTGTGTTCTTGTCAGTACCGGTAACTTTTGCACTAACTCTTTTCCAGTACTACATGTTCGACTACACACTGAACCGGATTACATTATTTGCCCTGGTGTTTGTAACCGGAATTGTGGTGGATGACTCCATTATTATTGCAGAGAATATGCATCGCCACTTCAAGATGAAAAAACTGCCATTGAAGCAAGCTGCTATAGCTTCGATCAATGAAGTAGGCAATCCCACGATATTAGCAACTTTCACTGTGATCGCGGCCGTTTTACCAATGGCTTTTGTCTCCGGGTTGATGGGCCCTTATATGAGTCCAATGCCCATAGGCGCTTCACTGGCTATGATCTTTTCACTTATAGTTGCTTTGATCATTACCCCATGGCTGGCCTATAAACTTCTTCCTTACGTAAAAAAAGGAAACGAAAAAGAAGAAAAGGAATACCGGCTCGAAGATACGCTGATCTACAAGCTGTACTTCAAGACGGTAAAACCCTTGCTGGATGATGTGAAAAAACGATGGGTATTCATTGGCAGTGTAACGGTACTGCTGTTGGCCTCAACGTTGCTATTTGTATTCCGAATGGTGGAAGTGAAAATGCTGCCTTTTGATAACAAGAATGAGATTCAGTTGATCATGGATATGCCGGAGGGTACAACGCTCGAGCGTACCAATGCAGTGGCTAAAGAAGTGGCTCTCAGTTTAAAAGATGTGCCAGAACTTCACAACTTCCAGGTATATGCAGGTACAAACGCCCCGATCAATTTCAATGGCTTAGTGCGGCACTACGATCTGCGCCAAGGCTCAAATATTGCGGATGTACAGCTCAACCTGGTCGATAAATCAAAACGAGATCAGCAGAGTCACGACATCGCGAAGCGCATCCGGCCGATCGTTCAAAAAGTGGGCGAAAAATATAACGCGAATATCAAGGTGGTTGAAGTGCCACCGGGACCTCCGGTAATGTCAACGCTGGTGGTAGAAGTGTATGGTCCGGACGAAGCTCAAAGAGAACGCATCGCCGGTGAAGTCATGGAGATCTTTCGCAAGCAGGAAGGTGTGGTGGATGTAGACTGGATGAAAGAGGCCGAACAACCCCAGCTCAGATTTGATATCAACACGCAAAAAGCACTGGCTTCGGGAATAACTCCGCAGCAAATCACCCAAACAATGAGCATGGCCCTGAATGGAAAACCGGTTGGCCGTATTCACAGCGCGGATGATATTAATCAGGTACCGATCGTACTACAGCTTCCTGAAGCATCCCGCTCCGGAGTCGGACAATTAGGACAAATCTATGTGAAAAACCCTCAGGGAACGATGTTTCCGGTTACCGATCTGATTACCGTAAATGAAGAGACTTTAGAGTCCAGTATTCATAGAAAAAATCAGCGAAATGTACTTTATGTAACAGCTGAAGTAGCCGGCGCTATTGAAAGCCCGGTCTATGCCTTACTCGATGCCGGCGAAATGATTGATAAAATCACGGTGCCGGACGGATATAGCCTTACACAGATCTTTTCAGGGCAGCCGTTCATGGAAGAAAACTATACCCTGAAATGGGATGGAGAATGGCAGATCACCTACGAGGTATTCCGGGATCTTGGAATTGCCTTTGCCATCGTGTTGGTCATAATCTACATGCTGATTATTGGTTGGTTCCAGGATTTCAAAGTACCCATTGTAATGATGGTTGCGATTCCTCTGTCATTAGTCGGAATTATCGTTGGACACTGGATTCTCGGGGCCTTCTTTACGGCAACATCTATGATTGGTATGATCGCGCTGGCGGGAATCATGGTGCGAAATTCAGTGCTCTTAATCGACTTCATTCAGATTCGACTGGATGACGGAGTAGATCTCAAAAATGCAGTGATCGAAGCCGGTGCAGTCAGAACAATGCCGATCCTTTTAACAGCCGGTACCGTAGTGATCGGAGCCTTCGTGATCTTGTTTGACCCGATCTTTCAGGGCCTTGCCATCTCACTAATGGGAGGAGCCATTGCTTCTACCGCTTTAACCTTGTTGATGGTGCCACTGATCTATTACATGACCGTCCGTCATGAACACGAAGATCAGGAAGCCGAAACTTCAACTTCAAATACCTAATCTCATGAAACTATTGATCATCCTCTCTATAGAGGAACACACAAAGCAAGTTCGGCAACTCCTTCGGGAAGAAGGAGTGCCGGTCTATTCAGAAACCGATATTTATGGGTTTAATATCGAGGAGCATAAACCGGATATCTCAAACTGGTTTGCCCATGACCATCAGGAACGCTTCTCAAAACTCTTTTTCAGTATTCAATCTGAAGACGCAGTAAAACGGGTTCTGGAAGCCGTTAAAAAGCATAACGAAGAACATGAAAATACACAAAACTACCCTCTGCACGCATATCAGCTAAACGTAGAGGCATCAGCTTAAGGTTATGAAAACAGATACATCAAAAGATATAAACAGTTGTTCAACTATGAGTCCAATGGAAAAACTTATACGCCGTTTAGCCGGCTTCTTTGTAACTTTGAGCGTGGTGCTTGGTTACTTTGTTAGCCCCTACTGGTTTTTGTTTACGCTTTTTGTGGGATTGAATTTATTGCAGTCTTCGTTTACTAACTGGTGCCTGGCTGAGGATATATTAACAAAGATTGGATTTGGCAAGCAACGTAATATTGTAGATAATAACTAAGCATTTAAAGCATCAAACGTCCACTGCTAAAACGAAGAATTGAATTATGATCCTAGCTTGGGTTGGAGCTTTGATGGTAGGATTATCTCTTGGCCTTTTAGGCTCAGGCGGTTCAATACTCACCGTTCCGGTTCTCATTTATTTAGCCGGTGAACAAGAAAAAGTAGCCATTGCTGAATCTTTGGGAATAGTGGGTTCAATAAGCTTAGCTGGATTTATTCCATATGCTCTGAAAAAGCAGGTTCACTGGCGCAGTGTAGTTCTTTTTGGGCTGCCGGGTATGGCCGGAACTTATGGTGGAGCTGTGATAGCCGAATACGTTTCCGCAAACTTTCAGCTTATTTTATTTTCTCTGGTGATGATATTGGCAGCTGTGCTGATGTTTAAAGATCAGAAAGAGAGAGTAGATCCAAATGAAAAAGAACTACACGCTTGGTGGAAGATTGTTTTAGAAGGACTTGCAATAGGTGTTTTAACCGGATTGGTAGGTGTTGGCGGTGGCTTCCTGATTGTTCCGGCACTAGTTATCTTAGGAGGCCTTCCCATGAATATAGCAGTTGGAACCAGCCTTCTGATTATAGCTCTAAAAAGCTTTAGCGGATTTTTTAAATATATGGAGGTGTTAGAAAACCTGGATTTGGGTATTAATTGGGAATTGGTTCTTATATTCAGTTTGATTGGAGCCGTGGGTAGTTTAGTGGGCAAGACAATTGGGGCAAAAATTTCAAACTATAAACTCAAGAAAGGGTTTGCTGTATTCTTAGTATTGATGGGCTCCTATATACTATATATGAATTTTTAAAAATGATAAGTACTTAACTATAAAATTTTGATAGAATATGAAATCAGTAATTTCGATAATCGTATTAGTTGCCGTTGCATTAGCCGCGTTTTACTTAATAACTACAAAAAAGAATTCTAAAAGTATGACCAGTACTGAAAGTTTTAAACAACAGTATAAAGAGACCCCCGGAATAGTGATCGACGTTCGCACCCAAGGCGAATATGATAATGGCCACTTAAAAATAACAGATCAGCATCACGACATACTAAATGGCGATTTTGCACAACAATTGGATAGTTTAGATAAAAATGAAACCTATTATCTTTACTGCCGATCGGGTAACAGAAGTGGCAAAGCTACCCAAATGATGAAAGACAAAGGGTTTGAAAAGGTCTACAATATTGGTGGGTACCAGGATTTGGTTAACTCGGGTTTGGAATCAGAATAATAATTAGTTCAGAATGCAGCACTTTGGTTTATTCAGAAATTTAGAAGTGCTCTTTTAATTTCAATTTAGTAACTCTTAGAAGTTCATGTTTTTTCAGCAAATATTTGAAGACAAACTAGCTCAGTATGCTTATCTCATTGGATGTCAGGCTAATGGCAAAGCCATTGTGATCGATCCCATGCGCGATATTGAGCGCTACAAAGAATTGGCATTAGATAATAATTTAGAATTGGTTGCAGCTGCGGAAACTCATATCCATGCCGACTACCTTTCTGGACTGAGAGAATTAGCTGAGCAGGGGATGAAAGTTTACGCCTCTGACGAAGGAGATAAAGACTGGAAGTACGAATGGCTTAAAGGCAGCGATTATAACTATGAGCTGCTAAAGGATGGTGATGAGTTCTCAATCGGAAATATCAAATTCACAACCGTTCACAGCCCGGGACACACGCCTGAGCACGTTAGCTTTATGGTAACTGATGGAGCTGCAACTGATGAACCAATGGGTATCCTATCCGGTGATTTTGTTTTTGTGGGTGATGTTGGCCGGCCAGACTTGCTTGAATCAGCAGCGGGGCAAGAAGGAGCTATGGAAAGCTCAGCACGTGTTTTATATGATTCACTCAAAAAATTTAAAGAGATGCCGGAGTATTTACAGCTTTGGCCGGGACATGGAGCCGGAAGTGCTTGTGGTAAAGCCTTGGGCGCTGTGCCTGAATCTACAGTAGGATACGAACAGCGGTTTAACGGTTCTATCAAAGCAGCCATAAGTGAGCAAGAGTTTGTAGATTATATTCTGGAAGGGCAGCCTGAGCCGCCACTTTATTTTGCCCGCATGAAGAGAGACAACAAGCTTGGTCCCGCTGTACTTGGTGACCTTCCTCAGCCTGAACACACTACCATTGAAAAAATGATTGGTGAAGTTCGACTAAGTGAAGCTGTAATTGTAGATACTCGAAATCGTACTGACTTCATGAATGGTCACATTCAAGGCTCACTGCTATCTCCAATGAACAAGCAGTTCAATACCATTGTAGGTTCTTATGTAACCGAAAATGAAGGAATCTATCTTATTATCCCTGAAGAGAAAGTAGAAGAAGCTGTTATTGACCTGATCCGGATCGGGTTGGATAATATCAAAGGCTGGGCAACACCAGAGGAATTGAACAAATTCAGAGAAAAAGGCGGGGAGCTCTTCAAAACCGATACCATTGATTTCGGAAAAGTAGAAGAATACCTGGCAAGTGAAGAAATGAACCTGCTAGATGTCCGCAAAAAATCTGAGTTTGATGAAGGGCATCATCCTGAGGCAGTAAATATTGCCCACACCCGATTATTAGACCAACTTGATGATGTGCCATCCGGTAAACCAATAATGGTGCATTGTAAATCGGGAGCACGTGCTGCGGTGGCTTCAGCAATGCTGGAAAGAGCCGATTTTTCAGTTACCTATGTCGACGATGAAGTTGAACCCTGGCTAGAAAAAAATGACTGGGATAAAAAAGGGCTGGAAGCTTAATTCTTTCCCACTCTTTATTAGATGACTAATTCAAACCTTCAAAGATGCAGAGTCTTTGAAGGTTTTTTATTGATAGCTATTTGTTTATATGATAGTTTGCTTCGAAAATTATACATGTGCTTGAGACTATGTCTAATAAAATTCGATTTTTCATTTTTGCTCTTTTTTGTATGACTGTTGCGTCATGCAATCCAAATGATCAAAGCGCGGTAGATATAACGGAGTTTAGGATTTTAAACTTGACAGGTTATGATATAGTCGAAGCAAAAGTTTCTTTCTCTTTCGGAGCAAATAATGATATGGAGTTAAACTTTCGGAATTTAACGAGAGGTGAATACTCAGAATCTCATATAATTCCTACTGACTCCCTAAGTGGTTCATATTGTACCTTTACAAATGTTGAAACAGCAACTTTACCTCAAAAACTCAGTTTAGCTAATTACTGTACATGGATTGACTATGACCGTATATCAAGAATCGAAACAGGCAGATATATATTAATACTTGCACTAGAGCCGACTGAATTTTTGGACCTTTCACTATACACTTACGAATCAGATACGAGTAATGATAGTGTTTCGATAAATATCAGAAATAAGAGCAATCAAAATTTTAAGGATGTGAAGGTTTTGTTTCCATCTGATGCTGCCTTTAGTTATCGAGAAGTAAATTACGGCGCAGTTGCTAGCGGTGCTAGTTCAGAATTTGTGAATGTTGCTGCCGCTTACAGGTATGCCTATGCTGAGATAGTTACCGAAGACGATACATTACGTATATCACCATTTGATTACGAGGGTGAAGAAGAGTTACAACCAGGTAAATACTCTTATGATTTAGATATACTTGTTGGTGAAGGAGACGTATCGAGAATTGTTCAGGAGTAATCTGAGAGCTCATCATACCTAAAACAATCAGTGGTATGATCCATCACCAAACCACACGCTTGCATATGGGCATACATGATGGTACTTCCTGTAAACTTAAATCCGCGTTTCTTTAAATCCTTGGCAAGAGCATCTGATTCTTTAGTTGTTGCAGGGACTTCTTTCATACTTTTCCAATGATTCACGATGGTTTCACCTCCAACAAATTCCCATATATAATTATCGAAGCTTCCAAATTCCTTTTGAATGTCCAGAAATAACTGAGCGTTGGTTACGGCCGAACGAACTTTCAGTTTATTCCGGATTATGCCTTCAAACTGAAGTAGTTCCTGAATTTTGTCCTCGCTAAAGGTTGCTACTTTCTCGGGATCAAAATCAGCAAAAGCTTTGCGGTAGCCATCCCGTCTTTTTAGGATGGTAGACCAGCTTAACCCAGCTTGAGCACCTTCCAAAATCAGGAATTCAAAATGAGTTTGGTCGTCATGAATCGGAACGCCCCATTCGTTATCATGGTATTGTATGTAGTCATCAAATTGGTCTTCTACCCAATCACAGCGTTTTACACTCATTCGATGTATATTTAGTGTTCGGTTAAGTTTTTAGAAATTAAAAAAGATTTTATTTATTTCTACCTTAACTATTTAATCACTCACACACTCATTTCAAACAAAAAATATTCATGCACTGGAAAGAAACAGTAAGCAATCTCGCTGAAAGTAGCGGGATCAGTCAAAGCCTTTCGAAAAGAGTTATTAATCTTACGGAAATCCTGGAGGAACTTGCCGAAGAAAAGCACGGCAAAGAGTTCGTTAAAAAACTGGGTAAGCTTCCCATAGAAAGTGCCAAGGCTCTGGATGAAGGAGATGAAGACGCACTTAAATCTCTCCAGAAAGAAATGGGTGATGCATCACTTGAAGAGATTAAAGAAATTCTCCGGATGTACACGACCTTTTTTCATTTGGTGAATTCTCTGGAACAGTATGAAATAAGCAGGGTCAACAGAAGTCGTGAATTTGAGGAAACTCCGGAATCACCACGAAAAGAAAGTATCGCGGAATCTGTATACCGGATGAAGGAGCAAGGGTATAGCTTTGAAGAAGCGCTGGATACATTTCACCAAATGGATATTCAGCCCACCATTACCGCACACCCAACGGAAGCTCGCCGAAGAAGCGTGTTGTTGAAGCAGCAGGAACTGGCTTCTATGGTTTCCAGACTGGGTGACAGCGACATCACCCCAGATGAAAAAATTGACTTACGCCGAGAAATCCTGAATCAACTGAACCTGCTTTTACTTACTGATGAAGTTCGTGCAGAGCGGTTGTCGGTAGAAGATGAAGTGGAAAACGGCTTGTTCTATTTTACCCATTCCATCTGGGATTCTATTCCTGTCCTATATCGCGACATCCGCCAGGCTTTTGATACCTATTACAACAAGCGGCCGGAAATTCCGATTGTACTGAAATACCGTTCGTGGATTGGTAGTGATCGCGATGGAAATCCAAACGTGACGTCAAGCGTAACCTGGGAGACTGTGATTCAACAGCGGAAAACGGTGTTGAGTATGTATCGAAAAGATTTGAATGAGTTAAGAAGATATCTGAGTGTATCCGACAATCAGTCTTCCGTTTCAGAAGCGCTGGTGAATTCCATTAAAGAGGATGAAAAAGATTTTCCGATCTCGGAACGTATCGACCGAAGATATCGCAGAGAACCTTATCGCCGGAAAGTGGTTCATGTGATGAAAAAGATCGAATATCTGCTGGATGCTCTATCTGGTGATAAAAAAGATATTCTGGAGAAATCTAAGAAGTACACTGCTGAAGAGTTTATTGCTGATCTTGAGTTGATCAAAGAAAGCTTAGCGGAAAACGGCCTTCCGGGGCTTTCAGAGCAAGGAAAGCTGCAGGATATGATTATCCGAGCCAGAACTTTTGGGTTTCACCTCAGTGGACTGGATATCAGGCAGCATAGTGGGTTGCATGAGGAAACGGTATCGGAATTGTTATCTCAGGCAAAAGTAATAGATAATTATGGTGAACTAAGTGAAGATGATAAGATTGAGGTCCTGGTTCAGGAGCTTTCAAATCCTCGTCCGCTGAGTCCGGCGAAAAGCGCTCGTTCTGAAGTAGCAAGTCGAGTTATGACGGTTTTCGAAGAAATCAGCGATATGCTGACTTTGAATCCTGAAATCTTTGGGAGCTATATCATCAGTATGACACACGGCATTAGCGATATGATGGAAGTGATGCTGATTGCTAAAGAAGTCGGGCTCTGGAGCTATTCCGGTGATAAAGTAGAAAGCGCGCTTGATGTAGTGCCACTTTTTGAAACCATTGAAGATTTAGAGAACAGTGCTGACTTGATGGGGCAGATGTACGAGCACGATCTGTTTTCCAAGCATCTAAAATCACGGGATAACTTTCAGGAAATTATGCTGGGCTATTCCGACAGTAATAAAGATGGCGGATACTGGATGGCCAATTGGGCACTGGACAAAGCACAGTATGAACTCGGTACCGTTTGTAGAAAATATGAAGTTGATTTCCGGTTATTCCATGGGCGTGGTGGAACGGTTGGCCGTGGAGGAGGGCAGTCTAATCAAGCGATTATAGCAATGCCTGCGGTTGCCAATAACGGAAGAATTAGATTTACCGAGCAGGGAGAAGTTATTTCATTCCGATACATGTTGCCATCCATTACTCACCGTCACCTTGAGCAGATTGTGAACGCAATGGCGAAAGTGACGATGGCGCAGTACTCGGAGTCAGCTGGATATCTACACGGCAAAGAAGAAGAGCGTGAAGTCATTAATACGCTTGCCGACGTTTCTATGAAAGCATACCGTGATCTTATTGATGATCCGGAATTCTGGGACTGGTATTCAGGAATCACTCCTATCGAGCATATTGGTAAGCTTCCAATTGCTTCACGGCCGGTTTCGCGGGGGTCGTCAGATTCAATGACTTTCGACTCTTTGCGAGCTATTCCATGGGTATTTGCATGGACACAAGTTCGATATAATACACCGGGCTGGTATGGAATTGGGGAAGGTTTGAAGGAAGCCTCAAAGCAGAATGACAAGACATTGGAAATTCTGAAAAAATGGAACAAAGAATGGACGTTTTTCCGAACAGTGTTGAATAACTCTCAGCGTGAAATGGCTAGGACACATCTGCCAACTTCGGATCTCTACAATAACGAACCATCAAAATTCCATACACAGTTAATTGAAAATTTCGAAGAAGCGGAAAATTGGATTACATCGATTACAGGGTATGATCATATTCTGGACCACAACAAAGTGATTCAGAATTCAATCTTATTCCGAAACCCGTTCACATATCCAATGAATATTATTCAGGCGGAATTGCTAAAGCGATGGAAAAAAGCAGACGAGAAGGAGCAAAAAGAGGATTTAACCGAAGTTTTATTCCTCAATATTAATGGAATTGCGGCTGCTATGCAGAGCACCGGGTAAGCGTTTTTGAATTATTAATTAACGTTACCTCGCCTGTTATTTAACCCGAAACGTGTTATTTTAGGAGTATGATGAACGACATAATTTCAAGCACCAATATTACTGTAAAACCAGTTAATGAGAGCCGAATAAACGAGGTTGATTTCGATAACCTGATTTTTGGCCGAAAGTTCTCTGACCACATGTTCGAAATGGATTATGTGGATGGAGAATGGAAAAAACCTGTTGTCAAACCCTATGGGGCCTTCGAGGTTACGCCAGCCATGAATGTGTTTCATTATGGTCAGGCTGTATTTGAAGGGATGAAAGCATTTTATGTGGATGAAAATACGGTCCACATTTTTCGCCCTGAAACCCATTTTGAGCGGTTCAATAATTCTTGTCGCCGAATGTGTATTCCAGAAACGGATTACGAAACATTTATTGAGGCACTTGAAACCCTGATTAAGATGGATAGCCAATGGATTCCAAAAAAATCAGGTACAGCGTTATATATCCGTCCATTTATTTTTGCTTCGGACGATCTATTAGCTGCCCGGTCATCTGATAAATTCACGTATCAGATTATTACTTCTCCGGTTGGTGCCTATTATGCAGAAGGTTTTAACCCTGTTTCCCTGACAACTACGGAAAACTACGTCCGAGCTGTTAAAGGCGGCACAGGTGAAGCGAAAGCGGCTGGTAATTATGCAGGAAGCTTTCTGCCGGCCCAAAAAGCCAAAGAAAAAGGATACACTCAGGTGCTTTGGTTAGACGCCAAAGAGCACAAATATATTGAAGAAGTGGGTACCATGAATATTCACTTTCTTATTGGCGATACCCTGATTACGCCAGCTTTGACGGGTTCGATTCTCCCGGGTGTAACTCGCCGTTCAGTTGTAGCTCTTGCCAAAGAGTGGGGATTGAATGTTGAAGAACGCCGCATAACGATTGATGAAGTGTTTAAGGCTTATGAAGATGGATCACTCAAAGAAATCTTCGGTTCAGGAACTGCTGCTGTAGTTTCTCCGGTGGGTTTGATTGACCATAAAGGTAAAACCATAGAGCTTGACCGTGAAAAGCCCGGCGAATTTGCTCAGAAATGCTTCGACAAAATTACCGACATACAGTATGGTCGGGCAGAGGATAAGTTTGGCTGGATCCATCCGGTAACCATTTAAGCATGAATGTTGACTGGCTGAAAATTATAGCGGTCGGTTCCGGTGGTTTCATTGGAGCTTCAGGCCGCTATTTACTTTCCCTTTTTGCACAGTCTAAATTTCCCGATAGTGAATTTCCTTATGGCACCGTTATTGTAAATATGCTGGGGTGTCTGTTAATAGGATTTTTAGCAGGATTATTTGAGTTGAAATCCTGGGCACATCCCGAATTCCGGCTTTTCATTTTTGTAGGAGTTCTGGGCGGTTTTACCACCTTTTCAACCTTCTCTCATGAAACTTTTCTGCTTTGGGAAAACGGAAAATTGTTGATGAGCTTTCTGAACATGGGACTTCAGATTACACTGGGGTTGGTTTTCGTTTGGATAGGGTATCAGCTACTTCGGTTGCTTAACTAATTGAATAGTCATCTCGCGGCGAATTCCCGAGATCTGGGTTTGTTTTTAAGTCTTGATCTATTTTTAATAATTAGATTCCTGCCTTCGCAGGAATGACAGAGTGAACAGAGCTGACAGCTTCAATCAATACCCTCTCTCTCGCTCTACCTCAAACATAAGATCCATACCCGAAAGTGCCCGCTTGTAGTTTTCTACAATAACATCAGCTGCTTCTTTTGCGGGAGTTATAGCAGCAATATGAGGAGTAATCATAATATTCTGACGATTCCAGAAGGGATGATTCTCAGGAAGTGGTTCTGTGTTGAAGACATCCAAGTATGCTCCATCAAGCTGCCCGGTATCTAACGCATAAATCAGATCTTCTTCCACCAGATGACTCCCACGCCCAACGTTGATTAGGAAACCAGGTTTTTGCAGTTTTTTAAAAAGCTCAAGATCAAGAATGCCATCGGTTTCATTAGTCAGTGGTAGTAAATTGACTAATATCTTTGAATGCTCCAGAAAAGAACTCAGTCCATCTTGTCCCGAGAAGGAATTAATACCATCCAGATCTTTTTGCGAACGAGACCAGCTATTGACAAGATAACCTTGACGCACTAGCTCTTGGGCAACAGCTTGCCCCATCTCGCCCATCCCCATAATCCCAACAGAGGAGCTGCTTTTTGGTATAGCGCTGTGTTGGGCCCATTTACCTGTCTGTTTTTGGCTGATATATTTTGGAATATGCAGCCGATAATTAGTAATGGCATTGAGTATATATTCAGCCATCTGATCTTTGAGAGAAGTAGTTACTAAACGGCAAATTCTCGTCGATTCGGGAAGATCTTCATCATCAAGTAAATGATTCAACCCAGCACCTAATGAGGAAACGGCTTTTAAGTTTGGGTAGCTGTCCAAAACGTGCTTTGGATGCTGCCAGCAAACGGCAAATTGTACTCGTTCCTTATTTTGGACACGAGGCCAAATTTCCACATCCAGGTTTGGATCTTTTTCTAATAATGCTTCTTTGAGAGAAGTGAAGTCCCGGTTTTTTGCTATAAGTAACAGCGACATGTTATAAAATATTTTTGTTGGGCTAAAAGATAGTGATTAGCTAATTACTACAAAGTGGGAATC
>CERN01018188.1_pt1 | contig 166786 bp, 147 predicted proteins | sample 530761 | NCBI WGS metagenome assembly CERN01 (sample SAMEA2620947, study PRJEB7988) | marine metagenome | isolation source: saline water (ENVO:00002010), including | reverse complement strand
AGTTTTCTGTGACAGCCGTATTTTGGGTTCGTATAGTAGGCTCCAACACAGAATTTTGTCGCTGCCACTGCGCTTAAAGTGGTAAGGAAGACCCCACCTTGCGAAAGCAAACGGGGTAGGTAGTTTCCGGCGTTATTGGAATCTGCTGAATGCGTCCCTTCGGACCTTTATTGACGCAGCGGTCAGTCATGACCGGGTCCATCTTCGAACCATCGCGGTGCCGCATCGTAGGGTATCGCTCTTTCTAACCTCTCCCCCTAGATACGGGGATCTGCTCCATAACTGCTGTTGATGTCAGGGCGCTTGTGCCCTGACGTATCTACAGTTTCTTCAACTCTGCAAACGCACTGGCGGTCAGTGCGTTCTGCTCTTTTCACATAAGGAGGTAAGTCCACTCCAGCCTTTGGCTGGATAACCGTTGGTTTGCACGGGCCAGTTTTCATTCGAAAACACACCGTGTTGTCTAGGGCCAGACACATTCAGGTCAACCGGGATTGGTGTCCCGTGATCGTACCGCTAGGCGGACCTGCGCAGCTTCTGTTGCCAGGTGATCAGAAACACTCACCGAAGGAAACAGCACTATGCGAGACCTGAACTACCAACTGAAACTGTTATGCAAGCACAGCCATGAGGGCAGCTTCGAAACGCGCGTGGGTCGGGAAAGACAGCTCAGCGCCATTGCCAACCAGTTACATGACCTGGGCTTCAGACAACTGAAGGCCACGTCGCTCAAACAAAAGCATGTCCAGGCGCTGGTGGATCAGTGGCTGCAACAAAACCTCTCCCCCGGGACCATCAAGAACCGGATGAGTTGTTTACGCTGGTGGGCTGAGAAGGTGAACAAGCGGGCCGTGGTGGCCAGCGCCAATGACTTCTATGGAATTCCGGACCGGCAGTTCGTGTCCCATGAGAGCAAAGCAAAAGACCTGGCGGAGGAACAGCTCGCTCAGGTCAAGGATGAACACGTACGCATGAGCCTGCGCCTGCAACAGGCCTTCGGATTAAGACGAGAGGAAGCCCTGAAGATCCAGCCCCGCTGGGCGGATCGCGGAGATCACATGCAACTGAAGTCCAGTTGGACCAAGGGCGGCCGGGAACGCACGGTACCCATCCGCACCCCTGAGCAGCGAGCCGTGCTGGAAGAAGCCAAACGACTGGCCGGCCTGGGTTCCCTGATTCCCGGGGGCCGCAACTATATTGAGCAACTGAGAATCTACGAGCGCCACACCGCCAATGCCGGGCTATCGAAAATGCATGGCCTGCGCCATGCCTATGCCCAGCAACGCTACCTGGAACTCACCGGCTGGCAGTCCCCTCATTGCGGTGGACCTTCCAGAGTGCAGCTCACCAAGTCGCAAAGGGATATCGATCAGCGGGTTCGGCTGACTATCAGCGTGGAGCTGGGCCATGTCAGGGAACAGATTACCGCAGTCTACCTGGGCCGATAGCGATGCAAATCCAACCCCGCCTGATACGCCTTCGCGACGCCCCGATCTACTTGGGCATGGACCGCAACCGCTTTAACCGGGAGGTGCGCCCAGCCCTGACCGAAATTGCCATCGGCCGACAGGGCGTCGCCTTCGACCGCCTTGAAATGGATGCCTGGGTGGACCACTATATGCGGTGCAACGGGCGTCCCCCACTGAATCGAGGAGATGAAGTATGGGACGCAATCGAAACTCCGGGCTACGGAACCGGGGCGGGATCTGGCATATCGACAAGCAGGTCCTCGGCCACCGCATTCACGAAAGCACTGGAACGAGTGAACTCAAAGCGGCGGAGCTGATGTTGGCCCGCCGCATTGAGCAGATCAGGCAGGCGTCAGTATTTGGAATACGGCCGGTGCGCATTTTTCGCGAGGCAGCCACGCGCTTCCTTGAGGAGAACACCCACCTCGCTACCATCCGAACCTACGCCTTCCATCTGAAAGAGCTGGACCCCTACATCGGTGAACTGCCGTTGTATCAGGTCCACATGGGCACACTGCAAGCGTATATAGATAGAAGGAAGAAGGAGGGCAAGAAGAACAAGACCGTGAACGGCGCCCTGGCCACGGTACGCAGGGTACTCAACCTGAGTGCCCGGCTGTGGCGCGATGAACACGGTTTGACCTGGCTGGAGTCGGCGCCATTGATCCAGCTGTTGCCGCTGAACGATGCACGGCGCCCCTACCCGCTGAGTTGGGAAGAGCAACACCGGTTGTTCAAGGCGCTGCCGGATCACCTGAGCAGGATGTGTCTGTTCAAGGTAAATACCGGGTGCCGCGACGGCGAGGTCTGTAGCTTGCGGTGGGATTGGGAGATCGATGTGCCGGAACTGGGCACCGCGGTGTTTCTCATTCCAGGAGAGAAGGTCAAGAACCGGGAGGATCGGTTGGTGGTACTGAATCGGGTAGCAAAGTCAGTGATCGAAGGCGTGCGTGGGCAACACCCGGAGCGCGTCTTCACTTACTACGGCCGACCAGTGCGCAGCATCAACAACAATGGCTGGAAGTCGGTTCGGCGCAAGCTGGATATGCCCATCCGTGTGCACGACCTGAAACACACCTTCGGTCGTCGTTTACGCGCGGCAGGAGTGCCATTGGAAACCCGGAAAATATTGCTGGGCCACAGGAACGGCGATATCACCACGCACTATTCAGCGCCGGAGTTGGAGGAACTCATCAAGGCAGCAAACAGGGTGTGTGAAGGAAAGTCCGGCAAAACTCCGGCACTGGTTGTGCTGAGACACAGGACGCTGAGCGCGTCATCGCGCTAAGCATCTGATACAAAAAGGTGGAATTGGTGGGCCGTGCTGGATTCGAACCAGCGACCAATTGGTTAAAAGCCAACTGCTCTACCAACTGAGCTAACGACCCGTAACGAGGTGCGTATACTACGGATCTGGCGGAAAAACTCAAGCGATTTTAGCCACCGTGGGGCGACTTTTTATCACTTTTCGGCGAGAGACACGGGGGACTCAGCAGTAGCGGGTCGGATCGCTCACGCCGGCCGCCAGAAAACCCTCCCGGCGCAGCCGGCAAGCATCGCACCGGCCGCAAGCCAGCCCCGCATCCGTAGCCTGATAGCAGGACACAGTGAGACTGTAGTCGACACCCAGCTTCAGGCCCTCGCGGATGATCTCCCCCTTGCTCATGTGCATGAGGGGAGCCTCCACCCGGAGCTTGCCGCCCTCGACACCGGCGCGGGTGGCGAGGTTGGCCAGGGTCTCGAAGGCAGCCACGAACGCCGGCCGACAATCCGGATAGCCGGAATAGTCCACCGCGTTGACCCCGATAAAGATCGCCTCCGCTCCCAGCACCTCCGCCCAGCCCAGGGCGATCGACAGAAACACCGTATTGCGCGCGGGCACATAAGTAACCGGAATACCCTCGGTCGCCTCCTCGGGGACCGCGATGTCCGGGTCGGTGAGCGCCGAGCCGCCGATGCTGTCGAGATTCAGGCTCACCACCTTGTGCTCGACATCCCCCTGGGCGAGGGATACGCGCTCCGCCGCCGCCAGCTCTGCCCGGTGCCGCTGGCCGTAGTCGAAACTCAGGGTATAACAGGCGTAGCCACGGGCTCGGGCCATCGCCAGGACAGTGGTGGAGTCCAGGCCACCGGAGACCAGGACCACGGCGCGGGGAGTATCAGTGCCCGGGTTCATCGTTCCACAGCAGCTTGTGCAGTTGCAGTTGCAGGCGCACCGGCAGGCGATCGGCGAGAATCCACTCCGCCAGCTCGCGCGCGGGGAGATCGTGGTGAGAGGGAGAAAACAGCACGTCGTCCACCCGCTCCGCCAGGCGGTACTCGTCCAGCTTGAAGCGCGCCCACTCGTAGTCTGCCCGGTCGCAGATCACGAACTTGACCTGGTCGCGGGGATTCAGCTGATCGATATTGGCATAGTCATTGCGATGCGATTCAGCAGAGGCCGGTGTCTTCAAGTCCAGCACCTTGACCACCCGCGGGTCGACCCCGGCGACGCTGAGGGCACCGGAGGTTTCCAGCGACACTTCGTAGCCGGCGTCACACAGGGCTGCGAGCAGCGGCAGGCAGTTTGGCTGCGCCAGGGGCTCACCACCCGTCACAGTGACGTAATGAGCACCATAGCTGCGCACCTCCTCCAGGATGGCGCCCAGCGTGCGCGGCTCACCCCCGCTGAAGGCATAGGCGGTATCGCAGTAAACACAGCGCAGGGGGCAGCCGGTCAGGCGAACGAAGACCGTCGGCAAGCCGACGGTTCGGGTTTCACCCTGCAGGGAATGGAAAATCTCGGTAATTCTCAGGCTGGCGGAAAGGTCCACACGCGTCTCAGTAGTTGTTGCGCAGGAAATCCCGGGCCAGGTTGACGGCACCGCTACCGGAGGACGCATGCTGACTGACCACGCGCTCCAGGAACTCCCGGGCCTTGTCGCGCTCCCCCTTCTCGAAATGCAGCTTGCCGAGCTTGAACAGGGCATCCGGCACTTTCTGGTCCTGCGGATAGAGCTCCAGCAGCAGCGTGAAGGATTGACGTGCCGCCTCGAGGTCTGGTGGACGTGTCACCAGGTGCAGTTCACCCAGCCAGTAATAGGCATTGGGAGCAAACCGACCCGCCGGGTAATCCTGAAGAAATTGCTGGAAAGCACTGACGGCCTGGTCAAACTGCTGGTCGCGCACCAGGTTGTAGGCCGACTGGTAGGCCTCGCGCTCGCCGGACTGCTCTGGAGCTGCTGCGCTCTCCCCGGAGGAAGACGGCCCCACAGCGCTAGCGGCGCCACCAGCAGCGCCCGGATCGGCACCCGCAAGCAGCCCCAGCCGCCGATCCAGGTCGACATAGCGCTCCAGGCTCTGCTCGCGCAGGCTGCGCAGCTCGTGGGCCTGCTCCTCGACGATACCATTGAGGCGCATGACCTCCTGCTGCAGGCGCTGTACGGTCATGAACAACTGACCGACGTTGCCACCACCCGAAGCAGATCCGCCCGATACCGGCCCCGCGGCCCCCTGCGCTGCTGCGCCTCCATCCACCGGGGACGGTGCCTGGGCCTGCTGGGTCGGCGCCGGCGCGCCGCGCACCCCGAAACTGGTCGCCGGATAGCTCCGGGCGGCTTGCGGGGCATAGGGGTCGGGCCGCGATTCCGCGGTGGCCTCGGAGCGCGCCGAGCGCTCGCGCTCGGCTTCGAGGTCGATGTAATCCTGCGCCTGCGCCGACATGTACAGTGGAGCGGCCACCAGGGCCAACCCGCCTGCCAAAAGCGCCTTGCTCAGCTCTCGCATGCCCGGTCCTTCGCGTTCCGCCTTACTTGAGTTCCACGCGCCGGTTCTGGGACCAGTTGGCCTCACCGGATCCATAGGCAACGGGCTGCTCCTCACCGTAGCTCACCGTCTCGATACGGTAGCTGGGGATGCCATTGACCACCATGTAATCGCGAACCGTATTGGCGCGACGCTCACCCAGGGCCATGTTGTACTCCCGGGTACCGCGTTCGTCGGTGTGACCTTCCAGGCGGACAGTGCGGTCATTGGTGCGCAGCAGGGCAATGTGCGCATCCAGGGACTCCTGCGCCTGGGACGTCAGGGTGGAGCTGTCGAATTCGAAATAGAACACGTTGCCGACCCGAGCAACTTCCTCTTCCAGGCGCTGCTGCTCGGCGCGCTCGGAACCGGCCCGTTCGGCGGCGGCCCTTTCGGCTGCTGCCCGTTCTGCGGCCGCACGCGCCGCGGCCTCGGCTGCCGCATCATCGTCACGTGTGCCCTTGCTGGAACAGGCCACCAGGAAAGCCGCTGCAAACAGCAGAGTCAGCATCTTGCCAGCAACAGTCAGTTGTTTCATTGCCTTCGTTTCCTTCATGAGAGTTAAACGCTAGAGACTTGCACCGCCCGCGATAGCCTATTGACCGCGGGGCAGGAATGGCGACCAGGCCGGCTCCCGAACATCGCCTTCCCGGGACGGCAGGCGGAACTTCACCCCACCATCGACGGAAACGGCGGCCAGTATGCCGCGATCCCCGGACTTGGTGGCGTACAATACCATGGAACCATTGGGCGCGATACTGGGGCTCTCGTCGAGATCGGTACTGGTCAATACGAACAGCCGCTTGCTGACCAGGTCCTGCAGGGCGATGTGAAACTGGCCGTCTGACTGGTGTACCACGACCATGCTGCGGCCGTCCTGGGCCAGGCGGGCACGGGCGTTGTAACGGCCCTCGAAAGTCACCCGCTCCGTGTTGCCACTGGCCATGTCATAGCGATAGATCTGCGGCCTGCCGCCGCGGTCTGAAGTGAAATAGATCGAACGGCCATCGGGGGACCAGGTGGGCTCGGTGTCGATGGCGTAGTGCCGAGTGATCCGAGTCAAGGCCTTGCTACCCAGATCCATGACATAGATGTCCGGGCTACCGTCCTTGGAGAGCACCATGGCCATGCGCCGACCGTCCGGGGACCAGGCGGGCGAGCCGTTCAGCCCCTGGAAGTTGGTCAGCTGCTCCCGCGCGCCGGTGGCCAGCTCCTGACGGAAGATCGCCGGTCGACTGGTTTCAAATGACACGTAGGCAATGTGCTTGGCGTCCGGCGACCAGCTGGGCGCCAGCAGCGGCTCGCGGGACTCCAGCAACACCACCGGTCGCGCACCATCGGAGTCGGACATGGTCAGCCGATAGACACTTTTCTCGCCGGGCACCCGCTCCACTGCCACATACAGCAGGCGCGTGGCGAAGGCCCCGCGCACCCCGGTCAGGGTCTCGTAGACTTCATCGGCAACCCGGTGCGACAGCATGCGGGCATCGCGCACATGCCCCTCTTCATAGCCATTCAGGATACGTACCTGGCGATTGACGTCGTAGAGCTCATACTCGATGCGCATCTGGATGCTGTCGGTCACCGACACCCGGCCGATCAGCAGGTACTCGCTGTTGATGGCGCGCCAGTCACGGTAGAAGATCTCCTGTTGGCGCGTGGGCCGGGCCAGCATGTCACCGCGATCCACCGGTGCAAACTGGCCGCTCCGGGCCAAATCGTTCTCAATGACCTGGGCGACGTCTTCGGGCGGGGTGCCCGCGCCGGCCCAGTCAAAGGGCGCCACCGCAATCGCGGTGGGGTTGTCCATCCCCTGGGTGATCTCGATCACCAGCTCGGCGCGTACGCTGTGGGCGAGGAACAGAGCCCAGGCCGTCAGCAGGAACACTCGTATCGCTTTCATCAGTAACGCAGATCCTCGGGTCTGAACACCAGGCGGAATCGCCGGAAATTTCGCTCAAATTCACGCGGGGGGAGGTTCTTCAACTCCGGGAAACTCCCCGCCCGCTCCACCGCCGCTATGGCGGACCGGTCAAAGGCACTGTCGCCGCTGGATCTCAGTACGCTCACACTCACCACATCCCCCGTGGGTATCAGCTGTATGGACAACACCGCCTCCATATTGTTGCGCGCGCTCGGGGGGCGACTCCAGTAGCGTATCACGGTTTGCTGGATCAACGCCGCGTAGCTGGCGGCCAGCCGCTCGCCCTCGGCGGCTGCCTGCTGCGCCGCCGCCCGCTGCGCTGCCTCGGCGCGCTGGCGGGCCTGGGCCTGACGCGTCAGCTCCGCCAGCTCCTGGGGTGTGGGGCCCGGGTCCCGCTGTGGCTTGGGCTCGGGCTTCGGCTCCGGTTTGGGTGCCGGTTTCGGCTCCGGTTTGAGCGCCGGCTTCGGCTCGGGTTTGGGCTCCGGTTTCGGTTGGGGCTTGGGTTTCGGCGTCGGCTTGGGCTCTGGCTTCGGTTCGGGTTTGGGCGCCGGTTTCGGCGCCGGCTTCGGTTCCGGCTTCGGTTCCGGCTTCGGCTCGGGCTTGGCTTGCGGACGGGCGAGATCCGCCGGATCCACCAGGGTTGCGGCTATGACCTTGGGAATCGGCTTGTGGGGCACCACTTCGGGCTCGAAGAAGGACCAGTTGGCGGTAATCGCCACGATCAGCAGACCGTGCAGGGCGAGGGTTGCCAGGGTGGGGCGCAGGACGATCCGCGGCCCCGCCGGGCGGTGGGGGGAAAATAGCTCGCGCAGGTTCACTGGGGCGGCTCGGTCACCAGGCCGACACTGGGCGCTCCCGCCGCCTGCAGCGCCGCCATCAGCGTCACCACCTCGCCATAGGGGACCGCGCGGTCACCCCAGACCAGGACTGGCTTTTCCGGGCTGCGGCGGACCACGGCACCCACTCGCTGGGCCACGGTGGCCAATTCCAGGGCCTGTTTTTCATCCTCGCCCAGATTGAGGAACAGCTGGCCCTGGGCGTCGATGGAAACAATCACCGGCTCGCTGTCCTGGTTTTCCACCGGCTCCGCGTCGGCCTCGGGCAATTCCACCTTGACGCCCTGCATCAGCATCGGTGCCGTCACCATGAAGATGATCAGCAGCACCAGCATCACGTCGATATAGGGAACGACGTTGATCTCCGACATCGCCCCGCGTTTCTTGCGCAGTCTCGCCACGACCGTCTACCCCGCTTTCCGGTCCCGGGCTCGCAGGGCGTAGGCCTGGCGATAGAGAATGCCGGAGAACTCGTCGATGAAGGTGTCGTAGCGGTTGGCGAAATTGTCGACCTTGCTGGAGAAGCGGTTGTAGGCCAACACCGCCGGGATAGCCGCGAACAGACCCATGGCTGTCGCGATCAGGGCCTCGGAGATGCCCGGCGCTACAGTGGCCAGTGTGGCCTGGGTGGCATTGGCCAGCCCGCGGAAGGAGTGCATGATCCCCCACACGGTGCCGAACAGGCCAATGTAGGGGCTGGTCGACCCCACGGAGGCGAGGAAGGCCAGGTGCCTTTCCTGACGCTCCTCCTCCCGCAGGAGCGCCACCCGCATGGCGCGACGCGCACCCTCCACCAGGGACTCGGCGTCCAGGTCTGGCTGCTTGGCCAGGCGGGAGAACTCCTTGAAACCGGCCCGGAACAGGCTCTCCATACCGATGATGGCCTCTCCCTCGGCGCTGCGCTCGTTGCCCTCGCGGTAGAGCTGGGCCAGGTCGATCCCCGACCAGAAGCTCTCCTCGAAGTCGAACATTTCGTCCGCCGCCTCACGGAAGTAGAGGAAGCGCTGCACGATCATGTACCAGGAAACTACCGAGGCCAGCACCAGTAGCAGCATGACCAGCTTCACCGTAAAGCTGGCCTGCAGGATCAATTGAAGTATGCTCAGTTCTTCGTTCAAGCGGGTTCCCCCTGGTGGTTATCGCCCTGCACCGCGCGCAGGGCAGTCAGCATTTCCTGCGGCAAACGCCGCGGTCGCACCCCGTCGCGGGCCACGCAGGCCAAACCGACTTCGGCGCTGGCCAGCTCGTCATCACCGCGCCGCACTGCCTGCTGCAACAGCAGAGACGCACCGCCGATGCGAAGGACGCGCGCCGTGGCACTGAGTGCATCGTCGAGACGGGCCGGGCGCCGGTAGCGAACAGCCACGTCGCGCACCACGAACATGAGATCGTGGCTGAAAATCCAGTCTTTCCCGAAGCCCAGCTGACGCATGAACTCCGTGCGTGCCCGCTCCATGAATTTCAGGTAGTTGACGTAGTAGACAATGCCACCGGCGTCGGTGTCCTCCATGTAGACGCGGACGGGCAGCGAAAATTCCATCGCCGTCACGCCGAATCCTCGGGTGGATCGAAGGGAAGCTCCGGGTCGACAGGCTGTCCGGATGACGCCCCGCCGGTGCTGGCGGGCAAACCGAAGTGCAGATAGGCCGAGCGAGTGACCATGCGCCCCCGCGGTGTGCGAACCATGAAGCCCTGCTGGATCAGGAAGGGCTCCAGCACATCCTCGATAGTCCCGCGCTCCTCGGATATGGCCGCCGCAAGGCTGTCCACCCCCACCGGACCGCCGTCGAACTTTTCAATCATCGCCAGCAGCAGGCGGCGATCCTGATGATCGAAGCCCTGGTGGTCGACACTGAGCATGTCCAGCGCGCGGTCGGCCACCTCGGCGCTGATGTGCCCGTCGGCCTTGACCTCGGCATAGTCCCGCACCCGCCGCAACAGCCGGTTGGCGATACGCGGCGTGCCCCGGGCGCGACGGGCGATCTCACTGGCACCCCGTTCGTCGATATCGATACCCAGGATGGCCGCCGAACGGGCAACGATCTTCGCCAGGTCGGCGACCTGGTAGAACTCCAGGCGCTGCACGATGCCGAAGCGATCCCGCAGGGGGGAAGTCAGCAAGCCGGCCCGGGTGGTCGCACCCACCAGGGTGAAGGGTGGCAGATCCAGCTTGATCGACCGCGCCGCGGGGCCCTCACCGATCATGATGTCCAGCTGGTAGTCCTCCATCGCCGGGTAGAGCACTTCCTCAACGAAGGGGCTCAGGCGATGGATTTCGTCAATGAACAGTACGTCCCCGGGCTCCAGGTTGGTCATCAGGGCGGCGATGTCGCCGGCCTTTTCCAGCACCGGCCCGGAAGTGGTTTTCAGCGACACACCCATTTCCTGGGCTACGATGCTCGCCAGGGTAGTCTTGCCCAGGCCCGGTGGCCCGAAAATCAACGTGTGGTCCAGGGGCTCACCGCGCTGACGGGCGGCCGCGAGGAAGATACTCATCTGTTCGCGCACCGCGGGCTGGCCAATGTACTCGGCCAGGGACTTGGGGCGAATGGCGCGATCCAGGGCCTCCTCGCGCTCGCTGGCGCGGGGGGCAATCAAGCGGTCGGTCTCGATCATCAGGCTTTCACCGCGGCTTTCAGGGCCCGCCGTATCAGTTCCTCACTACTCGCGGCGCCCTCGTCCTGCACCGACGAAACCATGCGCGCCGCCTCCGCCGGCTTGTAGCCGAGCGCGACCAGGGCACCCTCGGCGTCCGCCACGGGGTCGTGGACGGGTGCCGCCGCAGCGCCACTGGCCACTGCCGCCGGGTCGCTGCCCGCCCAGTGACCGATATCGTCCTTGAGGCGGTCGCGCATTTCCACCAGCAGGCGCTCGGCGGTCTTCTTGCCCACCCCGGGAAGCGCCACCAGGGCGGAGAGATCGTCTCGCTGCACACAGCGCGCAAACTCGGCGGCGTCCATGCCCGAGAGGATGGTCAGGGCCAGACGCGGGCCGATGCCGCTGACGCGGATCAGCTGGCGAAACAGATGACGGTCGCGTTCAGCGACAAAGCCAAACAGCTGCTGGGCATCCTCGCGCACCACGAAGTGGGTGATCAGGGTCACCTCGGCGCCGGGCTCCGGCAACTGGAACAGGGTACTCATGGGGACCTGGATATCGTAGCCCACCCCGGCGACATCCACCAGAATGTCCGGGGCCTGCTTGCTGACCAGTGTGCCGCGAATCCTGCCGATCATGCCGGTATCCTGTGCTGCTGTCGGGTTGTCGGGTCAACGCAGGCGCCGGCGACGCACCGCACTGGCCCCGGGAACCTGCATCATACTGTGTTGCGTGTGGGCATGACACAGGGCAGCCGCCAGGGCGTCCGCCGCGTCCTCCTGGGGCGACGCCGGCAGGCGCAGCAGGGTCTTGACCATGTGCTGGACCTGCAACTTGTCGGCCGCCCCGGTCCCCACCACCGCCTGCTTGATCTGCCGCGCGGAGTACTCCGCCACCAGCAGCCCGCGAGCGACGCAGGCCACGATGGCCGCCCCCCGTGCCTGCCCCAGTTTCAGCGCGGAGCCGGCGCTGCGGGCCATGAATACCTGCTCCACCGACAGCTGTTCCGGCCGGAATTCCTCCAGCAGCTGGTTGAGGCTCTGATAGATAATGCCCAGGCGCTCGGGCAGCTCGCCCTCGGGCAGGCGGATCACGCCGCTGGTGACGTAGCGACTGGCACCACCCTCGTGGCGGATGATGCCGAAACCGGTCTTGCGTGAACCGGGGTCGATCCCGAGGATCACCGCCATACCCTGCTCGCCTGTGCTGCTGCCCTTATCTGTACAAATTTACAGTATTCGGGCCCGCGGGAACAGGGGCGCCGGGCAGGCTGGCCCGCCGCGAGGGCGAGTTGTCGTCCTCAGAGCTGGGCGTAGACGTCGTCGGGGATATCGGCGTTGGTATAGACGTTCTGCACGTCGTCGAGATCCTCCAGCATGTCCACCAGGCCCAGCACGGAGGCAGCGCCGTCGGCATCCAGCGGTACGGTCGTGGAGGGCACCATGGTCACCTCGCCGCCAGCAATCTCCAGCCCGGCTTCCTCCAGCGCCGTTTTCACCGCACTGAAGTCCTCCCAGGCGGTGGTCACGTCAATCGAGCCATCCTCGAAGCTTTCCACGTCCTCGGCCCCCGCCTCCAGGGCCACTTCCATCACCTGCTCTTCGTCCGCGCCGGGGGCGAAGGAGATCTGGCCCTTGCGACTGAACAGATAGGCCACGGAACCGTCGGTGCCGAGGTTGCCGCCACGCTTGTTGAAGGCGTGGCGCACTTCCGCCACCGTGCGGTTACGGTTGTCGGTCATCGCCTCCACCAGCACCGCGACCCCACCCGGTGCGTAACCTTCGTAGGTCAACTCCTCCATGTTTTCGGATTCGTTGGTGCCCGCACCCCGGGCGATCGCCCGGTCGATGGTGTCCCGCGTCATGTTGGAGCCGAGGGCCTTGTCCACGGCGGCGCGCAGGCGCGGATTATCCTCCGGAGCCGGCCCTCCACTGCGAGCAGCGATGGTCAGCTCGCGAATCAGCTTGGTGAACATCTTGCCGCGCTTGGCATCCTGCGCCGCCTTGCGATGTTTGATGTTGGCCCATTTGCTGTGTCCCGCCATGGCGTACTTCTCCGTGCTGTCCGTTCTGCCCGCTCAGGCCTCTGCTGGCTTGCTGTCCCCGCCCTCGCGCTGACGCAGGCGGATGTTGAGTTCGCGCAACTGTGCGGCGCCGACTTCCCCGGGGGCGTCGGTCAGGACACAGTGGGCGGTCTGGGTCTTGGGGAAGGCGATCACGTCGCGGATCGACTGGGAACCGGTCATCAGCATCACCAGGCGGTCGAGGCCAAAGGCCAGGCCGCCGTGGGGCGGCGCGCCGTACTGCAGGGCCTGCAGCAGGAAACCGAACTTCTCCGCGGCCTCTTCCTCGTCAATGCCCAGGATACGGAATACCGCATCCTGCATCTCGCGCTGGTGAATACGTACGCTGCCGCCACCCAGCTCGGTGCCGTTGAGCACCATGTCGTAGGCCCGTGACAGGGCTCCCGCCGGGTTGGCCTGCAGCTCCTCGGGCGTGCAGGCGGGTGCGGTAAAGGGGTGGTGCAGCGGCGTCAGGCCGCCCTTACCATCGTCCTCGAACATGGGGAAATCGACCACCCAGAGGGGTGCCCAGCCGTCGCGCACCAGGCCCTGGTCCTGACCCACCTTGATGCGCAGGGCCCCCAGGGCCTCGTTAACCACCGCCGTGCGGTCGGCGCCGAAGAAGATGATGTCGCCATTTTCGGCGCCGAGCCGCTGCATCAGCTGCTCGACCACCGCCTCCGGCATGAACTTGAGGATGGGGGACTGCAGGCCCTCGACGCCCGCAGCGAGGTCATTGACCTTGATCCAGGCCAGCCCCTTGGCGCCGTAAATGCCGACGAAACGGGTGTAATCGTCGATTTCCTTACGGCTGATGCTCGCCCCGCCGGGCACGCGCAGCGCCGCAACGCGACCTTCCGGATCGTCCGCCGGTCCGCGGAAAACCTTGAACTCCACCTGCTGCATCAGGTCGTCGATACTGACCAGCTCGAGGGGGATGCGCAGGTCGGGCTTGTCCGAACCGTAGCGCTCCATGGCCTCGTGCCAGGTCATGTGTGGGAACTCGCCGAGGTCGACGTCCAGCACCTGCTGGAACAGCTGGCGGATCATCCGTTCGCTGATTTCCATGATCGCCGCTTCGTCGAGGAAGGCTGTCTCGATGTCAATCTGGGTAAATTCGGGCTGACGGTCCGCGCGCAGGTCCTCGTCCCGGAAACACTTGGCCACCTGGTAGTAGCGATCAAAGCCTGAGACCATGAGCAGCTGCTTGAACAGCTGGGGCGATTGTGGCAGGGCGAAGAAGTGCCCCGGGTGGGTTCGGCTGGGCACCAGGTAGTCCCTCGCGCCCTCGGGGGTGGCGCGGGTCAGGATCGGCGTCTCGATATCCAGGAAGCCCTCGCCGTCGAGGAAATTGCGCACCGCACTGGTGATCTTGGCCCGCAGGATGAAGCGTTTCTGCATCTCCGGCCGACGCAGGTCCATGTAGCGGTACTGCAGGCGCACATCCTCGCCCACCGCGGTGTGCTCATCCAGCTGGAAGGGCGGCGTCGCCGCGCTATTGAGCACCTCCAGCTCCTTGCCCAGGACCTCGATGGCACCGGTGGGCATGCCCGGGTTGACCGTGCCCTCGCTGCGCGCCCGCACCCGTCCGGTCACTTTGATCACATATTCACTGCGCACCCGGTCGGCCAGCTGGAAGTGCTCGCCGGTGTCCGGATCGAAAACCACCTGCACAATGCCTTCCCGGTCGCGGACATCGAGGAAGATCACGCCACCGTGGTCGCGGCGACGATCCACCCAGCCACAGAGGGTGACAGTCTTTTCAATGTCGGCCGTGCCCAGGGCGCCGCAGTATTGAGTGCGCATAATTTGGATCCATCAGTTGTCGGTGTGACCCCGCGCCGATTGCCGCGGGGTTCGGGGGGGTGTCAGGCGCTGGCGGCTTCCGCACCCTTGCTGCCCGCGCTGGATGCAGAGGCAGTGGCGGACTTGCTCTCAGAGCTGCCCGTGGCCGCGTCACCAGCGAGGTTTTTCTTGGAGCCGCTCTTGAAGTCGGTCTCGTACCAGCCACCACCTTTCAGGCGAAAGGCCGCGGCAGACACCTTCTTTTTCAACGCGGGCTTCCCGCAGGCGGGGCAATCCACCAGCGGTGCATCACTGATCTTCTGCAGGGCCTCATGAAGATGCTCGCAGGCCTGGCACTGGTACTCGTAAATGGGCATGGGTCTCTCGCCTCCCGTGGACAAGAAAAACAGGGCGCGGATTTTACCCCATGGCCGGTATCAGGCCAAGACGAGAGAAACGACCGGCCGCGGGACGGCCGGGCTGCCGCCTCAGGGTATCCCGAGGACACCCCGGCGGGCTTGGGAGGCACCACCGGCGCAGGGCACCGGTGGCACGCCGCATCAGGAGGCGGCGAAGTCCTTCATTTTCTTCAGCGGGCGAACCTTGACCGCCACGCTGGCCGGCTTGGCCGCAAAGGTGGTCTCTTCGCCAGTGAAGGGGTTGATGCCCTTGCGCGCCTTGCGAGCGGGCTTTTTCACCGTGGTGATCTTGAACATGCCCGGCAGGGTGAACTCGCCTACGGCACGCTTCTTGATGCTGCGCTCCACCAGGGATTCCAGCTCGCTCAGCACGTCATTGACCTGCTTCTTGGTCAGTTCGGTACTCTCCGCCAGGCTGGCGACGATCTGGGTTTTGGTCATTTTCTCCTTGATCAGCGGAGCCGCCTTCTTCTTGGCCGGAGCCGCCTTGGTAGCGGCTTTCTTCGCCGGCGCCTTCTTGGCGGGCGTTTTCTTCGCTGCTGCTTTCTTGGTAGCCATGGATATCCAACCTTCCTTTGTGTGCTTGAATTGAGGGAGACGCTTCCAAGCCCGTCTGCAAGCTTCCGCCGACGCGGAACCGCCCTTGCCTGCAGGCTCCTGCCCTGTATAAAACAGGGAAAGCTGCAATACAAGCAGTTTCGCGGCCGCAGGGGCAAATTACCCGAGCCAGCGCGACCGCTACGGCACCAGACAGGCGAAACACCGGCTTGCGCTGTACCGGGCCTGGCTGGGGACGTAAAATGCCCCTCTGTCCAATAAACGGAATGTCAGTCTGCCATGCGCACCAGCCAGTACCTGCTCAGTACCCAGAAGGAAACCCCCGCCGATGCCGAAGTGATCAGCCACCAGCTGATGTTGCGGGCCGGGTTGATCCGCAAGCTGGCCGCGGGCCTCTACACCTGGCTGCCACTGGGCCTGCGCGTGCTGCGCAAGGTAGAGCGCGTGGTGCGGGAGGAGATGGATGCCAGCGGCGCGATCGAGGTCAGCATGCCGGTGGTGCAGCCCGCCGAGCTGTGGCAGGAGTCCGGACGCTGGGAGCAATACGGGCCGGAACTGCTGCGCATACAGGACCGCCACCAGCGGGACTTCTGCCTGGGCCCGACCCACGAGGAGGTGATCACCGACCTGGTGCGCAACGAGGTCAGGAGCTACAAGCAGTTGCCCGTGAACCTCTACCAGATCCAGACCAAGGTGCGCGATGAAATCCGTCCGCGCTTCGGCATCATGCGCGGCCGCGAGTTCCTGATGAAAGATGCCTACTCCTTTCACCTCGACCAGGCCTCCCTGGAGGAGACCTATCAGGTCATGCACCAGGCCTATAGCAAGATCTTCACCCGCCTGGGGCTCGAGTTCCGGCCGGTGATCGCCGACAATGGCAGCATCGGCGGCAGCGGTTCCCACGAATTCCATGTTCTGGCCGGTTCCGGCGAAGATGCCATCGCCTTCAGTGACAGCAGTGACTACGCCGCCAATGTCGAGATGGCCGAGGCACTGCCACCGGCGGGCGAGCGCCCCGCCCCCGGCGAAACCCTGGCGGAAATCCCCACGCCGGGCATCCGCACCATCGAGGCGCTTGCTGCGCAACTGGGTGTACCTGCCAGCCGCACGCTGAAGACCCTGATCGTCGCAGGAGAGGAGCCCGACTCGCTGGTGGCCCTGGTATTGCGCGGCGACCACCAGTTGAACAGCGTGAAAGCAGAAAAACTGCCCGGTGTGGCCAACCCCCTGCGCATGGCCAGCGAGGAGGAAGTGCGCGCAGCCTGTGGCGCCGGCTTTGGCTCACTCGGGCCGGTGGGGCTGTCGCTGCCGGTGATCGCCGACCGCAGCGCCGCGCTGCTGGCGGACTTCAGCTGCGGCGCAAACCGCGACGACATGCACCTGACCGGCGTCAACTGGGAGCGCGACTGCCCCCTGCCCCAGATCGAGGATATCCGCGAGGTGGTCGAGGGGGACCCCAGCCCCGACGGCCAGGGCACGCTGCTGATCCGCCGCGGCATCGAAGTCGGGCACATCTTCCAGCTCGGGCGCAAATACAGCGAGGCCATGCAGGCTTCCGTCCTCGACGAACAGGGCAAGAGCGTGCTGATGACCATGGGCTGCTACGGTATCGGCGTCAGCCGCATCGTCGCCGCTGCGATCGAGCAAAACCACGATGACAACGGCATCATCTGGCCCGATGCCATGGCGCCCTTCCAGCTGGCGATCGTGCCCATCAACATGAACAAGTCTCCCGCCGTCGCCGAGTGCGCCGAGTCCCTTTACCGCAAACTCACCGCCGCCGGCGTCGAAGTATTGCTGGACGATCGCAATGAGCGCCCGGGGGTGAAATTTGCCGACATGGAGCTGATCGGCATTCCCCATCGGCTGGTGATCGGCGAGCGCACCCTCGCGGACGGCAAGCTGGAGTACAAGGGGCGTCGCGACGAGTCCGCGGAAATGATCAGCCGCGACGCCGCGGTGGACGAGCTGCTGCGGCGCCTGGGTCGCTGACGCCGGAGATCGGTAGCGTGAACCTGCGGAGGCGCCGCGCCATCTGCCTCGGGATGGCCGCGCTCCTGCTGCCATCGCTGCTCGCCGCACAGCCCGAGGACCCCGCTGAACGTGCCGCGCTGCGCGCGTTCCTGGACCGCACCATCAACCGCGCCGACAGCTTCACCGACCGCTACGATGCCGAGGTCTGGCTGGTGGACATGTCGACGCGGCTCGAGCGATTCGTCGACACCCCGGAAGCCCGCCTCGGCCTGCTGCGCATGATTCACGCCGCGGCCACCCGCGCCAACCTGCCCCCGGAACTGGTCCTCGCGGTGATCGAGGTGGAGAGCCATTTTGACCGCTTCGCCATTTCCCGGGTGGGCGCCCAGGGCATGATGCAGGTCATGCCCTTCTGGAAGAACGAGATCGGCCGCCGCGAGGACAACCTCACCGACAACCGCACCAACCTGGAGTACGGTTGTCGCATCCTGCAGTTCTACTTGCAGCGGGAAGATGGCGACCTGCACCGGGCGCTGGCCGCCTACAACGGCAGTTCCGGCAGCCGGCGCTACAGCAACAAGGTCTATCGCGCCTGGGATCAACACTGGCGCACCGGCCCCCTGCCCTGGTGAAGGCGCTGGCCGCGCGTGCAGCGCCGCCCCGGGATCAGCGAAACTGGCCCGGCGAGCGACCGGTCCAGCGCCGGAACGAGCGGTGGAAAGCGCTCGGATCACTGAAACCCAGGCGCTCCGCCACCGTCACCGCGGACAGGCGCTGATCCCGCAGCAGACCGATAGCAATGTCACGCCGGGCGGTATCCTTGATGCGCTGGTATGACGTGCCCTCCTTCTCCAGACGGCGACGCAGCGTACGGGCGGACATCCCCAGCAGTCGTGTCAGCTCCTCAAAACTCGGCAGCGGGCGGGTAAAATCCCCCCCCAGCAGGCGGCGGATGCGAGCGGCGGTACTCTGATAACCGGCCTCCGGTGCCACCAGCATGTACCACGGCGCCAGGGGCAGAAAGTCCATCAGATCCGCCTCGCTGCGCAGGATGGGCGCCTCGAGGTGGCGGGCACTGAAGGTCACGGAGTTGGTGTTGGCGTTGAAGGATACCGGGCAGGGCATGAAGTGACGCAACGCCGCGGTGCGTCCCGGTTCGGGCCCGGCACAGCTGGCTTCCAGCACGTCGATTTCCTGGCCGATCAGCCAGCTGCAAAAGCGCAACCAGAGGCCGAGTCCAGCCAGCATCCGGTGCTCGTGGCGCGGAGCGATCCCCTGACCGAGGTAGGTCAGGGTCGCAGTCCGGCCGCTGGTATCGATCTGCAACTGGTTCTCGCGCGGCCGATGGCGTCTGGCCCGGCAACAGGCGTTGAAGGCGGTCGCCCGCTGCATCGCCACGCCAAGCTGGCTGGCACCGAGCATGCTGATGGCAACCAGGCGCAGCGTACCCGGCGGGGTCGGCGCGTCCGGCATGCTACCCAGGGTTTCATCCCGCAGCTCGCGGAACAGCAGCGCCAGCAGGCGACTGTATTGCTGGGGCGTGACACGACGCACCTGGGCCTGACCGCACAGGGGGTCCCAGGCGAACCCGGCCCGCCAGAGCAGCCCGTCGCGCACCAGGCCGCGCCGCGACAGGCCCTGGAACAGGCCTCGCGTGTAGCTGGTGGGCACCGCGTCCCCGGCGCCCGCCTCGAGTAGTAAGGACCTCGTCATGATCAGCGGCTCCGCGCATCCAGAGTGGCAGTATAGCGCCGGCGCGCCGGGAAACCCATTTGACAAGCCGACCCGCCCTGCACAAACTGGAACCACCGGGCCGCTAGAGCCCGGCACGCGGTCGCAGCCGGGCGCGCGGCACGCAAGGGGGTGGGGCAAGCACAACACATGACCGATATCCAGCAGATCAGCAAGTGGAACCGCGACCTGTCGCGCGCGATTGGCGCGCTGGGAAGCGAGGCCTTCTTCCCCCGCTTGATCGAGGCCATTCGCGGTCAGGTGCCCTTCGACTACCCGCAGGTCTGGCTCTATCACAAGGATCTGCCGCCCCAGGTGCTCTACCACGAGATTCCCGCCAGCGCCGTGGCGGCGCAGATCGACTACTATCTGGAAGGCCCCTACCGGGAAGACCCCTTCTTCCAGACCTCGATGCAGCAACCGCGGGCCAGGATCTACCGCCTGGGCCGTGTCGCGGGCAAGCTCGAGGACTCCCGCTACTACCAGGAATACTATGCGGACACGGGCACCGTGGATGAAGCCATCTACCTGTCACAGCTGCGGGCGGGCAATGTCATCAACCTGTGCATGATGCGCCTGCCCCAGCGCGGCCCCTTTTCCGAGGAGGAGTACCAGACCCTCTACCTGCTGGCCGACCCGGTCTCCGAACTGATTCGCAGCCACAGCGAGCACGACGACTTCGCCGTGACCCACCTGATCCAGCCGGGCCTGGATCACCAGATCGACCTGGCCTTTCGCACCTTCGGCACCGCCTTCCTCTCGCCCCGGGAAAAGGACGTGCTGGAACTGATGCTGCGGGGCTATGGCACCGACATCACCGCCCAGCGCCTGGGCATCGCCCTGGAAACCGTGCGCCGGCACCGCAAGAGCATCTACCGCAAGCTGGACGTCAGCTCCCAGACCGACCTGTTTGCACTGTTCATCAATTCCCTTTCCTGTCTCGGGGAAGCGGCGGGGCGCGACCCCCTGACCATCTACATGGGGCCCGCCGACCAGTAAGCCCGAGCGAGACGCGGCGATTCCCGGCGAGCGCGACCTTGCCGCCCGATGCTGTATGGGAACCTCTCCGTATTCCGCCGAGAGATGCACTACGCCAAGCTGGCCCAGCTGGGGTATTGTGCCCTGTCGGCAAATCCTGCAAAGTCCGCCAAACCCCCAGTATGTACGGTGCCCGAATGTCCCTGGAAGCCGACTGGTTCTTGCGGGCCCACCCCGAAATCACCACAGTCGAAGCCCTGCTGCCGGATTGCAACGGCGTCCTGCGCGGCAAATGGCTGCCCCGCCACAAACTGACCAAGATTTTCGACGGCGAGCTCAAACTCCCCAAAACCGCACTCTCCCTGGACATCTGGGGACGGGATGTGGAGGAACTGGTATTCGCGTCCGGCGACGCCGATGGTATCTGTCGGCCCGTCGAGGGCTCCCTGCTGTCGACCCCCTGGTCACCCGGCGGCCAGCATGGCCAGGTGCTGTTGTCCATGTACGACGCGGACGGTACGCCCTACCTGGGGGACCCGCGGCACGTGCTTGGCCAGGTGCTGAGCCGCTACCAGGACGCTGGCTGGACCCCGGTCATGGCAGCGGAGCTGGAATTCAGCCTGGTGCACTGGGATCAGACCCTGCCCCGGCACACCTGCCACGCATCCCCTGGCGGCGAGCCTGTGGGCGGCAACATGTACGGCCTGGACATCCTCAACCAGCACGGCCCCATGATGGAGGAGCTGCGCCTGGCCTGCGAACTGCAGGATCTGCCCTTTGATGGGGTGGTCAAGGAATCGGCCCCATCGCAGTACGAAATCAACCTGCAGCATGTTGCCGACCCGGCCCTGGGAGCGCGCCAGATCCTGATGATGAAGCGCCTGATCAAGGGTGTCGCGCACAAGCACGGACTGGTCGCCAGCTTCATGCCCAAGCCCTTTGAGGACCAGGCCGGCAATGGCATGCATGTGCACTGCAGTGTGCTGGACGCCCAGGGTCGGAATATCTTTGACGACGGCAGCGAGCGCGGCACCCCCCTGCTTCACCAGGCCATCGCCGGCTGCCTCCAGCACATGTCCGACTCGATGATCATCTTTGCCCCCGGCTTCAACAGCTACCGACGCTTCCAGGCCGGCAGCCACGCGCCCACCTACCCCAGCTGGGGCTACGAGAACCGCACGGTCGCCGTCCGGGTACCCGCGGGTTCCCACGCCGCCCGCCGGCTGGAACACCGTGTGGCGGGTGCCGACAGCAACCCCTACCTGCTCTATGCCGTCATCCTGGCCGCCATGCTCGACGGCATCGAGCAACAGGCCGACCCCGGCGCACCGGTTCGCGGCGACGGCTACTCTCAGAAACGGGGCTCACTGCCGGTCTACATGCACGATGCCCTGCAGCGCTTTCGCCATTCCGACTTCATTCACGACGGCCTCGGGGGCGAACTGCAGCGGATATTTACCTTGACCAAGGAACAGGAGGTGGACGAGTTCCGGCGCCGCATCACCCTACTGGAATACCAGTCCTACCTGGAACGCATCTAGGCCCGGCGGGAACTTCCAGGTAGCGGAACACTCCAAAGCCACACCGCTTGGCGACGCCCTCGCATCCGGGCACACTGTGCCACCTTACTGACAGCAGGACAGCCACCACCACCCATGCCCCTACCGCGAAAACACAGCGCCTTCCTCGCCGGCCTCGTTCTGGTCACGGGCGCCACTCTGGGTGCGGGCCTCTGGCCGGAATCCTCCCCGGCGGGCGCAGACCCGGCCGCCTGCGCCCGACAACTGAGCGCCCCCCCCGGAGATGCCGGAACCAGCCTGGCAAGCGAGTTCGAGGTTCTCAGCTGGAACCTGCAGAAGGCCAGCCAGACCGATTGGCGCCGGGACCTGGCAAGCCTCGGCGAGGGTATCGAGCTGACCTTCCTGCAGGAAGCCACCACGGAGGCCGCGATTGCCGACGTGCTGCCAGGACGGGCGGGGACGGCCTTTGCCCCCGGCTATGAGAGCGAGAACCTGCACACCGGCGTAATGACACTGAGTCAAGTGGCTCCGCTGGTGGAGTGCGACCTGCAGAGCATGGAGCCCTGGCTGGGTACACCGAAGGCGATGGCCGTCACCCAGTACCCCCTGACCGGGCGCGACGAGCGCCTGCTGGCGATCAACATTCACGCGGTGAATTTCGCCCTGGGCCTCGAGGATTACCAGGGACAGCTGGCACAACTCGACGCGCTGCTGAACAGCCACGGCGGGCCCGCGGTGGTGGCCGGCGATTTCAACACCTGGCGCCAGGCACGCCAGCTGGCCCTGCTCGAGTTGATGCAGCGCCACGGCCTGCGCGGCCTCGATTTCGAACCGGACCACCGCAGCACCTTCTTGGGTCAGGCGGTGGACCACATCTTTATTCGCGGCCTGGAAGCGAGCGCACCGCGTGCCGTCCCGGTGACGAGCTCCGATCACAATCCGCTGCTGGTCAGCCTGCGACTGCCCTGACAAGACTTTTGCCCGGCCAGCGGTTAACATGCTCCCCGTTTCGATCGTTTTTCAACCAGAGTTGTAGCTCGCCCATGACAAACCCTGCTAGCAAGCCGCCCCTGATCCCGGTTAACGCGGTGATCTTCGCCGGCTTCCCGATTCTCGCCCTGATCCTGGTCCCCCTGTGGGGCTTCTACCAGGGCTTTTCCGGCGCCCAGTGGCTGTGGGCCCTGGTTTTCCTCTATCTCAATGGCCTGTCGATCACCGCCGGTTATCACCGCCTGTGGGCCCACAATGCCTACGATGCCCACCCGGTCCTGAAGTGGTTCTTTGCCCTCTGGGGCGCCGGTGCCCTGCAGAACAGCATTCTGATCTGGGCTTCCGACCACCGCCGCCACCACCGTCACGTGGACGACAATGATCGCGACCCCTATTCCGCCGGGCGCGGCCTCTGGTTCAGCCACATGGGCTGGATCCTGCGCAACTACCCGAGTGGCGACAACGATTTCAGCAACGCCCGCGACCTGCAGCGCGACCCCGTGGTGATGTTCCAGCACCGCCACTACGTGCTGCTGACGACCATCATGAACCTCGGCCTGCCGGTACTGTTGGGCTGGTGGCTGGGCGACATCATCGGCACGGTGCTGCTGGTCGGCCTGCTGCGGCTGGTGGTCAACCACCACTTCACCTTCTTCATCAACTCCCTCGCCCACTTCTGGGGCTCGCGCCCCTACACCGAGGAGAACAGTGCCCGGGACAACCCCGTGCTGGCCTTCCTCACCTACGGCGAGGGCTACCATAACTACCACCACCTGTTTCAGAACGACTACCGCAACGGCATCCGCTGGTACCACTGGGATCCCACCAAGTGGCTGATCAGTGGCTGCGCCCGGGTCGGGCTGGCGAGCCGGCTGCAGCGGGTCCCCGATTTCCGTATCCAGCGCGCCATCCTCGACACCCAGTTTGCCCGCGCCCGGCGCGCCCTCGAGGCCCAGGAAGCCAATGAGGGCCTGCGCAGTGTCCTCGAACGCGAGTACCAGCTGTTCACCGAGTCGGTCAATCAGTGGAAGGCCCTGCAGGCCGAACGCTACGACCGCAAGAAAAGTGAACTGGGTGATGCCCTCGAGGCACGCCGACAGCAGCTGCTGGACCGGTGGGAGCACGCCGCCCTGCGCACCCGCCTGCAGGAACTGGAATACTCACTGAAGATGCAGCGCAAGCGGCTGGGGCTGCTGTTGCAACAGGTGCAGCTCACCCCGCAACCCGCCTGACCCCGAGGCAGTAGCTCTGCCACACCACCCGGGTGTGGCAGGGTCGCCGATAACAACAAGTCCGGAGGCACCATGAGCACTGTTTACGATTTCGTCTGCAAGACCGGTCAGGGGGCCGAGCAGTCCCTGGCGGATTACCGCGGCAAGGTATTGCTGATCGTCAACACCGCCTCCAAGTGCGGCTTCACGCCGCAGTTTGCCGGCCTGGAACAGCTCTACCAGCAATACCGGGAGCGCGGCCTGGTGGTCCTGGGCTTCCCCTGCAATCAGTTCGGCAAGCAGGACCCAGGCAGCAATGCGGAAATCCAGGAGTTCTGCCAGCTCAACTACGGCGTCAGTTTCCCCATGTTCGGCAAGATCGCGGTCAACGGCGGCGCTGCCGACCCGCTGTTTCGCCACCTGAAGAAGGCGGCACCCGGCGCTCTCGGCCTGGAGGGCATCAAGTGGAACTTCACCAAATTCCTGGTCGATCGCGACGGCGAGGTGGTAAAGCGCTATGCCCCCACCACTAAGCCGGAAGATATCGCCACTGACATCGAGGCGCTGCTGACGGCTTAGGCCTTCCCGGGGCGCACGGTCGGAAACGGATGCTGCGAGCAGGAAGCGCTGACTTCAGTGCTCGCGGGTGGCACGGAAGCGGATATCCGGCCAGCGCTCCTCCATCAGTGCCAGATTGACGCGGGTGGGCGCCAGGTAGGTCAGGTGGCCACCGCCGTCGATGGACAGCTGATCCGCTGCCTTCCTGCGGAACTCCTCCAGCTTGCGCGGATCCTCGCAGTCGACCCAGCGCGCGGTGTAGACACTCACCGGCTCGTACAGGGCCTCCACCTTGTACTCGTCCTTCAGGCGATAGGCCACCACATCAAACTGCAGCTGCCCCACCGCGCCGACAATCAGCTCGGAGGAGTTCAGCGGCGCGAACACCTGGGTGGAACCCTCCTCCGAGAGCTGCTGCAGGCCGCGCTGCAACTGCTTGGACTTCATCGGGTCGCGCAGCCGGATACGCCGAAACAGCTCCGGGGCGAAGTGGGGAATGCCGGTAAACTGCAGCTCCTCGCCCTCGGTGAAGGTATCGCCAATCTGGATGGTGCCGTGGTTGTGCAGGCCGATAATGTCACCGGCAAAAGCCTCTTCCACCAGGGCCCTGTCCCCCGCCTTGAAGTTCACCGCGTCGGCGATACGCACGTCCTTGCCGATGCGCACATGGCTCATCTTCATGCCTTTCTCGTAGCGGCCCGAGCAGATGCGCAGGAAGGCAATGCGATCGCGATGCTTCGGGTCCATGTTGGCCTGGATCTTGAAAACAAAGCCGCTGAAGGCGGTTTCCGCAGCGTTCACCTGACGCTGGGCCGCTTCCCGGCCCAGGGGCGCCGGGGCCCACTCGACGAAGTCGTTGAGCATCTCCCGCACGCCAAAGTTTCCAAGCGCCGTGCCGAAAAACACCGGGCTCAGGCGACCCGCCAGAAAATCCTCCAGGTCAAAGGTATGACTGGCACCGCGCACCAGCTCGATTTCCTCCAGGAAATCCTCGTACTCGTCATCCAGCAGGACCCGGGCCTCGTCGCTGTCCAGGCCCTGGATGCGACGGTCCTCCGGCAGCACGCTGCCCTGCCCCGGCGTGTAGCAGTGGATGGTATCGGTATACAGGTTGTAGACGCCCTTGAGATGGCGCCCCATGCCAATGGGCCAGTTGATCGGTGCGCCCTGGATGTCCAGGACCTCCTCGATCTCGTCCAGCAGCTCAATGGGGTCGCGGATATCCCGGTCGAGCTTGTTGACGAAGCTGAAGATGGGCGTGTCCCGCAGGCGGCAGACGTTCATCAGCTTGATGGTGCGGTCCTCCACGCCCTTGGCGCCGTCGATCACCATCAGTGCCGAGTCCACCGCGGTCAGCGTGCGGTAGGTATCCTCGGAGAAGTCCTCGTGGCCGGGGGTATCCAGCAGGTTGACTACCCGCTCGTTCCAGGGAAACTGCATGACCGAGGAGGTCACCGAGATACCCCGCTCCTGCTCCATGCTCATCCAGTCCGAGGTGGCATGGGGGCCACGCTTGCCCTTCACACTGCCGGCGACCTGGATCGCCTGCCCGAGTAGCAGCAGCTTTTCCGTAATCGTCGTCTTGCCCGCGTCCGGGTGGGAGATAATGGCGAAAGTGCGGCGCGCGGCCACCGCCTGTTCGAGTGCGGTCTGTGACATGGGTCGGGTTTCTTTGCCTGGAGGATGGTGGCTGCCCGCGCCGCCGACAGGGCGGTCGCCGCGGACAGTGCCGGAATTCAGGGCGCATTTTCCCCCATCGACTGCGCCGACACAATCGCGACGCAGCACTCGCCGGGAACTGTTCGCACGCCGTGCGGTCCATGCTCCAGTTTGCGGTCTCTTGCGTATAATCGCGGGAGACCACTGCCTCCCGTCGCCCACAGCCGGCGACCTCGCATCCAAGACAAGGCCAACATGAAGAAACTGCTGTTAACGGCTGTCGCGCTTTCCGTACTCGGGGCGTTATTGCTGCCACGCCTGTTACCACAACAGACCGGCTCCGAGAGCGCGCAGCGCAGCGCGCCCGCAGTCCGTACCCAGCGCCTCGAGCCCCAGGCCTTCGAGAGCCGCCTGGTCTTCAATGGCACCCTGCTGGCCGAGCAGTCCCTCACCATTCACTCCGAACTCACCGGGAAGGTCGCCGCCATTCACTTCCGCGACGGCCAGGATGTGGCCGCCGGGGAACTCCTGCTGGAAATCGAGGACGACGAGCTGCAGGCAGAGCTGCGCTCGATCAGTGAACAACTGGATTTCGCCACCACCAATGCGGAACGCTTGCAGAACCTGTTCACCCGCGGCTCGGTGACGGCCAATGAACGCGACGACGCCGTCAGCCAGCGGGATGTCCTGCGTGCCGAGGCGGCGCGCCTGCAGGCACGCCTGGACAAGAGCCGCATCCGCGCGCCCTTCGACGGCACGCTCGGCCTGCGCCATGTCAGCCTGGGCGAGCTGATCGAGGCCAACACCCCGATTACCACCCTGCATTCCCTGGACCGCCTGCAGGTCGATTTCAGCGTACCGGAACGCTATGGCTCGCGGATCGCCCCCGGCATGCGCCTGGCCCTCGGCGTTGCCGGGCAGCAGCGCGAATTTGCGGCGGTGGTCCGCGCCGTGGACCCCCAGGTCGAGCTGAACACACGCACCCTGATTGTCCGCGCCGATGTGGATAATCGCGAGCGCCATCTGATGCCCGGCAACTACGCCCGCGTCGAGATGGTCAACCGGCAGGAAGATGCCCTGGTGGTGCCGAGCATCGCGGTTCTGCAGAGCCTGGATGCCATCTCCGTGTTCACCGTGGAAGATGGCAAGGCCGTGCGCCACGAAGTGGAAACCGGGCAGCGCACCCGCAACAGTATCGAGATACTGCGCGGCCTCGAGGCCGGTGCGGAAGTGATCACCTCCGGCATCCAGAATGTTCGAGAAGGCCAGCCGGTCGAGGTACAGCCCCGCGGGACCCTCAGCTGATGCGCCTGCATGAACTGAGCATCCAGCGGCCGGTGCTGGCCATTGTGATGTCCATCGTGATCGTGGTCTTCGGGGTCATCGGGCTGTCCGAACTGCCTGTGCGTGAGTTCCCCCTGGCCCAGCGGCCCATTGTCGCCGTCCAGACCAGCTATCCCGGCGCCAACCCCGCCGTGGTGGAGAGCCAGATCACCGAGCGCCTGGAGGAGGAGCTGAACACGGTCTCCGGGATTCGCACCATGACCTCCATCAGCCGCGAGGGGCGCAGCACGGTCACGGTGGAGTTCGACCTGGGGGACGATCTTGATCGCGCCGCCAATGACATCCGTGATCGCGTGGGCTCCGCGGTGCGCCGCCTGCCGAATGACGCCGAGGCCCCCACGGTGTACAAGGCGGACGCCGACGGCGACCCGATCATTTTCCTCGGCGTGCGCAGCAGCCAGCGCAACCTGCTGGAACTCAGCGCCCTGGCGGACAACCTGTTCAAGACCCGCTTCGAGACCATCACCGGGGTCGGCCAGGTGGACCTCTGGGGCTACAAGGAATACGCCATGCGCCTGTGGCTGGACCCGGACGCCTTGGTCGCCCACGGGCTTACCGCGATCGATGTTCGCGAGGCTTTCGCCGCCGCCAACGTGGAGCTGCCCACCGGCCGCATCGAGGGCGACAGCATCGATGTGAACATTCGCACCCTGGGCCGCCTTGACGACGACCCGCAGCAGTTCATGGAGCGCATTATCCTGCGCGAAGGCGATCGTGTCGTGCGTTTCCGCGATATCGGGCGCGCCGAACTGGGCCCGCTCAACGAGCGTACGGTGCTGCGGCGAGACCGCGTGACCCAGGTCGGTGTCGTGATCCGCCCCCAGAGCGGCGCCAACGAAATCGCCATTGCCGACGAATTCTACCGGCGCCTCGCGCTGCTCGAACGCGACCTGCCGGCGGACATCGATGTCGCCATCGGCTTTGACACCACCCGCTTCATTCGCGCCAGTATCGAAGAAGTCATCCAGACCCTGGCCCTGGCCCTGGTGCTGGTCTGCCTCACCATCTTCGCCTTCCTGCGGGAGTGGCGCACCACCCTGATTCCCGTCATCACCATCCCCATCTCGCTGGTGGGCACGTTTTTCGTGCTCTACCTGTCGGGTTTTTCAGTCAACGTGCTGACGCTGCTGGGCCTGGTACTGGGCATCGGCCTGGTGGTCGACGACGCCATCGTGGTGGTGGAGAACATCTACAAGCGGGTGGAAAAAGGGGTGAAACCCCGCACAGCCGCCGCCGACGGTGTCCGGGAAATCTTCTTCGCAGTGATCGCCACCAGCCTCGCCCTGACCGCGGTCTTCGCCCCGCTGATCTTCCTCGGCGGCCTGACCGGGATGCTGTTCCGGGAGTTTGGCGTCACCCTCGCCGCGGCGGTACTTATCTCCACCTTCGTGGCCCTGACCCTGGCGCCGATGCTGTGCTCCCGCCTGCTCAAGAACCGCGCGCAGCACCCCGCTCTGTACCGGGCCACCGAGCCCTTCTTTGACGGGCTGGCACAGCGCTACCGCGGCAGCCTGCAGGCCTTTCTGCAGCGCCGTTACCTGGCGCCCCTGGTGCTGCTGGGCTGCCTGGGCATCATGCTCGGCATTTTTCGCAGTCTGCCCGAGGAACTGGCACCGCTCGAAGACCGCGGCATGCTGATCGTATCCGCCAAGGGGCCCGAGGGCGCCGGCTTCGATTACATGAACGAGGCGATGCTGGATCTCGACCGATTGATGCGCGACACCCTCGGCGACAGCGCCGAGGCCCTGCTGACGGTCACCTCGCCGGGTTTTGGCGCCTCCACCACGACCAACACGGGCTTTTCCCGGGTGGTACTCGCACCCGCCAACCAGCGCGAAGACAGCCAGGCGGAACTCGCGGTGAGGCTGGGACAGGCCCTGGCGGGCTTCCCCGAACTGCAAGCCTTCGTGCGCCAGCTGGATACCATCAATGTCGGGGCCCGCGGGCTGCCGGTGCAGTTCGTGGTACAGCACACCGATATCGATCGGGTGCGCGAAGTGATCCCCGACTTCCTCGAGAAGGCCCGGGCCCACCCCGCCTTCAGCTTTGTCGACGTCGACCTGGTCTTCAACCAGCCCGAGCTGGTGGTGGACATCGACCGCAACCGCGCGGAAGCCCTGGGCGTTTCCACGCGGGAGATCGCCGATGTGGTCCAGGCCTCCCTGAGCGGCCAGCGCTTTGGCTATTTTCTGCGCGAGGGCGAGCAGTACGAGATCATCGGGCAACTCCAGCGCGATGCGCGCAACGCGCCTGCCGACCTCTCGCGCCTCACCGTGCGCGCGAGCAACGGGGCACTGATTCCCCTCGACAACCTGGTCACGCTGCGGGAACAGAGCACCGCCCAGGTGCTCTACCGCTTCAACCGCTTCACCGCCGCTACCTTTTCCGCCAACCTGGCGGAGGGCTACGCCCTGGGCGACGGCATTCAGGCCATGCGCGAGATCGCCGCAGAGGTGCTGGACGAGACCTACACCAGCGAACTCGCCGGACAGTCCCGGGAATTCGCCGAGACCGGCAGCAGCCTGATCTTTGTCTTCGTCCTCGCGCTACTGCTGATCTACCTGGTGCTGGCGGCCCAGTTCGAGAGTTTCCGCGACCCCCTCGCCATCATGCTGACGGTGCCCATGGCGATTACCGGTGGCCTGCTCGCCCTGTGGTATTTCGGCCAGACCCTGAACATCTTTTCCCAGATTGGCCTGATCATGCTGATTGGCCTGGTCACCAAGAACGGTATCCTTATCGTGGAGTTCGCCAACCAGCGACGCGCCGCCGGACTGAGCATCGCGGAGGCGGTGGAGGACGCCGCCGCCGCGCGCTTCCGGCCGATCCTGATGACCACCCTGTCCACGGTCCTGGGCACGCTGCCCATCGCCCTGGCCCTGGGCGCCGGCTCACAGAGCCGGGTGCCCCTGGGCCTGGCAGTGATCGGCGGCATGCTGCTGGGCTCGCTGCTCTCCCTCTATGTGGTCCCCGCGGCCTACCGCTGGCTTGCCGCGCGTCGGCTGCCGGCCGCGGAAGCAACGGACGCAGGCGACATCCGCGAGCAGCGTGCGGGAGAGCCCGCGGACGCGCGTCTCTAACGGTACAGGCGCAGCTCGCAGGCGCGGGCGGCATCCGACCAGGGAAAGCGCGTGGCCCGCGCCGCCTCGACCAGCGCCCGCCAGCGACGCGGCTGTTGGCGGCGCAGGCGCAGGGCGGTTTCCAGCCGCTCGAGCAGAGCCGCGGCGCGCGCCGGGTCGCTGTCCCCGCTGAAACGAAATCCATTGACCCCGTCCGTCACGGTGTCCACCAGCCCGCCCACCGCATGCACCAGGCAGGGCTGGCCCGCACGCATGGCCAGCATCTGGCTGATACCGCAGGGCTCGAAGGAGCTCGGCATCAGAAACAGGTCACCGCTGGCATAGATGGGATCGGCCAGCGTCTCCGAGTAGCCGCAGAGAAACAGCAGGCGCTCATCCGCCTCCGCCACCGCGTGGAAAAACTGCTCCTTGGCCGGGTCACCGCTGCCCAGCACCAACAGACGGTCGCCCGGCCCCAGGCAGTCGAGAACGTGGGCCAGGCAGCTGCGACCGTCGGGCATCGCCTGTTCCAGCAGGCGCACCTTCTGGTCGGTCAGGCGCCCCACTGAAGTCAGCAGGGTTCCCGGCGGCTCACTCCCGCTGTCCCGCAGGGCGGCGAGACGCCGCCGCGCCAGCTGGTGGACCCCCTGCCCGGGCTGTTCACGCAACCAGCGCTCAACCTGCTCCGACAACAGCGCCGCCAGCCAGGGAAAGCCGCGGCCCGGCATTTCCGGGGCGGGGTATTCACAACCGTTGAGAATACCCACCAGGCGCCCCTGTGCCTCGGCGAGGCGCAGGTCCCCGGTCAGACCCTCTCCGGCCTCCCCGAGGATCTCGCGGGCGTAATGCGGCGATACGGCGTGCACGCGCTGACACAGGGTGATGCCGGCGCGCATGGGGTTGTAACAGTCGGCATAGCGCGGGTCGCCAATCCAGGCCGGGTCGAAGTAAAGCCCGGGGAACCAGGCCTCGAGGGACGAGGCGTCCCCGCGCAGGGGGCGGATGCCCTGCAGCGCGAGATTGTGGATCGTATAGACCCAGCGCAGTGCCTGCAGAGGCGCGAAACGGGGGTAGCCGCGTGCCAGCACAGCCAACCCCGCGGTGTGCCAGTCGTGCAGGTGCACCACATCCGGCCAGGGCAGCAGGCCCGCGGTGAGCGCCTGGGCGACAGCGCTGCAGAAGCGCGCATAGCGTGTGGCATCGGAGGCGAAGGGGCGCTGGGCACCGTCGTCGCAGTAAATCCGGCCCTCGCCGCAGCTCGCCAGGCCCGGATACTCGAGCCCGAGATAACTGACACCCGCGTGGGCTCGCGGCGCGGGCAGCTGCCACACTCGGCAACGCTGCGGGCTACCGGCGAAGGGCGCCTCGAACACGCTACCGGCGGAGGCGCCCGGCAGCCCCAGAAAGGGCGCGTGGGCCGGCGTAAGCACCGTCACCCGGTGACCGCGATCCGCCAGTGCCCGGGGCAGGTCGCGCAGCACATCGCCCATGCCACCCACCTTGCCCCCGGGCAGCGCGGCGTTTTCCGCCGCCACCATGAGGATATGCAGGCGCGCCTCAGGTGATGACATCGGGTCCTTCGCGCTGCAGACGTCCGCGGATATCCACCAGCGCTTCGACGGCTGCGATCAGCGGCGCGAGGGCCTTCTGCGGCTGCATGTCCAGCAGGGCCGGGTCGCGCTGATAGCTGTCCAGGTAGACACGCAGGGTGGCGCCGGCGGTGCCGGTCCCCGACAGGCGCAAGACTGCCCTGCCGCCATTGCTGAATTGCACCCGCAGGCCCTGTCCAACACTGGTCTCGCCGGTGACCGGATCGGTATAGGCGAACTCGTCGGCACTGGCCACCGTCAATCCTCCAAAGACCTGTCCCGGCAGCGCCGGCAAGCGCGCGCGCAGGTCCTCGACCAGGGCATCGGCAGCCCCGCTGTCCACCCCTTCGTAGTCGTGCCGGGTGAAGTAGTCGCGACCAAAACGCAACCAGTGCTCGCGCAGGATCGAACGGGCCGGACGCTGCAGCTCGGCAATCAGGTTGAGCCAGAACAGCACCGCCCACAGACCGTCCTTCTCGCGCACATGGTCGGCGCCAGTGCCGAAGCTCTCCTCGCCGCAGAGGCGGATGCGGCCGGCGTCCAGCAGGTTGCCGAAGAATTTCCAGCCGGTCGGTGTCTCATAGCAGGGAATGTCCAGGGCGGCGGCGACCCGATCCACCGCGCGGCTGGTGGGCATGGAGCGCGCCACACCCGGCAGCCCCCCGGCAAAGGCGGGAATGCGGTGGGCGTTGGCCGCCATGATCGCCAGGGAATCGCAGGGGTTGATGAACAGGCCGCTGGCGAGCACCATGTTGCGGTCGCCATCTCCGTCGGAGGCGGCGCCAAAGGCCAGGGGCGCATCCCCGTTCATGCGCGCCACCAGCTCCGCCGCGTGGGCCAGGTTGGGATCCGGGTGGTGTCCGCCAAAGTCTTCCAGGGGGGTGGCATTGATCACCGTGCCCACCGCCGCGCCGAGGCGCTGCTCCAGGATTTCCCGTGCGTAGGGCCCCGTCACCGCGTGCATGGCATCGAAGCACATGTGAAAACGCGGATTGGCCAGCAGCTTGCCAATCGCGGCAAAGTCGAACTGTGTGGACAATAGGTCGGCGTAATCCCCCACCGGGTCCACCACCTCGATATGCATGCCGCCCAGATGCTGCGGGCCCTCGCAATCGATATCCACGGTCTGCGCCGTGTCCAGGGTGAGGTAGTGGTCGATCTCCTGGGTGGCGGTGTAGATGCGCCCGGTCACCGACTCCGTGGCCGGCCCCCCGTTGTCCCCATTGAACTTGATGCCGAAGTCACCCTCCGGGCCGCCGGGGTTGTGGCTGGCGGAGAGAATAATACCGCCGTCGGTGGCGTACTTGCGTATCAGGCAGGACGCAGCGGGGGTTGAGAGCAGCCCCCCGCGGCCCAGGATCACCCGCCGCACGCCATTGGCGGCAGCCATGCGCAGGATGCGCTGCACCGCCTCGCGGTTAAAAAAACGGCCATCGCCCCCCAACACCAGACTGCGGCCCTCGCCACCACCGGTGGCATTGAAAATGGCCTGCACAAAATTTTCCAGGTATCCGGGCTCGCGGAATACCGCGACCGGCTTGCGCAGGCCCGAGGTGCCGGGCTTCTGGCCGGGAAAGGGACGGGTGGCAACCCTGACTGGGGACATTCTTACCTCTGTATCCATGTTTACATGTAACCCTCGGGCTGGCCGAGCATCCCCCGGGTGACCAGGACCAGGCCCGACTCAGTGACCCGGAAACCGTTTTCGCGATCCTGATTGGCGTCGAAGCCGATCACCGTGCCCTCGGGAATCACACAGCCGCGATCGACAATGCAGTTGCGCAGCTTGACACGCCGCCCCACCTCCACGTCCCGCAGGATCACCGAGTGGGACACCTCCGACCAGGAGTTGATCCGCACCCCAGAAAACAGCACCGAACGGACAACCCGGCTGCCGGAAACGATGCAGCCGCTGGAGACCATCGAATCTACCGCCATGCCCCGGCGATCCTCGTCGTTGAACACAAACTTGGCGGGCGGCAACTGCTCCTGGTAGGTCCACAGGGGCCAGTCGCGCTCGTAGAGATTCAGCGGCGGCGACGTGGCCACCAGCTCCATATTGGCCTTCCAGAAGGAGTCCAGGGTACCCACGTCGCGCCAGTAGCCGCGGCCGCCCCCGGCATCGCGAAAGGGATAGGCGTGGACATGGTGGCTGTCGACCAGGGCGGGAATGATATCGTGTCCGAAGTCGTGGGACGAGTCCGGTCGCGAGGCGTCCTCGATCAGGCACTCAAAGAGAAAGTCGGTATTGAAAATGTAGTTGCCCATCGAAGCCAGCGCCTGCCCGGGGTTGCCGGGAATCTCCGCCGGCTGTTCCGGCTTCTCCTGAAAGCCCAGCACACGATGCTGTGCATCAACCTGCATGACCCCGTAGCTGCCGGCCGCCTCCTCCACCGGCACCTCCAGACAGCAGACCGTCATGTCGGCACCCGACTCCACATGGCTGACCAGCATCGGGCCATAGTCCATCTTGTAGATGTGATCACCGGCGAGGATCAGCACGTAATCGGGCATCTCCGAGCGGATGATGTCGAGGTTCTGGAAGATGGCGTCGGCGGTGCCCTGGTACCAGTCCTCGGAAAAGCGCTGTGAGGCCGGCAGGATTTCCACGAACTCCCCCAGCTCCTTCTTGAAATGGGTCCAGCCCCGCACCAGGTGGCGCACCAGTGAGTGCGCCTTGTACTGCGTCAATACGCCGATGCGGCGAATGCCCGAGTTGACGCAGTTGGACAGTGGGAAGTCGATAATCCGGTACTGCCCGCCGAAGTAGAGAGCCGGCTTGGCGCGCCAGTTGGTCAGTTCGTAGAGGCGTGAACCGCGCCCGCCGGCCAGTACCAGGGCCAGGGTATTGCGGGTCAGGCGGCTGACATAGCGGGGGCCGCCGTGCGCCACCGCATTGCTCGGGGTCTCTTCATTCACGGTTGTATCCCTCCCGGAAACCAGATGTCATCGCGGTACTCGGCAATCGTACGGTCGCTGGAAAAGCGGCCACTGGCAGCGACATTGTGAATGGCCCGCTGCGTCCAGGCCGCAGGCTCGGCCCAGAGTGCATCCACGCACTTCTGTGCTTCAACATAACTGCGGAAATCCGCCACCGTCATCCAGGGGTCGGAAGGCGACAGGAGTGAGGCCAGCAGCGTGTCAAAGAGGCCGCTTTCCAGCAGCGAAAAATGCTCGCTCTCCAGCAGCTGCAGCACCCGCGCCAGGTCCTCGTCGCCACTCACGATCTGCCCCGGTTGATACTCCTCGCGAGTCGAAATCACCTGGTCGGCGGTCAGGCCGAAGAGGAAAAAGTTGTCCTCCCCCACCGCCTCGCGAATCTCGATGTTGGCCCCGTCCAGTGTGCCGATGGTCACCGCACCATTCATCATGAATTTCATGTTGCCGGTGCCGGAGGCCTCCTTGCCGGCGGTGGAAATCTGCTCGGACAGGTCAGTGCCCGGCGCGATCAACTCCATGGCCGAGACGCTGTAGTCGGGCAGGAAGGCCACCCGCAGCCACTCGCGCATCCTTGGATCCCGGTTGATCACCTGGGCCACGTTGTTGATCAGCTTGATGATCAACTTGGCCATCGCGTAGCCGGGCGCCGCCTTGCCGGCAAACAGCACGCAGCGGGGCTGCATGCCTTCGGTATCGCCGCGCTGAATGCGATCGTAGCGATGAATCACGTGGAGCACGTTGAGCAGCTGGCGCTTGTACTCGTGGATGCGCTTGACCTGGACATCGAACAGCATGTCGGTATCGAAGGCCACGCCGCAGCGACGTGCCACCAGCGCCGACAGACGGCGCTTGCTGGTCGCCCTGACCGTCCGGAAGCGCGCCTGGAAACCGGCATCCACAGACAGGTCACGCAGCGCCTCCAGACGCCCCATATCGGTGACCCAGCCGCTGCCAACCGTTTCATCCAGCAATGCACTGAGTCCGGTATTGCAGTGGGCCAGCCAGCGCCGCGGCGTAACGCCGTTGGTCTTGTTGTTGAATTTCTCCGGGGTCATCTCGTGGAAATCGCGGAACAGTCCCGCGGTCAGCAACTGTGTGTGCAGCCCGGCAACACCGTTCACCGAGTGAGACCCGACAATGCCCAGGTAGGCCATCCGCAACTGGGGATCGGGGCCCTCCTCGATGATCGACATGCGCTGTAGTCGGCCAGTATCCCCGGGCCAGCGATCAGCCACCCGCGACAGGAAGCGCGCGTTGATCTCGCGGACAATATCCAGCAGGCGCGGCAGCAACTCGGCAAACAGGCGCACGGGCCAACGCTCCAGGGCCTCCGGCAGTAACGTATGGTTGGTATAGGCCATGCAGCTGCTGGTGATCGACCAGGCCTGGTTCCAGCCCAGCCCGTGGACATCCATCAGCAGGCGCATCAGTTCGGCGACGGCCACCGTCGGGTGGGTATCGTTGAGCTGGAATCCGTTCAGCTCGGCGAAGCGTGAAAAGTCTGCGCCGTGGACCTCGACCCAGCGCTGCAGTACATCCTGCAGGCTCGCCGAGGCGAGGAAATACTGCTGGCGCAGGCGCAGCTCCTTGCCGGCCTCGCTGGCGTCGTTGGGGTAGAGCACCATGGTGATCTGTTCGGCGCGGTTCTTGGCCGCGACGGCATCGGTGTAACTGCCGGCGTTGAATTCCTCCAGGTCGAACTCATCGGTCGCCTCGGCCTTCCACAGCCGCAGGGTATTCACGGTACCGTTGCGGTAGCCGGGCACCGGCACGTCGTAGGGCAGCGCCAGGACATCCTGGGTATCCAGCCAGCGCACCCGCAGCTCCCCGTTCTCGTCGCGGCTGTAGTCGACGCGGCCAAAGAAGGGAACCCGCTGGGTCGCCTCCGGCACCTCGATCTCCCAGGGGTTGCCATGGCGCAGCCAGCGGTCGGGAAATTCCACCTGGTAGCCGTTCTCCAGACGCTGGTGGAACATGCCGTACTGGTAGCGAATGCCATAGCCGGTCACCGGCAACTGCAGGGTCGCGCAGCTGTCCAGGAAACAGGCGGCCAGGCGCCCCAGGCCCCCGTTGCCGAGGCCCGCGTCGAGCTCCTCTTCCTCTACCTCCTCCAGGCCGCAGGCCCAGTCCTCCAGCACCTCGCGCACCGGCGATTCCAGATCGAGATTGAGCAGGGCGTTGTTCAGACTGCGCCCCATCAGGAATTCCATGGACAGGTAGTAGATGTTCTTGCAGTCGCGCTGCTGGCATTGCTGCCGGGTCGCCCGCCACTGCGCCACCAGGCGGTCGCGAACGGTCAGCGCCAGGGCCTGGTAGAGGTAGAAATGGGATTGCCCTTCGTCATCGCGCCCCAGGGTCAGGGTGTAGTGACGGTGCAGATCCTCGGGCAGGGTAGCCGGCGACAGGTCCGGATCGAGACGGTGGTTCATGTGTCAGGCTTCCTCTTCGAAATAGGCGAGGTGCTGAAGGGACACCGAGGCCAGGGCAGGGGCAGTCCCGTTGACAAGAATCTGCAGGGAGCGCGCTTCCAGTGACAGCTCCGCCCCCGGCGCGAGGCAGTCGGTGGGGCCGGGCCTCAGGTTGCGCGCGGTATCGGCAAACAGGTACCAGTCCTGCGCCGGTGCCAAAGGCAAGCGGAAGGTCTGCGCCCGCTCGGCGGCATTGAAAACCACCAGCAGATGCCGCGCGGGCAGGCCGCCCTCCCCCGCCGGCTCGGTCAGCAAGTAGCCGAGCAGCTGGTTGTGGTGCTCGTGCCAGTGCTCCTCCCGCATGCTGCGGCCCTCCGGGTTCAGCCACTGGATGCCCTCGGAGTGCGGATCACCCGGTTTGTGCCGGTAGCGGTAGGCCTGCAACACCGGAAACTGTCGGCGCAGGGCCAGCAGCCGGCGGGTGAAGTGCAGCAACTCGGCGACCTCCTCGCGCTCGTCTTCCCAATCGACCCAGTTCAGCGCGTTGTCTTGGCAGTAGGCGTTGTTGTTGCCCTGCTGGCTGCGCCCGCGCTCATCCCCCGCCAGCAGCATCGGCACGCCCTGGGAGACCGCCAGAGTGGCGAGAAAGTTGCGTTGCTGGCGCCAGCGCAGGGCGTCGATGTGCGGGTCCGCGGTCGGCCCCTCCACCCCCAGGTTGCCGCTCAGGTTCTCCCGGTGGCCATCGTTGTTGTCCTCTCCATTGGCCTCGTTGTGGCGCTGGCGGTAACTGACCAGGTCGCGCAGGGTGAAGCCGTCGTGACTGGTGATGAAATTGATGCTCGCCCGTGGGCGCCGCCCCTCGTGTTCGAAGAGGTCACCCGAGCCGTGCAGGCGACGGGCGAGCTCCGGCAGCTGCCCGGGATCCCCCCGCCAGTAGCGGCGCACGGTATCGCGGTAGCGATCATTCCACTCGCTCCAGTGAGGGGGGAAGCGCCCCAGCTGGTAGCCCCCCGGGCCCACGTCCCAGGGCTCGGCAATCAGCTTGCAGGAGGAAAGCAGCGGGTCCTGGGCCAGCACCTGGAAGAAGGCCGCGTTGCGGTCGAAGCCCTGCGCCTGGCGCCCCATCACGGTGGCAAGATCGAAGCGGAAGCCATCCACGCCCATGGCACCGGCCCAGTAGCGCAGGCTGTCGGTGATCAGCTGCAGCACCCGCGGATGGCGCACATTGAGGGTATTGCCGCAGCCACTGTCATTGACATAGAAGCGCGGATCCCCGGACTGCAGCTGATAGTAGGAGAGGTTGTCGATGCCGCGCAGGCTGACGGTCGGCCCGAGATGATTTCCTTCGCAGCTGTGGTTGTAGACCACATCCAGGATCACCTCCAGTCCGGCCTGGTGGAAGCGGTCCACCATCTCGCGGAACTCCGCCGGGTCGCTACCGTTCATGTAGCCGGCGTGGGGCGCAAACCAGGACAGGGTGTTGTATCCCCAGTAGTTGCGCAGGCCCTTTTCGTGCAGGTGGTATTCGTCGATGAAGGCGTGCACCGGCAGCAGCTCCACCGTGGTCACGCCCAGGGCCTTGAGGTAGTCGATCACCGCGGGCTGGGCAAGCCCGGCGAAGCGCCCACGCTGGGCCTCGGGCACGCCGGGATGCCGACGTGTGAAACCCCGCACGTGGGTCTCGTAGATCACCGTCTGATGCCAGGGCACCCGGTGGGTAACGGCATTGTTGCACCACTCGGGGCGGCTGCAAACGACCGCCTTGGGCATCCAGGCCGCATTGTCGCGGGCATCCATCGCCAGGTCCTGACGGGGGTCACTGGGGGACCAGGCAAAGTGCGTTTCGTGCCAGGCAAACCCGCCCTGCAGGCGCGTCGCATAGGGGTCCAGCAGCAGCTTGTGGGCATTGAATCGATGCCCCGCCTGGGGTTCCCAGGGCCCGTGAACCCGGTAGCCGTAACAGCTCCCCGGCTGCACCCCGGGGACATAGCCGTGCCAGACGTCCTGGGACTTCTCCGGCAAGCGCAGACGCGACTGCTCCACCTGGCCGGAAGCATCGTAGAGACACAGCTCAACCGCCGTGGCATGCGCGGAAAACAGCGCAAAGTTGGTGCCCGCGCCATCCCAGTGGGCGCCCAGGGGACGCGGGGAGCCGGCCAGTATCTTCATTCGTCGACTTCCCTGGCCAGGTAGACGCAGGCCAGCGGCGGCACTGTCAGCAGCAGCGACCAGGGCTGGCCGTCCCAGGACAGCGCCTCGGCCTCGAGCGAAACCTCGTTGACCTGTCCGGAGCCCGCGTACACCGTGGCATCGGTATTCAGGATCTCGCGGTAGCGGCCCGGTCCGGGTACACCCAGCCGATAGCCGGTGTGCACGCCCGGCGTGAAGTTGCAGAGCACCACCAGCACCTGGTCCTCGGTTTGCCCCTGCCGCAGCCAGGCAAATATCGACTGCTCGCGGCGGTCGACCTGGAGCCAGTGGAAGCCCTGGGGGCAATGGTCCAGCGCGTGCAGCGCCGGGCGCTCGCGATAGCAGGCATTCAGGTCACTGACCAGCCGCTGCACACCCCGGTGCGGAGCGTCTTCCAACAGCGCCCAGTCGAGGGCCCGCTCGTGACTCCACTCGCGCCACTGGGCCAGCTCGCCACCCATGAACAACAGCTTGTAGCCCGGGTGCCCCCACATGAAGGCGAAATAGGCCCGCAGGTTGGCAAACTTCTGCCACTGGTCCCCCGGCATGCGGGTGATCAGCGAGCCCTTGCCGTGCACCACCTCGTCGTGGCTCAGGGGCAGCACGAAGTGTTCGTCCCAGGCGTAGACCAGGCCGAAGGTCATTTCATCGTGGTGATAGCGACGGTGCACCGGGTCGCGCCCCATGTAGCGCAGGGTGTCGTTCATCCAGCCCATGTTCCACTTGAAGCCGAAACCCAGGCCACCGGCATCCACAGGCCGCGTGACCCCGGGCCAGGCAGTGGACTCCTCGGCGATCATCAGCACGCCGGGGTGACGGGCGTGCAGCGTGGTGTTGAGCATCCTGAGGAACGCGATGGCCTCGAGGTTCTCGCGCCCCCCGAGGGCATTGGGCACCCATTCCCCGGGCCGCCGGCTGTAATCCAGGTAGAGCATCGACGCCACGGCATCCACCCGCAGACCATCCAGGTGAAACTCCTCCAGCCAGTAATTCGCATTGCTGAGGAGGAAACTCTGCACCTCGGGCCGCCCGAAGTTGTAGATCAGGGTATTCCAGTCCGGGTGAAAGCCCTGGCGCGGATCGGCGTGTTCATACAGCGCGGTGCCGTCAAAGCGGCCAAGACCGTGCGGATCGGTGGGGAAGTGCCCGGGCACCCAGTCCAGCAGGACGCCGAGGCCGGCAGTGTGGCAGCGATCGACAAAACAGCGGAACTCGTCCGGGGTGCCAAAACGGATGCTGGGGGCATACAGCCCCACTGGCTGGTAACCCCAGGACCCGTCAAAGGGATACTCCCCCAGGGGCATCAATTGGATGTGGGTGAAGCCCTGTTCCACCACGTAGGGAATCAGCTCGTCAGCGAGCTCGAGGTAACTGAGGAAGCGGTGGTTCTGCTCCGCCCGACGGCGCCAGGAGCCGGCGTGGACCTCGTAGATGGCCACCGGCTGGCCGAGGGGATGGCGGCGCGCCTGCATCCACGCCTCGTCGCTCCACTGCCAGTGGCTGTCACGGCCCATCACCCGGGCCGCCGTCTGGGGCGGGTGCTGCATGGACAGCGCATAGGGGTCCGCCTTGAGGGGCAGCCGGCAGCCATCCCGGTCGACAATCTCGTATTTGTAGTGGGCGAGCTCGGCGACGCCGGGAATAAAGACTTCCCACACGCCCGAACGCGGATGCCGATGCATGCCGTGGCAGTTGCCGTCCCAGCCATTGAAATCGCCGACCACCGCCACCCGCCGCGCGTTGGGAGCCCAGACCGCAAACCGCACACCCTCGACCCCGTCGAGGCAGCAGGCCCGCGCCCCCAGCAGTCGCCAGGCATGCACTTCACGGCCGGCGAGAAAATCCGCGAAATCGTCGTCGCTCAACTGCAGCGGATATTCCGCGCTGTGGTCCGGGGGTCCGCTCACTTCGCCCGCTCCCGGGCGACGGCCGCCAGCAGCTCGCGCACCGCCGGGGTGGCGAATATCCGTGCCGTGGTCTCCGCCTGCTTGCGGCGCCAGTTGGGGTACTCCCGGCAGGTGCCGGGAATGTTGACAGGCTCGGTGAGCAATTGCAGGTCCTCGAGTTGCACCATCAACAGGGGCGCGCGGCCGCGGGCACAGGCGCGATGGATGGCCGTGCACAGCGCCATGTCGAAGCTGTCACAGTCCCCCGCCGGGCGCAAGCCCTCGGCGGCAAGCCAGTCGAGTAGCCGCTGCCGGTCGCGGGCTCGCTCCCCGAGAGCCTGCTCCAGCTCGCTGCCGTCGGCCATCAACCCCAACTGCCGGCGGCGTGCCAGGTCACCCGCCGACCACCAGTCCGCCAGTGTCGGCACATCGTGATTGCTCACCATCAGCATGGCGTCATCGCGTTGCTCCCCGGGTGCCAGGAATGCACCGTCATCGCGGCGCTCGAAATACAGCAGGGCGTTTCCGAGCAGCCCGTCGCGGCGCATGCTGGCGCGAAAGGCGGCCGGCACCACGCCCAGGTCCTCGCCGATCACCAGGCAGTCGGCACGGCGACTTTCCAGGCGCAGGAGGGCCATCAGCGCCTCGCTGGGATAGTAGACATAGAGGCCGGCATCCGGCGCTTCCTCCGGCAGGCTCCACCAGGTGCGCAAGAGGGCCATGGCATGGTCCACTCGCAGGGCGCCGCAACTCCGCATGTTCTGGCGCAGCAGCGTGATAAAGGCGCCATAGCCACCCGCGCGGACGCGCAGGGGATGCAGCACCGGGAGCCCCCAGCTCTGCCCCTGGGGGGCGAGCGGGTCGGGCGGCGCGCCTATGCTCGCCGCACTCAGGTAGAGTTGTGGCTGGCTCTCTACCTCGGCGCCGTCGGCTACGGCGCCCACCGCCAGGTCGCGCACCAGCCCCAGACGCATGCCCAGCCTCCGGGCTTCCGCCTGGCAGGCTGACAGCTGTGCCTCGGCAAGCCACTGCAGGTAGCGGACCAGCTCCGGCTGGCCCTTCACCCGCGGGTTGTGGCGACACTCGTGGGCAACAAAGGCCTCCAGCTCGGCACCGCCGCGGGCGACAAAAGCCGCCAGCGACTGCCGACGCTCGGCGCTGGCGCTGCGGGAAAAGGCCCGGTACAGGGCCAGAAACACCCGGTACTTGAGGGCTGCCACGCGCGGATAGTCCACCAGCGCCTCCCCCCGCAGCGCCTGCAGTTCGGCCAGCTCCGGCTCGCCCAGCACCTGCCCGGCCACCTCAGGCCATTCCGGCTCGCGCGCGGGGTCAATCGCCAGGGGATTCAGAAATCGGCGATCCGAGGGGCTGTAGGGGCTGGCCATGGCTTCGTCGCCGGCGCAGGGAGCGTGCAGTGGGTTGAGGAGGACAAAGTCGGCACCGGCGCGGGCGGCCAGTGTTACCAGCTCCGAGAGATCGCCGAAGTCTCCGATACCCCAGTTGTGCTCCGAGCGCAGGCTGTAGAGCTGGCAGCCAAGGCCCCACAAGCGCGGGCTGATCCCGGCCAGGCTGGCACAATGCTCCGGGGCTGCCGCCAGCGTCGCCTCGACCCGCGCGTTCTCCGTACTCAGTCGCAAACGGTGGTAGCCCGCGGGCAGCTCGCCCAGGGGCAGCGCGCGGGCCGAGTAACGGACGCCCTCGGCCACATAGTCCCCCACCTCTGCCAGTTCTGCTGGCCGGAACACCCCCTGAAAGCACTCGCCGGTTTCGCAGGTCAGCCGCCAGCGGAATTCGCGCTGCAGGTCTTCGGGGTGGCAGCGCAGCGGCACCTGGGCGCGGGCGGCGTCGACTATCTCGCACTCGCCCAGCCAGTGACGCCAGGGTGCCACGTCCAGGTCCTCGATGCCCGCCTGCAGCGCCGCCGGATCCTCGGGGTCAAAACCCATCACCTGCAATGCGCGACGGCGCCAGGCCGGGGGCACCTGCCGGCAACTACCGTGATAGTCGAGATACTCGGCACTGATCCCGGTTAGATAAAACAGTTTTTCCAGCTCGTCCATGCGCGATACCGCACTCCTCGCCCGCCCCACAGAACAGCACGCCGGCCGACAGGACGCAAGCCCCATTTTGCAGCAGCCGCTGCGCCATCCTGCGACACACGGCCGCATCCGCAGCGGCGGCGGGTCGCGGTATACTGCCGGCATGACCCTTGTCGACCACTCCGCCCGCTCCGCCTACAGCCCCTCGCTGGCCAACCTGCGCAGCCTGCTGGCAATGCGCGGCATTGCCCTGTTCGGCCAGGCCGCGGTCCTGGCCTGGGTGGTCTGGACCACGCGCAGCACACAGCCCCCCTGGGGCATGGCCCTGGCGCTCCTGGGCATGACCCTGCTGACAGCCGCCAGCCTGTGGTGGTCTCGCGGGGAGCGCTCGGTCAGCGACCGGGAGTTCTTTGTCCAGATCATGCTGGATATCGTCGGCTGGACTGCCCTGATGTACACCAGCGGTGGCGCCGACAACCCCTTCGTGTCCTATTACATCGTGCCCCTGGTGGTGGCGGCGGCGGTCCTGCCCTGGACCTATACCTGGTGGGTCGCCGGCGCAGCCGTGACCGCCTACAGCCTGCTGCTGGTGTTCAACATCCCCTTTCCCCTGTTCTCACCCCACGCGGGCGCTGTCCACGCCGGCATGCACCACAGCGGCCCGTTGCCCCAGGGCGACCTGCACCGCCTGGGCATGTGGTTCAATTTCCTTTTCAGCGCCGGTCTGATCACCTTTTTTGTGGTCCGGATGGGCGGTGTGCTGCGCCGACAGGAAGCCCGGGAAGCGGCGCGGCGGGAAAACCGTCTTCGCCACGACCAGATTCTCGCCGTGGCGAGCCTGGCCGCCGGTACCGCCCACCGCCTGGGTACGCCCCTTTCCACCATGACCATCCTGCTGGAGGACCTGCAGGAGGACGCCGACCTGGGGCAACGGGCGCGGGACGACCTGTCCCTGCTGCGCGGGCAGCTCGGACAGTGTCGCGAGATCCTGCGCGAACTCAGTGACACCGCGGAGCTGTCGGAAACCGGCGAGCGACAGCGGGCCGCGGTGACGCGAGTGGTTGATACCGCCCTGCAGACCTGGGCTGCACGGCGGCCGGGTGTCTCCTGCGAGCTGCGAATCACCGGCTCGGGCGAGGCGCCGATTATCGCCTTTGACCAGACCCTGCCCCAGGCGCTGGAAAACCTCTTCAACAATGCCGCCGATACCGGAAGCGCGCTGATAGAGACCAGCGTCGACTGGGACGAGCACGAGTGCATCGTCGCCATTCGCGATCGCGGCCCCGGGGTATCGGCGGAGCTCAGTCGCGGTCTGCGTGCCGCGCCCGGCCAGCACAGGGGGCTGGGCATTGGCCTGGTGCTGACCCGTGCCACCGCCGAGCGCCACGGGGGCAGCCTGTCCCTGGACAACGCCAGCGACGGCCCGGGCGCGGTGGCCACCTTGCGCCTGCCCCGGGAGAATCGGGTGTGAGCGAGTCCGGGCGCCTCCTGCTGATCGACGATGACGCGACCTTCCTGCAGGTCATGAGCCGCAGTTTCCGCCGCCGCGGCTTCGAGGTCCTGGCCTGCGCCGGGGCCCGGGACGCCCTGGCCAGCTGCCGGGATTTTGCACCCAGCCACATCCTGCTCGACCTGAACATGCCGGAGCTGTCGGGAATGGCGGCGCTGCCGCAGTTGCTGGAAGCGGCGCCGGGCGCGCAACTGGTGGTGTTAACCGGCTACTCGAGCATCGCCACGGCGGTCGAGGCCATCAAACTGGGCGCTACCCAATACCTGTGCAAGCCCGCCGGCATCGAAGAAATTCTGCGCGCTTTCAGCGGCGAACAGACCAGCGAGGAGCCTCCGGCGCAGCCACCCTCCCTGGATCGCCTGGAGTGGGAACACCTGCAGCGGGTGCTGCAGGAAAACGAGGGCAACATCTCGGCCACGGCACGGGCGCTGGGGATGCACCGCCGCACGCTGCAACGCAAACTGCAGAAGCGGCCGGTCAGGCGCTGAGAGAGTCTGCCGCGGGGGTGCCGGCAGCAGCCCCGAGGTGTTCCGAAAGAATCGCCAGCAGCCGCTCCCCCACCGCCGTCATCGCCGGCGGGTCCGCGGACAGGCGCTCCGCCATGGAGGTGACGCGCAGGCCTTGGTGGCCACAGGGATTGATGCGGGCGAAGGGCTCGAGGTCCATGTCGACGTTCAGCGACAGCCCGTGGTAAGTACAGCCGCGGCGCACCCGCAGCCCCAGGGAAGCAATCTTGTCACCCTCGACGTAGACCCCGGGCGCATCCGGCCTCGCGGCTGCCGCAATGCCATACTCGTCGAGCAGCTGCACAATGCTGTCCTCGATCAGAGACACCAGGGCACGCACCCCGAGACCGGCGCGGCGCAGGTCAATCAACAGATAAACCACCCACTGGCCCGGACCGTGGTAAGTGACCTGGCCCCCGCGGTCCACCTGGACCACCGGGATGTCCCCCGGCGCCAGCACATGTTCCGCCTTGCCCGCCTGGCCCTGGGTGAACACCCGCGGGTGCTGCAGCAGCCAGAGCTCATCGGGGGTCGCGTCGTCACGGCTGTCGGTGAAAGCCTTCATCCGCTCAAAGACCGGCTGGTACTCCACCAGGCCCAGGTGTCTGCAGTGCAGCGCGGCCACGGCTCAGATCACCATCTGCACCACACCGGTGGCCATCAGATCCTGGTGCAGGGCGCGAAGCTGCTCCGGACCGGTCGCGGTAATGGTCACCGTCATGGCGGAAAACGTGCCCTTGCCACTGGCCCGCACGCGGACCGCGCGCTGGTCAAAGCCCGGGGCGTGGCGCTCGAACACCTCGATCACCAGGCGCTCGAAGTGCTCGCCACTGCGACCCACGACCTTGACCGGGTAATCGCAGGGGAATTCAATCCGGGGTGGGTTGACGCTGCTCACACTCACACCTTGAACAGCTTGCTGAACCACATGAGGACACTGTCCCACAGGCGGGCAAAGAAGCCGGCGGGCTCGACTGCCTCCAACGCCACAACCGGACCCTCGTGGAGAACCTCCCCCTCCAGCAGCAGGCGCACCGTGCCCAGGGCATCCCCCGCGGCGAGAGGTGCAACCAGGTCCTCCTCCAGCGCCAGCTCGCTCTGGATCTCATCCTTGCGCCCCCGGGGAATGGTCAGCACCAGCGGCGACTGCACCCCGACACGCACCTGGTCGGCCACGCCTTTCCAGACCCGCGGCTCGGCCATGGCCTCATCGGCCTGGAGCAATGACACCGTCTCGAAGAAACGGAAGCCGTAGTTGAGCAGGCTGCGGGACTCGTTCTTGCGGGTGGCCGGACTGCGGGTGCCCATGACCACGGAGATCAGGCGCATGCCATCGCGCTCGGCGGAAGCGGCCAGCCCGTAGCCGGCCTCGCTGGTGTAGCCGGTCTTGATACCGTCGACCGACGGGTCCTCCCGCAGCAGGGTATTGCGGTTGTACTGGCGGATATCGTTGTAGGTGAAATCGCGCAACTTGTAGAGCGCGTAGTGCTCGGGGTATTTCTGGATCATGCCCTGGGCCAGCAGCGCGAGATCGCGGGCGGTCACTACCTGCCCCTCCGCGGGCAGCCCGTGGGAGTTTTCGAAATGCGAGTTGTGCATGCCCAGGGCCTCGGCGTGGGCATTCATCATGTCGGCAAAGGCCGCCTCGGACCCCGCCACGTGCTCGGCGATGGCCACCGTGGCATCGTTGCCCGAGGCCACCACGATACCGCGCTCCAGCTGGCCCACGGTGACCGGCTTGCCGGGCTCGATCCACATCAGCGAGGAGCCCGCGAAGACCGGGTTCTGCGACCAGGCATTGCGGCTGACCGGCACCTGGTCCTCGGCATCGATGCGACCGGACTCGATCTCACTGGCCAGCACGTAGGCTGTCATCATCTTGGCCAGACTGGCCGGCGGAAGCGGCAGGTCGGCGTTGTGCTCGGCGAGTACCGCACCGCTGTCGGCATCCATCAGGAAATAGGCCTTGGCGGAGAGCTGCGGGGGTGTCGGTACCACCGCCACGGCGGCCGCCTTGGCCGCGCAGCTCAGGAACAGGATTGCAACAAACAGGGATCGCATCATCACTTCCATTCAGTCGATTGTCGTGGGGCCGCGCCTCAGGGAAGCAGCTGCGCCCCGGTATAACCGTTGTCGACGAGCCGTCGCTGTACGCGGTCCAGCTCTTCCGGGCTGTCCACCGGCCCGATACGCACGCGGTAGAGGCGACCGTTTGCACTGTCTACCGGACTGACGGCAACCGGCGAGGTCACCAGTGCCGCCAGCTCCGTGCGCAGGCGCTCGGCGGAATTCTCCGAGCCAAAGGCGCCCAACTGCAGGAAACGGTAATTCCCCAGCGGACTGCCACGGCGGTCGTCGATACCCGCCAGCTGGATCACCTCGACTTCCACCCGGGCAGTGCCGACTTCCATGAAGCCCAGTTTGACCGCGGCGCCGTAGGAAAGGTCAATCAGACGGTCATTGTGAAAGGGGCCCCGGTCATTCACGCGCACCACGATGCTGCGCCCGTTGTCGAGGTTGGTGACCCGGGCGTAGCAGGGAATCGGCAGGGTCTTGTGCGCCGCGGTGGCCGCGTAGAGGTCGTAGACCTCGCCGTTGGAGGTCAGCTGGCCGTGGAACTTGGTGCCGTACCAGGAGGCCAGGCCGCGCTCCCGATAGCCCGCCAGACTGGGCAGCACTTCGTAGCTCACGCCGTTGACCGTATAGGGACTCTTGTTGCCCACGCCGAGAATCGGATCGGGCCGCGGACGGGCGTCGGCGACATCCTCCGGGCGGATGCTGCGCAGGGGCGCACCGTCGCGCACGGCGTCGCGTGCGCCCGTCTCGGGCCCGGTGGTCTCCCGCTGGGGGGCGGTGCCACTGCAGGCTGCCAGCAGCAGCGCCAGGAGCGGTAGCCAGCAGGCCTTCACTGGGCATCCCCCCCGGCCGCCAGCCGCTGGGCCAGCTGGTGGACGCTCATGGCATACATGGCACTGTGGTTGTAGCGGGTGATGACGTAGAAGTTGTGAAGCCCGAGCCAGTATTCGTAACCGTCCTCGAGCTCAAACTTCATCGCCGTGGCCTTGGCGTCGGGATCCACCGCCTGCCGGGGCCGGATGCCGACCTTGGCAAACTCGGCAATGATGCGCTCCGGTACCAGCCCGGCATTGAACCACGCCTCGGGTGCCGCATCAGTCACCGCGGCCGGCACCACCACCGCTTCGCCCGGGCGCCAGCCGTGGGCCTTGAAATAGTTGGCCACACTGCCGATGGCATCCACCGGGTTGTTCCAGATATCGGTGTGCCCGTCGCCGTCAAAATCCACCGCGTAACTGCGATAGCTGCTGGGCATGAACTGGCCGTAACCCATCGCGCCGGCATAGGAGCCCTTGAGGGACAGCGGATCCACATCCTGCTCGGCGGTGAGAATCAGGAAGTGCTTCAGTTCCTTGCTGAAGAATGCGGAACGGCGGGGATAATCGAAAGCCAGTGTCGCCAGGGCGTCGATAACCCGGTAGCTGCCGGTAATCCGGCCGTAGTAGGTTTCCACCCCGATGATCGCGGCGATCAGTTCGGCGGGCACCCCGGTCTCCGCCTCGGCGCGCGCCAGGGTCTGGCGGTGCGCCTGCATGAAGGCGCGCCCCTCGCGCTCCCGCCGCTCGGTGAGAAAGATCTCGCGGTATTCATGCCAGGGCTTGACCTTCTCCGCGGGCCGGGCGATCGCCTCGAGGATGGACTCCTGTCGCTGGGCCTCGGACAAGAGGGCCAGCAGGCTGTCCCGCTCCATGCCCCGCTCCGCCACCAGCTCTTCCACCAGTGCCCGCGCGTCCGCGTTGTCGCGATAGCTCTCGGCGGCGCCGGCGAGGCCGGAACACAGGGTGAGCAAACCGACCATCCACTTCCAATGCACCACTTTCATCACTCGCTACTCACCTGAAGGTCAACGCGGAATCACCGTCCGCGGCTCGGTAGCCACCGCCATCAAAACGCCAAAGCCCGCCATCAGGGTAACCAGCGAGGTTCCCCCTGCGCTCACCAACGGCAGCGGCACGCCCACTACGGGCAACAGACCGGCGACCATGCCCATGTTAACAAAGATGTAAACGAAAAACGTCAGCGTCAGGCTGCCGGCGACCAGCCGTCCGAAGGTCGAGGGGGCGTTTGCCGCAATCCAGAAGCCGCGCAGCAATATCAACAGATACAGGGCCAGCAGAATCAGCACGCCGCGCAGGCCGAATTCCTCCGCCAGCACGGCGATGATGAAATCGGTGTGCCCCTCGGGCAGGAAGTCCAGCTGCGACTGTGTACCCTGCAGCCAGCCCTTGCCCTCCCAGCCACCGGAGCCGATTGCCGTCTTCGATTGAATGATATTCCAGCCTGCCCCCAGCTTGTCACTCTCCGGGTCCAGCAGGGTGAGAATGCGCTGGCGCTGGTAGTCCTTGAGCAGATACATCCAGGCCGGCCACGCGGACAGCACTGCCAGGAGGACCGCACCGCCGATATAGCGCCACCCTATGCCCGCCAGGAACAGCACGAACAGGCCACTGGCCGCGATCAGCAACGAGGTGCCCAGATCCGGCTGCACCAGGATCAAACCGGCGGGCAGGATCACAATGGCGAGACTCCCCAGGACCAGCGTGAAACGCGGCGGCAGGCCTCGCCCGGCCAGAAACCAGGCCATCATCAGTGGCATGCACAGCTTCATGATTTCCGACGGCTGGAAGCGAAACCCGCCGATCGACAACCAGCGCTGGGCGCCCTTGGCGCCCACGCCGAAAAACACCACGGCCACCAGCAGCAGTACGCCACCGGCATACAGCCAGGGGGCCCAACGGGCATAGCGCTGGACATCGATCTGGGCCGCCACCAGCAAAACGGTACAGGCGACCAGCAGATACTGGGCCTGGCGAATCACCGCACCGAGCTGCTGCCCGGATGCACTGTAGAGCACCACCAGTCCCAGACCGGCCACGACAAGCAGCAGCAACAGCAGCGGCAAATCCAGGTGCAGGCGGCGCGCCAAGGAAGCGCTGTCCTGCAGACCGGCGCGCTCACCGGGCATCTGCCGTACGTAGTCACCCATCGACCGGCACTCCTTCGCTCGCGGCGGCGTCCGGTTGTGGCGGCTCGCGCAGCAACCAGTCATCCAGCACGGCGCGCGCAATCGGGCTGGCCACCGAGGCGCCACCGCCGTTTTCCACGATCACCGCCAGGGCGATCGTCGGCGCCTCGATGGGCGCGAAAGCGATGAACAGGCCGTGATTGCGGTGCCGCTCGGCCACTTCATCCTCGCGATAGATGGCCCCCTGGGCAATGCCAATCACCTGCGCGGTCCCGGTCTTGCTCGCCATCTCGTACTGCATGCCCTCACCAATCTTGCGCGCGGTACCGCGACGACTGTGCACCACCGCACGCATCGACTCGAATATCGCATCCCAGTGTTCCGGGCTGGCCTCGATGCGGCTGACCTCGGGCGCTTCCACCGCCACGCCACCCACCGACTTCAGCAGCTGCGGCACCCGCTGGACACCCCGGGTCGCCAGCACCGAGGTGGCGACGGCAAGCTGTACCGGGGTGGTCAGCATGTAGCCCTGGCCGATCCCCGCACTGAGCGTCTCGCCGGGATACCAGGGCTTGCCCAGGTGATCGCGCTTCCAGCGGGTCGAGGGCAGCACCCCCGGACGCTCATTGGTGGTGTCCAGGCCCGTGCGCTCACCCAGGCCATAGGGCGCCAGCAGCTCGTGCATGCGGTCGATCGTCAGCCGCCGCGCCAAGTCATAGAAGTACACGTCGCAGGACTCGGCGATGGCCATGTGCAGATCCACACGGGGGGCGTGCCCGGTCCCGCGGATCTTCAGGATCCAGTCGCGGTAGCGGCGCGAATCGCCCGGCAGGCGATACCAGCCGGGGTCGGGGACCGTGGTTTCGGGGGTGATCAAGCCGGCCTGCAGCCCCGCCAGTGCCATCATCGGCTTGATGGTGGAGCCGGGGGGATACTGCCCTTGCACCGCGCGGTTGAAGAGCGGCACGTCGGGGGAGTCGCGCAGGGCGGCGTAGTCCTCGGTACTGATCCCGTTGACGAACAGGTTGCTGTCAAAGCCGGGGGTGGAGACCAGCGCCAGCACACCGCCAGTGGCCGGGTCGATGGCCACCACGGCACCGCGCTGCTCGCCCAGGGCGCGCTCGGCCGCCTGCTGCAGCTGGTAATCCAGGTGCAGGACCAGATCCTCGCCGGGACGGGGGTCAAAACGTTCGAGCACCCGCAGCACCCGGCCGTGGGCATTGGTCTCGACGTTCTGGTAACCCACTTCGCCGTGCAGTACGTCCTCGTAGTAGCGCTCGACGCCGACCTTGCCGATATGGAAGGTGCCGCGGTAGGCGCTCTGGTCCAGCGCCTGCATCTCCCGCTCGTTGATGCGACCGACATAACCGATGGCGTGGGAAAACAGGGCGTCGTGGGGGTAGTGGCGCAGCAGTTGAGCGTCCACGGTGACCCCGGGCAGGCGGTGGCGGTTGACTGCCAGCAGGGCGCGCTCTTCCTCGGTCAGGCGAAAACGCAGGGGAACCGCCTCGTAGGGACGCCGGTGGCCCAGCTTCTGGTGAAAGGTCTCGAGGTCGCTCTCGGAAATCGGGATCAAAGCCCGCAGGGCTTCGAGGGTGGCGTCGAGGTCCTCGACGCGCTCGCGCACGATGGACAGCATGTGGCTGGGCCGGTTGTCCGCCAGCAGCACGCCATTGCGATCGTAAATCAGGCCGCGCTTGGGAGGCAGCGGCTGCAGCTGCACCCGGTTGCGCTCCGACTGTGTGCGATAAGTCTCGTAGTCCCGAATCTGCAGGTTGTAATAGCGGTAGAGAATGCCCGCCAGCAGCGCACAGGCAATCAGCACGGCCGTCAGGGTACGGACGAGAAAAATGCGACTTTCCCGTCCCGGGTCCTTGAGGGTGATGGATTCAGGCATGTGCAGGCAGGGTTGGGACTGCGCGAAGGGCTCAGGCCCGATGATACGGGTGATTGACTGTAATTGTCCAAGCCCGGTAGAGCTGTTCCACCAGGACCACGCGCACCAGCGGATGGGGCAGGGTCAGGGGGCCGAGGGACCAGCGTCGCTCGGCGGCCGCCAGGCAGCCCCGGGAGAGGCCGTCCGGCCCACCGATCACCAGGTTGACATTGCGACCGTCCATCATCCAGCCGCGCAGGTGCTCCGCCAGCCGCGGGGTGCTCCAGGACTCGCCCTCGACGTCCAGGGCAATGGTGCGGTCTCCCGGGGCAAGGTGCCGGAGAATCTGCTCTCCCTCGCGCTCCCGCAACTGCTCGACCGCCACATCGCGACCGCGCCTCGCCAGGGGCAGGTCGCGCCACTGCAGCCGCAACTCCCGGGGCAGGCGACGAGCGTACTCGTCGACGCCCGCATCCACCCAGGCGGGCATCTTGCCGGCGACACTGACCACCGAGATGCGCATCAGTCGACCGGGCGGGTATCCACCCAGAGGCGCTCCAGATCGTAGAAGTCGCGGGTTGCCGGCAACATGACATGCACCACGACGTCGCCAAAGTCGGCCAGCACCCACTCGCCGACATTCTCTCCCTCGAGCCCCAGGGGCCGCTCGCCGGCTTTCTTGGCTTCCAGGCAGACGTGGTCCGCCAGCGACTTGACGTGCCGGTTGGAGGTACCGCTGGCAATGACCAGGTAGTCCATGACATCGGTCATGCCGCGCACATCCAGGGTGACGACATTGACAGCCTTGAGTTCATCGAGGGCCTCGACGACCAGGGCCTTGAGTGCTTCAGCTTCCATCTGGGGGCAAAGCCCTCCTTGTTTTGACGTGTAATTTCAGTCTGCTACCGCCTCGCGGTACAGCGCATTATCGACGATATACTCGAGCACCGCATCCGGCAGCAGAAAGCGCGGAGAGTGCCCGGTGGCACACAGGTGACGAATTTCGGTGGAAGAAATCGGCAGCGGTCGCAGTTCCTGCAAAAGCACCCCGCCGGCGGGCCGGCGCCCGAGGGCAGCGGCATCCGGCAGCCGGTGGTGGCCGAGCCAGTCCGCCACTTTGCCGCGCCGGGGCAACTCCCACCCGGGACGCGCCAGCACCACCACGTGGGCCAGGCCCAGCAGCTCCTGCCAGCGATGCCAGCGTGGCAGGCCCAGCACGGCATCACAACCCACCACCAGGCAGAGCGGGCGCTGCTCACCGTACTCACGCCGCAGTTCCGCGAGGCTGTCCACCGTCCAGGAGGGGCCGTCGCGCTGCAACTCGCGGCGGTCACAGCTCAGGCGCGACTCGCCGCGCACCGCGAGTTCGACCATGTCCGCCCGCGCGGTGGCGGGACAGCCAGGGCTCTCGCGATGTGGCGGCGTGGCACAGGGCACCAGGTGCAGACGCTCCAGCGCCAGCCCCTCCACCAGTTCCACCGCAGAGCGCAGATGGCCGTGGTGAATAGGGTTGAAGGTGCCGCCAAACATGGCGACCGGTGCCTGGGTCGCCGCGGCGCTCAACGGCGTACCTGCCCCTCGCCGAAGACGACATACTTGCAGGACGTCAGACCCTCGAGCCCCACGGGCCCGCGGGCGTGAAGCTTGTCGGTGGAAATCCCGATCTCCGCCCCCAGGCCGTATTCAAAGCCGTCCGCGAAGCGGGTCGACGCGTTGATCATCACGGAGCTGGAGTCCACCTCGCGCAGGAAGCGCATGGCGCGCGCGTGATCACGGGTCACGATACTGTCGGTATGCTGGGAACCGTAGTGGTTGATGTGGGTGATCGCCTCTTCCAGGTCCTCCACCACCTTGACCGCCAGCACCGGCGCCAGGTACTCGGCGAACCAGTCATCCTCGGTGGCAGCCAGCATGTCCGGCACCCGGCGGCGGCTCTGTGGGCAGCCGCGCAGCTCCACCCCCGCCTCGCGAAAATCCGCTGCCAGCTCGGGCAACAGGGCGTCCGCTTCCGTGGCCGCTACCAGCAGGGTTTCCATGGTATTGCAGGTACCGTAGCGGTGCGTTTTGGCATTCAGGGCAATGGCTCGCGCCATCTGCAGGTCCGCCCCGGCATCCACGTAGACATGGCAGACCCCGTCGAGATGCTTGATCACCGGCACGCGGGCGTCGCGGCTGATGCGCTCGATCAGGCCCTTGCCGCCACGCGGCACGATGACGTCGACATAGGCGGGCATGGCGATCAATTCGCCGACGGCGGCGCGATCGGTCGTTTCCACGACCTGCACCGCGGCCCGCGGCAGGCCGGCCGCCCGCAGCCCCTCCGCCAGGCAGGCGGCTATGGCGCGATTGGAGGCCAGCGCCTCTGACCCGCCGCGAAGAATGGTGGCGTTCCCCGACTTCAGGCAAAGACTGGCGGCCTCCACTGTTACGTTGGGGCGGGACTCATAGATAATGCCGATAACCCCGAGGGGCACGCGCATCTGGCCCACGCGGATACCGCTGGGGCGGGTCCGCACCCCGGAGATCTCGCCCACCGGGTCGGGCAGGGCCGCCACTTGCTCCAGCCCCGCCAGCATGGTGTCGATGCGGGCCGGGGTCAGCGCGAGGCGGTCCAGCAGCGCCGCATCCAGGCCCGCCTCGCGGCCGCGCTGAAGGTCTTCCTGGTTGGCCTGGGCGAGTGTGTCCCGGGCAGCATCCAGGGCGTCCCGGGCGGCCAGCAGTGCCGCGTTGCGCACCGCGGTGCTCGACGCCGCCACCTGCCGCGAGGCCGCTCTCGCAGCCCGCCCCATTTCCTGCATGTAATGCGGGATATCCATATTGGGTCCGTTATCAAAAGCCGCGATTATACCCGAAGCCCGCGGGCCCTGCGCCAGTCCGGGAGTCAGCCCCGGCACGGCGGGAAAGAAATTTCAGCGAACAACGTTGACAATCATTCTCATTAGCATTAATTTGCCAGTCAAGGCATCCAATTGTCAGCCGTGGAGACACCATGTACGTCTGCATCTGCAAAGGCATCACCGACCATCAGATCCGCGCCGCGGTCAGCCAGGGCGCGGAGAATATGCGTGCCGTGCGCCAGACACTGGGTGTTGCCAGCCAGTGCGGCAAGTGCGGGAGCCTGGCCCGGGACATCATGCGGGAAGCCCTGGACGAACTGCAGAGCGCGGACAGCGGGCTGTTCTACGCCGCCGGCTGAGCCCGCAGGGGCGCCGAAACCGGATGCGAATCACTGCGATTATCATTACAAACTCTTTTGCAATCAACGACTTACGTTGACCCCTCCCCGCCCCTGAACTATACTTCGCGCCACAATCATCCAGGGAAGTGGAGCACGCTATGAAAGGCGACGCCAAAGTCATCGAACATCTGAACCAGGTACTCGGCAACGAGCTGGTGGCGATCAACCAGTACTTCCTGCACGCCCGCATGTACAAGGACTGGGGCCTGAAGGAACTGGCCGACCACGAGTACCACGAATCCATCGACGAGATGAAGCACGCCGATCAGCTGATCGAGCGCATCCTGTTCCTGGAGGGCCTGCCCAACCTGCAGGACCTGGGCAAGCTGCTGATTGGCGAGAACACCCAGGAGATGCTCGAGTGCGACCTCAAGCTGGAGCACAAGGCACACAAGGACCTCAAGGAAGCCATCACCTACTGCGACTCTGTCGGTGACTATGTCTCCCGGGACCTGTTCGTATCCATCATGGCCTCCGAGGAAGACCATATCGACTGGCTCGAGACCCAGCTGGGCCTGATCGAGAAAGTCGGCCTGCAGAACTACCTGCAGACCGCCATGCAGCCCGTCAAAGAAGGCTGAGCCTGCCCCCTCGCCCCGGTCCAACCGGGGCGACCCACGCCCCCGCCAGATGCACGCCCCGGCAGCTGGCGGAGCGGCGGAACCACCCCTCAGGAAACCGCGAGCAAATCACAGTCGAGCTTGTCCAGAACGCGCTCGACCGTGTTGTTGTTGATCGCGGCAGCCAGGCCGCTGCGTCCGGCGTTGCCAATCACCAGCAGGCCGACCTTGAGCTGTTCCGCCATGTCCACAATGACGTCGTCGGGGTCGCCCATGCGCACGTGGATATGCTCGAGATCGACACCCCAGTCCCGCACCAGGCGATGGCGGTCGGGGGCCTGGGAGAGGTCACGGTAGGCTGACACGAAATGCACATCGGCACTTTCGCTCTCGATCAGCTGTCGGGCGAAGCGCAGAATCTTCTCGTTGGCCTGCGCCCGACTGCCCTCCGTGGCGGACAGGTCGACGGCCGCCAGCACAGCGCGAGGATTGATCGCGCCGCCGTCCTTGACCAACAACACCGCGCACTTGCACTGGCGAATCAGTGTCCAGTCGGAGGTCCGCTTGAGCACGCGCTGATGCAGGGGGCGACTGAAAGAGGATTTCAGCACCACATCGGCCCTGTAGTGTTGTGACGCGCGCACACAGCCCTGGTACCAGTCGGGGTCCCATTCCAGCTCCACGGCCACATCGAGACCCGCCTCCCGCAAAGGCCGCACCAGGGACTCCATCCAGGCGTGGCAGGCATCCAGTGCCTCGCCGCGACCGGCGCCAAACTGACGCACGGCGGCCACATCCTCGTGGATGCAGGCATACAGGTGAATCTGTGAACCCAGCTGGCGCGCAATCACGCGTGCCCGATCCAGGGCCGGCTGTTCCTCGCGGGTCGGATCGATAACCACCAAAAGACGCTTGAAGTCCATAATTGCCTCCCGATTAAAGACCGTCACAGCCTAACGCGATGGGCGCGATATTACAGCCGACTCGGGGCGGGGTTCGGGAAAACAGGAAGGGATGTTGATGTCGGTCAAGATCCCTGCCGGGGCAGCAAGGCCGCCGCCGGCAGGGGCCCGGGAGGGGATCAGCTGGCGGCCGAAGAGGCCGCGGCTTCCTTGATCAGGGTCTGCAGTTCACCGCTTTCGTGCATTTCCGCGACAATGTCGCAACCGCCGATCAGCTCGCCGTTCACCCACAACTGGGGGAAGGTCGGCCAATTGGCGTACTTCGGCAGGTTGGCGCGAATATCGGGATTGCTCAGCACATCGACGTAGGCGAAGCGTTCGCCACAGGCCATCAGGGCCTGCACCGTGCGCGCGGAGAAACCGCACTGGGGCTGGTTGGGGGAGCCTTTCATGTAGATCAGAATCGGATTGTTCTCGATCTGTTCCTTGATGGTGTCAAAAATATCCATGGGATGACCTGCCATACTGTGGGCCGAAGCCGGATGAATGGGCGCCAATTGTAACGCATCGGCACCGCGCCTAGAAATGCCGGCGACCGCATACCGGGAACATATTGTCAAGGCCGGTGCCAGGCCGTATCATGAATCATCTGAGGCAGCGTGTGCTGCCTTTTTGCGTTTCAGGCCCCGCATCCGGAGCCCCCACATGAGGAGAGAACCGCCAGTGTCCACCACGCTGATGCCCACCTATTCCCGTTTGCCCGTGACTTTCAGTCGCGGCGAAGGCTCCTGGCTGTGGGACACCGACGGACGACGCTATCTCGACGCCCTCTGTGGCATCAGCGTTACCAACCTCGGCCACGGTCACCCCGCCGTCACCCGGGCCATACAGGAACAGGCGGCTCGCCTGGTGCACACCTCCAACCTGTATCGCATCGAGGCCCAGGAGGCCCTCGGTGACAGCCTGACGGCGGCCGCCGACATGCAGCGGGTGTTCTTCTGCAACTCCGGCGCCGAAGCCAACGAGGCGGCGATCAAGCTGGCGCGCCTGCACGGCCACCGCAAGGGTATTGAGCGCCCCGGCATCGTGGTCTTCGAGAACGCCTTTCACGGCCGCACCCTGGCCACCCTGAGCGCCACTGGCAACCGCAAGATCCAGGCGGGTTTCGAGCCCCTGGTCAGCGGCTTTGTGCGGGCACCGCTCAACGACATCGCCGCCGTGGAACAGATTGCCCAGCGCAACCCCGATGTGGTGGCCGTGCTGGTGGAGCCGATTCAGGGCGAGGGCGGTATTCGCGCCGCCAGCCCGGCATTCATGCAGGCCCTGCGCCAACTCTGCGACCAGCGCGGCTGGCTGTTGATGCTGGACGAGGTGCAGACCGGCAACGGGCGCACCGGTCACTACTTTGCCGCCCAGGGCCTGAACCTGGAAGCCGATGTGATTACCACCGCCAAGGGCCTGGGCAACGGCGTCCCGATTGGCGCCTGCCTGGCCCGGGGCCCGGCGGCCGAGGTCTTCGGTGCCGGCCACCACGGCTCCACCTACGGTGGCAACCCGCTGGCCTGCGCCGCCGCCGGCGCCGTGGTCGAGACCATCTCCGCGCCGGGCTTTCTGGATCGGGTGCAGGCAGCCGGCGAGCGGCTGCACCGGGCGCTGTCCGACGGGCTGCGTGACTGTGAGCATGTGGCCGAACTGCGCGGCTCCGGGCTGATGCTGGGTATCGCCCTGAAACATGACTGCGGCGAACTGGTTGGCCGCGCCCTGGACGCCGGGCTCCTGATCAATGTCACCGCGGGCAACACCATCCGCCTGCTGCCCCCCCTGACCATCAGCGACGCCGAGATCGAGGAGCTGGCCGCGCGCCTGGTTCCGCTGATCCGGGATTTCGGCTGACATCCTCTACAGGTACCCAAGCCATGAACACACCCAGGCACTTCCTGACCCTGCTGGATTTCTCCCCGGACGAGCTACAGGGACTTCTGAAACGCGCCAGCGAGATGAAGCGCGCCCACCGCGCCGGCGCCGACCAGCGCGACTTCCCGGGCAAGGTGCTGGCGATGATCTTTGCCAAGTCCAGCACCCGCACCCGGGTATCCTTCGAGGCGGGGATGGCGCAGCTGGGCGGGCACGCCATGTTCCTGTCGCCCCAGGACACCCAGCTCGGCCGCGGCGAGCCGATCGAGGACAGCGCCCGGGTCATCTCTTCCATGGTCGACGTGGTGATGATCCGCACCTTCGGCCACGACATCGTGGAGCGCTTTGCCGCCCACTCGTCGGTGCCCGTGATCAACGCCCTGACCGACGACTACCACCCCTGCCAACTGCTGGCGGACATGCAGACCTGGCAGGAACACCGCGGCCCGATGGCCGGCAAGACCGCGGCCTGGGTGGGTGATGGCAACAACATGTGCCAGTCCTACATCAACGCCGCGCGGCAGTTCGATTTCCAGCTGCGCATCGCCTGCCCCGAGGGCTTCGACCCCTCGCCGGCGCTGCTGGCCGCCAATGCCGACCGGGTGCAGCTGACCCGCGACCCCGCGGAAGCCGTGCGGGGAGCCGACCTGGTGGTCACCGACGTCTGGGCCTCCATGGGCCAGGAGGAGGAGCAGCAGGCCCGCGCCCGCGCCTTTGCCCCCTACCAAGTCAACGAGGCCCTGATGGCCCACGCTGCCAGCGATGCCCTGTACCTGCACTGCCTGCCCGCCCATCGCGGGGAGGAGATCAGCGCCGGCCTGATGGATGCGCCCGATACCGTGATCTGGGACGAGGCGGAAAACCGCCTGCACGCCCAGAAAGCCCTGCTCGAGTTCCTGCTCCGCAGCCAGGGTCACTGACAGGCAGCCAGCCCCCTCCCCCGTCAAATAACCGTGCCCTATAAGGGCACGGTTGCTTATGAGAAATTATTCGTAGAAACCGCGACCCGCGCCCCTTCCGCTGCCCCGGGGCCCGGGGGCCAGCCCCCCCGCGGCCTGCCGGGTTAGCACCTGCCTACCTCTTCACCTGCGCACAGGATATCCACAGCTCTCCCCCGGACTTGTTCGCTTGCACAGGGGCCCAGGTCGCATTATCTTGTAGGGCATTCGTCAAACCACCCCAATATATTGGGTGCAGCGCGGCATTTGACACGCTGGCGCCACCGGACCGGATGGCGCGTACTGGCCCGAACGCGATAACAAGAGCGCCAGTCACAATGGGCCGCAAGCTCACAAGGATTGATACAGCACCCGTCCGGGCGGCGGGCAACCAGCAACCACAGGGAGAGGCAGGCGCAGCGGCCTGCGGGGGAAAGCGTATGTACACAGAGACCAGCCCGGCCAGCACCCAGGCACCGGGGCCCGACGTCAGCGGTGAGTCGACCAGCGCCAGTGCCAGGCTGGAAGCCACCGCCCCCGGGCAGCTTCGCGTGATCAAGCGCAATGGCACGGTGGTGAGCTTCGAGGCCAGCAAGATCTCCGTGGCCATCACCAAGGCCTTTCTTGCGGTGGAGGGCGGTACCGCCGCCGCCTCCAGCCGCATCCATGAAACCGTCTCGCGCCTCACCGACCAGGTCGTGGGCACCTTCGAGCGGCGCATGTCCTCTGGTGGCACTGTGCACATCGAGGACATCCAGGACCAGGTGGAACTGGCCCTGATGCGTGCGGGTGAACACAAGGTGGCGCGGGACTACGTGATCTATCGCGAGGAGCAGGCGCGCAAGCGCGCGGCCCGCAAGGCGCTGTCCCCCGCGGCCCAGGAAGCCGCCGGCAGCATCAGCGTGCTGCACCCGGACGGCAGCCGCCAGCCGCTGGATCTCGAGCGCCTGCACACCCTGGTCACCGAGGCCTGCGCCGACCTCACCGACGTGTCTGCCAGCCGCATCATCGACGAGGCCCTGCGCAACCTCTACGACGGGGTCACCCGCGACGAACTGTCCACCTCCCTGGTGATCACCGCGCGCACCTTGATCGAGCAGGATCCGAACTACAGCTACGTCGCCGCGCGTCTGCTCTGCGACACGCTCCGCGCCGAGGCGCTGCAGTTCCTGGGCGTTGCCGACGCCGCCACCCAGTCGCAGATGGACGAGCTCTACGCCCGCGCCCTGCCCGCCTACGTCGAGAAAGGTGTGGCCCTGGAGCTGCTCGACCCGGCACTGGCCGACTACGATCTCGAGCGCCTCGGGCGGGCCCTGCTGCCGGAACGCGACCTGCAATTCACCTACCTGGGCCTGCAAACCCTCTACGACCGCTATTTCATCCACAGCGAGGGGGTGCGTTTCGAGCTGCCGCAGATCTTCTTCATGCGCGTCGCCATGGGCCTGGCCCTGCGCGAGCCGGAAAAGGATGCCCGCGCCATCGAGTTCTACGAACTGCTGTCCTCCTTTGACTACATGAGCTCCACGCCGACCCTGTTCAATGCCGGCACCCTGCGCCCCCAGCTCTCCTCCTGCTACCTGACCTCGGTGCCGGACGACCTGCGCGGCATCTTCGGCGCCATCCAGGACAACGCCATGCTGTCCAAGTTCGCCGGTGGCCTGGGCAACGACTGGACCCGGGTGCGCGCGCTGGGCTCCTACATCAAGGGCACCAACGGCAAGAGCCAGGGTGTCGTGCCCTTCCTCAAGGTGGTCAATGACACCGCGGTGGCGGTCAACCAGGGCGGCAAGCGCAAGGGGGCCGTGTGCGCCTACCTGGAGACCTGGCACCTGGACATCGAGGAGTTCGTCGAGCTGCGCAAGAACACCGGCGACGACCGCCGGCGCACCCACGACATGAACACCGCGAACTGGATCCCGGACCTGTTCATGAAACGGGTTTTCGAAGATGGCGAGTGGACCCTGTTCTCCCCCAGCGATACGCCGGACCTGCACGATCTCTACGGGCGCGCTTTCGAGGAGCGCTACATCGGCTACGAGGAGCAGGCCAAGGCCGGCAAGCTCAAGCTGCACAAGACCGTGCGCGCCCAGAACCTGTGGCGCAAGATGCTGGCCATGCTGTTCGAGACCGGGCACCCCTGGATGACCTTCAAGGACCCCTGCAACCTGCGCTCCCCTCAGCAGCACGCCGGGGTGGTGCACTCCTCCAACCTGTGCACCGAGATCACCCTGAACACCAGCGACGACGAGATCGCGGTGTGCAACCTGGGCTCCATCAACCTGCCCCAGCACATCGTCGACGGCCAGCTCGACCTGGACAAGCTGCGCAAGACCGTTCGTACCGCGGTGCGCATGCTGGACAACGTGATCGACATCAACTACTACTCGGTGCCCCAGGCGGAGCGCTCCAACCTGCGCCACCGGCCGGTCGGCCTCGGGGTGATGGGCTTCCAGGATGCCCTCTACAAGCAACACATCGCCTACAGCTCGGATCAGGCCGTCACCTTCGCCGACCGCTCCATGGAGGCAATCAGCTACTTTGCCATCGAATCCTCCAGCGAACTGGCCGCCGAGCGCGGCAGCTACTCCAGCTACGCCGGCTCCCTGTGGAGCCAGGGCATCTTCCCCATCGATTCCCTGGACATCCTCGAGCGCGAGCGCGGCAGCGACTACCTGCAGGTGGACCGCAGCCAGACCCTGGACTGGGCGAGCCTGCGCGAGCAGGTCAAGGCGCAGGGCATGCGCAACTCCAATGTGATGGCGATCGCCCCCACGGCGACCATCGCCAATATCACCGGCGTGTCCCAGTCGATCGAGCCGACCTACCAGAACCTCTACGTGAAATCCAACCTCTCCGGGGAGTTCACCGTGGTCAACCCCTACCTGGTGCGCGACCTCAAGGCCCGCGGCCTGTGGGACAACGTCATGGTCAATGACCTCAAGTACTACGACGGCAGCGTGCAGGCCATCGACCGCGTGCCCGCCGATCTGAAGGCGATCTATGCCACCGCCTTCGAGGTGGAACCGCGCTGGCTGGTGGAGTCGGCGAGCCGGCGCCAGAAGTGGATCGATCAGGCCCAGTCACTCAACCTCTATATCAACAACGCCAGCGGCAAGAAGCTCGACGTGACCTACCGCATGGCCTGGTACAGCGGCCTCAAGACCACCTACTACCTGCGCTCCCTGGCGGCCACGGGCACCGAGAAGTCCACCATCAGCACCGGCAACCTGAACGCGGTTTCCGCCGGCAGCCAGACGGTGCAGGCGGCTCCCGCGCCGGTGCCGGCTGCCTGCTCCCTGGACGACCCGGACTGCGAGGCCTGCCAGTAAGGCGGGCCCACACTGACTGACTTGTGAGGATTTGACAGCATGCTGACTTGGGACGACTACCACAGCGAAGACACCCTCAAGCCCGCGCGCCCAGCGCCGCCGCCCCCGCCGGTCGAGGACATTCCGGCTGCGACCGCGGCCCCTTCTGCCACGGTCAGCGAGGCCGCCAACGGCCCGGCGGCGACCTCGACGGACCTCGCCGCCGCCGCGGCACAGGCTCTGGAGCAACTGGATGTAGCGCCGGGCCTGGAAGAACTGGAGATGGGCGCCGCGCGGGTCTCGGTGGACGAGAAGGCGATGATCAACGCCCGCGCCGACCTCAACCAGCTGGTGCCCTTCAAGTACGACTGGGCCTGGCAAAAATACCTGGACGGCTGCGCCAACCACTGGATGCCCCAGGAAATCAACATGACCGCCGACGTCGCCACCTGGAAGAGCCCCGACGGGCTGAGTGAGGACGAGCGGCGCATCGTCATGCGCAGCCTGGGCTACTTCTCCACTGCCGACTCCCTGGTGGCCAACAACCTGGTGCTGGCGATCTATCGCCTGATCACCAACCCGGAGTGCCGCCAGTACCTCTTGCGCCAGGCCTTTGAGGAGGCCATCCACACCCACGCCTACCAGTACTGCATCGAGTCACTGGGCATGGATGAAGGCGCAGTGTTCAACATGTACCGGGAAGTGCCCTCGGTGGCGCGCAAGGCCGCCTGGAGTCTCAGTCACACCCACCACCTCTCGGATCCGACCTTCCATACCGGCACCCCGGAAACCGACCAGACCCTGCTGCGCAACCTGATCGGTTTCTACGCGGTGACCGAGGGCATCTTCTTCTACTGCGGTTTCACCCAGATCCTCTCCATGGGCCGTCGCAACAAGATGACCGGGGTGGCGGAGCAGTTCCAGTACATCCTGCGCGACGAGTCGATGCACCTGAACTTCGGCATCGACATGATCAACCAGATCAAGCTGGAGAACCCGCACCTGTGGACCGAGACCTTCCAGCAGGAGGTAATCCAGATGATCCTGGAGGGCACCCAGCTGGAGATCGAATACGCCCGGGATACCATGCCCCGGGGTGTACTGGGCATGAATGCCGGCATGATGGAGGAATACCTGCACTTCATCGCCAACCGCCGCCTGGTCCAGCTGGGCCTGCCCGAGCAGTTCCCCGGTGCCCAGAATCCCTTCCCCTGGATGAGTGAAATCATGGACCTGCGCAAGGAGAAGAACTTCTTCGAGACACGGGTGATCGAGTACCAGACCGGTGGGGCGTTGAACTGGGATTGAGAAGCCGGCGAAATCACGTGTTTTGGCTTCATACCTGCTGGCCCCGAGCCTATACTTGAAGCAATGCAATCCAGGGAGAGGTGACAACATGCTGAAAAAACGTCTGTTCATTCTGCTGCAGGCCCTGGCCCTCGTGGTGGCCGGCACCGTCGGCACCGCCCAGGCCGCGGTGATCAGTTCCGCCGAGCACTTCGGCACCGCCGCGACCCACGAGGCAAGCGACCAGCTGCAGCAGGCAATGGCCTCCGACGCGGTGCAGGCCAAGCTGGTGGCACTGGGTGTCGACCCGGCTGATGCCCAGGCACGCATCGACGCCCTCACCATCGAGGAACAGCAAATGCTCGCCGAACGCATGGATCAAATGCCCGCGGGCGGCATCCTGGGCGTGCTCGGGGTAATCTTCGTGGTTCTGCTGGTACTGGAAATCGTTGGCGTCACCAACATCTTCAACAAGCTTTAGGTTACCGCTACTGCTGTTGCTCACCGCGTGGCTCCAGGGCTGCGCGGTGCTTCCTCAGCCACCCGGGAACGCGCGCGCTGTCGAGCTGGACAGCGTTCCCTTCTTCCCCCAGGCCGACTACCAGTGTGGCCCCGCCGCGCTGGCCACGGTCCTGGTGCACACAGGTGTCGACACCGATGCCGACGCACTGGTGCCCCAGGTGTACCTGCCCGGCCGGGAGGGCAGCCTGCAGCCGGAACTGCTTGCGGCGTCCCGTCGCGCAAAGCGCATTCCCTGGCAGCTGGAGGGTGGCAGCGAGGCCCTGTTCGCCGAGCTTGCCGCCGGCAACCCGGTGTTGGTGCTGCAGAATCTCGGCGTTGCCGCCCTGCCCGTGTGGCATTACGCCGTGGTGGTTGGCTTTGAACCCGACACCCGGCGGGTAATCCTGCGTTCGGGACGGGAGAGGCGCCGCGAAGAGCCCTGGGGGCGCTTCCTGGCCAGCTGGAACCGCGGAGAGCTATGGGCCATGGTCGCAATGCCGCCGGGGCAGCTGCCCGCCTCCTGGACCGACCCGGAGGCGCTCTCCCGGGTCCTGGCCAGGCAGGAAGCCTCACTCCCGACGGGGATTGCCGTGAAGGCCTGGGAAACCGCGCTCGAACGCTGGCCGGATGCCAGTGCACCCCTGTTCGGCAGCGCCAATGCACTACAGGCCAGCGGGCAGCATGCCGAGGCCGCGGCGCGCTACCGGTTGCTACTGCAAAGGGAGCCCGACCACCTCAGTGCGCGCAACAACTTCGCCGACCTGCTGCTGCGGGAGGGCTGTCCGGGTGCCGCCAGCGCTGTGATTGAACCCGCCCTCGCCGCGCAACCGCCCGAACCACTGTTGTCAGTCATCCGCCAGACCGCTGCGGAAATCAGGCAGGCCGGTACACAGGATGCCTCGCACTGCGGGTTATTGGTGGCTCCCTGAAGCCAGATGGTCCCTGGCCGTTACCGCGATATCGGGAAACTCCCTGAGCAACTTCCTGTCACCCGTTACCAGCTTCAGGCCCAGGGAATCAGCAAGAGACACGAACTCACAGTCGTAGGCAGAGCAACCGGATCTCTCGGCCAGCGCAAGCACATCATTGGAGTTGACAGTATATTCCTTGTCTTCGAACTGGCTTTCGGCTTGCGACTGCATCGCCATTGCGGTGTCCAGGCCAATGATGTTTTTCCTGACATACAGGGCCAGCACGTTTCGGAACTCACTGCGCCACAAAAGCGGCGCGATCCAATGCGGCTCCTTGAGCAGCAGCGCAACAACATCCTCGGTCTGCTCAGTTGGCAGATACAAGTAGGCGATAGTGTTGGTGTCAGCGACAATCACGCTCTTCCCTGTTCTATCGCGGCGTTGATCTCATCCACCTCAAGTCTGGTTGCTGCCACTCGACCGCGCAGTTCCCGGGCCTTTTCAGCCAACGCGCTGGCGGATACCGGGCTGGGCTTGAAGGTCTTTTCCAGGCAGTGTATCAACTCACTATTGACGCTTCTGTGGTGCGCACTGGCTGCTTGCTTCAGCTTTTCGTACAGATCGTCCGGAATGTTCTTGAAAGTTACGGTAGCCATGCTCAGCCCTCCAGCGACTGCATAATGGTTTCATTATGGTTCCACTGATGATACCTTTCAACCCTGCCTGCCAGACCTGACCAAATATAAGAAGCCCCCCCCATGAACCCATCAGTACTCCGCACCCCCGAAACCTGCTTCGACAAGCTGCCCGACTTCCCCTGGGCGCCCAGCTACATCACCGTTCAGCACCCCGAGCACGGGCCGCTGCGCCTGCACTATCTGGATGTCGGCCCCGCCGATGGCCCGGTGGTGTTGATGCTGCACGGCGAGCCCACCTGGTGCTTCCTCTACCGGCACATGATCCACGCCTTGAGCCGGCAGGGCCTGCGCTGCATCGCCCCGGACCTGATCGGCTTCGGCCGCTCCGACAAGCTGGCCCGCCGCCGGGACTACAGTTATGCCGCCCACGTAGGCTGGATCGTCGACCTCGTCACCGGCCTGGACCTGCGGGAGATAACCCTGGTCTGCCAGGACTGGGGCGGCCCCATCGGTCTGTCGGTGCTGGCCCGCGACCCGGCGCGCTTCGCCGCAGTAGTGGCGGCCAACACCCTGCTGCCCACCTGCGAAGCGCCCCCGAAGGGGATACCCGACTGGCCCGGGGATATCGTCACCCAGTGGGTCGCTGCGACCGCAACGGCGGAGGACCTGCCGGTGGGGGACACCGTGGCGGCGGTCTGCGTCAGCCCGCTGCCGGATGCCGTGCGCGCCGCCTACGACGCCCCCTTTCCGGAGCCGCGCTACAAGGCCGGTCCGCTGGAGTTCCCCTCACTGATCCCGATTCGGGCGGACATGCCCGGCACCGCGGAAAACCGCGCCACCTGGCGCCTGCTGGAGGCCTGGGAAAAGCCCTTTGTTACCGCCTTCAGTGACAGCGACCCCTCCACCGCGGCCTGGGCCGAGGTGTTCCGGCAACGGATACCCGGAGCCCGTGGGCGGTCACACCCGGTGATTGCCGGAGCCGGACACTTCCTGCAGGAGGAACAGGGCCCTGCTCTCGCCAAGGTGGTGGCGCAGCTGGTGGAGCAGCTGCGCTGATCCCGCCGCATCAGTGCAGTGAATACCCACCATCCGCGCACCCGCTGCGCCCCCGGTTCACCTTGCTGGACCAGGGGGCTACAATAGCCCCCCTTTACCCTTACGTCGCTGCCTCGCGCGCCGACATTTCCAACAACCCACACAGGAACGCGACATGATCTACCAGAGCGACGCGCTCACCGTGACCCGCCTCGACGGGGACATCGCCGAGCTGCACTTCGACCTCCAGGGAGAATCCGTCAACAAGTTCAACGCTGCCACGGTGCAGTGCCTCAGCGAGGCCCTGGATGCCCTGGAAGCCGAATCCGGCCTCAAGGGCCTGCTGGTCACCAGCGGTAAACCGGTCTTCATCGTCGGGGCCGACATCACCGAATTTACTGGCCTGTTTGCCGCTGGGAAAGACAAGATCAGCGAATTTACCGGCCCCAACAACATCAACTTCAACCGCCTGCAGGCCCTGCCCTACCCCAGCGCCGTGGCCATCAACGGCTACGCCCTGGGCGGCGGCTTCGAGGTCTGCCTGGCCTGTGATTTCCGCGTCATGAGCAGTGCCGCCAAAGTGGGCCTGCCGGAAACCAAGCTGGGCATCCTCCCCGGCTGGGGGGGCACGGTGCGCCTGCCGCGCATCGTCGGCGTGGACACGGCCGTGACCTGGATCGCCACCGCCGCCGAGCAGCGCCCCGATGCTGCCCTGAAAGCGGGCGCGGTCGACGCTGTCGCCGCCCCCGAGCAGCTGCGCGAGGTCACCCTGACCACCCTGCAGCAGGCCATTGACGGCAAGCTGGACTACCAGGCCCGCCGCCAGGCCAAGAGCAGTGCCCTGCCCCTGAACGACACCGAGGCCACCATGGCCTTCTTCACCACCAAGGCCATGGTCCAGCAGCAGGCGGGCCGCAATTACCCCGCCCCGGTCAAGGTGGTCGAGGTCATGGAACAGGCCCGCAACATGGGCCTGGAAGACGCCCTGAAAATCGAAGCGGAGGGCTTTGCCGACCTCGCGGTCAGCCCCCAGGCGGCAGCCCTGGTCGGCGTGTTCCTTTCCGACCAGCTGCTGGGCAAGAAGGCCAAGGGCTGGGAGAAGCAGGCGGACCGCAAGATCCGTCGCGGCGCCGTGCTGGGCGCGGGCATCATGGGGGGTGGCATCGCCTACCAGTCCGCCTACAAGGGGACGCCGGTGCTGATGAAGGATATTGCCCAGGAGGGCCTGGACCTGGGCATGGCGGAGGCCGGCAAACTGCTGGCCAAGCGCGTCGACCGCGGCCAGATGAACCCGGGCAAAATGGCCGAAGTGCTCGCCAGCATCACCCCCACCCTGGACTACACCGGTTTCGAGGAAGCCGATGTGGTGGTGGAAGCGGTGATCGAGAACGAGAAGGTCAAGCGCTCGGTGCTGGCGGAGACCGAGGGCAAGGTCACCGAGGACACCATCCTCGCCTCCAACACCTCGACCATTTCCATCACGCGCCTGGCGGAGGCCCTGAAGCGGCCTGAAAACTTCTGCGGCATGCACTTCTTCAACCCGGTGCACGCCATGCCCCTGGTCGAGGTCATCCGCGGCGAGAAAACCTCGGATACCGCGGTCGCCCGCACCGTCGCCTACGCCAACAAGATGGGCAAGAAGGCCGTGGTGGTGAAGGACTGCCCGGGCTTCCTGGTCAACCGCACCCTGTTCCCCTACTTCGACGGCTTCTCCAAACTGCTGCGTGACGGCGCCGACTTCCAGGCGGTGGACAAGGCGATGGAGCGCTGGGGCTGGCCCATGGGTCCCGCCTACCTGCTCGACGTGGTGGGTATCGACACCGCCGTGCACGCCGCCGAGGTGATGGCCGAAGGCTTCCCTGACCGCATGAAGCTGGACTTCAAGACCGCCACCGAAGTGATGTTCGAGAACGAGCGCTACGGCCAGAAAAACGGCAAGGGCTTCTACGACTACAGCCCCGACAAGCGCGGCAAGCCGAAGAAAACCCCGGTGGACGAGACCTACGAGCTGATCGCCCCGGTGGTCGGCGAGCGCGTGGAGTTCAGCGAGGAAGACATCGTCTTCCGCATGATGCTCCCCATGGCTACCGAGATGGCCCGCTGCCTGGAGGACGAGATCGTCGGCACCCCCGCCGAGGCGGACCTGGCCCTGCTCTACGGGCTCGGCTTCCCCCCCTTCCGCGGCGGTATCTTCCGCTGGATCGACAGCATCGGCATGGACAAGCTCGCCGAGGCCTCCGACAAGTTCGCGGAGCTGGGCAAGAGCTACGAGCTGACCGAGGGCATGCGCGAGATGCTCTCCAGCGGCAAGACCTACTACTGAAACCGGGTGAACGAGAGGAGAACCAACGTGAGTCTGAATCCGAGAGACGCTGTCATCGTCGACTTCGCCCGCAGCGCCATGGGCCGCTCCAAGAACGGCTGCTTCCGCAACGTGCGCGCCGACGACATTTCCGTCGGGGTGATCAAGGGCCTGCTGGAGCGCAACCCCGGCCTGGACGTGAACGAGATCGACGACTTTATCTGGGGCTGCGTACTGCAGCGGGAAGAGCAGGCCTTCAACATTGCCCGCAACATCCTGCTGCGGGCCCAGCTGCCCTTCACCATTCCGGCGCAGACCGTCAACCGCCTGTGCGGGTCCTCGATGTCCGCCCTGCACACGGCCAGCGCCAATATCATGGCCGGCCTCGGCGATGTCTACCTGGTGGGCGGTGTCGAGCACCTCGGCCACCTGCCGATGATGGAATCCCTGGACCCGAACCCCAGGCTCGGCCTGAACGTGGCCAAGGCCGCGGGCATGATGGGGATGACCGCCGAGTACCTGGCCCTGATCCACGGCATTGGCCGCGAGCAGCAGGACCAGTTCGGCCTGCGCTCCCACAAGCTGGCGGCGAAGGCCCGGGACGAGGGCAAGTTCGACCGCGAGATCATCCCCATCGAGGGCCACGACGCCAACGGCGCCCTGGTGCTGGTGGATCAGGATGAAACCATCCGCGGTGACAGCACTCTGGAAGGCCTGGCCTCCCTGCCCCCGGCCTTCAACCCCAAGGGCGGCACCGTCACCGCCGGTACCTCCTCGCAGATCTCCGACGGCGCCTCGGCCATGCTGGTGATGTCCGCGGAGCGGGCCAAGGCCCTGGGCCTGGAGCCCATCGCCCGGGTGCGCGGCATGGCTGTGGCGGGGGTCGATCCCTCCATCATGGGCTACGGCCCGGTGCCCTCGACGCAGAAGGCCCTGAAGAAGCTGGGCCTGAGCATCGAGGACATCGAAATGGTGGAGCTGAACGAGGCTTTCGCCGCCCAGGCCCTGCCGGTACTCAAGGACCTGGGGCTGCTGGATGTCATGGAAGACAAGGTCAACGTGCACGGCGGGGCGATTGCCCTGGGCCACCCCTTCGGCTGCTCCGGTACGCGCATCACCGGCTCGCTACTGAACGTGATGCAGGAACGCGACCTGACCCTGGGCGTATCCACCATGTGCATCGGCCTCGGCCAGGGTATCACCACGGTGATTGAGCGGGTCTGACCCGCGAGCCTGTACTTCAACGGCCCTTGCCCGCCCGGGCAGGGGCCGCTTACTCCGCGGTCAGCAGGTCGTCCATGCGCTGCAGGGCAGCCAGCAGGTTGCTTGTCGCGAGCTGCGAGCCGCGGAAGTATTCCTCCGCCATGGGCGTTATTGCACAGCGCTCGGGCAGCGCTGTCTCCTCCTCCAGCAAACGATAGAGCGTGGGCAGGAACACGAACTGCAGCCACTGGGGCAGGCTCAGGGTATCGATGCAGAAAGGTTCGCTGGAGGCCAGGGCACTGGCCGGCGGCGGCACCCGCTCCCAGAGGGCGAGCTGACGCAGCTCCGCCTCGATGTCGATCAGCAGTTCCGCGACTTCGGTGCGCATTGAACTAGCTCCGATCGCCGCCTTCTTCCAGTCCCAGCACCGCGTAGAGTGGCTGCAGCTGCTGCTGCAGGGCCGCCGGGTCGTCGGCGCACAGGGTCACGTGGCCCAGCTTGCGGCCGGGCTTGGGCGCCTTGTCGTAGCAGTGCAGATGCACACCGGGCACTGCCAGCAGGGCCTCCACCGGGGGAATCTCCCCCAGCAGGTTGATCATGGCACTGTAGCCGCGCGGCGCCGTGTCGCCCAGGGGCAAGCCTGCCACCGCCCGCACATGGTTCTCGAACTGGGAGGTCACCGCCCCCTCGATGGTCCAGTGGCCGCTGTTGTGGACCCGCGGGGCAAATTCGTTGGCCAGCAACTCGTCGCCCACCAGAAACAGTTCGAGGGCAAGCACGCCGACATAGTCCAGGGCCTCCATCAGGCGGCGCAGGATGTCCTCGGCACGGCCCTGGAGCGGGTGGCCCGGGCGGCTGAAGGAGATGTGCAGGATGCCGTCGCGGTGGGTGTTCTCGGACAGCGGCCAGAAACGGCACTCGCCGTCGTCGCCGCGCACCCCGATAATCGACAGCTCGCAATCAAAGGGCACCATGCCCTCCAGCAGGGCCGGCCGCCCCGCCAGTTCCCGCCACACCGCATCGAGGTCCGAGCCCGCATCCAGGCGCCATTGCCCGCGGCCATCGTAGCCCGAACGGCGGGTCTTCAGAATCGCTGCATTGCCGGCCTCCGCCATGGCAGCACGCAGATCTTCCAGGGAGTCGACCACCCAGAAGGACGCCGTGGCAATATCCAGACGCCGCAACAGGGTCTTCTCGTCCAGGCGGTCCTGGGAAGCAGCCACGGCCTGTAGCCCTGGCGCCAGCAGTTCACGCGCCTGCAGGGCTTCCAGGCTGGCCACCGGCAGATCCTCCTTCTCCACGGTGACACGCTGCGTGCCCTTCGCCAGGGTGTCCAGGGACTCGCCGTCGTCGAAATGCCCGCAGACGGTCTCGCCCAGGTTGCGGGTGCAGGGACTGACTTCATCGGCATAGAAAACACAGCCGACACCCAGCGGACGGCCCGCCAGGGCCAACATGCGCGCCAGCTGGCCGTTGCCCAGGATACCGATGTTCACGCCGTCGCCTCCCGCGGGTCGGCGTTGGCCAGCACCCGCTCGGTCTGGGCCGCGCGCCATTGCTTGAGCCGCTCCCGCAGGGCGGGATCCTCCACTGCCAGCATGGCAGCCGCCATCAACGCGGCGTTCACCGCCCCAGCCCGACCAATGGCCAGGGTGCCCACGGGTACGCCGGCGGGCATCTGGACAATCGACAGCAGCGAATCCATGCCGGAGAGGGCGCGGGACTGCACCGGCACGCCCAGCACCGGCACCCAGGTTTTCGCCGCCAGCATCCCCGGCAGGTGAGCAGCGCCACCCGCGCCGGCAATGATGACCGCCAGCCCGCGCGCCTCGGCCTCTTCGGCATAGGCAAACAGTTTGTCCGGAGTGCGATGTGCGGAAACCACCTCAACGCTGTGGGGTATCTCCAGGGCTTCGAGAGTTTCCGCGCAGCCGGACAGTGTCTCCCAGTCCGAGGTGGAACCCATCACGACGCCCACCCGGGGCAACTCATTCGCTCGCGAGGCTGTGTTCGCGCTCATGGCAACTCCCTTGATGCAGGAACGGGCACGCCCGTGCCCGTCAGTGAATGCATGAATTCAAAATGACCGGTAATTATATGCCAAATTCCCGCCGGAAGGGCGGCAACGAGTCGAGAATGGCGCGCCCGTAGCGGCGGGTCAGCAGGCGCCGGTCCAGCAGCGTGACGCGGCCGCTATCGGCCTCGGTGCGCAGCAGCCTGCCGCAGGCCTGCAGCAGGCGCAGACTGGCATCCGGGACACTGATCTCCATGAAGGCATTGCGCCCGCGAGCCTCCACCCATTCCGCCAGGGCGGCCTCGATCGGGCTGTCTGGCACGGCGAAGGGAATGCGCGCGATAAGCACATGGCGACAATAGTGGCCGGGCAGATCCACCCCCTCGGCAAAGCTGGCAAGGCCAAACAGGATACTGCCCTTACCGGCATCCACGGCTTCGCGATGGCGCCGCAGCAATTCCTGCTTGCTCGCCTGCCCCTGCATCAGGATCTGCTCACCCAGGCGATCCGCCAGCCCTTCATAAACCGCCTGCATCTGACGGCGGGCGGAGAACAACACCAGGCTGGCCTCCGTTGGATCCAGCCAGCCGGGCAGGCCAGCCACCAGCGCGGCGGTGTGTGCCTCGGCGTCTCCGGGATCGCAATCCATGGCCGGCACCGCCAGCGTGGCCCGCGAGTAGTCGAAGGGGCTGGTCACGACCTGAAACTCGGCTTCCCGGGGTACACCGGAATGCAGGATAAACCGCTCGAAGGAGGACAAGGCCGTCAGCGTCGCCGAAGTGACCACCACGCCGGCGGCGCGCGACCAGAGCACATCCTGCAACAGGTCTGCCGCCAGGATAGGGCTGCAGCGCAACTCGAAGCCCGCCTGGCCACCGCTCTCCAGCAGGCGTGCCCAGCGCGCCCGCGGCGGCTCTTCGCGGGAGGTGTCCGCGGCGAAATCCCGCCACAGCTCAAGCGTCGCTTCCGCACGACCCAGCATGCCGCCCACCGCCAGGTGCCAGGATTCCGCATCCTCGCGATCGAGCTTGCTGTCGGCGTCATCCAGGGCCGCCTCCAGCTGGTCCGACAACCGTGAGAACACGGATTGCAGTCGATCGAACTGGGCCGCCAACCCGGTAGCCAGCCCCGACAACGACTCCGGCACCTGACCGTGGGGAAAGCGCAGTGTCTGACCCTCGGGACTGCCGCGACCATCGGGAGCCGGGAACAGCGCCGCCACTGCCTGTTCGGCAGTCTGCAGGCCGGCGCGGGCCTCCTCCAGGATCGGCGGCAGGCTCTCCAGCAGGCGCTTGCCATCGGGCAGCTGTGCCAACAGCTTCGCACCCTGGGCCAGCTGCTTGCCGCTGTCCTGCAGCCACTGTTGCGTGGTGTGCAGGCGACAGAAGCTGCTGAAATGCGAGAGCGCCTTGTCGGGGAGGTGGTGCCCCTCGTCGAAGATATAAATACTGTCTTCCGGCGGCGGCAGGATGGCACCACCGCCCAGCGCCAGGTCGGCCAGCACCAGGTCGTGGTTGGCCACGATCACATCCGCCTGCTGCAGATCCTCCCGGGCCTTGAAAAAGCTGCACTGACTGACATTGGGGCAGCGGCGCCCGCTGCACTGACTGTGATCGGACGTCGCCGCCAGCCAGGTCTCCTCGGCCATTTCACCCGGCCAGTTGTCGCGATCGCCGTCCCACTCGCCACGGCCCAGGGCATCCAGCATGGAGGCGTACAGCGGCAAGGCGTCGGCCGGTGTGCCGGCCGCCTGTTCGTCCGGGTAAAGCGGCAGGAAGTCGCCGGCACTGCCCTCCATCAGCAGGCGGTCCAGCTTCGACAGACAGACATAGCGGCGACGCCCCTTGGCCAGGGCTGAAGAGAAAGCCAAGCCGCTGTGGCGTCGGATATCCGGCAGATCCTTGTGAACGAACTGCTCCTGCAAGGCCACGGTCGCGGTCGCGACCACCAGGCGCTTGCCACGCGCCTGGGCCAGAGGGATCGCGGCCAGGGTATAGGCAATGGTCTTGCCGGTACCGGTGCCTGCTTCCACCACGCAGATGGGCGGCAAACCGGCCTCGTCCGGGTCATCCGCCGGGGGAATGCGCGCCAGGGTATTGGCGATGGTGGCGATCATCTGCCGTTGCCCCCAGCGGGGGCTGAGGTCGCGGGCGGACTGGATGGCCGCATAGGCCTCCCGGATCCGCGCCTTGAGTTCCTCGCTCAGCACCCCCGGGCCTGCAGGCGGGCCAGCTTGGCGGAGACCACGTTGGCGTAGATCCCCAGGGCCTGCTCCCGGTGTGCCTCGGGCAGCGCCTCGATACGGGCATCAAACGCGGCCCGGCTGCAGCTGCCCTCTTCGCGGTGAAGATCCGGCGGCAAGGTCGCCGACTCACCCTGCAGGCGGCGCCAGGCGTAAAGGTTGGTCGGATGCAGGCAGTAGAGCGCGACCACCTGGTCGTCGACCGCCGCCGCCACCGCCTCGGGGGACTCGAAGTCACCGCGCAGGGGCTCGCCAAAGGCGACGTGGACCCGGCCCTTCTGACCGGAGATGCCGCGGGCGATGGAGGCGACATCCTCCTGCTCGGCCTTGGCATAATGCCCCGTGGACTCCCGCAGGTAGAGTTCCCGCGCCTTGAGCCCGTCGCAGGGATCGAGCTCGTAGGAAATGGAGACGGGCACGATACCCAGGGCCTCGACCAGCTCCGACAGGGACTCCCGGGACTTGTCGCGGCTCATCGCCAGCATCTTGATCACCGCCGGCTCGGTGCGATCGATACCGTTCTTGGCGCGGCCTTCACGCTGGGCAATCCAGACCGGCGCGCCCTCTTCCTGCAGCGAGTGGCGGATATAGGCCGCGAGCTGGCGCGAGGCCGCCAGCAGCTCCCGCGGGCCGCTCACCGAGCGCCGGACAATGAAGCTCTTGTTCAAGCGCATCAGGTCGGAAACCCAGGGCTTGGTCAGCAGATTGTCGCCGATGGCGATGCGCAGGGTGGGAAAGTTGTTGCAGTGGAGGGCGTAGTTGGTGAAGGCCGGGTCCATGACGATATCGCGGTGATTACTCATGAACAGCCAGGGCCGCGAGGGGTCTAGCCGATCGAGACCGGAGACGCTGAAACCCGCCGTAGTATCCTTTATCACCTGCTCGACATAGGACTTGATCACCATCTGCATGCCGTGCACGTCGTTGACGCCGCGCAGCTGGTGGCGCAGGAACCAGCTGACGGGGAGGCGGCACAGGGCCGGCGCGGCCGCCCCCAGGCGCCCGAGCTTCAGGCGCCCGATGGCATCCAGCAGCTCGCGGTCCGAAAGCAGGCGACGCAGCACCGCCGGCACTTCCGCATCGTGGTAAGGACGGATATCGGCAAACGGATCACTCAACCAGGAACCCTCCCCGGGGAAAGCGGCACACGATACCCAAAAAGCCCGCGCCAGTCATCCGCCGGATGTGGCCGCAAGCCGCTCCGTTCCCCCCGCGAGCAGGCAACGGGCGGACAATCGGGCGCTGACAGGCACCCCGCCTTCTGCTAACCTGCTGCCCGCTTCGACCGCGCGCCGCGCTTTTTGGAGGAATCATGGAAGCCACTTCTGCCACTCTGCTGACCTTCGGGCTGGCGACCCTGCTGGCCAGCTGGGTCATGCTGCTGATCCAGTCCTGGAAGAACGACTACGCCTGGGGCCTGTGCGCCCTGATCCTGCCGCCCTTCGCCTACCTTTACGGCCTGTTCCGGCTGGACAAGGCCGGTCAGTCGATCCTGCTGGCGCTGATTGGCCTGGTGCTGGTCTGGATGGCCTGAATCCGGCTAGCAGTGTTACGCAACAGCGGCATTACGCTTTCTTAATGCTGCTGTTGCAATATCTAAATATCCCCTAAAAACAGAGCCTTAGAAAGAGGGCAAGCAACAGAGAGCAGATCTGTTACCTGTCAGGCGACGAATCTTACCGATTTGTAACGTTTCTACACAGCTCCCGGGCGCGTATAATCCCCGCATCCACGCTTATGCCATGGAATGTGGCCCGCCCCGTCGACCGTCGATACCGGGCCAGGATGAACCTACCGAGGAGTTTTCAATGACTTTCGCCAAGCTGATCACCGCATCTGCCCTGCTCGCCGTTTCCGCCGCGAGCTTCGCCGCCAAGCCCACCAGCATCGTTTTCCAGAGCAACGAGGAGAGCGCTGACGGCCAGGCTTACTCCGTCTACCAGGTCAAGTGCTCCAACGGCAAAAGCGCCACCATGAGCGCCTGGGAAAACCGCCGCAAGTGGTGTGTCGGCACTGAGCTCAACGACGAGTGCGAAAAGAAGCAGATCAAGGCCGCCAAAGAGGCCTGTGACGCGGTGTAACACCGGCGCCACACCCCGGGCACTGCGCCCAGCGAAAAACCCCGGCCCGTCCGGGGTTTTTTTTTGTCGGCACGCCGTCAGCCGGGTGCTTCCAGGTAGCGGCGCCGCAGGGCTTCCCGCTCGGCCCCACCCAAACCCATGACCTCACTCAAGTAGCTGTCGAAGTCACCGTAGTCGTCGATCGACTGGAAGGCGCGGGACAGATATTCGGGATGAACCTCGAGCATGGGCAGAATTGCCTCATCGGCCACCCCCTCCAGCCCGTATTTGCGACGCAAGCGATCAATTTCCTCCGCGGGCAGGAAGTAGCGCCCGGTCAGCAGGTAGTCCTGCATGACATCCTCCCTCGACACCCCCAGGGCCAGCAGGATAATCGCCGCCGCGAAGCCGGTACGATCCTTGCCCGCGGCGCAGTGAACCAGGCTGCGGGACTCCGGCTGCTCCAGCAGTTCCCGGAACATCGCGCCAAAGGCAGCGCCCTGGTTCTCGGCAAAGTCCCGGTTGATCGCCACCATGAAATCAAACATGGCCTCGCGCCCGCCGAGATCCAGCGCGCCACTGGCGAAGACGGCGTCATTGCTGCCGGGTGTAATCGGCAGACTGACGGTGCGGGGAGGGCTGCCGGCCGGCAGGCGGTTGGGGGCCAGCCGCTGCTCGTCCTCGCGGCGAAAATCGCAAACCACATCCAGGCGCAGGTGCCCGAGCGCGGCCAAGTCATCCTCGGTAAGGTGCGCCAGCTGACCGGAGCGAAACAGCAGGCCGCGCCGCACGCGCCGACCGTCGCCGGTGGCATAGCCGCCGAAATCGCGGAAGTTGGGGGTCCCCTGGAGCACCAGGCGGCGCTCCTCCCAGGTCAGTCCAGCCGCTGATGGTGTCAGGCCGGATACAGCAGACATTGGCATACTACCTCTTCTCATCAATCCCGGAGGGCGTCGGCGACGGCGGATATCCCGCACCCGCGGCGCCATCGAAGCGCAGGACCGCCAGCAGGAGCGTCCTGACCAGCGCCAGCTGACGCTCCAGGGCTTCCTCCCCAAAGGGATCCTGGCCCAGCAAATCGCGGTACATCGGGGCCATGGTGACATAGGACATCACCAGGTTGTTGAAGGCCATGACAGCCCAGGGCTGCAGGCCGGATTCACCCAGCGCCCGCAGGCCCGGCTGCTCCAGGCGCGGGTCACGCATCATCATCGGACGAAAGAAGCGTTCGATCAGTTCACCGGTGCCCGGCCCACCCGACAGGGCGGCATGCTGCAGCAGGCGCGCCAGGTTGGGGTTGGCGTGATGCATGCGCACGATCGTATCCAGCCAGTCCAGCAGGCGCTCCTCGGTGATCGGACCGTGGGCCAGCGCTTCCATGGGCGCGGCGAAACGGTCCAGCAAACGCTCGAGGACAGCCCGGTACAGGGCTTCCTTGTTGCGAAAGTGGTTGTAGAGACTGGGAGAGCGGATGCCCACGGCGCCCGCCACCTCGCCGACCGAGGTGGCCTGGTAGCCCTTGCGGGCAAACAGGGCCTCGGCAGCATCCAGAATACGCTCCTGAGTATTGCCTGGGGCCCGGCGACGACTGCGGGATGCGGTGTTCACCACGGCTGCGCTGACACGTCCTGATGCATAAGAAAGAAACCGGAGTATACCTGCCCGGCGCCCGGCTGACACCCGAGCCGATTCGCAACCCGGATCAGGGGCCGGGCAGGCACTTATGGTTGACAAGCCAGGGCCAAGTGTGAATAATCGCGCCTCTTGAAATTTCAGCTCACACGAGGACGTCAACCGTGGCCAACTCACCGCAAGCAAGAAAACGCGCCCGCCAGGCGGAAAAGCGCCGTAAGCACAATGCCAGCCTGCGCTCGCTGGTGCGCACCCAGATCAAGAAAGTGGTTGCCGCCATCGGCAGCGGCGACGCCGAACAGGCGCGCCAGGCTTACAGCCAGGCGGTACCAGTTATCGACCGCATGGCCGACAAGGGCATCATCCACAAGAACAAGGCCGCGCGTCACAAGAGCCGCCTGAACGCCAAGGTGAAAGCCCTGGCCGCCTGATACGCGACGCTCACGACACAACGAAAAAGCCGGCTTGACGCCGGCTTTTTTGTGCCTGAAAAACGGCCAGTCCGACCCCGGCGGCCAGCGCGGGTATCCTCGACAACGAGGTACCCGCAATCCATAGCGGCTAGCTGGCCAGGCGCTCGTCGCCCTCCGCCTCCTGCTTCTCGGCCACTTTCTGGAACTCCGCCAGCATGCTCTGTTCGTAGCTCTGGGCCTCCTGGGTATCCAGGGGGCGCTCCAGCTGGGCCCAGTTGATATCCCCATCCGTGGTCAGGTTTTCGAAATCGAGGATGCCCAGCTCCTCGAACTTGGGCCGAATGCGGTCGGTCAGCAGGCCGATCCGCTTGAGGTTGGGGATCACGCGCTGGAACAGCAGGTTGCGGAAGGTCGACATGACAAAGCCCTCGAGCACCTGCTGCCGCGCCTCCTCCACGTCCCAGCCAAAGTGCCGGAAGACATCGGTGGCCACCAGGCGCTCGCGGCTGACGACGCAGGCCTCGTAGGCAAACTGGGCGCGCTCCTCGCGCTCCTCCTGGGACAGTGTCTTGACGAACTCCTCCAGGTAGTTGACCCCGAAGGTCACGTGCCGCGCCTCGTCCCGGGTAACCAGGTAAACCACGTCCTTGAGCACCGGGTCGGGGGTGGTCTCGCGGGTGGTGTTGAAGGCGGACAGGGCCAGGCCCTCGATCACGATCTGCATGCCGATGAATTTCATGTCCCAGCGCGGATCGGTGAGGATCTTGTCGATGATCGCCTTCAGGTGGGTATTGATCGGGTACATCACCCCCAGGCGCTTCTGCAGGTACTTGTTGAACACCTCGACGTGGCGCGCCTCGTCAAAGGTCTGGGAGCCGGCGTAGAGCTTGGCGTTCAGGGTCGGGGCACAGGAACACAGCTGCGAGGCCACCAGCAGGGCGCCCTGCTCACCGTGCAGGAACTGGGACAGGCTCCAGGCATTCATGTGCAGCCAGAACTTCTTGCGCGTAGGCTCGTCCATGTCCAGGTAGGGCTGGTAGGTATGCAGGTTCATCATCTCCGGCATCCGCTCCTCCTCCGGCCAGGGGCGGTCCCAGTCGATGTCGATCTCCGGATCCCAGTTCAGCTGCTTGCCGAGGTCGTAGAGCTTCTTGATGCGGTCGTCCTGCACCTGGTAATCCCAGTTGTAGGAGCCGGTGAGCGGGGTCTGGAAGATTTCCGCGATGTGGTCCACCTGCTCGCTGGTCAGCAGGTCCTCCAGATCGGGGTTGTCGCGCGGGAAGTCGGCACCGGCGAAGTGCTGGATCTTGCGGGGGGTCTCGGTCCACTCGACTTTCATGACAGTGCTCCTTGGGCGCTGTGTATTTTCTGAACAGTCACTATGGAACATCGCCGATACCAGCAACAGGTAAAGCCTTGCCAAAATGTGGTCATTTGTGGCCAAATGCCAGGCATGCCCAGAGCCAGTACACCCGCGCAGTACCTGCTGATCCTCCTCGACCTGGTGGAGAGTCGCGGCTATCAGCGCCGGGCACTGCTGGCGGGCACTTCCCTGGAGCACGGTCAACTGGCGGGGGTCGGCGCCCGCATCAGCGAAGAGGACTTCAGCCGGGTGGTCAGCAACGCCTTCGCCTTAACCGGCGACGAGGGTCTCGGCCTGGAGCTCGGGCTGCGCCTGAACCTGAGCGCCCACGCCGTGCTGGGCCAGGCCTTCATGACCTGCCGCGACCTGCGCCAGGTCCTGGAACTGTTCCTGCGCTACTATCACCTGCTCACCTCGCCGACACTGCACCTGGAGCTGGATATCGACGGCGGTCGATGCACCCTGACCACACTGAGCCCGCCGCGGGAAAACCCGGTGGAGTTCGCCTGCGAAGTGATGTACGCGGCAATCGCCAACACCCTGCGCGGCCTCCTCGGCCGCGAAGACCTCGACCTGCGGGTGGAACTGCCCTACCCCGCGCCGCCCCACGCCGCGCGCTACCATGACGTGTTCGGCCCGGACGTGCATTTCGACGCCGTACTGGGACGGCTGTCCTTCGACGCCGCCCTGCTGGACAGCCCTCTGCCGCTGTCCAATCCCGCCCTGCGCAGCCTCTACGAGGCCGAATGCGCCCGCCTGCTGGCCGACCTGGAGGACGAGGAATCCGTGTCCGAACAGACCCTGCGCCTGCTGCGCAAGCTGGAGGGCCAATATCCACAGATGCCCCAGGTGGCGCAGATGCTCAACCTCAGCCCGCGCACCTACCGACGGCGCCTGGCCGACGAAGGCGCCGCCTACCAGGTCCTGCTCGACCAGGTGCGGGCGGAGCACGCCACCCGCCACTTGCAGAACAGTCGCCTGCCCCTGAACACCATTGCCTGGCTGGTGGGCTTCAATGACGCCTCCAACTTCCGCCGCGCCTACCGCAAATGGACCGGGCGCAGTCCCGGCGCGGTTCGCCGTGGTCATTGAGTCAGGGTTGCCGGGATGGCGGTGAATCGCGCACTGCAGGTACTGGCGGGTCGCCGCGCCGCCGAGCGGCTGGCGGAGCGCGGCTGGGACCCCGACCTCTTCCCGCTGCTGCTGGGCGCCTCGGGGGGCCCCAAATGGCTGGTGCTCGGGCAACTGGACCGCTATCTCTTCGGTGAATTCCTCGCCCGGGGCCGACGGCCGCTCTCGGCCTTTGGCTCATCCATCGGCGCCTGGCGTCACGCCTGCCTGGCCCAGGACGACCCGGTCGCCGCCCTGCAGCGCTTCGAGGACGACTATCTCGATCAGGATTACACCCGGCGCCCCAGCCCGGCGGAGGTGAGTGCCGTGAGCGCGCGCATTCTGCGGGCGCTACTGGGGGATCGCGGCGCGGAGGCGATCGTCGGGCACCCGCGGATCCGCAGCCACATCGTGACCGCCCGCGGCCGGGGGCCGGCGGCCAGCCCGGCGGGCCCGCTGCTCGGCGGCGCCATGGCCGCCGCGGCCATCGGTAACAGCCTGCACCGCCGACTGCTCCACCGCGGCTTCCAGCGCGTGGTTTTCCACAGTGGCGAGAACCCCGATGAAAGCCTGCCGCTGCCGGGCTTTGCCACCCAGTTCACCCCACTGCGCGATGAGACCGTGGCCCCCGCCCTGCACGCCAGTGGCGCGATTCCCTTTGTGCTAACGGGCGAGCGCGACATTCCGGGGGCACCCCCGGGCCAGTACTGGGACGGCGGAATCATCGACTACCATTTCGAACCCGGGCACTACCGCGGCGACGGCCTGATCCTCTATCCGCACTTCCGCCCGGACCTGACGCCAGGCTGGTTCGACAAACTGCTCCCCTGGCGTCGCCTGCGCGCGGAGCAGCTCGACCACCTGGTGCTGCTCTGTCCTTCGGCGGAGTTCGTGGCCCGGCTGCCGGGGGGCAAGATCCCCGACCGCAGCGACTTCCAGCGCCTGTCCAACGCGGACAGACGGCACTACTGGCGGCGCTGCATCGCCGAGAGTGAGCGCTTGGCGGAGGAGTTTGCCCGCCTGGTCGAGGGACCCGATCCGTTGGCGGGCGTCGTCCGGGTCAGCTGATCATTTCGTCGAGATAGCGCTGTACCTCGGCCTTCAAGGGCCGCTGGAAAGCCGAAGCCAGTAGCCCCAGTTTCACCGAAACATCCACCACGCCGCCGTCGAAGCTCAGCTCCCCCTCGACACCGTGTCCGTGCATCCGCACCCGGTCCCCCTGCCATTGCGCCTTGATCCCGTGCTGCTGTTCCAGGCGGCTGGCCAGGCGCTCGGCGGCGGCGCGCAGTTCCTCCCTGGGCATGGTGTAGGGTTTGCTGAGGTGAAATCCTGCCATGTTGCTGGCTCCCGGCTTTGATGCGACAAGGTTACGCGGGTCGCTGGCGCATCACCAGCCAGTTACCCAATAACACCAGCACAAACCCGCCCAACCCCAGCAGTGTCCACTGGTAGCCCTCGACCAGGGTCGAGATCAGCAGGGCCACCACCGGAAACAGCAGCGAGGAGTAGGCCGCCCGGTCGGGCCCGATATTGCCGATCAGGGTGACATAGGCCCAGAAGGCCACCACCGAACCGAATACTGCCAGGTAAGCCAGGGAAATCAGGTAGTCCGCCCGCCAGTCGACGGTGATCGGCGTGCCGCTGAGCAGCGCCGCCGCATACAGGGCCAGTGCGCCGTAGAGCATGCCCCAGGCATTGCAGACCAGCACGGGCAAACCGTGGCGGCTATTGCGCGCGGCGAAGATATTGCCCAGGGAGGCACAGAAGGTGCCAGCGAAACACAGCAGCAGGGCACGAAAGCTGGCGTCCGAGAGGTGGAAGCGCGACAGCTCGGGCAGGAAGACACCGACCATGCCCAACAGCCCAACCAGTGCCCCCAGGGCGACCAGGCGATTCAGGGGCAGCCCGAGAAACAGGGCGCCATTGAGCATGTTGAGCACCACCATGGTGGAGAAGACCACCGCCACCAGGCCGCTGGCCAGGTGCTCGGTCGCCGGGTAGATGAACAGGTAATTGCCACTGAACAGGCACAGGCCCTGCAGCGCCACCCAGACGTGGTTGGCCGGGGACAGCGGGCTCAAGCGCCGGCTCAGCAACAGGAAAATGAAGATCAGCGAGGCGGCCAGAAAGGAGCGATGGGCAATCGAGACCATCGGCGACACGGCGCCGAGCTGAAACTTGATGGCGATCCAGGTCGACCCCCAGATCACCACCGTGGTGAGATAGAGAAGCGCGTTGTTCATGGGCCGCCCCACAAAAACGCGCACTCTAGCGGAAAACGCGCCTCAGCGGTTGATAAACTCGTTGGCGTACCACTGCAGCTGGGCGATTTTTTCATCCAGCGGGCTGTCCGGCTCCATCTCGTAGACATTGCGGAAGCCGATGATGACATCGGTGACGCCGATCGCTTCCAGCTTGGCGATGCCGGCGTCGGTAAAGGCATCCTGCCCGGTGGTGTAGATGCGGAAGGGACGATCGGCAGTCCCGTACTCCTCGCGCAGCTGGTTGATGCGCTTGATGTAGCCCTCCAGCTGCTCCATGTCGGCACCGGCGCACATCCAGCCATCCCCGACCCGGGCGGCGCGCTTGAGCGCAGCCTCGGCGTGCCCGCCAACCAGCAGGGGCGTGGGCTTGGTCGGTGCCGGGCACATCTTGTTGGCGGGCATCTTGATCAGCTCGCCGTCGTAGCCGAAGAACTCTCCGGTCTCCAGCCCGCGCAGCACGTCGATCTGTTCGTCAAAACGCTTGCCGCGCTTTTCCCAGGGCACATTGCAAACCGCAAAATCCTCTTCCCAGGGGCTGATACCGATGCCGAAGTCGAAGCGGTTGTTCGACAGCGCCTGGATGCTCTGCACCTGCTTCGCCACCACCGCGACCTGGCGCACCGCCAGCTTGTAGACAAAAGTGGCAAAGCGGATTTTCTCGGTGACCGCGGCCATGGCGGCCACGGCAATCAGGCTCTCCATGAAGGGGACAGCCTCCAGGAATTCGCGACTGCCATCCTTGTTGTAGGGGTACTTGGAGCTGGCTTCCTTGGGGTAGCAGATGCTGTCCGGAATGGTGATGCCGTGGAAACCGGCGGCCTCGGCTGCCTGTACCAGCGGCAGGTAGTGGTCGGCTTCGCACATGCCGATCTGGTAGCTGAATCTCATGGGGGTGCTCCTGTTTATTGCTCGTCAGGGTAATGAATGTTGCCGCAGAACTCTTGCGGACGACATGGTGTCACGCACTGTACCGCGCGCCAGGGCCGCGGGTAAGCGAGGGCTTGAATTTAGCCCGGTCCGGCCTCAAATACTGAACCTGCCGTCCGGGAGATACGTCACCCGTCCGCACCAGGATCACGCAAATCGATTACAATGACGCCATGACAACATCCCCCGACAGTGACCTCGCCCTGCGCTTTCTTTTTGAGCAGGCAGATATCCGCGGCGAACTGGTCCAGCTTGACCACAGCCTGCGGGACATTTTTGCCGTCCACGAATACCCCGCCGGCGTGCGCCGCCTGCTGGGGCAGTTCCTCGCCGCCGCCACACTCCTGAGCACCAACCTGAAGTTCCAGGGCAAACTGGTGCTGCAGGCGCGCAGCGAGGGGCAGATTGCCCTGCTCATGGCGGAGTGCGACAGCGACCTCAATATTCGCGCCATCGCCCGCGGGGCCGATCAGGCGCGGTCAACCGAGTTCGCCGACCTGCTGGGCCGAGGAGGCCACCTGGCCATCACCATCGATCCCGACCAGGGCAAGCGTTACCAGGGTATCGTCCCGCTGGATGGCGACTGTCTGGCCCACAGTCTGGACCAGTACTTCGAGCAGTCCGAGCAGCTCAGCACCCGCTTCTGGCTCGCCTGCGACGGCGAGCGCGCAGCCGGGATGCTGCTGCAGCAGCTGCCCGCCCAGCAAAACCCCTCGGCCGAGGAACGCGATCAGCAGTGGGAGCACGCCTGTACCCTGGCTGAAACGCTGCGCGAGGACGAACTGCTGTCTGTCTCCCCCACCGACCTGCTGTACCGCCTTTACCACCAGGACCCCGTGCGACTGTTCCCCGGTCGCCCGGTGCGCTTCCACTGCAGCTGTTCGCTGGAGCGCAGTCGCAATGCCCTGTCTGCGCTGGACGCCGCCGAACTGCTGGACATTCTGCGTGAACGCGGGGAAATCAGCGTCGACTGTGAATTCTGCAACCGCCAGTACCGCTTCCAGCGGGAGGACCTGGCCGAGCTGCTTCCCGGTAGCGGCGAACGCACCCTGCACTGAGCGGCGGCGGTCTCGCGACCGCAAACCGCCGGCCCAGCAAGGGCGTTAGCCACCAGAGTCGATCGGAACGCCGCCACTCGCCGCATTTCGGCGAAATTTTCCGCAACACGTTTCTCTGCTACGGGTGGATCTGGCATAATACGCGCCCCCATGATAGCCACACGCCGCCAGCCCGCGCAGGCCACCGCCGGCAGCACCAACCACAGGACGCGACATGACCGTTGACACCAAGATTCCCCAGGAGTTGATTGACCTGGGTTCCGCGCAGCTGATCGAAGAATCCCTGAAGCGCAACGAGGGCATCCTCTCGGACACCGGCGCCCTGCTGGTCACCACCGGCAAGCGCACCGGCCGCTCCCCGGCGGACCGCTTTATCGTCCGCGAGCCGAGCTGCGAGGACAGCGTCGACTGGGGCAGTGTCAACCGTCCCTTCGACGCCGGCCAGTTCGACGCCCTGTGGAAGCGTGTGGAAGAGCACCTCGAGGGCCGCGACCGTTTCGTCTCCCACCTGCATGTCGGCGCCCACAGCGATCACTACCTGCCGGTGAAGGTGGTTACCGAGACCGCCTGGCAGGCCCTGTTCGGCCGCAACATGTTCATCCGCCCCGAGCGCTACAACCTCGGCGACAAGCCCGAGTGGACCATTCTCAACGCGGCGAGCTTCGTCTGTGATCCCCAGCGGGACGGCACCAACTCCGACGGCACGGTCATCATCAACTTCGCCCAGCGCAAGGTCCTGCTGGCCGGCATGCGTTACGCCGGCGAGATGAAGAAGGCCATGTTCTCGGTGCAGAACTACCTGCTGCCCGCCCAGGGCGTGATGCCCATGCACTGCTCCGCCAACGTGGGCGAGGCCGGCGACACCACTCTGTTCTTCGGCCTGTCGGGCACTGGCAAGACCACCCTCTCCGCCGACCCCAACCGCTACCTGATCGGCGACGACGAGCACGGCTGGACCAAGGGCTCGGTATTCAACATCGAGGGCGGCTGCTACGCCAAGACCATCAACCTGAGCCAGAAGAACGAGCCGATCATCTGGGACGCCATCCGTTTCGGCGCCATCATCGAGAACGTGGTGCTGGACGAGAAGCGGCACGCAGACTACGACGACACCAGCCTGACCGAGAACGGGCGCTGCTGCTACCCCCTGGAGCACGTGGCCAAGCGCACCGAGACCAATGCCGGCGGCGAGCCCCGCTGCGTGATCTTCCTGACCTGCGACGTGTCCGGGGTACTGCCGCCGGTCTCCATCCTGTCCAAGGAAGCGGCGGCCTTCCACTTCCTGAGCGGCTACACTGCCCGGGTCGGCTCCACGGAAGTGGGCGCCGCGGACGGCATTCACCCCACTTTCTCCACCTGCTTCGGCGCCCCCTTCATGCCGCGCCCGGCCAATGAGTACGCCGAGCTGCTGATGGAGCGCATCGAGGACTACGGCAGCCAGGTCTACCTGATCAACACCGGCTGGACCGGCGGCTCCGGCGCGCCCGGCGGCAGCGGCGCACGCTTCCCGATCCCGGTCACCCGCGCCGTGGTCGCTGCGGCCCAGAGCGGCGCCCTGCTCAACGCGCCTACCGAGCACCTGGACATCCTCAACCTGGACTTCCCCACGGCAATCCCCGGTGTCGATCCCAAGTACATCAACCCGCGCAACAACTGGGACGATGTCGCCGCCTATGACGAGCAGGCACGCAAGCTGGCCGCGCTGTTCCAGGACAACATCGGCAAATTCCGCGTCAGCGACGAGATCATCGCCGCCGGCCCCAAGAGCTGACCGCAGGGCTGCGCGCCCTCCCCGGGGCGACCGCGGCGAATAGCAAAAGGGGCTGCTACCCTAGTGTGCGGGTAGCAGCCCCTTTTTTTGTGCCTGCAGCCAGGCCCGCACATCCTCGCCCAGCAGATAGAGACAAGGAACCAGCAGCAGGGTCACGCCCGTGGCGAAAAGCACGCCGAAGGCCAGCGAGGTCACCATGGGGATCAGGAACTGGGCCTGCACACTGGTCTCGCTCATGATCGGCAGCAGGCCGACGAAGGTGGTCATCGAGGTCAGCAGAATGGGGCGGAAGCGCTCCTGGGCCGCGCGCACCAGGGCGCGCCGGGAGCGATAGCCGGCCTCGCGCCACTGATTGACCCGGTCGATCAGGACCAGGTTGTCGTTGACCACGACACCGGCGCAGGCAATGACGCCCAGCAGCGAGAACATCGAAACCTGCCAGTCCAGGATCAGGTGCCCGAAAATGGCCCCCATGACCCCGAAGGGCACCGCCGTGAGCACCAGCAGGGGCTGCACATAGGAGCGGAAGGGAACCGCCATCAGTGCGTAGATCACCAGCATGGACAGGAGCATGTACTTGAGCATCGCATCCATGAAGGCCGACTCCTCCTCCAACTCGCCATCCAGCGCCAGACGCAGGCCCGGATAACGCTGTTGCCAGGCCGGCAGCTGCTCGCGCAGGATCGCATCCACCACGGCCCGGGGCGCGGCACCGCCGGGCGCCACCTCGGCGCTGATCTCGGTGGTGCGCCGACGGTCGAGACGCTCGATCGCCAGATAGCCGGGTTCCCAGTTGATCTCGGCCACACTCTCGAAGGGCACCTCGACGCCGCCGGGGGTGCGCACGCGCATGTCCCGGAGGTTATCCACGGACACCCGTTCCTCCTCCGGGTAGCGCACCATGACCCGGACATCCTCGCGGGTGCGTGGAATGCGCTGGGCCTCGGCCCCGTAGAAGGCCTGGCGCACCTGCCGGGCCAGATCGGCCAGCGTGATACCGTAGTGCTCGGCAGCGGGCTTCAGGGCCAGGACGATCTCGTCCCGGGGTGCCTGCAGGGTGTCGAACACGTTATAGACCCCGGGATAGCGCAGCAGCACCTCCCGCAGTTCCGCCGCGACAGCCCGCAGGTCCTCCAGGGAAGGTGACGAGGCGACCAGGCGAATCGGCTTGCCCACCTCGTTGATGGTGTAGTCCAGCCGGAAGTCCTGCACGCTACCCACATCGCCAATCAGGGTCCGCCAGCGGGCGGCCAGCTCACCGGTATCGATGTCGTCGGAGACTGCCTCGACCGTCACCTTCACCTCGTGCTCCCGGGCGTGGCTGTCGATATTGCCCAGCGCGGGGCCGCCGGCGAACGCCGGGCGGGTATTGTATTCGCGCTTGAGCTGGATGGCGGCCGCCTCCACCTGGCGCAGCACCGCCAGGGTATCGGCAAAGGCACCCCCTTCGGGCAGGTCGATTTCCGCCTCGACGTAGTCGGAGTTCACCGCCGGGAAAAAACCTGTCCGCAGCCAACCCCCGGCGTAGAGGGCGAGGCTGGCCAGCAGGACCACGAAGAACAGCACCGACACCAGCAGGTGATGGCGCAGGCAGCGAACCAGGAAGCGCCGGTAGCGCGTGCGGGCGAGATGCACCATGCCCTGGGCGCAGCGCTCGCGCAGCCCCTGTAACCAGTGCAGGGGAGCCAGGCGGGACGGGCGCTGCGGCGGCATGTGGGCGAGATGGGGCGGCAGAATCAGCAGGCACTCCACCAGGGACATGGCCAGGGCAATGATCACCACCGTGGGAATGGCGTAGGCGGCCTGGGCCATGTCGCCCGGCATGAAATACATCGGCACGAAAAAGATCATGGTGCTGATTACAGCGTACATCACCGGCTTGATCACCGCCCGGGTACCCGCCAGGGCCCCGGCGCTGCCGGGCATGCCGCCGCTCTGGAAGGAGTGCACCGACTCGCCGACGATAATGGCGTCGTCCACCACGATGCCCAGGATCAGGAGGAAGGCGAAAAGGGAAATCATGTTCAGGCTAACGCCGGTGTACTGCAGGACAAACAGCGTGCCCACAAAGGCCACCCCGATGCCCACCGAAACCCACATCGCCAGGCGCGGCCGCAGGAACAGCACCAGGACCAGGAAGACCAGCACCAGCCCGCCGATACCGTTCTTCAGCAGCGTGTCCACCCGCGCCTTGAAAGGCACCGAGGAGTCCCGCCAGATTTCCAGCTCGACCCCCGGCGGCAGCCCCGGACGCACCCGCTCCACCCAGCGTTTTACGGTATCGCTGGTCGCCAGGGTATCGGGATTGGCGGTGACGAAGACATGCAGCGTGTGCGAGGGCTGGTCATTGAAGCGAGTGCGCACATCGACGTCCTCAAAACCGTCGACAATGCTGGCAATGTCCCCCAGCAGCAACTGCGTGCCGTCGGAGCGGGTGATCACGGGAATCTCCGCAAAGTCCGTCCGCTGGTAGGCCTGCCCGCGGGTCTGCAGGCGGATATCCCCCTCACTGGACTGGATCGCACCGGCCGGCAGGTTCAGGGAGGAAGCGCGGATGGCAGCCACCACCTGCTCGAAGGTGAGCCCGAAACGGCGCAGGGTGTTCTCCGCCACCTCCACAGAGACTTCGTAGGGGCGCGGGCTGGCAATCTCCACCACCGAGACATTCGCCTCGGCAGCAAGATCGTCCCGCAGGCGCTCCGCCAGCTGCTTCAGCGCCGCCTCGCCGATGTCGCCGGCCAGGGAGATCGCCGCCATATGGTGGCGAAAGGCCAGCTCGGTCACTACCGGGCGCTCGGCCTCCACCGGGAAGGTATTGATCGCATCCACCCGGGTTTTCACTTCCGCGGTCAGACGCTGCATCGGGTAGCCGGGCTCCGCCTCCACCAGCACGCTACCCAGCCCCTCCCGGGCCGTGGCGCGAATTTCCTTCACCCCGTTGAGGTCGTGTATGGCCTCCTCGATGCGGATGCAGATCTGCTCCTCGACCTCCCGGGGGCCGGCACCGGGATAGGCCAGCGTCACGCTGACCTGGTTGATCTCGAATTCCGGAAAGAACTGCTTATCGAGGGCGGGAATACCCAGCAGACCGGCAACCAGCAGGAAAATCATCAGCAGGTTGGCGGCAATCGGGTTATCGATGAACCAGCGGACCGGGTCACCCATCACCCGGAGACTCCGTCCACGTCAGCAGGGACTTCCCGGGGAGTGACGGCCATGCCGGCCACGGCGACTGCAGGCTCGCGCAGCAGCACGCGCTCACCGGGGCGCAGGCCGCGCACGGTGGCGCCGCTGCGGCCACTGTGCAGCACACTGACGGCCCGTGGCTGCAGGCGGTCCTTGGCATCCACCACCCAGACGCTGTCATCGTTGCGCAGGGCGCTGCGCGGCAACGTCACGACATCGGCCAGGGGGCGCCCGGGAATCGCCGCCTCGACGAATACACCGGGCAGCAGCGGGAAAGGCGCGGCCAGGGGCTCGGGTACCTCGACGATGGCGTACAGCACCCGGCTCTGGGGGTCGACACTGGCCGCCGTCCTGACCAGCCTGCCCCGCCAGGTCCGGCGCTCCCCGGCGAGGGTCGCGGACAGCATCACCTCGGGGCCCGCCTCCTCATATCCCCCCAGGGGCAGGTCGACCAGGGCCAGCTGCCGATTGGTCAGCGGCAGCTGTACTTCCACCGCGGCGCTGGCGTAAACCCGCGCCACCGGCGTGCCGGGGGTGATGTATTGGCCGATATTGACCCCGCGGCTGAGAATGCGCCCGGCAAATGGCGCCGAGATACGCGTGCGCGACAGGTCCAGCCGGGCGCGGCGAAGCTCGGCGGAAGCAGCCTCCACCGCAGCTTGCGCCGCGGCCACCTGCGGCTCGCGCAGGAACAGCGCATTTGCCTCCAGGTTGCCCAGGTCCCGCCACTCGCGACGCGCCTGTCGCGCGCGCCCCTTTTCCTCCGCCAGCAGCCGCTTGGCCTCGGCGAGACGCGACTCGGCCGCCGTCACGGCAATCTCGTAGTCCACCGACTCCAGCGTGACCAGGGCTTCCCCGGCGGCAAAGGCGGCGCCATCGGCAAAACTGTCAGCCACGGTGTCCACCGTGCCAGCCACCCGGCTGACCAGGTCGATTTCCCGCTGCGCCTGCGCGCTGCCCTGGGAATAGACAGTCAGCCGCCGGCTGCCGGGCTCGGCGACGAGGACATCGACCTGTGGTGGCGGGGGCGCTGCGGGGATCTCGGGCGCCGGCGCTGGCCTGCCAACCAGCAGTAGCCACGCCAGCGCCAGCCCTGCGAGCAGTGCCACAGCGGCAGCCAACACCGGGCGTCGTGTCAGAATGGAAGCGGATGTCACGCGGCGCACCTCTGCAACCGGCTGCTAGAGCCCCCCATGATAGCGCCGCTCAAGCCCTGCCGCTGTGACGGAATGCCGCCCGATCGATGCTCGGTCTGTGCCGCCTGCAGGCTCAATAATGCAGACTCCGACGCCACATCATCGGCCGCCGATGGGCCCGCGCTGGGGGGCGCCATGCACGCCATGGTATACCGGTAGCCCACAACAACAATCAGGAGAGAGGACAGCGCCATGAACGACCTGGATTTCAGTGGCAAGTGCATACTCGTGACCGGCGGTGGCGCCGGCATTGGCCGCGCCATCGCCGAGGCCTTTGGCCAGCGCGGCGCGGCGGTCGCGATCGCCGAGATTGACCCAGAGCGCCTGCGCGACACCGAACAGGCGCTTACTGCCCGCGGTATCGAGACCCTTGCGGTGCAGGCGGATGTCACCCGTCGCGCGGATGTGGACCGCACCCTGGCCGCGGTGGATGAGCGCTTTGGCGGTCTGGACATCCTGGTCAACAATGTGGGGGATTTCCTGGGCATCGTGAAACCCTTCGAAGACCTCAGTGACGAGGAGATTGAACAGGTTTACGCAGTCAACCTGAAATCGGTCTTCCTGGTCAGCCACGCCGCCATCCCGCTGCTGCGCAAGCGCGGCCGCGGGGGCAGCATCATCAGCATTTCCTCCATCGAGGCTTTCCGCGGCATCCCCAACGTCACCACCTACTGCGCCTGCAAGCATGCCATTACCGGCTTCACCCGCAGCCTGGCACTGGAACTGGGACCCGCCGGCATTCGCGTGAATGCCATTGCGCCGGAGACCACGGAAACCGCCCAGGTGCGCCCCTCGGAGCTGATCGCCGAGGAACACCAGGCGCATACGCGCCGCTGGATCCCGCTGGAGCGCTTCGGCCGTCCCGAGGACGCCGCAGGTTGCGCTCTCTTCCTGGCCTCGGAGCTGTCGGCCTGGGTCACGGGTGCCACCATCAACCTGGACGGCGGCGCCCTGGCGGCGGCGGGCTGGTACCGCGACCCCAATGACCTGTGGACCAATGTGCCGGTGGTCACCGGCAACGGCTTCAATTTCTGAAGCTGCCCCGGGTCGCGCGCGACTGGCTCGGGGCCGCCGCCGGCTCAGGCTGGCGGCGGCTTGCGCAGCAGCAGAGCATCGGCGGCGACAAACTCCGCCACCGTGCCCTGCCGTGCCGCCCACCACTGCCAGGTCTGGCGACTGAAAAAGCACACATGGGTCGGGTCATTCTTGTAATGCCAGCCGGCGAAGGCCTCGCGGTCGCGCACCAACTTGGTCATGACGCCCAGCCACCCCCCCGGGCGCAGGTGTGCCCACAGCCGATCGAGTTCCGCACCCGGTGCATGCAGGTGCTCCACCACCTCGGTGGCCGTGATGAAGTCGTAGCACTCGCGCCACACCGCAATATCAGCATGATAGAACAGGTCGTAGAGCGCCACCCGGTGTCCCGCCTCCTCCAGCATGGCCGCCAGCGCCGGGCCGGGACCACAGCCAAAATCCAGGCCTGCGCTGGCCGCTGGCAGGCGTTGCAGCAGGGGCGCCGCCAGGCGCGACAGGAATCTGCGATAACCCGGGTCGTCCACCGCGTTCCGGTGCAGGTCGTACTCCGCCTTCTCACCCTCTGCACCCAGGAGCCAGGCCGGCGGCACAAAGACCAGCTGGCAGGTCCCACACTGTCGGTAGGGGCGGCGCCGGTCCCGGTGAAAGTCCCCGGCGCTGGCCCCGCCACCGCAGAGAGGGCAATGCAGGGCTTCATTCATCTGCTATCATCCGCTGACAGTTCCCAAGACAGCAAGGAGCACCACATGAGCATCAAGGTTGGCGACAATATCCCCGCTTGCACCCTCAAGACCATGGGCACGGAAGGCCCCGTGGACATCACCACCGACGAGATTTTCAAAGGCAAGAAAGTGGTGCTGTTCGCCGTTCCCGGCGCCTTCACCCCGGGCTGCACCATTACCCACCTGCCCGGCTATGTGGTCAACGCTGACAAGATCAAGGCCAAGGGTGTGGACACCATCGCCTGCATGGCAGTGAACGACGCCTTCGTCATGGACGCCTGGGGCAAATCCCAGAACGCCGAGGAACTGCTGATGCTGGGCGACGGCAACGCCGAATTCACCAGGAAGCTGGGCCTGGAAATGGACGCCAGCGGTTTCGGCCTGGGCACCCGCAGCCAGCGCTTCGCCATGCTGGTGGAAGACGGCGTGGTCAAGCAGCTGAACGTGGAAGACGGCCCCGGTGTCAACGTGAGCTCCGCCGAAACCATGCTCGAGGCCCTGTAACTCCGGCCGCAAGGCAGGGCCCATGGCGACCCTGCCTCCCCTGCCCGCCGTCGCGCGACCCCCTTTCAACACGCCCCTTCCCCCGCCTCGTGCCTTACAACATCAGCCAGCACAGACTGGCAATGACCAGGGCACCCAGCAGATTGATCAGCAACCCCTCGCGGGCCATCTGGGACGTGGTCACCATGCCGCTGCTGTAGACCACCGTATTTGGCGCCGTGGCCACCGGCAGCATGAAGGCACAGCTGGCACTCATGGCCGCCGGCACCATCAGCAGCTCTGGCGGCAGATCCGCCGCCAGGGCCGCCGCCGCCAGCACCGGCATCAGCAGTGTCGCGCTGGCGGTATTCGAGGTGGTCTCGGTCATGAAGGTTACCAGCAGGCAAATGCTCAGCAGCAGCCAGAAGGTGGGGATATCGGTGACACCGGCGAGGCTGTTGCCGAGGATCGTGCTGAGCCCGGAAGACTCAAAGCCACGGGCCAGACAGATGCCCCCGGCGAACAGCAGCAGCACGCCCCAGGGAATACTGCTGGCCCGCTCCCAGTCCAGCAGGCGACCACCCCTGCCGTTGGGAATGACAAACATCAGCACCACCGCCAGCAGGGCCACCGAGGCATCGTTGGCCTGGGGCAGGCCCAGCCAGGCCTGCCAGCCACCGAAGGGCTCGCCGCGGGTGATCCAGGCCAGGGCCGTCAACGCGAAGACGACCAGTACCCGGCGCTCCTCGGTGCGCCACCGCCCCACCTCGGGCAGGTCCACATCGATGCGCCCCGGCAGGGAGCGGGTGAGGAAGACTGCCATCAGGGGAATCAGGACCAACACCACTGGCAGCCCCCAACTCATCCACTGGCTGAAGGTCACCGCCTCTCCGGTTGTCTGCTGGTAGATCTGCATGAAGATCAGGTTGGGGGGCGTGCCAATCGGTGTGCCCAGGCCACCGACACTGGCCGCGTAGGCCATCCCCAGCAGCAGCGGCACTGACAGCGCGCGCCGTTCCCGGGTGGCCTCGAGCACCGCCAGCGCCACCGGCAGCAGCATCAGGGTCGTCGCGGTATTGGAAATCCACATGCTCAGGGTGGCCGCCGCGACCATAAAGCCCAGCACCAGACGCCGCCCGCTGTGGGCGCCGATCACCCGCACCAGCCCCAGGGCAATGCGGCGGTGGGCGCCCGAGTGTTCCATCGCCTTGGAGAGCAGGAAGCCCCCCAGCAGGAGCAGGATCAACGGCGAGCCATAGGCCTGGCCGACCTCCGCGGGTGTCAGCACCCCCAGCAGGGGCAGCAGGGCAATCGGCAGCAGCGAAGTCACCGGGATTGGTACCGGCTCGAAGACCCACCAGAGCACACACCACACCGCCACCATGGCGACAATCGCAATCTCGCTATCGTGCCCTGCCCACAGCAGCAATCCCGCCAGTGCCAGGGCAGCCGGGGGAGTGCCGTACAGCAGCGCGCTGCGCCAGCTGCTCATCGGCTAGCCGCCGCGGGGCTTCGCAGATAGACCATGCGGTCACCCACATAGGACCCAATGTACAGGCTATCGCCGCGCTCCAGAGCCACGGTGCCGGCCCCCATCGGCGCGCCCTCGTGCTCCAGCAGCACCCGGGATTCCCAGCCCTGGACGTCGACCTCACGCACCGAGAACGGCAGCAGGCTGGGCTGATCGTGGCGCTGTTCCAGGCTGCGGAAGAGTTGCCACAGGGAGGCGTGGTGGGATGCCACCAGCAGGGTGCCCCGGGGTGACCAGCTGCTGTTGTCGGGCTTTTCCACCGGCAGGCTGCGCAACAGCTGGCCATCGGGCAATGCGTGCTCGCGCAGTTGATTGCCGAAATACACATTGAGGTAGAAGCTGTGCTCATCCGGCGCCAGCAGGATGCCGTTGGGGTGCTCCCCTTCGGTGCCGGGCAGAGCCCGGAAACCCTGTTCCGGCGACCAGTGATAGACAAAGCCGGTATCGACACCCAGCACCGACTTCACCACCGTCCAGAATGGACTGCGCCGGTCGGCCATGTGGGTCACCAGCAGGCTGCCATCGGCCAGGCCCGCCACGTCGTTCAGATTGCCCTCGGGGGGTGCCTCGGCACAGCCGCGCCAGAGGACCAAGGGACGATCCGCTTGCGCGTCCTGCAGCTCGTAGAACTCCACTGACTCGCGCAGATGGTGATTGACCACCAGCAACTGCCAGCGGCCATCCTCCCGCTGGCGCAGATCCAGGCCGTGGGCGTGTATCTCCTCGAGTGGCGTACGGCAATTGTCGGCGCCCCACCACTCACCGTCATCCGGTGTGGAAGCTTTGCCCAACAGCGCATGCACACTGTGATCGCGTCGGTCGAGCAGGAACAGACCACCGGGGGCCGCCATCTGGCCGAAAATGATGTCGCGCCCGTTGGGCGCCGGCACCAGATCCTCGGGAGCTGCCAGGCCGCAAACCACCTGCATGCCCGCGGCAGGCTCGCAGGGGACGCTTTCGGCCCCTGCGGGCAAACATGTAACAAGCAGACTGAGGCAAAGCAGGCGCGTTATTGTCATGGATTTTCCTCGGCGCGGGGGCAGGCTCATCCTGCCCAGTGCCAGGGCAGCTGTAAAGACCCTGGCGGCGCCTCGGAATGACGGATTGTCAGACTGGTGGAAACGCCCCCGGGGCCTGACACCCCGGGAGTGAAGGGAGGGAACCTGCCTTACCAGTTGTAGGCAGCGGTGAACATGTAGGTGCGCGGAGCCTGCCAGGTCCCGTTCATGAACATGCTGAAGTCGATGCCCTGGATGCGCTCGTCCTCGTCGGTGAGGTTGCGCACGAAGAAGGAGAAATCCATGGTGCCATCACCCACCTGGACATCCGCCAGCTGCAGGCGCATGTTCAGATTCTGGGTGGAGGGGACTTCATCGATTCCCTTCACGTAGCTGCCGCCAGCATTCGGCGCCGAAAGGTCCTTGTTCACCGCATACAGATACATCATGTCGGTGTAGCTGTAGTCCATCAGCAGACGCAGCTCACCAAAGTTCAGCTGCGCCAGGGTACCTTCCAGCTGCACCGATACCGTGTTCTCCGGTGCATAGGGCGCCAGACGGTTGGAAGCGGTATCAATGATCGGCCGGCCCGGTGCGAAGGAATTGTCCAGATACTTGTCGAAGCTGGTATCCAGGTAGCCGTAGTTGCCCGCCAGACGCCAGTTCTCGGAAAGCTGATAGGCAAACTCCATCTCGAAGCCCTGGTAGACCGCCTCACCGGCATTGGTCAGCAGGGACTGTGTGGTACCCGGCAGTAGCTGGGAAATCTGCAGGTCGTCGATGGCATTGTGGAACACCGCCAGGTTCAGGCGCAGCGAGCCATCCAGCCACTGGGACTTCATGCCAATCTCCTTGGACAGGGAAGTCTGCGGCTCAAAGGGTGTGCTCACCGCCGGATCAGCCACTTCGGAGCTGAAGCCGCCGCTCTTGAAGCCGCGAGCCACGCGGGCATAGAAGTTGATGTCCGGTGTCAGCTCATAGGCCAGGGCCGCCATGGGCGAGGTGTCATCGAAGGTCTCGCTGTAGCTGACATACGGCAACAGGCCGGGCCCCTGGTCGCTGACGAAACTGCCGCCAAAGCCATCGGTCAGGTAGCGGTGGGAGAAGCCGCTGCGCTTCTCTTCCGTGTAGCGGGCCCCCAGGGTGGCAGTCCACTGCTCGGCAAAGCGCCAATCCACCTGTCCGAACAAGGCCCAGGCTTCGGTGTCGGCCCCGTAATTGACCTGCTGTGGCGGCTGGCCAAACAGGGTAAACAGCTGGCTGCCCAGGGTCTCGCCATCATCCTCGAAGTAGTAGGCCCCCAACACCCAGTTGAGGGTGTCGCGGTCGGCGATCCACTGCAGTTCGTGGGACGTCTGGTCGTACTCGGTATCGCGGTTGTAATTGGTCGACATACCCCAGGACAGGGCGCCTGGAATCACCTCAATGGCATCCAGTGGCATGCCGTCGATATCCTGGCTGTCATTGAAGGTCATGGTGCGATGGGCACCGATATACTTGAGCTGATCCTGCTCGGTCAGGTCGTACTCCAGAGTCAAGGCATGGGAGCGCGTGCGGCTACGCTCCAGGGGGCCGTCCTGTCCCGGAACCGTGTTGGTGGAAACGCGATCGGGACGCTCGGTAGTCACGTAGGGGCGCGCCGCCTGCTCAATCGCGCCCCCCAGGAACTCGCCAAACACGCTGGGGAAGCTTCCAGTCCAGCCTTCGAGGGCCGTCAGCGAGGTCGGCACCGGGGTCTGATCCACATTGGAGTAGTCGAAGTCATATACCGCCACCAGGCGATCACTGGGTTCGAGCATCAGTGACAGGCGGAAAGCCTCATTGTCCTCGGAGCCCATGTCCGGACCGGTACGGTTCTTCGCCCAGCCATCTGCGCGCTCGGTGCGGGCACCAATACTGGCCGAGGCAATGCCGAATTGCGGCGTATCCATCTGCACCCGGGCGACCCGGCGATCGTAATTGCCCACTTCCCCGCTGAGGGTGCCACTGAATTCACCCGAGGGCCGGCGGGTCACGAAGTTGATGGCGCCCCCCTCGGTGTTGCGCCCAAACAGGGTACCCTGGGGGCCGCGCAGCACCTCCACGCGCTCGATATCCACGACATCAAACACCGAGCCCTGAGTCTTGCCCAGGTAGATGCCGTTCAGGTACAGACCGATGGGAGAATCGACCCAGATCGCCGGCTGATTGCTGGCACTGCCGCGAATGGATACGGAGGAAATCAGTCGCGCCCCCGGGTTCTCCCGGAACATGACATTGGGGGCAACTGCGTTGAGGTCCGCCAGCCCCTCGATATTGCGCATCTCCAGTTCAGCGGAAGACAGTGCAGTAATCGCCAGGGGGACTGCCTGCAGGTTTTCCTCGCGTTTTTGGGCGGTAACGATGACTTCTTCCAGGGCCGCACGTTCCTGGGCAAGGATCGAGCCGGACGCGGTTGATGCCAGTGCCAGGCACAGGGCGGAAGCTAGTTGACGTCGCTGATTCATGGTTCTCGGACCTCTTCTGCTTATCGGCAATGCAATTTATGGTTATTCACCACGATCGTGGAATCAGCTTAACGTTACCTAGGTCAAAAAATATATTCCAGTGATTTTTCAAGCCCGGCACGGGAATGCCAGTCACTCGGAAAACGGCGGCGTGAAATCCAGAATAAGTGTTTATTTTCGTAAGCTTGGGTAACCCGCCGAGAAAACCCGAATGCAAGTTGCCGAGGTTTCCCGCACCGGGATACCTTCACCCCTCAGACATTACTTGCCAGATTGGCCCGCGCAAAGGGATTCCGCATGTACAGACCCACCGTCAACACCGTTACTGGCCCCCTTCCCGTGGATGAGCTGGGCGTCACCCTGATGCACGAGCACCTGGTGATGGGCATCCCCGGGTGGCAGGCAGATACCCTGCATCCTGGCCCGACCCGACGCCGGATGCTGGACATCTGCTGCGATCGCATTCAGGCCATGCAGGATCGCGGCATTCGATCCCTGCTGGATCCCTGCCCCAACGACATGGGTCGTGACCCGCAGCTGGCCGCAGAGGTGTCGGCGCGTACCGGCTTCAACATTATCTGCGCCACAGGCCTGTTCACCGAACACGACGGTGCCCCGGCATATTGGCTCTATCACCGCAACCTGGGCAGCGCGATTGAAGCCATGGCCGAACTCTTCATCCGGGAATTGACCCGGGGAATCGGCGACACCGATATCAAGGCGGGCATCATCAAGATAGGCTCCGGCGCCGGACAGATCACCGAGTACGAGCAGCTGGTACTGGAGGCAGCGGCGATTGCCGCGGTGGAAACCGGTGCGCCCATCACCACCCACACCGACCAGGGCAGCATGGGGGATGTCCAGCAGCGACTACTGATGGAGCGCGGCGTCCCCGCCCACCGGATTCTGATCGGCCACAGCTGCGGCAGCATTGACAATGCCTACCACTCAAGGATTGCGGAGGGCGGATCCTATCTGGGCTTCGACCGCTTCGGGCTGGAGCTGATCCTGCCGGATGAGCAGCGCATCGATGCACTGATGGCCTTGCTGAACCAGAGGCGCGAGCGCCAGCTGTTCATCTCCCACGACTCCGTGTGGTGCTTTCGCGGCCAGCCCTTTCCGCCCGCCTTACTGGCCCACGTGGACCCGGCGAAATTCTTCAACCCGACTCACATTCACGAACACATCATCCCGGCCCTGCTGGGCGAGGGGATCACCCGCGCACAAATTGAAACCTTGCTGGTAGACAACCCCCGACGTTTTTTCAGCGATACGCCACCCGGTTGAGCGCCTTGCCGCGCCGCGCCCACTGGCGGCGCTTACGGCTGTACCACATGGCCACGCCGGTCAGGGGCAACGCGACCATCGCCAGGCCGCCCAGGGCCCAGACAATTTTCGACGGCAGGCCGGCGAAGTGGCCAAAGTGCAGCTTGCGGAAACTGTCCTCGGCGCGCGCCAGCAGGGACTGCTCGCGCAGGTCGTAAACCACGTCCACGTCGCCGCTGTGGGCATCGTAGGTCACCACCGACCCGTACTCGCTGGCCAGGATACTCATCCCCGGCACCTGCCCGAACACGGTAAAGGGCTGCCCGGGCTCGAAGGGAAACAGCAGATAGGTCGGTTCGAAGCCGGCGATCTGGCGGCGGCTGTCCGCCAGCAGGGCATCGAAGTCCAGGCGCTCGTTGTAGAGGCGGGTCTGCATGATGTGATGCCCGCCCTCGGCGTGTTCCTCGGCCTCTTCCAGGTAGGCGGCGGCATTGAAATAGAGCCCGGTCAGCCCAACCAGCAGCAGGACCGGCGAACTCCAGATACCCAGCAGTCGGTGCAACTGCCGCGTCACCACCATCGGACGGTGATCGCGGCGGAAACTGAAAAAGTGCCGCCAGAAATGCCGGTAGAGAATCAGCCCGGAGATACCCAGGGCACTCAGGCAGACCGCCGCCAGCAGGCCGACAATCAGGCCGAGATGAGGCGCCGACTCGAAACGCTCGTCCAGCAGCAGAGTGTAGTGTAAATTGAGCAGCCAGTCGGTCAGGGCGTGGTGCAGCCCCACTGGCTGATCCAGCAGTTCCCCTGTGTAGGGGTTCAGGTGCATCTTGAACCAGTCTTCGGTGCCCCGGCGGATCAGGTACACGCGATCCGCGGTATGCCGGTCGTCAAACAGCTCCCAGCTGCCCAGCTCGTAGTCCGGCCGATCCCGATTGACCCGGTCGACCAGCTCATCCAGGGGCAGGCGCTGCGCGCCCGCGGGGGGCTGCACCAGCACCTGTCCCGGCATCAGCAGGCTGTCGATCTCGAACTTGAACACCAGCAGGCTGCCGGTCAGCACGATCAGCAACAGCGGAATCAGCGCCAGCAATGCCAGCGCGCTGTGCAGCTTGAAGACCCAGCGGCGCATGGCGTCAGAAGCGCGCGTTGAGCACCGCTTCGACCCGGCGCTCGACACCCATCCAGCAGTTGCTGGCGTCGTAGCAGGCGCCGACATAGGTCTCGTCGGTGAGATTGGTGGCGCTCAGGCCCAGCTCCCAGGTGTCATCAATGGCCCAGGAGAACACCAGGTCGTAGAGCGTGTAGGACGGCAGGGTGTCGCTGTTGGCGGCATCCAGCTGGCTCTCGCCCACATAGCGAACGCCGGCATTCACGGCAATCGACGGCAGCGGCTCCCAGCCCAGCCACAGCGAGGCCTGCTGGTCCGCCACCCACACCGGGGTCTTGCCTTCGAGGGCCGGGTTCAAGGGGTTGTCGGTGACTTCCACGTCCAGCCAGGTAGCCGTGGCGTCCAGGGTCCACTGTTCCCCGAGGCGGGTACTCAGGGCCAGCTCCACACCCTCGGACTTCACCTCGCCGTTCTGGGTGTACTGCATGAAGTCCGGGGTGTTGACCACCACGTTCTGCTTGCGCAGGTCGAACCAGGCTGCGGTCAGGGTCAGGTCGCGGGCAGGCGCGCGATATTTGAGGCCCGCCTCCAGCTGCTCCGCCGTAGTCGGCTCGAAGGGCTGACCGGTCAGCGAATCCTGGCCGGAGGTCGGCTCGAAGGACTCCGAGTAGTTCGCGTAGGGCGCCCAGCCCCCGTCCAGGTTGAGCATCGCCGCAAGCCGGCCGCTGACCTGGTCCTGATCGATGTCAGTGGTGCTGCCGTAGGCAGAGCCCAGGTAATTGTTCTCGGCGACATCGCTGCTCTGGTAGTCATCCCAGCGCAGGCCGGCGACCACGGTGAGGGCCTGCCAGCGTATCTCGTCCTGCAGATAGACACCCAGCTGCTCCTGCTCGATCCGGTGCGCCTCGGTGTAGCTGTCCAGGGGCAAACTGGCCGCATCAAACAGGCTGTGGTTCGGCGCTGCCAGGTCGATGGCCGGGGTATCAAAACCCAGGGTGTCGCCGTAACGGATATCGGAATCCAGTTCACGGTACTCGACCCCGAAGAGCAGGCGGTGGGAAGCCCCGGCCAGTTCAGTGCTCCAGGCCAGCTGGTTGTCGACGACGAAACCTTCCTGGGCCTCGTCGGTAAAATAGGCACTGCGGGTCAGGGTACGGCCGTCGGCCTGCAGCCCGAAGTTGTAGGTGTTTTTCTGGAAGGCTTCCGCGTCGGTAAAGCGGAAGTTCTGCAGGAAGGACCACTGCTCATTGAATTCGTGGTTGAGCTTATAGCCCAGCATGGTGACCTCTCGCTCCATGCCCGACCAGGCGCGATCCCCGGCAAAGGCATCGGCGTCCAGACGACCGTAGTCCGCGCGATAGAGGGTACCCAGGGCCGGCAGCGGCGTGGAGGGCACCAGGGCTGGATCGTCCTGGTAGTAGAGATTCAGGTTGAGGCGGGTGCGCGAGGAGATATCCCAGGTCAGTGAAGGCGCCAGGGTGCGGCGCTCCTCCTCGGTGGTGACTTGCTGGCCGTCGCTCTCGCGCCACAGGGCAATCACACGGTAGTTGACACTGTCACTGGCCGGGCCGGTGGTATCCAGGCCGATCTCGCGCAGGTCGCTGCTGCCGCCGCGCAGGCGCAGCAGGGTCTGCTGCTCGCCCAGGGGCTGCTTGGCAGTCTGGTTGACCATGCCCCCCGGAGGCGCGGCACCGTAGAGTACCGAGGTCGGCCCCTTGAGCACCTCGATGGTCTCGGTGGCGAAGGCGTCCACCTGGGGCACCAGGTTCCACAGGCTGTTGTACTGCAGGGGCAGGCCATCGTAGTAGTTGTAGTAGCTGTCGAAGCCGCGGATGGTGTACTGGTCGAAGATGGTCACCGTGCCGCGGTTCTCGGGGGTGATGCCGGGTACGTAGCGCAGGGCTTCATTGACGGTATCCACCTGGCGCCGCGCCAGCAGCTCGCCGTCGTAGATCTCGTAACTCATCGGCGCTTCCAGGGGCAGCAGGTCCGACTTGGTGCCGGTAGTCCGATAGCCGGTACCGTAAACCACCAGCTCTTCCAGCGCCGGGGCCTGTGAACCCTCAGCAGCCATCGCCGTGCCCTGCCACAAGCCCAGTGCCAGCGCACCTGCCAGCCACTGTTCGCCCGATCCCGCCTTCATTGCAACCCCCAGCCTGATTGAAAAGATGCCACGCCCTGCACAAGGCCATGGCACAAGACTTTTAATGATAGGCATTATCATTTGCTTTAGCAACAACTCAGCGACGCCACGACGACAGTTGGAGCTGCGGGTCCACAGACAGTACACTCGGGGCATGAGCGACCGCTTTCCCCCCGCCCTGGTCGACCCGTTTCAGCGTCGCATCAACTATCTGCGACTCTCGGTGACCGACCGCTGCGACTTCCGCTGCGTCTACTGCATGGCGGAGGACATGCAATTTGTGCCCAAGCCCCAGGTGCTGACCCTCGAGGAACTGGAACAGGTCGCAGCGGCCTTTGTGGCGCTGGGGGTGCGCAAGATTCGTCTCACCGGGGGCGAGCCGCTGGTGCGCAACAACCTGATCGGCCTGGTGCGCCAGCTGGGACGACTGGAGGGGCTCGAGGAGCTGGCCCTGACCAGCAATGGTTCTCGCCTGGCAGAGATGGCGCGTCCCCTGCGCGAAGGCGGTCTGACCCGGGTCAATATCAGCCTGGACAGCCTGCGTCGGCAGCGCTTTCGCGAGTTGACCCGTTTCGGCGACCTGGCGCGGGTCATCGCAGGTATTGACGCCGCGGTAGGCGCCGGTTTCCGCGGCGTCAAGCTGAACGCTGTTATTCTCAAGGGCCGCAACGACGACGAAGTCATCGATCTGGTGGCCTTCGCCCGGGAACGCGGCATCGACATCGCCTTCATCGAGGAAATGCCCCTCGGGCAAATCGACGAGCACAGCCGCGCCCTGAGTTTCTGCAGTAGCGACGAGCTCCGCCAGCAGATCGCCGCCCACTGGCCCCTGGTTGCCGAGGGCGAACCGGAAGGGGCCGCCGGGCCGGCCCGCTACTACCGCATGGCCGACAGTGCCAGCCGGGTTGGTTTCATTTCCCCCCACAGCAACAATTTCTGCCACCTGTGCAACCGCGTCCGGGTCACTGTCGAGGGGCGCCTGCTGCTCTGCCTGGGCAACGAGCACTCGGCGGACCTGCGGGAGGTCCTGCGCGGGGAGGACGGCAGCCAGGAAGCCCTCCAGAGCGCCATCGTCAGCGCGATTGCCCGCAAGCCGGAAAAGCACCATTTCACCCACGACGAGACGCCCGAGATCCTGCGTTTCATGAACATGACCGGCGGCTGAGCCGCGCCCGCAAGGAGAGCCCGTGCACAGCCTCGACTTCCCGCAGCTGGATTCCGTCGCCGCTATCCAGGACGGCTTTGAGCAGTTCGGCTACATCTGCAGCCCGAAGATCGCGACGGCGGTCTACCTGGCCTTTCAGTTGCGCAAACCGGTTCTGGTGGAGGGCCCGCCCGGGGTGGGCAAGACCGAGCTGGCCAAGACCACCGCGGAACTGCTGCGGGTGCCCCTGGTTCGTCTCCAATGCTACGAGGGGCTCGATGAAAGCAAGGCGCTCTACGAGTGGAAATATGGCAAGCAGCTGCTCTACACCCAGGTCCTCAAGGAAAAGCTCGGCGACCTGCTGAAGGGCGCGGAGGGGCTCGCCGCCTCCGTGGAGCGGCTGCACCAGTTCGGCGACATCTTCTATTCGGAGGAATTCCTCGAACCGCGCCCGCTACTGCGCGCCATGCAACAGGAGCGCGGCGCCATCCTGCTGATCGACGAAGTCGACAAGTCCGACCACGAGTTCGAGTCGCTGCTGCTGGAGATCCTCTCCGACTACCAGGTCTCGATACCCGAGATCGGCACGGTCAAGGCCCGGGTCGCCCCCATGGTGTTTCTGACCAGCAACAATACCCGCGATCTCAGCGATGCCCTCAAGCGCCGCTGCCTGCACCTCTACATCCCCTTCCCCAGCGTGGAACTGGAGGAGCGCATCGTCAGGGCCCGCGTGCCGGACATCGATGCTCGCCTGCGCCACCAGCTGGTGGCCTTCGTGCACGCGCTGCGGGACCTGGACCTGAAAAAGACCCCGGCGATTTCCGAGACCATCGACTGGGCGCGCAGCCTGTTGCTCTTGCACGCCGGCTCGCTGGATGCCGAGCTGGTGGAAAATACCCTGAACCTGCTGCTCAAGTTCGAAGAGGACATCGACACCGCCGGCGACAGCCTGCGCGAGCTGCTGGGCGCGGCCAGCGCCGCCTGAGGAGCCGGACATGCCCGCGGAACTGGTGCGCTTCATCGAGCTGCTGCGCAGCCACGACCTGCGGATATCGCCCGCCGAAACGCTGGATGCCATGGCGGTAGCGGACAGCCTGGGTTACCTCAACCGCCAGCAGCTACAGGATGGCCTGGCCATGGCCCTGGCCAAAACCCCGGAAGAGGACGCGGTGTTCCGCCAGTGTTTTGACCGCTACTTCAGCCAGCAGTTGGCGCAGTTCGAGAGCCGCCGGGAGGACCGGGAAGCGGCGGCCGAGGACGACGGCAGCCACCTCCCGGCCCCCCCTACCGGGGACGACCGCGAAGTCGCCGCGGACCACCCTGACGACAACCTGCTGGCACGCGCCGCCGAAGACGACCCACAATTGGCAGCGCTGCTGCAAACGCCACTGATGCGCCAGCTTCAGGGCAATCAGCGCAGCACCCTCAGCCTGGCCATCCGCGCTGCCGGCGAGGACGTCGGGCTGCGCGATATCCGCATATTCACCCAGAAAGGGCAGTACACCCGTCGCATGCTGGAGGCCCTGGGGGAGACACAGCTGCGAGATACCCTGCTGGACCTGGATCAGCGGGGCAGCCCGGCAACAGAGGCGCTGCGGCGCTACCGGGATATCCTGCGGGAACAGGTGCGCGAGCATGTGGAACACGAGTACCTGCTCCACGCCGAGGGCCACAACCGGCGCTTCATGGACGAGTTGCTGACCAAGACCCGCCTGGGCAACCTGGAACAGCGCTACCTGGACCGCGTGGAAACGCTGGTGCGACGCATGGCGCGCCAGCTGGCCGATCGCCACGCCCGGCGCCAGACCCGTTACCGCCGCGGCCGCCTCGACATGGGGCGCACCCTGCGCCGCGGGGTGGCCAGTGACGGCGTCCTGTTCGAGACGCACTGGCGGCGGATAAAGAAGCAGCGACCGCAGGTGCTGGCGGTCTGCGATGTCAGCGGCTCAGTCGCCGCCTACGCCACCTTTCTGCTGCTGTTTCTCTACAGTCTGCAGGACATCCTGCCGCGGGTGCGCAGTTTTGCCTTTTCCAGCCGCCTGGGGGAAGTCAGTGAGCTGTTCCGGGAGCACCCGGTGCAGCGGGCCATCGAACTGGTCAACTGGCGCTACGGCGGCGCCACCGACTATGGCAACAGTCTGCTGGACTTTGCCCGGCTCGCGATGGAGGATATCGACAGCCGAACCACCGTCATCGTGCTGGGTGATGCCCGCAACAACCACGGCGATGCCCGCGTGGACATTCTGCGGGACATCGGGCAGCGCTGCCGACGGCTGATCTGGCTCAACCCCGAGTCGCGGCGCGCCTGGGGAACCGGGGATTCGGAAATGCTGCGCTACCGCAGCGCCTGTCACGTGGTCGCGCCCTGCAGCAATCTGGCACAGCTGCAGCGTGCGATTGATCAGGTTCTGCGCAGCACGCGCTGAACCGCGCCGGCGCGGTCGGTACCGGGCAGCGGGGGCTCACAGGGGAGAACAACACCATGCGCTACCAGTGCAGGGAGTGCAGCTATCGCGGGGAGCGCGCGGGTCAGGCCGGCAGTTGTCCGGCCTGCGGCTCCTTCAATATGGCGCGGGAGGGTAGCGGCGACGAGGACCAGGCCCCGCCTAAGCGGACCTGGCAACTGCGCCTGTTGATTGGCCTCTGGGGCCTGCTCGCCGTGCTTATCCTGCACAAGCTGTTGAGCTGAGGTCTTCGCCGGCCCTCAGAATACGCGCGGTGGCGCGTCGTCCTCGTCATCACCTTCAATGCTCAGATTGAGGCTGCCGTCGGGGCCGCGCTTGCTGCCCTCCCGGGCAAACTTGATGCGCAGGCGCAGGTTGTTGACCGAGTCGGCGTTGCGAAGCGCTTCCTCTTCCGAAATCAGGCCCTCTTCCCAGAGCTCAAACACCGCACTGTCGAAGGTCTTCATGCCCTGATTCTCGGATTTCTTCATCACTTCCTTGATGCCGTCGATCTCCCCCTTGAGGATCAGGTCGGCCACCAGCGGGGAGCCCAACAGCACCTCGAAGGCACCGCAGCGCTTGCCGTCCACGGTGGGGATCAGTCGCTGGGAGACGAAGGCCTGCAGGTTCAGGGACAGGTCCATCAACAGCTGCCCGCGGCGCTCCTCGGGGAAAAAGTTGATGATCCGGTCCAGCGCCTGGTTGGCGTTGTTGGCGTGCAGGGTGGAAATGCAAAGGTGCCCGGTCTCGGCAAAGGCGATGGCGTGCTCCATGGTCTCGCGATCGCGGATCTCGCCAATCAGGATCACGTCGGGGGCCTGGCGCAGGGTGTTCTTCAGCGCGTTGTGCCAATTGCGCGTATCCACGCCCACTTCCCGCTGGTTGACGATGGATTTCTTGTGGTTGTGGATGTATTCCACCGGGTCCTCGATGGTCACGATGTGCCCGGCACTGTTGCTGTTGCGGTAATCGATGAGGGCCGCGAGCGAGGTCGACTTGCCCGAACCCGTGGCCCCGACGAAGAGCACCAGACCGCGCTTGCGCATGATCACGTCGATCAGCACCGGCGGCAGCCGCAGGTTCTGCCAACTGGGAATCTCCGCGACAATATTCCGGGCGACGATACTGACCTCGTTGCGCTGCATGAAGATATTGACTCGGAACCGCCCGTGGCCCGGCAGGGACATCGCCAGGTTCATTTCCAGCTCTTCTTCAAAGGCCGCCCGCTGGGTGGCATCCATCACCTCGTTGGCGATGGCGCGGATCTCGCCGGGCTTGAGCACCTCGCGACCAATCGGGCGCAACTTGCCCTGAAACTTGGCACAGGGGGGAGCCCCGGTACTCAGGTAGAGGTCCGAACCACCCTCGCTGGCCAGAGTCTTAAGCCATTCACTGATGCGCACCGTGTCGTTTCCTCCATGTTGTCACTGCGGGGCCGCCGAGCGCCCTACTCTAGCACCCCGTCGGACGGCGGCAAGCCATGCTCGCGGAAATCGGCACTTCGCGGGTCAGAAACGGTCGCGGATGGTGAACAGGACCTGGGTACTGCTGACGTCATCATCGGTGACGAAGGGAAAGGCCACGTCGATGTGAATCACCGCGCTTTTTTCCGCGCGGCTGGAATTCAGACGCACGCCGAAGCCGGCGTTGCCGAGGACGCCGCCATTGTCACCGTTGTCGCCGTTCTCGAACCAGGCGCGACCGACATCGACAAAAGCGGCAAAACCCACCCGGAACAGGCGGAACGGGTGCCAGTTGGAGTAATAGCGCTCTTCCAGGTTGAGCAGAAAGGCCCGGTCGCCCACCTGGTAGTGCTGCTCATAACCGCGCAGGCCGGTGTCGCCACCCAGCGTCAGCTGGCGCTCACCGGTCAGCCCGTCGGTGTAATCCAGGCGCAGGCGGGCGAAGGCCGCCCACTGCCGAGCCTGCTTGTGCAGGTAGCGGGTCTCGACGCTGGACTGGAGATTCTCGAAGTCGCTGCCATCCACCCCCCAGAAGCCATTGACCCGCGCATCCAGCGTCCACAGGCGGCTCTCGTCCACCAGCAGGGTATTGCCGTAACTGGCGCCGAAGACCAGCTGGTCCTGGCTGCCGCCCAGTGCCTCGCCGGACCAGCCCAGGGTCCAGCTGTAGCGCTCGCCGACGTAGACATCCTCGGTGCGGGCCATGTAGTTGAAATTGTGCAGCTCGACATACTCATCCTCGGTGGACTCGTAGCCGACCCAGGGATAGCTGTAGTCGCGATCCTCGGGGAGCCTGGTCGGGGGAATCGGCGAGTCGCTGAAGTCGAAGGCATGGGTTTCCACGGTGTAGCCGAAGCGCCAGCGGCCGACACGGTAGTCCTCCCGCGTGGGCGAGGCGAGGCCGCCCCAGGCGGACAGGTGCTCGACCTCGTGATCGAACTCGGCGACTTCGTCGCCCCGGAACCAGAGCTTTTCCTCCAGCTCGCTGCGATTGAGATCGCCGCCGGCGGCCCAGGGCTCAAAAACGGAGAAAAACGGCCGCTCGAGGCGCAGGCCGTGTTCGTAACCGTCGTCGTTCTCGGTGATCGACAGTCGGCCGCGCCAGCGGGTGCCATTGATGTTCGGGTCGACGTAGCGAACGGTATTGCCGGAGCGCTCGTCATCACTCTCGTGCATCAGGATGATCTGCTTGCCGGTGCCGAGAAAATTGGCATCCCGGAAACCGAAGGCATACTTGTTCTCGCCGCCGCTGCGGCCGACCGACAGCATCGGCGTGAAGGTCCAGATATCCCGGGTAATCACTTCGAGATCGACCGCGTCGCCACAGACCCGCCAGGGGCGAACCTCGGCGTCGTAGATAAAGCCCAGGTCGCGCAGTATCCGCTCGGACTCGTCCACCCGCGCCTGCTCGTAGACCTCGCCCTCTTCCACCAGCAGGTGATCCTCGATCACCCAGTCCCGGGTCACGCTGTGCAACTGGTTGGCCCAGCGGTAGAGGGTGACGTCCTCCGCCGGGTCATCCAGGTTGAACACGGTATGCCGCTGCTGGCGAATACTGCGGATTCGCGCATTCTCGGGAATCGCCTCGGCCAGAGCCTGGTGCGCCGGGGAAGGTCGGAAGCGGAAGCTCTCCGTGGTGTCCTGGGGCGGCGCCTCGCGACACGCTGTCGCAGGGGGGGCGACGGGATTCGCCGACAGGGCCAGCGGCGCCAGGGGCCCGATCAACACACACAGCAACCAGCGGCCTGCGCAAGGGCTCCCCGGGGGACTGCGACGCTGCCGGAACACGCTACTCATGACTCTAAGATAGCTGGCCCGACGCCTCGGGACAATCGCCGGCTGCCTGTACTCGTTCACATTTGACAGCTACACTTGCCCCGCTCTGGAAGCGGGATGCGGCCCTTCCGGTGTGCCCTCTCGACCTGCAAGGAGTATTGCTTGGCTTCGCACCTGCAACAGCAGCTGGCGGTTCTCGCCGGCCCGGACTACCCGGCACTGCTCAGGAACCTGCAGCGCGGCATCGAGAAAGAGAGCCTGCGCATTACCCCGGAGGGGCGCCTGGCGCAGACCCCGCACCCGGTGGCCCTGGGTTCCCCGCTCACTCACAGCGCGATTACCACGGACTATTCCGAGGCGCTGCTGGAATTCATCACCCCGGTGAGCACCGGCATCGACGATTCCCTCGACACCCTGGCGGACATCCACAGTTTCGTCTACCGGCACCTGGACAACGAGCTGCTGTGGTCGGCCAGCATGCCCTGTATCGTCAACGGCGACGACAGTATCCCGGTGGCCCTGTACGGCAGCTCCAATGTCGCCCGCATGAAGACCGTTTACCGTTACGGGCTCGGTCACCGCTACGGGCGTCTGATGCAGACCATTGCCGGCATTCACTACAACTTCTCCCTGCCCGAGGCCTACTGGCAGCGCGCCTGGGAAGACGCCGGCAGCCCCGGTGAGCGGCGCGATTACATCACCGAGCGCTACCTGGGCCTGATCCGCAACTTTCGCCGCTGGTCCTGGCTGCTGATCTACCTCTTCGGCGCCTCCCCCGCGGTATGCAGCAGCTTCCTGCGCGGCCGCGAGGACCACGGGCTGGAACCCTTTGACACCGCCGGCAAGACCCTGCACCGCCCCTGGGGCACTGCCCTGCGCATGGGCGGCCTGGGCTACAACAGCGAGGCCCAGAAGGGACTGAATGTCTGCTACAACAGCCTGGACAGCTACATCCATACCTTGCGCGAGGCGATTCTGCAGCCACACAAGGCCTATCGCGCGTTTGGCAATGGCCGTGACGGCGACTACCAGCAGCTCAATGACAGCCTGCTGCAGATCGAGAACGAGTTCTACAGCACCATTCGCCCCAAGCGTGTCACCCGCAGCGGCGAGACTCCGCTCAATGCCCTGCACCGGGCCGGCATTGAATACATTGAAGTGCGCTGCATCGACGTCAACCCCTTCCTGCCGGTGGGCATCGACGCAGAACAGATCCGCTTCCTCGACTGCTTCCTGCTGTACTGCATGCTGGAGGAAAGCCCGGCCTGCGAGGAAACCGAAAAGGCCCTGCAGGCCAGCAATCTCGAGAAGGTCGTCAACCAGGGGCGCGAACCGGGCCTCGAACTGGATACTCCGGAGGGCCCCCGCAGCCTGCAGGCACTGGCAGAGGAGCTGCTGCAGCGCATGACGGGCATCGCCGATCTGTTGGATACCGCCCACGGTGGCAAGGCCTACCACGCGGCCCTGAATGCCCAGCGCAGCAAGGTGGCGGATGCGGAACTTACCCCCTCGGCCCGGGTGCTGCGCGAAATGCGCGAGGCGGATTTGCCTTTCTTCCGCCTGGCCATGGGCTACAGCGAACGATGGGCGGCGCACTTCCGGCAGCGTGGGCTGTCGCCCGAGGCGGAGCGCGCCTACGCGGCGGAGGCCTCCCGCTCCCTGGCAGCCCAGCGAGCGGTCGAGGCCGATGACCAGTGCAATTTCGAGGACTATCTCGCGGCCTACTACGCACAGTACCGGGCACTTTGAGTGCACTGGGGCACTCCTCGGGCCGCCAGTGGTCACAGTAGCTGCCTTTTTTCTCACTCGCTTATCATCAGGGAAGCCACGACATGCAGCACCTAATGAAGCCCCGATGGGTATTTTTTGGCCTGGCCCTGCTGGCCGTGGTCGCCATGCTGTTCGCCGCCTGGCTGGAACACGGTGTGGGCCTCAACCCCTGCCCGCTGTGCATCACCCAGCGCGTTTTCGTGGTCGCCGGCGGTCTGGTCGCCCTGCTCGCGGCCCTGCACGGCGCGGGCGCCCTGGGACGCCGGATCTACGCCGGCCTGGGGGTCCTGCTGGCCATTGGCGGAGGGGCTGTCTCCGCCCGCCACGTCTGGCTGCAAAGTCTACCCGAAGACCAGGTTCCGGCCTGTGGCCCCAGTCTCGAGTACATGCTGGAGACCCTGCCCTTCCGGGAAACCCTGAGCATGGTGATGATGGGTGACGGTAACTGCGCGGATGTGCACTGGACCTTCCTGGGCATGAGCATACCGCTGCAGACCCTGCTGCTGTTCGCTGCCATCGCCCTGATCAACCTCTGGCAATTGCTGCGCCGCGCATAACGAAAAACGGGGCCCGCAGGCCCCGTCAGCATCGGATCGCCGGAAGGCCTCAGCCCTCGCTGTCGGACCCGGCTTCAGCGTCCCCGGCTTCCTGGCTGGGTACGGAGAGCAGCTCGACGTCGAAGATCAGCGCGGAGTTGGGGCCAATCACGCCACCCGCACCGCCTTCACCGTAGGCCAGCTCGGAGGGAATATAGAGCTTGTACTTGGCGCCGGGAGACATCAGCTGCAGGGCTTCGGTCCAGCCGGGGATGACTTGAGTCACGCCAAAAGTGACCGGCTCACCGCGCTTGCGGGAGGAGTCGAACTCGGTGCCATCGAGCAGAGTACCGGTGTAGTGCACCTCCACGGTATCCTCCGGCCCCGGGCTGGCGCCCTCGCCTTCCTCGATGACTTCGTACTGCAGCCCCGAGTCGGTGACAATCACGCCTTCGCGCTCGGCGTTCTCGGCCAGGAACTTCTCGGCTTCGGCGCGGTTGGCTTCACCCGCGGCGGTCAGCTGGGCCTGCTGCTCCGCCATCGCCTGCTCCTGATAGGACTGCATTTCCGCCTGGATTTCTTCGGCGGTCATGCGCGGCTCGCTGCCGTCGACCGCATCCTGCAGGCCAGCGGAGAACGCAGCGATGTCCAGCGGCACCTCATCCGAGGCCAGGCGCTGACCCAGACCGTAGGCCATGCCGTAGCTCAGGCGCTGGGTCTGGTTGTCGAGGGCGACTTCAGCCGCGCCCGTATCCGCGCTGTCCGCCCCCTCCTGGGCAGACTGGTTACAGGCCTGCAAAGCCAGGGTCGAGGCAATGGCCAGCGGCAGTGCATATTTCTTCATAGAGAACACTCTGTGGGGTTGGGTGAATGTAAAGACTCCCGATCATACTACCCTCGCCCCGGCGAGTACCAGCCCCGCCCGACGCGCTTACGACACCGGTTCGAGGCAGGCGACCAGGTCCGCGATCAGCTCGGGGCATCCCTCCAGCGCAGGCACCAGCCACAACAATTGCCGCCGCAGGCTGTCCGCCTCGGCCCGGCTCGCCGGCCACTGCCGGTGCCAGTCGTGGATCATCGCCAACTGCAGCTGCTCCAGGGACAGTTCGCTGGCGCGCAGCTGAGCCAGCAGTTCGGCCCGTTCGGGATCCGCCGCGCGGGATACTCCGCGGCGCAAGCGCCGCACAGCGCTTACCGCCCGCCGACAGTCACCGAGCTCGCGCACCAGTTGGTCCCACTCACTGCGCGGGCGGGCCAGGCCCTGCCGCTGTAACCAGGCCAGGTAGAGCAACAGGTTGACGTCGGCCCCGCAGCGGTCCTGGGCCGACAAACAGGCCGCTTTAACGGCCGCACGCGCATAGTGCGCCAGCGCAAACTCCCACAGGGGATGGCTCACGACTGGCAGCCCCCCGTCGGGTAGCAGGACGGCACACGCGGACACACCGCGCCCCGCGGGCAGATCAGCTGGGCATCGACCTCGGCGCTGCGGGCAACCCAGGCAATGTTCAGAATTCCGGCGATGCGCTGCAGTTCGCGGCGCACCGCACCGGGCACCGGTGCCGAGCCGCCCGCCGCCACACAGGCCCGCTGCACGGCCTCCGCCAGTTCGGCCGGCTCGCGGCCCTGGGCCTCGATCGCCGGATTGAGATCAACCCCCGCGCAGAGGACATGGCCATTGCCCGCCATGTCCTCGACCCGCAGGGACTCACAGGCGTAGAGATGCCAGGCATCCTTCACCTGCATCACCGACAGCTGCGCCGCGGTGCCCGGCTCGCGGCGGTTGAGCTGGTTGAAGACCGACCAGTGCTGACAGGGGTCCTCGACGTGACGCATGTTGCCCCAGGGCAGCGGAATGCCGTTGGCGCGGTAGACCGCCTTGAGGGTCCCCGGGGAATAGGCGTCGAAGTAGTGCCAGTGGGGATAGGGGGAGACCGCAGTCATCCGGCGCATCACCACTGACGCGGACACCTCGATCTGCTGACTGATGGACACCTCGTGGCTGTTCCTGTCCAGCAACTGACGGAAGGGAACCCGGGGGCAGAGCAGTGCGCCGGCGAAGAAACTGCACTCGAAGTCCCGCCAGGCGTAGAGGATGTCCCGGGAGTCCACCATGGAGGAGCGGTGAGGCGCCGCCGGGTCGCGCAGGTTGACGTTCATGTCGCGGCCGGCATACAGCACACTCTTCAGGCCGTCGCGGTTGTGCAGCACGCAGTGGGCGATGTGGATCGCCAGGTCGTACTTGAGCCGCGCCGGCTGCGCCTTGAGGCTCTCGTTGAGCCAGATGGTGCCCGGCGGCTCGAAGTAGGAGCGCACGATATTACCACGGTGGTAGTCGGCGGAGGCCTGCAGGGCCTCCGGCGCGCGCTGGAACCAGCGCAGGTCGAGATCCATGTGCCGCAGGATTTCCAGCAGGTCCTCCACCGTCAGCGGCAGCCGTTTGCCCCCCACCTCGTCGGCGGCCCGCTCGAGATCCGGAAAATGGTTGCGGTGGTGCTCCTGGTGCGCCCGGATCAGCAGGTGGGCGAACTGGCGGCCGGTGGTGCCGGTCTGCGCCAGCAGCTCGGGAATGGCAATCTGCAGGATATCGCTGGAAAACAGGAAGCCCGGCTCCAGGGCCATGCCGTCAATGCCCCCGCGACCCTGTTTGACCGGTGCGATGTGCTCGTCCTCGGGGGCGTCGTCCAGGAACCACTGCACGTCCTTCTGGAACACCGCCGCGATCACCTCGAGCATGTCCGCGCTGGGGACCCGCTTGCCGCGCTCGATCATCGACAGGTAGGACACCGAGGGGGCGTGGTCTGCATCCACTTTTATGCAGCGCGCAGACAGGTCTTCCATGGTCAGGCCCACGCGCTTGCGCAGGCTGCGGATCTTGGTCCCGAGGAAATGGGACTTGCGGGTCAGGGGGCCGGTTGTCTTCATTTTGTGAAATTCACACTGTCAAATTTCTTTTGTGAAATTTTAATCATGACTTTTATACACTAGCTTCGCCGTCGGGGAAAGCCCGCGGCCTCATTCACGAAGCAGCGCCCGAGAAGGCGACACGAGGTAAGCCCATGACCACCGCAACGCAGAGTCAGAGCCAAGCACAACAGCCCCACCCTGCGGCGTTGCACACTGCTGTGCAGCCCGCCAACGGCGCCAGCTACTGGGTGGACATGAACCGCCTGCTGGGTCGCCTGGAAGAGCGCGAAGCCCCCGCGCGGCAGGCGATCCTGCAGCAGCTGGATGCGCTGTGTCCGCTCAAATCCGGCTCCCACGGTGAGGTGTGCGAGTACCTGGTCTACTACCACCAGCTGCTCGCGCTGTTCCCGGATGGCAGCAGCAGCGGCCTGCAGCAATCGGGCCAGCTGGTGGCCCTGACCGGGTCGCGGGAAAAACCGAGCTCGCTGCTGCTGAAGACCGGAGAACTGCACATCGAACTCGAGGTGGACAGCTCGGGCTGCGAGAACGGCGCTCGGGCCCTGCAGAATCTGCAGATCGAAGCGCGGGTGGATGAAGGCGACTGCCAGCCGCACACGGCACTGGCCGCAATCGATACGCTGCTGGACAGCACACTGACCCTGGCGGACGCCCTGTCGCCGCGCCTGCACCGCCCGCGCAGCGACCGCAGTTTCCGCACCCCCGGTGGCGAGGACTACCTGACACAGAACCGTCAGCTGGTTTGACGGCCACCGCGGGCCGACCCGCGCAGGCACCCGATCCCGCCTGTGCGGCCGGCCCGTCCTGTCGGCCCGTGCAGCCACGCTGACGCTGGCGGGCGCCGTCCGGCCGGCGTAGAATCGCCGGCCTCATGATCATACTCCGCGATATCGAATTGCGCCGGGGCAGCAAGTTGCTGCTCCACGGCGCCAACGCCACTCTGCAACCCGGCCAGCGCCTGGCGCTGATCGGCGCCAACGGCAGTGGCAAATCCAGCCTGTTTGCCCTGCTGCTCGGGGAGCTGCCCGCCGACGCCGGCGACATCGAGGGTCTCGGCAACCTGCGCCTGGCACACATGGCACAGGAGGTCGCCGCCACGGACCTCCCCGCGGGCCGCTATGTCCTGCAGGGGGACGGTGAACTCTACCGTCTGGTGACGGCGCTGGAAGCGGCGGAGCAGGCCGGTGATTTCGCCCGCGCGGCGGAGATCCACAATGCCCTGGAAGCCTGCCAGGGCTACGACGCCGAGCGCCGGGTGGAGCGGCTGCTGCAAGGCCTGGGCTTCCCCGATGGCGCCGCCGCGCGTCCGGTCAGCGACTTTTCGGGTGGCTGGCGCATCCGCCTGAACCTGGCCCGCGCGCTGATGACACCCTCGGACTTCATGCTCCTCGACGAACCCACCAACCACCTGGACCTCGACGCCACGCTGTGGCTGCAGAGCTGGCTGCAATCCTACCCCGGCACCCTGCTGATGATTTCCCACGACCGCGATTTCATCGATGCCACCTGCGAGCGCATCCTGAGCATCGAGGGCGAGCAGCTGCTGACCTGGAAGGGCAATTACTCGGACTACGAGCGACTGCGCGCCGAGCATCTGGCCAACCAGCAGGCCAGCTTCGAGAAACAGCAGCAGCGCATCGCCCAGATCGAGGACTTCGTGCGCCGCTTCCGCTACAAGGCGACCAAGGCGCGCCAGGCACAGAGCCGACTGAAAGAGCTCGAGCGCATGCAGCAACTGGCGCCGGCGCACATCGACTCGCCCTTCAATTTCGTCTTTCCCGAGCCCGGGAAAAGTTCCGACCCCCTGCTGCGCCTGGACCATGCGGACCTCGGCTACGCCGACACCACGATTCTGCGTGACGTCAGCCTGATGCTGCGCCCCGGCAGCCGCATCGCCCTCCTGGGCCGCAACGGCGCCGGCAAATCGACCCTGCTGAAGAGCCTGATCGGCAAATTGCCGCTGCTGGCCGGGGAGCGCCAGACCGGCGAGCACTGCCGCGTCGGCTACTTCGACCAGCAACAGCTGGAGGCCCTCGATCTCGAGGCCAGCGCGGCACAGCACATCCTGCGCCTGAGCCCGGACGCGCGGGAACAGGCCGTGCTCGACTTCCTCGGCGGCTTCAACTTCCGCGGCGACGCGGCCACCTGCCCCATCGCACCCTTCTCCGGCGGTGAAAAAGCCCGTCTTGCCCTGGCACTGGTGGTCTGGCAGCGCCCCAACCTGCTGGTGCTCGACGAGCCCACCAACCACCTCGACCTGGACATGCGCAACGCCATGGAGATGGCCCTGCAGGGCTACCAGGGCGCGCTGGTGCTGGTCAGCCACGACCGGCACATGCTGCGCAATACCGCCGACGAATTGCTGCTGGTCCACGACGGTCGAGTCGAACCCTACGAGGAAGACCTGCGCGCCTATGAGCGCTGGATTCTGTCGGGCCTGCGCGAAAACAGCGGCAGCCGCAGCGGCGAGCCGGAAGCGCCGTCCGAGAGCCAGCCCGCTACGCAGCAGCCCCCCGGGGACGACGCCGGCAGCCGCAAGGAGAAGCGCCAGCAGGCCGCCGCGCGCCGGGAAAAACAGCGTCCCCTGCAAAAACAGCTCGCGCGCACCGAAAGCGAGATGGCCAAGGCCGAGGAAAATCTCAGCGCCATTCGCGCGCAACTGGCCGACCCCGAACTCTACAACGGGGACAACAAGGAGCGGGTGGCGACTCTGCTGCGCGAGGAGGGCGAGCTCAAGCTGTTGAGCGAGAGCCTGGAAGAGCAGTGGCTGGCACTGCAGCAGGAGCTTGAGGACCTGGACGACTGAGCAGGGCCAGCTTCGCCGTGCGCGACAGGCGCTTGATCGCCGCTTCCCGGCGCTGCGCCGCGGAGCGGTCGGCCGCGGGCTCGAACCAGCACAGCGCCACCGGCCGTCGGCCACGCGTAAAACGCGGCCCCCCGGGGCACTGGCCGTTGTGCTGGGCCAGGCGCCGCCCCAGGTCCGTGGTCACACCCGCGTAGAGACTGCCATCGGCGCAACGCAGCAGGTAAACCCACCAACCGCGGGCTGCTGCGGCCGGGGAAGTGCTGGGCAGAGGTCCCTCCGACATCGATTCAGGCCACTGGTAGGAATAAGGTCATAACGAAAAACTCCAGACGCGCCGGTTGTGCGGTCGAGTCTCGATGGTATCATTGCCGCTTCGAGCCGCCCACGCGACTGTCGACACCCCTGACCACGCGGCACTGCGGCCAACACCATTTTCCAAGGGAGATCACAATGAGCGAGAACATCGTACACGTCAGCGACGCCAGCTTCGACGCGGAAGTCCTCAGCGCCGAGCTGCCCGTACTGGTGGACTTCTGGGCAGAATGGTGTGGTCCCTGCAAGATGATCGCGCCGGTACTGGACGAAATCGCCGAGGAATATCAGGGCAAGCTGAAGGTGTGCAAGGTGGACGTCGATGCCAATCCCGACATTCCCCCCAAGTTCGGCATCCGCGGCATCCCCACGCTGATCGTGTTCAAGGATGGCAATGCCGAAGCCACCAAGGTCGGCGCCCTGTCCAAGAGCCAGCTGATCGATTTCATCAAGGATGTCATGTGAGATCCGCCCTGCCCGGTCCACGGCGACCGGGCCCGCACTTCCTGCCAGCGACGTCAAGAATGTGTAGACGCCCCACTGGAGGCGTGCTAAATTTCCTACTGCCACCCATCTCCGGGTGTCGATAATAACTCTGCCACTCAACTATCCAACGCTGCATTCAACTGCCCGACGCGGGTCCTGCCCGGCCCTGTTTCGCCTGTGTGCACCGTGGAATTCCCTCTTCCCTGAAAACAGACCCACTCACACCCTATGAATCTGACCGACCTGAAGACCAAATCCACGCAAGAACTCATCGATATCGCCAAGGAAATCGGGCTGGAGAACATGGCCCGCTCCCGCAAGCAGGACATTATCTTCGCTATCCTGAAGCGCCACGCCAAAAGCGGCGAGGACATCTACGGCGACGGGGTTCTGGAAATCCTGCAGGACGGTTTCGGGTTCCTGCGCTCGGCAGACAGCTCCTACCTGGCGGGCCCCGACGACATCTACGTCTCCCCCAGCCAGATCCGACGCTTCAACCTGCGCACGGGCGACACCATTTCCGGCAAGATCCGCCCCCCCAAGGACAGCGAGCGTTACTTCGCCCTGCTCAAGGTCGGCGACATCAACTTCAACAAGCCGGAAAACGCCAAGCACAAGATTCTCTTTGAAAACCTCACCCCCCTGTTCCCCAACGAACGCCTCACCCTGGAAAAGGGCAACGGCAGCACCGAGGATCTGACCGGGCGGGTGATCGATCTGGTCGCGCCGATCGGCAAGGGCCAGCGCGGTCTGCTGGTGGCACCGCCCAAGGCGGGCAAGACCATCATGATGCAGAGCATCGCCCAGGCCATCATCAGCAACAACCCCGAGTGCTACATCATCGTTCTGCTGATCGACGAGCGCCCCGAGGAAGTGACCGAGATGCAGCGCTCGGTGGGTGTGCGCGGCGCCGAGGTCGTGGCCTCAACCTTCGACGAGCCGCCGGCCCGCCACGTGCAGGTCGCCGACATGGTGATCGAAAAAGCCAAGCGCCTGGTGGAACACAAGCGCGACGTGGTCATCCTGCTGGACTCCATCACTCGCCTGGCCCGCGCCTACAACACCGTGGTACCCAGCTCCGGCAAGGTACTCACCGGGGGTGTCGACGCCCACGCGCTGGAACGTCCCAAGCGCTTCTTCGGTGCCGCGCGCAACATCGAGGAAGGCGGCAGCCTGTCGATCATTGCCACCGCCCTGGTCGACACTGGCTCGAAAATGGATGAAGTCATCTACGAGGAGTTCAAGGGCACCGGCAACATGGAACTGCACCTGGACCGCAAGATCGCCGAGAAGCGTGTCTACCCGGCGATCAACATCCGCCGCTCCGGCACCCGTCGCGAGGAGTTGCTCACCGGTGAAGAAGAGCTGCAGCGCATGTGGATCCTGCGCAAGCTGCTGCACGGCATGGAGGACCTGCCGGCGATCGAGTTCCTGCTCGACAAGCTCAAGGACACCAAGACCAACGACGAGTTCTTCATGTCCATGAAGCGCAAGTAAAACCTCCCTCGGCAGGCGCGCTGTCGATTGCGCGCGCCTGCCGCCCCGTGTACTGTCGCCCTTCCCACCGCAAGACAGGCACCGCCATCGTGAGCTACACCGACCTGCGCGCCTTTATCGCCGACCTCGAGCAGCGCGGCGACCTGGTACGTATCCGCGAGCCCATCAACCCCAACCTGGAAATGACCGAGATCGCCGATCGCACATTGCGCGCTGGCGGCCCCGCCCTGCTGTTCGAAAACCCGACCGGCTACGATACGCCAGTACTGGCCAACCTCTTTGGTACCCAGGAGCGGGTGGCCCTGGCCATGGGGGCCGAGCGCATCGAAGCCCTGCGCGAGATCGGCGAGATCCTCGCCTACCTGCGCCAGCCGGATCCGCCCAAGGGCCTGCGGGACGCCTGGGACAAGGCCCCCCTGCTCAAGCAGGTGATGAACATGGCGCCGAAGGTGATTCGCAATCCGCCCTGCCAGTATCACGCGAAGAGTGGCGACGCGGTGGACCTGCACCAGCTGCCGATCCAGACCTGCTGGCCCGGCGATGCCGCCCCCCTGGTCACCTGGCCCCTGGTCATCACCCGCGGTCCTGAGAAGACCCGGCAGAACCTGGGCATTTACCGCATGCAACTGATCGGCCGCAACAAGCTGATCATGCGCTGGCTGTCCCACCGCGGCGGCGCGCTGGATTTTCGCGACTGGCAGCTCAAGCATCCCGGCAAGCGCTACCCGGTGGCGGTTGCCCTGGGGGCGGACCCCGCCACTACCCTGGGCGCCGTGACACCGGTCCCGGACACCCTCTCGGAGTACGCCTTCGCCGGCCTGCTGCGCGGTGGCAGGACCGAGCTGGCCGAGTGCTACACCCCGCTTTGCCGGGAGCACGGCCTGCAGGTACCGGCCCACGCCGAGTACATTCTCGAAGGTTACCTGGAGCCCGGGGAAATGGCCGACGAGGGCCCCTTCGGCGATCACACCGGCTACTACAACGAAGTGGAGCGCTTCCCGGTGTTTACCGTGGAGGCGATCACCCACCGGGAAAACCCGATCTACCACAGCACCTACACCGGCCGCCCGCCGGACGAACCGGCCATCCTGGGCCTGGCCCTGAACGAGGTCTTCGTGCCGATCCTGCAGAAGCAGTTTCCGGAAATCGTCGACTTCTACCTGCCCCCGGAGGGCTGCTCCTACCGCGTCGCGGTGGTCACCCTGCGCAAGGAATACCCCGGACACGCAAAGCGCGTGATGCTCGGCGTGTGGTCCTTCCTGCGCCAGTTCATGTACACCAAGTTCGTGATTGTCACCGACGACGACGTCAACGCGCGGGACTGGCGGGACGTGATCTGGGCCATGAGCACGCGGATGGACCCCCAGCGGGACATGGTTTTCGTGGACAATACGCCGATCGACTACCTGGACTTCGCCTCACCCGTGGCGGGCCTGGGCTCCAAGGTCGGCTTCGATGCCACCAACAAGTGGCCGGGGGAAACCAGCCGCGAGTGGGGCGAGCCCATCCGCATGAGCGAGGCGGTTAAGCAGCGGGTCGATGCCCTCTGGGACCAGCTGGGCATCGACTGAGCTCAGAGCCGCTGATCCACCAGCCGGGGTGCTGCCTTGAGGTCGGGTAGCGGCAGGTGTGGCAGGCTCTTTTCCCGCAGCAGCAGTCCCTCGCGGAAGAAGGCCGCACTCTCGCGTTCGGCCCCCTGGGCGTGCAACAGACGGCCAAGCTCCGCACACAGTTCGGGGCTGGGTTTCAGGGTGTAGGCGGCCTCGAAATAGTCGCGGGCCTGCTCCCAGAGCTGTTCCCGGCAAGCTAACCGACCGAGGCTGAGGAGCAGCTGCGGATCCTGGCGATGCCCCTCCAGCCAGCCCTCCGCACGCGCCAGTTGCCGGGTAGCATCGGGCATCTCCACATAGCCATAGAGACGCGCCAGATCACTGTCCCAGGACGACTTGAGACGCCGCTCGATCAGCTTGCCCGCCACCTCGTGCGCACCGGCACGTACCAGCGCGGCCAGATAGGCGAGCAACAATTCGCGATCCTCGCGCTGGGCCTTGGGCACGCGTTGCCAGTACTGCTGCAATGCCTCGCCCGCCTGCTCGCCGCGCGCCAGGCAGGCCTGCAGGCGCTCCTCGAGAATTCGCTGCTGCAGCGCCTGCAACTCCTCCGCAGGCAGCACATGGTGCTTGCGCAGGTCGGGTAGCAACGCCTCGAGTTGTTCCCAATCCTGCAGGCCGAGATAGGCCCGGTGCAGCAGCTTCAGCACATGCGGATGACGCCCCGCGTTGCGACGCGCCCGCTCCAGGGTGGCCACCGCCTGCTCGTACTGGCCAGACTGCAGCTTGAGCTCGGCCTGGGTCAGCTCCACGGCGATCCCAGCTTCGGCATCTGCCTGCTCGGCGGCACCGAGGTATTCGCGCATTTTTTCGTTGTCGCCGAGAGCATGACTGGCCCGGGCGGCGATCAGGTAGTTGAGAAGCGGGGCATCGCTGTGGGGGGCAGCCCGCAGCAGACGGCGCCGCGCCGTGGACCAGTTGCCCTCGATAAAATCGATCAGACCGCGACTGGTAATCCGCGAGGCACGGCGGGCCCGGCGCCCCCCCAGCCAGCCGCGCAGCTGGCGCTGGCCGCGCCACAGGCGCCGCAGCAGACCCACCGCGGCGTACAGGAGAAGAACCAGCAGCAAGAGCAGGGCCAGGCCGACCCAGATGCTGGTTTCCACGGTGTAGTGCCCCCAGGCCAGCAGGACATAGCCCGGATCGGTCTCGATCAGGGCGATCAGACCAACGCCGGCCAGCAAGCCGAGCAAAGCCAACAGCAACAGTCGACGCATGGGCCTTACTCCTCTTCCTGGCGCAGCAGACGCTGATCCTGCGCGGCATCGAGGGCCTGCAGCGAGTCTCTCAGATCCGGCAGGGAGACCGCGACCACCTCGTCCGCCAGTGCATCGAGTTCCCGCAACACCGATTCGGCGACGCGCTCATCGAGCAGGAAGAACTCACTGATCCAGCGGCGGGTGCGCTGCAGGCTCTCGTCGTACAGCCGCTGGTTGCCGGACATCAGCGCAATCTGCGCCTGCTGCAGCAGCATGGCGGTATTCTGACGCATCAGGTCCTCCAGCTGCGGATCAACCAGCGCCTCGACCGGCGCTTCGCGACGCCGAATCGCAATGTAATCGGACAGTTTGGCCAAAGCCTGCTGGTAGCCCTGCTGCAAGCGCGCCTTCCAGCCATCGCCGCCTTCCTGCGTCGGAGTTTCCTCGCGCTGGGGAAGCTCAAAGACTTCCAGGCCGGCGATCTGATCCACCAGTGCCGCCAGGCGCAGGTAGATGCCCTCGACATCCACACTGGGGACCGCGCGCAGGGCAGCACGATCGGAGGCCACGGCCCGGCGCACGGCGTGCAGGCCGGCGTCATCCAGTTGTCTCAGGATACCGTCGGCACTGGCGAGCAGACCGCGCGCCGATGCCACGTCACCGGTCATCAGCAGGCGCTGATTGGCCAGGCGCAGCAGGTACTCAACCTCCGCCAGCAACCAGGCATCGCGGTCACTGCCGGTCATGGCACCCAGGGCGCGACGCTGCTCGCTCAACTGCTGCTCCAGGGAGCGCAGCTGCTCCGCCTGCCGTTGCTGGATCGGCTGCACCTCACCGAGCTGCTGGACACGCTGCTCCACGCGGTTCAGTTCCTGCTCCAGGGACTGCTCCAGCTGGTCCAGCGACTGCCGGGTTTCGGGCGACATCCCCTGTGGCTGGGGGGCCGTTTGCGGTGCCTGCTGTGATGCCGAAACCGGCTGTTCCTCAAGCGACTGCAGGCGCTGCTGGACCGAGTGCAGCGACTGCTCGCCCTGCCAATAGAGCCAGCCGGCACCGCCGGCGGCGGCCAGGGCGAGCAGCAGGGCCAGCCAGGCAGGGCCACCGCCACGACGGGCCGGCTGAGCGGCCATCTCGGCACCGGAGGCCTTGCCATCATCGCCGCTCTCGGCCCCGGTGCGCGAGGTCTTGTCCGAGGGCACCCCGCCCAGCACGTCACCCGGGTGATCGCCCGCTTCGGCTTCACTGTGATCCGGTGCTTTCCGGGAGGGTTCTTCCGCGCCGGCCGTATTCTTGTGCTGATCTTCGCTCACCGTTTCTCTCCGCTTCGTGCATACCAGTCGCTCAGGGCCGCGAACATGGCCCCGTCGGAGGCATTGTCGGCCACTACGCAGTGCCGTAAACCCGCAGCGGCAGCGGCTTCCGCCACCCGCTCGGAAGGCAGAACCAGGGTCATGCTCTCTAACTTAGAGCTTTCCGCCACCCCGGGCAATGCCAGCAGGTTGGCCAGACCCTCGCCGCTGCTGATCAACAGGACTTCTATGCCCCCGGCGTCAAGTGTCTCCTGCAGGGCGCTGGCGGGCCAGTCGGGGGGACAGCGGCGATAGCAGCGCAGGGCATCCACGCGGGCACCGCGATGCGTCAGCGTCTCCGCCAGGGTGTTGCGGCCGCCCTCGCCCTTCACCAGCAGTACGCGCTGTTCGCGCAGGTCAGCCAGCCCCGGCAGGCGCAACAAGCCCTCGCTGGTCATGTCACGTCCGGGGGTTTCGGCCTCCACCCCATGGGTGCGCAGCGCCCGCGCCGTGCTGTCACCCACGGCGTACCAGTGCAAGCCGAGGGGCAGCTGTGGCCAGTAGTTGTCGATCACCGCCATGCCGAAACGCACCGCGTTGGCACTGATGAAAATGACGTGCTGATAGAGATCGAGGTCCAGTACCAACTGCCGCTGAGAGGCCGGCAGTGGCTCCACCGGCTCCAGTGTCAGTAGCGGTAGCTGCGAGACCGGCCAGCCATCGCTCCGCAGGCGTTCGCACAGCGGGCCACCCTGGCCCTCGGGCCGGGTGACCAGCACCCCCGGCTTAGCGGCCATAGACCGCCGCGAGTATCTCGCCCGCGCCCTGGGCCAGCAGCTCCTCGGCCAGGCGGACACCCAGGGCCTCCGCCTCGGCAACTGGCGCACGCCCTTCAACGCGCAGCACGCGGCTGCCATCCGGCTCGCCGACCAGCCCGCGCAACCAGAGCTGACGCCCGTCATCCACATGCTGCGCATAACAGGCGATCGGCACCTGGCAGCCACCTTCCAGGCGCCGATTGAGAGCGCGCTCGGCGGTGACACACTGCGCGCTGGGCTCGTGATGCAAGGGCGCCAGCAACTCCAGCAGCTCGCGGTCGTCGCTGCGCAGCTCGATGCCTACGGCACCCTGGCCGCCGGCGGGAAGTGATTGCGTATCGGGAATCCGCTGGCGAATGCGCGCGTCCAGCTCCAGTCGCAACAAGCCCGCCGTGGCCAGGATGATCGCGTCATATTCGCCCTCGTCGAGCTTGCGCAGCCGGGTTTGCACATTGCCGCGCAAAAACCGTACCGTGAGATCCGGCCGAGCCTCGCGCACCTGGCATTCCCGCCGCAGGCTGGACGTTCCCACCACACTGCCGGCAGGCAGGTCATCGAGGCTTTCATAGTGGTTGCTGACGAAGGCATCACGGGGGTCCTCCCGCTCACAGATCACCCCCAGGCGAAGCCCCTCCGGGAAGGTCATGGGCACGTCCTTCATCGAGTGCACGGCAATATCCGCACTGCCATCCAGCAGGGCCGTTTCCAGCTCCTTTACGAACAGACCCTTGCCACCGACTTTCGCCAGCGGCACGTCGAGCAACTGATCGCCGCGGGAGGTCATGCCCAGCAGACGCACCTCAAGGCCGGGGTGGACGCGCTGCAGCTCACTGCGGACATACTCGGCCTGCCAGAGGGCGAGCAGACTTTCTCGGGTAGCAATGGTAATGGTGCGGGACATCGGCGATTCCTTGTTGAGTAAAGGCGATGATACCAGCCGCAGGGAGCACCCGCGAACCGCTGCTTCAGGCCCCTGGCGGCCACTCACAGGGACGCCCGCCAGGCAGAAGCCGGGCAGGCAGGGTGGTATACTCATCAGCCTGAGTCCGCGGCATCAAAGCCCCGGACACGACAACCAACCCCCGCCCCACCGGGACGGACAAGCGCACAGACAGGACAGCATGAGCACATCAGATCAGGACACCAGCAAACTCTGGGGCGGCCGCTTCAGCGAAGCCACCGACGCCTTCGTGCAGCGCTTCACCGCATCGGTGACCTTTGACCAGCGCATGGCCGAAGAGGACATCCGCGGCTCCCTGGCCCACGCCGACATGCTCTGCGCCGTGGGCGTGCTCAGCGAGGAAGAATGCGCTGAGATCCATCGGGGCCTGGAACAGGTTCGCGCGGAAATTGCCGCCGGCGAGTTTCCCTGGTCGGTGGAGCTCGAAGACGTGCACATGAATATCGAGTCCCGGCTTACCCAGCTGATCGGCAGCACGGGCAAGAAGCTGCACACGGGCCGCTCGCGCAATGACCAGGTGGCCACCGACATCCGCCTGTGGCTGCGCGGGGCAATCGACCGCATCGCCAGCGAACTGACGCGACTGCAGCGCGGCATGATTGGTTTGGCGACGGAAAACAGCGACACCATCATGCCCGGCTTCACCCACCTGCAGTCTGCCCAGCCAGTCACTTTTGGTCACCACCTGCTGGCCTGGAACGAAATGCTGGAGCGGGACTACGGCCGCCTGATGGATTGCCGGGCACGCATGAACCAGTGCCCCCTGGGCTCCGCGGCACTGGCCGGCACCACCTACCCGATCGACCGCGCGATGACCGCGGCCGCCCTGGCCTTCACCCGCCCCACCGCCAACTCCCTGGACTCAGTTTCCGACCGGGATTTCGCCATCGAATTCTGCAGCTTCGCCGCCCTGTTGATGACCCACCTGTCGCGGATGTCCGAGGAGCTGGTGCTGTGGACCTCCGCCCAGTTCCAGTTCGTGGAGCTGCCCGATCGCTTCTGCACCGGCTCATCGATCATGCCGCAGAAGAAAAACCCCGACGTCCCGGAGCTGGTGCGCGGCAAGACCGGCCGGGTCAACGGCCACCTGGTCAGCCTGCTGACACTGATGAAGAGCCAGCCGCTGGCCTACAACAAGGACAACCAGGAAGACAAGGAACCTCTCTTCGACGCCGCGGATACCGTGCTGGACTGCCTGCGCGCCTTCGCCGACATGGTGCCGGCCATCCGCCCGCGCAAAGCCGAGATGCGCGAGGCGGCCCGCCGCGGCTTCGCCACCGCCACTGACCTGGCGGATTACCTGGTGGTGCGCAAGGGCCTGCCCTTCCGCGATGCCCACGAAGTGGTCGGCAAGGCCGTGGCACACGGCGTGGAGAGCGGTCTCGACCTCTCGGAGATGTCACTGGAAACCCTGCAGCGCTTCCACCCGGAGATCAGCGACGATGTATTCGAGATGCTGACCCTGGAAGGCTCGGTCGCGGCGCGCAATCACCTAGGTGGTACGGCGCCGGAGCAGGTGCGAACGGAAGCCGAGGCGGCGCTGTCGCATTTGCAGTTGCGGGATTCCGCACAGCCCTGAGGCCGGCCATCGCCCGCCCTGTTTGCCTGGCGCTCAGGGTCGATACCGCAGTCCGGCCTGGAACACCACGTCCGGGCCACTCTCCACCTGCACATCCTCGACCACACTGAGTTCCAGAGCCCAGTGTGGGTTGATGCGCCAGCGGGCGCCGGCGCTAAGCAGAACCGCGGTGTCACCCAGGGCCGTCAACTCGCTGTTTTTCAGCGGTGCCGCGTGACTGTCGACCTGCAGTAGCAGGGATACCGTCTGCCAGGCCTGCCACTCCAGGCTCGCCCCGGCGAACCAGAGGTCTCGCTCACCGCCACTTTCCATGACTGCGATTTCGCCGGCGCGCAGATAACCCAACTGCGCCGACCAGCGCCAGTCGCCCTCCCCCGGCGCCCAGAAGCCGCGCAGAGCGACAAAGCCATCCTCGCTGCCGCTGCCCAGGAAATCCTGCTCTTCCCCGGTGGGGAGCTTGACCCCAAGCGCGGCGTCGAGCTGCCCTTCCCTGCCCGACCACAGCCTGCGCGAGAGGGACAGGCTGATATCCCCCGGCCCGCTGGCGCTATCCGCGAGATTAAACGTGCCTTCGGGGCCGGCATAGCGATAGGCCAGGCGATCGGCGGGAGCACCGCTGCGCCCGCCATCGGGCATGCCCCACAGGTCGTGCCAACCATCAATCAGGCTGTCTAGGCTGCCGCCTGTATGTTGCAGCCATGGGAGCTCAAGCTGCAGCTCCCAGCCAGGTGCGGGGGCATAACGCAGGTCCAGGGCCAGGCGGCGGGTTTCACCGTCCAGCAGCAGGGCCTCGCGTCGACTGTCGTCAAGGACGAAATGGCTGGCCCAACTGGCGTGGGTGTCAATCTGCCAGACACCCGCTTCCGAAGAGGCCCGTCCCCGCTGGCTTGGCAGCCCGAGCAGGCCGGCGATGGGGCTGAGGTTCTTCACCTGGAGCGGTTCCGACAACGCCTGAGGAGAGACCAGACAGGTCGCAGCAAACAGGCAAAAAGCTTTCCTGTAAGTCACACCGCGACTCTCACGGCTCCAGAGACGCCAGGTACTCATTCGGCGTGAGCGCCGGTACGGGCGACCGCGCAAAGTCACTGATGTTTCGTGTAATGATGAATTCACACAAACTGGACTCTGCAGCTGCCGCAACCACCGCATCCTCAAAATCCCCCCAACCCAGCGCCCTGGCCCGCAAAAGTTCATCACCGGCTATACCGGCTATCGAAAAGTGCTCAAGCAGCCAGTCTATCGCGCTGTCTGCAGCTGCTGGTGTGTTGTATCGCGCCACCAGGTAATGAATGGTGGTCAAGGCGTGGGCCGGCACACAGGCGGCTACATCCCCGGAAATGGCCTTGTCCACCACCGCCGCGGAGGCCGGATAAAAAGGCTGACGGGCCTGGAGGACATCCAACAGAATATTGAGGTCCAGCAAAATCACCGACTGTGCTTCGCACGCCGCGACTCATGGTATTCCGCCACGACATCGATATCGGCGGGAATTAAGCCAGTGATGCGCCTGACCTCGGTACTGGGGGAATAATTGGCGTGTCTCTGCATGTTCCGCAAGTAGCGATCAAACAAGGCAGTGACCGTCGTACCATGATCCTTGGCATAGGATTTGACGAAGCGGACATCCTCAGCAGGCAATCGAATCGTCAACTTGGTCGTCTCTGTCATGGCACCCTACTCCATACGGCTGGTTTTCAAGCCTAGTACGGCAATCCCGCCCTGTCCACTCGTTCAGTCGTCGCGCGGATAGTCCGCCGAGACCGTCAGTGCCTCCCAGCGATCCAGGTTCTCCAGCACCTGCCGCAACTTGTCGCGGTAGGTGGCCAGCACCCCGGCGCCCAGCAAAAGCTGCACCGGTGGCTCGTCCATACTGTACAAATCGACGATGATCTGGGCGGCACGCACCGGGTCGCCCGGTTGCTTGCCATCCATCTCCGCGATCATGTCCAGCCGGCTGTGCACCTGCTCCTGGTAGGCATCCAGACGCAGGGGGCTGCGCTGCATGGAGCGGCCAGACCAATCGGTGCGGAAAGCCCCCGGCTGCACCGAGCTCACCTTGACGCCAAGCGGTGCCACCTCCTTGGCCAGGGCCTCCATCAACCCTTCCAGGGCGTGCTTGGAGGCACTGTAGAAACCGGTTCCCGGGTTGGCCATGATACCGGCCTGGGATGAATTGTTGATGACATGCCCCATCCCGCGCTCGCGCATGTGTGGCAGCACTGCCCGGGTCAACCTCAGGGCACCGAAGAAGTTGGCCTCGAACATCGCGCGGACGGCGGCTTCCTCGCCCTCCTCGACGGCAGCCACATAGCCATAGCCGGCATTGTTGACCAGGACGTCGATATGACCGAAGTGCGCCAGTGTCTCGGCCACCGCCCGGTCGACGGCTGCCTGGTCAGTCACATCCAGGGTCAGCGCCAATGCCTGACCCGGGTAGGCATCACAGAGATCCTGTACCGATTCGGGCTTGCGCGCAGTGACGGCGACTTTCGCCCCCCCGCCGAGGGCGGTGCGGGCGATCTCGCGACCAAATCCGGTAGAGCATCCGGAGATCAGCCAGACAGAATTTTTCAGTTGCGGCATGCTTATTCCTCCAGTCGCCAGGCATAGCTTGCAGCGCGCTCATGAAGCTGCTGTACGCGTTGCTCAGGGCTGATCCGCTGGTTCGCGGGCACGTGGTCGAGTACCTCGGAGAGCGGAACCAGTTTCTGCTTCACACCCAGGTCGGCGCCCGGTTCACCGCCGGCAAATTCCGCCCAGCGCAGTGTCAGGATACCCTCCTCCAGGTCCGAGGGATCCAGCCAGTTGTGCACACCGGGGTCGCGCATACTCAGCACGAAAGTGAGGGTGCCATCCGGGTTGGCCAGGGCCTGGTGCCGGTTCATGCAGCCGGTGCGGTCGGTAATCTGGTTGGTGGTGCCCCAGATATTGGTGATCGGGGCGATAAAATAGTCGGCACCGCCGAGATTCACATCCAGCACCATGGCGGTATCGGCATCGGGCAGCTTGAAATAGCTCATGATGTAGATCTGGTTGCGCAGGGCACCGTCGCTGTCCCGGTCGATGGTGAAATCGAAGCGATTGGCTGGCAGATCCATGGCCTGGCGATTCCAGCGCGTGGTCTCGGTCGCCCAGCGCTGCATGTAGCGCTTGATGCGCTCGAGATTCTCCGCCTCGCTGAAGGGCGGGCGCGAGGGCGCAGGGCCCAGCCGCTCGATCGACAGCTCATTGACCCGGTCCTCGCCCCAGCGGGCAATCACATCGCGGATGTAGAATTCGTGACTCTCCGGCGGTGCCTGGACATGGTTGCTCCGGCCTTCCGCCGGGCTGCCATCGACCGTAATCTCGAAGCAGCCGTGTTCGTCGACCTGCAGATCCTTGCCGTTCAGCAGGCCCACGGTTTTCATGCTCGGATCCCAGAGCGTGAAGTAGTTCTCCACCAGCCGCGGATCGGACACACGCCCGCGAATCACATAGCGCTGATCGCCGCTGATGGGAATCACGCGGTAAACCGAATCGGGATTGTCGATACCCCAGCGGCTGCCGGGAATACGCTGGTCCGCGACCGTGTGGGGCAGTCGGCTGATGGTGATCACCTTGGGGTAGAGCGGGTCCTGGTTGAGCGCCCAGACCGTCGCCCCGAACATGACTTCTTCAAAGGCCCACTCGAAGGCGCGACGCATGGAATCACTGGGCGCTGCATGCTCCAGCCAGAATTCCCTGATCTCTTCCCGGGCACGCACGATTTCGGGGTGTTGAAAGTAGCCCAGGGCCAGCAGCTCATGGGCGCGCTGCTCCTCGGTGCTGATGGGATTGTTGGGGCGTTGTTGCATTCAGCCTTCTCCTCGCCGGGGACTCTCGCCCCCTTGTTATGGTTAGCCGGACAGCGGCACCGGCCCGGGGCATTGCCGCCGTCCGGAAAGCCGTCTGCCTCGGGCTGCAACAATGTAGCACCGCCGGACTGCGAGGCATCCCCGGTGCCGGTATGCTTTCTTGACCCGCAATGCACGCTTTTGGTGCACGACTGCCGTGAGGATTGTCGCGCCTCGCGCCATGGGTCTGAATAGACTCGGGCCACCTGAAGCGTGCCGCCCGCAAGAATAATAGCTTCCCCCGGAGGAACCATGTCACTGACCGCACGCCGCGTGTTCGCAACCCTTCCCCTTGTCGCGACTCTGCCGCTTTCAAGCCCCCAGGCACTGTCACAGCCAGCTCTGGAAGAGGTTATCGTCACCGCACAAAAACGCACTGAAAGCCTGCAGGACACCCCCATTTCCATCGCCGCTCTGGACGCCGAGGCACTGGAAACACTGGGTATCGACGACCTTGTCGACCTGCAGGGAAAAGTACCCAACCTGCAGATTTCGCCCCATCCCAACAGCATGAGTACCCCGCGCATTTTTATTCGAGGGGTCGGCAACTTTGACGACCAGATCACCCAGGATCCGAGTGTCGCGGTGTACATGGATGGCGTCTATGTGGCACGCAACCAGGGCATGGGCCTGGAAGTCGCGGAACTGGAACGTGTGGAAGTCCTGCGGGGCCCCCAGGGTGCCCTCTACGGCCGCAATGCCACTGGCGGGGCGATAAATTTCATTACCCGCCCGCCAACACTCGGCGAGTGGGGCTTCAGCCAGACCCTGTCGGGGGGCGACCGCGACCTGTTCCGCAGCCGCAGCATGGTCAACGCCCCGCTCGGGGACAGCGCTGCCCTGCGTCTCGCCTACCTGGTCACAGAGCAGGACGGCTTCGTCCGCAATGCCGGCACCGGTGAGGATCACTTCGGCAGCGAAGATCGGGAGGCCATGCGCGCCGACCTCTTCTGGCAGGGGAGTGAACAACTGGATCTGCGCTACAGCTATGACCGCTCGCGAATCGAGGACACCCCCTATTACCTCAATGCACAGCCCCCAGGGTCCCCCTTGAACCTGCCGGACTCGAGCAACCCCGCTGTCAGCGACCTGCAGGCTCACGACGTCACCATCGAGGGCCACCAGGTGACCTTGCGCTGGACCCCGACCCCGGACCTCGAGGTGAAGTCCATCAGCGCCTACCGCGAAGTCGACAGTTTCCTCTACCAGGACTACCTCAGCGGTCGCTTCGGTCCCGTGGCTTCCCTCATCACCCGTGACACCTTGACCCAGGAGCAGTGGAGCCAGGAATTCCAACTGCTCGGCAGTGCCCTGGATCAGCGCCTGGAATACGTCATGGGTGCCTACTATTTCCGCGAGGACGGGGAATGGCAGAATCGCAACAACCTGCCGGCATTCGGCGCGGCCACCGCAGACAATGCCGATGTGGAAAACCGCGCCTTTGCTTTATATGCCCAGGGCACCTGGACACCCGCGAGCTTCGAGCGTCGTCTTCACCTCACGCTGGGTGGTCGCTGGTCACGCGATCAGCGCGACGCCAGCCTGGGCAAGTTTGCGCTGGTGGACGGCGCGCCCATTCCCCTGGGTAGCGGCACGGGAGACAAGACATTTACCGACTTCAGCCCGAGTCTGACCATCGCCTGGGACATTGACGACGACAGCCGTGTGTATGCCCGCGTCAGCAGCGGCTACAAGACCGGAGGCTTCAACGTGCGGCCCTCGACCATCGCCCGCTTCGAACAGGGCTTCGACGAGGAAACCCTGGTTTCCTGGGAGGCCGGCATCAAGTCCCAGTGGTTCAATAACCGCCTGCGGGTCAATGGCGCCGTGTTCTACGCGGATTATGACGATATCCAGATCAATGCCTCGTCAGACATCAACGACCCGACCCGGGCAGATATCCTCAACGCCGGCGAGGGCACGATTCAGGGGCTGGAGCTGGACGTCACCGCCGCGCTCCACCAGCGCCTCAGGCTGGGTCTCAGCTACGCCTATCTTGACGCCAGCTACGACGAGATCATCGACGGACTCGGTAACGATGTCACCGACAACTACACCTTTATCAACGCGCCCGATCACAGCCTGATGGCCAGTCTCGACTGGGACGTCGCGGCTCTGTCCGTCGGGCAACTCAGCTTCAACCTCAATTACAGCTGGCAGGACGAGAAAGCCATCACCACCAGTACCACCCAGGGCCTGTTTACCGTCGAGGATTACGGCCTGCTCAACACCCGCCTGACGCTGGCCGAGATCCCGGGGCTTCCTGCTGGCTCCCTGCGTATCGCCGCCTGGGGCAGAAACCTCGAGGACAAGACCTGGGCCTTCCTGAACGCGCCGTTGTTTGGCGGCTTCCGCGCCTACGGGGAACCGCGCACCTGGGGCGTGGACATAACCTGGGAATATTGAGCCGGGCCTCGGTGTCCCGGGCCTGCTTCAGGCGGGTCCGGGCACCCCCTCTCCCGCCTTCTCTTCCGATAAGGCAGCACGATTCAGGTATACTGGGCGCTTTGCTCGTAAGGCCCTGACATGCGTACCCTAACCGCCCTGTTCCTGCTCTCGGCACTGACCAGCTGCGGCCAGACTGGCCCGCTGCAAATGCCCCCCGCACCCAGGGAAGCGCCCCCGCCGCCACCGGCGGTAGCCCCGCAGGTCGAAAACGGCGAAACCAATGACAACAGCGGGGAGTAGCGGCGTGGACGTATTCACCTACCGGGATGGGGAGCTGCATGCCGAAGGCGTACCGGCACAGGCCCTCGCACGGCAATTCGGCACCCCCTGCTACGTTTACTCCCGCGCAGCGCTGGAGCAGGCCTTCAAGGCCTGGCAGGCCGCGCTGGGGGACTGGCCTCACCTGATCTGCTATGCGGTCAAGGCCAACTCCAACCTGGCGGTGTTGAACCTGCTGGCCAGGCAGGGGGCGGGCTTTGACATCGTTTCGGTGGGAGAACTGGAGCGCGTGGTGGCCGCTGGGGGCGATCCGGCGAAAACCGTGTTTTCCGGTGTCGCCAAAACCCCGGCGGAAATGGCCCGCGCCCTGGAGCTGGGCATCCGCTGCTTCAACGTCGAGTCCCCCGCCGAGCTGGACGTGCTCAACCGCGTGGCCGGTGAGCAGGGCTGCGTGGCACCGGTTTCCCTCCGTGTGAACCCGGATGTGGATGCCCGCACCCACCCCTACATTTCCACCGGGCTACGGGAAAACAAGTTCGGCCTGTCCATGGACGAAGCGCTGGCGACCTACCGGCGCGCCCGGGACCTGCCCAACCTGGCCATTCGCGGGCTGGACTGTCACATCGGTTCCCAGCTGACCGAGATCGCGCCCTTCATCGACGCCCTCCGGCGCCTGCTGGGCCTGGTGGATCAACTGGCCGCCGAGGGCATCGCCATCGAACACCTCGATCTCGGGGGTGGCCTGGGCGTGCGCTACCGCGATGAAAGCCCGCCCGCAGTTGCCGATTACATCGCCGCGGTCAAGGCCGAGCTGGGCGAGCGGCGCCTGCCGCTGTTCTTCGAGCCCGGGCGCTCCATCGCCGCCAATGCCGGCATCCTGCTCACGCGGGTCGAATACCTGAAACAAACCCCGGACCACCACTTTGCGCTGGTGGATGCGGGTATGAACGACCTGATCCGCCCCTCCCTCTACCAGGCCTGGATGGACATCCGCAAAGTCGACGACAAGCAGCGCGGGAAACGCGCCCCCTGGGACGTGGTCGGGCCGGTGTGCGAGACGGGCGACTTCCTCGGCAAGCAGCGCGACCTGACCCTCGAGGCCGGTGACCTGCTGGCGGTCTTTGGCGCCGGCGCCTATGGCTTTACCATGAGCTCGAACTACAACAGTCGCCCCCGCGCCGCGGAAGTCATGGTCGATGGCGACCAGTTGCACCTGGTGCGGGAGCGGGAGACGATTGCCGATCTGTGGCGCGGCGAACACCGCCTGCCAGACTGAGACGCGGAGCCCCCATGCAACTGAAATTCACCAAGATGCACGGCGCTGGCAATGACTTCGTGGTGATCGACCTGGTCACCCAGCGCGCCAAATTGCGCTCCCGGGATATCCGCGCCCTGGCCGACCGGCATTTCGGTGTCGGTTGCGACCAGGTGCTGCTGGTTGAGCCACCGGACCGGCCCGACGTGGACTTCCGCTACCGAATTTTCAACGCCGACGGCGGCGAAGTGGAGCAGTGTGGCAATGGTGCCCGCTGTTTCGCCCGCTTCGTGCGGGAGAAACAACTGACGGCTAAGTCGGTGATCACCGTCAGTACCGCTGCGGGGGTGATCGAGCTGCGTGTTCGCGACCGCCGGCAGGTGCAGGTGGACATGGGCGCCCCCGAATTCGAGCCCGGCAGAATCCCCTTCCGCGCCGCCGCCAGGGCCGATAGCTACCCGCTGACGGTAGACGGCAGGGAGCTGCAAATTGGGGCCCTCTCCATGGGCAACCCCCACGCCGTCCTGCGCGTCGACGATGTGAACAGCGCCGGCGTGGAAACGCTGGGCCCGACCCTGGAGCGCCACCCAGACTTCCCCCAGCGGGTCAACGTGGGCTTCATGCAGGTCCTTGACGCTCACGCGATCCAGTTGCGGGTCTACGAGCGCGGCGCCGGCGAGACCCTCGCCTGCGGCACCGGGGCCTGCGCGGCGGCTGTCTACGGCCTGCAGCGCGGCTGGCTGCAATCACCGGTGACAGTGCAACTGCCCGGGGGTAAGCTGGAGATTGAATGGGCGGGCCTGGGGCACCCGGTTCTCATGACCGGCCCAACCGCCGTGGTTTTTGAGGGCAGCATACGCCTCTAGGAACGACCGGCATCAGCTAACAGGAGAGAACAAGGGCATGTCAGCCAATAATGAACCCCTGGCCGCAGCAGACGACGACAACATCAGCGCCGAGCAGGTGCGCGACTACCTCAAACGTCACCGCGACTTCCTGGAACGCTACCCCGAGCTGCTGGATGACCTGCATGTCACCCATGCCAGCGGGAGCGCCGTCTCCCTGGTGGAGAAGCAGGTCAGCGTCCTGCGCGATCGCAACGTCGACATGCGCCAGCGGCTGACCGCCCTCACCGACAATGCGCGGCACAACGACCGCCTCTATGAGCAGACCCGGCACCTGGTCCTGGCCCTGCTGGAAGCCGACAACCTGGCCGCTATGAGCGCCGCCTTCCAGCGCAGCATGCAGGAAGACTTCGACGTTGAACACGCCAGCCTCATCCTGTTCGGCGAGGGGCGCGGCGAAGAGGGTGTTCGCCTGGAAACCCCGGAGCGCGCCCGTATCGAGATCGGCGGACTCTTGCGCAGCCGCACCCCGCCCTGCGGCGCCCTGCGACGGGAGGAGCTGCGCTTCCTCTTCCCCAAGGCCGGCACCGTGGGCTCAGCCGCCGTAGCACCCCTGGGCGAACAGGGCCTCATCGCTGTCGGCAGCTCCGACGCCAATCGCTATCACAGTGGTATGGGAACGCAGTTTCTCCAGCATATTGCCGATGTCATCGAGCGACTCCTGCCGCGTTTGGCACGGCTCGACTGAGGCCATCGCGATGCCCCTCCTGCAACAACAGGTAGACGCCTTCATCGCCTGGTTGCGGGACGTGCGCGCCTGCTCACCCCACACGCTGGCGGCCTACCGCCGGGACCTGGACAGTTTGCTCGCCTGGTGTGAACAACATCAGTACCAGCACGCGGGACAATTGCACGAAGCCGACCTCAGGACCTGGCTGGGACAACTGCATCGCCGAGGCCTGGCCAGCAGCAGCCTTCAGCGCAAGCTCTCCGCAGCGCGTTCCTTCTTCGCTTATCTGGACCCGGCGCGCAATCCCGCCGCCTCGGTGCAGGCACCGCGAAAGCCGCGACGCCTGCCCAAGGCACTGGATGCCGACCAGGTTGGGCAGTTGCTGGACCACCCCGGCGACGACAGTCCAACGGCCCTGCGCGACATCGCCATGGCGGAGCTTTTTTATTCCTCGGGCCTGCGCCTGGCAGAGCTGGTCGCGGTAGACATCGATGATATCGACCGCCACAGCGGGCTGGTCACGGTGACCGGCAAAGGCAGAAAGACCCGCAGCGTGCCGGTGGGGGGCGCCGCCCTGAAGGCACTGGAGGCCTGGCTCGCGGTACGCCCGGAAGTCGCCGACAAGGCCCTTTTCACCAGCCAGCGCGGACGCCGCATCAGTGTGCGCAATGTCCAGGAGCGCCTGCGCCGAATGAGCCGCGAGGCAGGCCTACACCAGAACGTGCACCCGCACATGCTGCGCCACTCCTTTGCCAGCCACCTGCTGGAATCCAGCGGGGATCTCCGGGCCGTGCAGGAACTACTGGGACACAGCAATATTTCCACCACGCAGATCTACACCCACCTCGACTTCCAGCACCTGGCACGGGTCTACGATGCCGCACACCCGCGTGCGCGCCGCCGCAACAAGGGCTCCTGAATGCCGATCAGCGTTGTTACCTTTGACCTGGATAATACCCTGTGGGATGTGGAGCCGGCCCTGTTGCGCGCGGAGCAGGCACAGCGCGACTGGTTGCTGGAACACCGTCCGGGCAGTATCGACCACCACGACCACGAGAGCCTGTGGGAATTCAAGAAGCGCATCTGGAAGCAGCATCCAGAACTGGCGCATCACATCAGCCAGATGCGCATCCGCATGCTCGAAGCGCTGCAGCGGGAAGCCGGTTATGATGAAGAGGCGGCGTTGACAGGTGCCCGGGAGGCATTCTCAGCCTTCCTGATCGAGCGTCACAAGGTACAGCTCTACGAGGAGGCTCTGGAGGTTTTGCAACAGCTCGCCGGTCGTTACCGGCTGGGCGCCCTGACCAACGGCAATGCCGACATCTACAAGACCGACGCCGGCGAGTACTTCGACTTCGCCTTCCTGGCCGAAGAGGTCGGCGCCAGCAAACCGGCACCCGACATGTTCCAGGCCGCACTGCAGGCCACCGGGGTGGCACCGGAAGCGATTGCCCACGTCGGCGACAGTGCCGAACACGATGTGGCGGGCGCCCGGGCCCTGGGCATGCGCACCGTGTGGGTCAACCTGCGCCAGCAGGCCTGGCCGGGTGGCCCGCCCGCGGATGCGGAAATCCACAATCTCAGGGAACTGCCCGAGGCGCTGAGAGGCCTGGACAGGAGCGCCTGAGACCCGCTTAGATGGCCTGTTCGCCGGTCTCGCCGGTGCGGATCCGGATCACCTGCTCCATCGCGGTCACAAAGATCTTGCCGTCGCCGATCTTGCCGGTATTGGCCGATTCGATGATCGCCTGAATCGTGGCATCCACCTGCTCGTCACCCACCGCGATTTCCAGCTTCAGTTTGGGCAGGAAATCCACCACGTACTCGGCGCCCCGATAGAGTTCGGTGTGCCCGCGCTGGCGACCAAAGCCCTTGACCTCGGTAACCGTGATCCCCTGGACACCGATGTCGGACAGCGCGGCGCGCACGTCGTCCATTTTGAATGGCTTGATAATCGCGGTAACCAGTTTCATGGCAGGAGCTCCCCACTGACAGGCAAAAGGTCATTATACAGGCAAGCCTGCACCGCGACAGTGCCCGACCCTACGGGTCCGGGGAATAATCCAGGGCCTCCGCCAGGCCGGGGATCGGCTGCCAGGTATCCGCGCTACCGTTGATCGGGGTTACCGTGACGAAGCCCGCCTGGAACAGGCTGACGTCGTCACCGGGCACGGGCGTCCCGGCCTTGCCGAAGCCGATCCGCAACTCGCCTCCGTCTTCTCCGAAGGGCCGGTCGCCAACTTCCCAGTGCATGTCCACGCTGGCGGCCGCCGACAGCGGTGCGAGGCGAATCCCTCGCTCTACCACCCAAGCAGCAGGCACGTTGATGTTGAGCGCCACGCCGGGGGGCAGGAGTGCCGGCTGGCCGCTCGCCTCGAGCCCTTCGAGCACCGCGCTCACCAGCCGCGCCGCGGGGTCGAAGGTGGCCAGCGTGGAGGGGAAAGGATGGGGCTTCTGGTCGTGCTCCTGGAACTGCACGCCGACACTGATGGCAACCGCCGGCACCCCGAGAAAGGCGGCCTGCAGGGCGGCATTCACGGTACCCGAGTGGTGCGCGCCGGCGCGCCCGAGGTTCTGCCCGAAGTTGCTGCCGCTGATCACGACATCCGGCGGATTCTCGCCGAGTATCACCTGCAGGCCCGCGCGCACGGCATCGGTGGGGGTTCCGTCCACCGACCACATGCGCTCACCCTCGCGCTTGACCGCCACGTAACTGCCCACGCGGGTATTCATGGCACCGCCGCGGCCACTCTGGTTTTTCAGGGGCGCCACCAGGGTGACCCGGTGGCCACTCTCACTGAGCACCCGAAAGGCCGACTGGATGCCCGGCGCATCCCAGCCGTCGTCGTTGACCAGCAGGATATCCAGTGCCAGCGCCGGCGTCGCCAGCAGGGAGGCAAACAGTGTAATAATCAGTTTTTTCATGCCAGTGTCCTTTCCAGGATTTATTGTCTACTCCGCAGCGAGCCACGGCTCGCCACCTCAATCTTCTGCGCCGCGCCTTACCAGCGGTAACTGGCGGTCACGCCGACACTGCGCGGATCGGTCAGGCGCACGGCGCGATACTGTTCGGGGAAAGCCGACACAAAGCTGCTGTCTATCACCGCGTCCTGGTCCAGCAGATTGCGCGCCCAGAGTGACACCTCCCACAGGCCCGCACTGTTGCGCAGCCCGCCGAAGAGGTCAACGATGCCGTGCCCCGGCAGCTCACCGGGCGCACCGGGGTCGCGAACGCTGGCCTGAACATTGACCAGGGCACGCAGGTACCACTCGGCACCCGACAGCAAGCCCTCCAGGGGCCGCGCGTATTCGCCACTGAATACACCGCTCCAGTCCGGCGCGACGCCGATATCTTCACCGCCGAGATCACAGGTGGCAAAACCCAGTGGCGAGTTCGGTACTGTGCCGGCATTACAGGGGGCATTCGCAAAGGACTCGAATTCCGTGCTGTTATAACTCACCGCGGCAAACAGGGACCAGTTTTCTCCCAGCAGCATACGACTCTCCAGCTCAAACCCGGTAGAGACGACCTCCTCGGCGGGTACGACGGCACTGAAGTCAGTGATTTCCTCGCAGGCACGCTCCCCCACCGTTTCACACACGGGAATGTTGTCTGCCTGATACTGGAAATCGTCGTAGATCTGATAGTAAACCGAGGCACTGAGTTCACCCGCGCCGTCCAGGAAGCGGGTTTTCAGTCCCGCCTCGAAGCTGTGGCTGGTCTCCTCGTCGAAGAGGGTGAACTGCGCCGGGAAAATGCCGCTGGATACATTGCCCGAGCCGGCACGGAATGCCCGGTCGTAGCTGACATAGCTCATCAGGTCGTCACTCCAGTCGTGCTGCAGCTTCAGCGTTCCGGTCCAGGCGCGGAAGGTGCGCTGGCGCTTGTCCGGGTCGTCAGCGGGAATCGGCAGGGTCAGCCCGAGCGAGGGAATCGTGACCAGCAGTTCGGTGGCGTTGTAGCGCCGTTCACGGGTCCAGCGCAGGCCCGCGGTCAGCGTGGTGTCATCGCGCAGCTGCAGAACGTGGTGGCTGAAGACACCCCAGTCCTCGGAACGAATATCAATATCGATATCCAGCAGCTGTGAACCGCCACCCCGGGTGCGATCAACCGTGGTGCCCACATCGCTGTTGGCGTAGTAAATGCCGCCGACATGATCCCAGCGTTCACCCAGGCTAGTGGCAATTCGCACCTCCTGATTCCAGTCTGCAGCGTAGTTGCTACGCACCTCCTGCCGATCCGCCTCGGCCGGGGTGACATCCCGGTCATCCAGGCGCTCGGTATACTGCTCCTGATAGAAGGTAATCGCCGTGATGTCGTGATTGCCCAATGTCAGGCTGTTTTCCCACACCGCATGTTTTTCACGGATATCGGTATAGCCGCGCACATTGCCGGCGGCCTCGCGGTCGGCGGCATCGAAGGTACCGATCGGCCCGGCTCCCGCCAGCGCTTCAAAGTAGTCCTGTGCGTACTCCGTATACTGGTAACTCAAGCGGCTGGTGAAATGGTCAAAGGGCTGGTAAAGCAGAGTAAACCGACCGCTGGAGGTCTGTTTGCTGGCATCCTCGTCAAGGAATCGGTTACTGATATCCGCATTGCGGTTGTCGTCATACACCCCGGCGACGCGGGCACCGAGCACCCCCTCCACCAAAGGCGCCGAAAGCGCAAACTGACTGTTGCTGCCATCGCGGGAAAACCAGCTCTGGCGCAGATAGCCTTCCACGGTTTCCAGCGAAGGACTGGCCGTGCGGATTGTGATTGCGCCCGCCGGTGAAGCCTTGCCGTAGAGCGTACCCTGGGACCCGCGCAGGACTTCGAACTGGGCCAGATCGTACTGCGCCACGTAGATGCCGCTGGTGGAGTTGAGAAAGGCGCCATCCAGGTAGGCGGTCACCCGCGGGCTGACTGGAGCCGAGAGGTCGGTACCGACCCCGCGCAATACGATATCCGTGTCGAAACTGTCGCCGCGGACATCGAGGCCCGCGACCAGACGGTCAATATCGGCGAAGTCGAAGCTCATGCTGTCCTGAAAGTCACGGGCGGAGACCACATTGACCGTCATCGCAACATCGCGCAGGGTCTGGGAACGCTTCTGTGCGGTGACAATGACCTCCTCCAGAACCTGGCCCTGACCGGTCTGTGCGACGGCAGTACCGCCGGCGACCAGACTGGAAAATACGCCGGTAACGATACGCGACCAGAGGGAGGGAGTTGGGGCTTGACCTGACATGGCAATTTCCTTGTCTTCGTTATTGTCTTCTCGACGCACCACGGCAATCACACCGCGAGCCGTGGTGGTCGCTGTCAGGACGGTTCCTTGCAACATCTCGCCAATCGCCTGCTGCGGGCTCATCAGGCCCCTCACTGCTCGCGTACGCACGCCAGCAACATGGTCGCTGCGGTAGAGCAGCTGGCGACCGGTCTGCTGGCCGAAACGCAGCAGTGTCTCCTGTGCCTCGCCGGCCGGTAGCGCCACAGGCATCCAATGCACCCCCGGATCGGCGGCAGTGGTAACTGGACTGCTGCAAAGCAGCAGGCCGGCAACCAGCGCACGCGCGAATGACCGCAGAATGGCATTCGGCAAAAGGCTGCAACTCGCCATCCCACATACAAAGACAATTGACTGCCTGGTTTCCCCCATACCCCTCCAGATTTTTTTCCGGGCTTGCCCGCTCGCGACATCTCGGCGATGATGGCCGACTTTGAGCGTCCACCACAAGACCAACAGGCAGCTCCTTGACCATGCGCAACGACTCCGGGGACAGATCCAGGCCCACCGACCCTGCGGTGGGGGAAGCCCTGTTGCGCCATCTGCCACTACTTCGCCGCTTCGTGTCACGCTTTCTCAGCCAGCACCAGGATATCGAGGATATCGCCCAGGAAGCCTACCTCCGCGCCTTCCAGTCCGGCCGCGAGAACCCCCCTCGCTCCCCGCGCGCTTATCTCCTGCGGGTGGCACGCAACCTGGCACTGAATGAGCTGGCGCGAAAATCGCGCTGGATGAGCGAGACTATCGAGTCTGCCAGCCTGGAACCGCAGGTCGGTCGCGAACTGGAAGACGACCTGCACAGCCAGCAGAGGCTCTCCCTGTTCTGCGAGGCGGCCAGCGAGTTGCCCACGCAGTGCCGCCGGGTTTTCCTGATGCGCAAGGTCTACGGCTACACCCACCGCGAAATCGCCCGCGAGTTGGGTATTTCGGAAAAAACCGTGGAAAAGCATGTCGCTACCGGCCTGTTGCGCTGCAGTCGCTTTCTCGAGGCCCGGGAGGCGGGCGCGCTGGAGCCATCCCGGAAGGCCAGGACGGCCAGTCATGACTGAGCGCGTAACGCCCCTGCGCGGCGAATCCGCCATCGAGGCACAGGCAAGTGCCTGGATTGCCCGCATGGACGGCGAGAACTGGAGTCCGGCTGATCAACGCGAGTTGCTGGCATGGGTCGAAAGCGACCCGGCCCACCGCGATGCCATCCGTCGCCTGGCATCCCTCTGGGGCGAAATGGATGCCCTTACGGCACTGCTGGAACCCGCCCCGCGGCAGCCCCGGTCACGCCCTCGCCGGGCCTGGTTGCTGGCGCCACTGGCGGCGGTGACTGCTGCGGTGGTATTAGTGACGATCCCGCCGCGCCTTGCGGACAACAGCCAAATTGCCGCGCCTTCCGATCTCTATACCACCGCCCTGGGCTCACAGCGCGAAGTCACGCTCCCGGACGGCTCGCGAATGCACCTCAACACCCGCAGCTACGCCAGGGTCGACTTCGGCGACACTCATCGACGCGTCGTACTCCTGGCCGGTGAAGCTTTTTTCCAGGTGGCCCATGAACCCGACAGGCCCTTTCTGGTCGAGGCTGGCTCGCGGGTGGTCCGCGCTGTGGGCACGGCGTTTTCAGTCCACATGGATGCCCGTGAGCTCGAAGTGCTGGTCACCGAGGGGCGGGTGGAAGTGCGCGAGCCGGCCTCGACCGGAGATGATCTGCAAGCTGTGGCACTCAAGGCGGGGCAGCGGGTGCGGGTATCAGACAAGGCGCCGCAAATCGAGGTGCTCGCCGAGGAGGACATCGAGCGACACCTGCTCTGGCGCCAGCAATTGCTGGGTTTCACGGATACTCCGCTGCGCGAAGTGATCGCCGAGTACAACCGCTATGCGGACAGGAATATCGTGATTTCCGACGACAGTCTGCGCGACATGCGTATTGGTGGTCAGTTCCGAACGGATGACCCCGAAGGTTTGTTGGAGGCGCTGGAGACCGGCTTCGGCGTCCGGGTGGTCCGCAGTGCCGATGTCATCCTGATCTCGCGACTCGACGACGAACCATAAAAAAGGGGGCCCGAAGGCCCCCAAAGCACGCATTGCATCAATGCGCCCGCATACTCATTTCTGGGAAACAAACTCCGGGTATGCTTCCATGCCACACTCGGAGAGGTCGACACCTTCGTACTCTTCCTCTTCGCTGACACGGATGCCCATGACCGCCTTGAGGATGCCCCAGACAATCAGGCTGGCAACGAAGACCCAGACAAAGATCACCAGCATGCCTACCAGCTGCCCCATGAAGGTGGCGTCGGCGTCGGAGAGCAGTACCGCGAAGATGCCCCAGATACCCACCACACCGTGGACGGAGATGGCACCGACCGGATCGTCGATTTTCAGCTTGTCCATGGCCACGATGCTCAGGACCACGATGATGCCACCGATACCGCCGATGATAGTCGCCAGCAGGGGCGAGGGGTCGGCGGGTTCCGCGGTGATCGCTACCAGACCAGCCAGGGCGCCGTTCAGAGCCATGGTCAGGTCAGCCTTGCCAAACATCAGGCGAGCCAGGAACAGCGCGGCGATCAAGCCACCGGCAGCAGCCGCGTTGGTGTTCAGGAACACGTTGGCAACCTCGTTGGCAACCCCGATACCGCCCAGCTTGAGGGTCGAGCCACCGTTAAAGCCGAACCAGCCCATCCAGAGGATGAAGGTCCCCAGGGTCGCCAGCGGCATGTTGGCACCGGGAATGGCGCGAACAGAACCATCGGCGGCATATTTGCCTTTACGCGGACCCAGCAGCAGAACACCTGCCAGGGCTGCAGCTGCACCGGCCAGGTGCACGATGCCGGAACCGGCGTAGTCGCTGTAGCTCAGCTCACCGATGAAAGGCACAGCCTTGCCACCCCAGGTCCAGCCACCCTCGATCGGGTAGATGAAGCCGGTCATGACCACGGCGAAGGTGAGGAAGGCCCAGAGCTTCATGCGCTCTGCCACGGCACCCGAGACGATCGACATTGCCGTCGCCACGAAGACCACCTGGAAGAAGAAGTCGGAGGCACCGGAGTACTCGCCCATGTCGGCAAAGCCGGCTTCCTTCGAGGCATCCAGTACAGCGGTGATAGCCGCGTCATCCATCTGCGCCACGGTAGTCACGCCGGACAGGAAGAACCCGCCGTCGTACATGAAGTGGTAGCCGCAAATCAGGTACATGGTTGAGGCCACTGCGAACAGGGCCACGTTCTTGGTGAGGATTTCGGTGGTGTTCTTCGCTCGCACGAGGCCTGCCTCGAGCATGGCAAAGCCCGCCGCCATCCACATTACCAGTGCGCCACACACCAGGAAATAAAAGGTGTCCATGGCGTACTGCAGTTCAAAAATGTTGTTTTCCATAGCAATCACTCTCGTCTGCTGGTTGCGTGGCTTCAGATCGCCTGCTCGCCGGTTTCACCGGTGCGGATACGAATCACTTGTTCCAGCGGCGACACGAAGACCTTGCCGTCGCCAATCTTGCCGGTATTGGCCGCCTTGGTGATCGCCTCGATGGTCTTGTCGACGTCGCCGTCGGCAACTGCCACCTCGATCTTCACCTTGGGCAGGAAGTCGACGACATACTCGGCACCGCGGTAGAGTTCGGTGTGGCCTTTCTGCCGCCCGAAGCCCTTGACCTCCGTCACGGTGATGCCCTGCACACCGATCTCAGAGAGCGACTCGCGCACATCGTCCAGTTTGAATGGCTTGACGATAGCCGTAATCAGTTTCATGCGTTTCTCCTGGTGTTTTCAGGGCGCCCCGCAGGGCGCCATCTTGGTTCGCCGGGATTACAGGCTCTTGGAAATGGAGAACACAACGCGATCGTCCGCGGCCTCCACGTCATCCAGATCGGTCCCGATCAGTGCCAGGGCGAAATCGACGCCGGCAGTGCTGTAGCCCAGGGTCACGCCGTAATCCATGTAGGTATCGGCACCCTCTTCCCAGTAGTCATCGATATCGGTATCGGTGTAACCGACGTTCAGGCCCAGGGTGAAGCCTTCGGCCAGGTCCATGTCATAACCGGCGGAGTAGTAGATGTACTCCGGACCGTCCTCACCGAACTCATCGGAGTAGTTGACCCCGGCACTGAAGCCGGCGTAGCCCAGGCTGAATGCCAGCTCGACGTAGTCGAGTTCGGACTCCCCTTCGTAGTCGTAGTAAATGAAGCCGACGTCGTAGCCGATGCCGCTGGCGGTCTCGCCGGCGTAGCCACCGTAGTAGTCCATTTCGGTGGAGGCTTCGCCGCCAAAGTTGACGTTGGAGGCCCAGATACCGGCATACAGACCAGTGTCACCGGCCCAGTCGAAGCCACCCTGGATAGCGCCCTTCTCGTCAGTCTGCGAGATACCGCGGAACACATAGTCGGTGGCCAGGGTCACATTGGCACTCACTTCGGCCTGGGTGCCGGCGGCGCCCGCCAACAGGACTGAGGCCAGGGAAGCAGTAAGCAGTTTCTTGTTGAACATGTTTCATCTCTCCATGGTTGGATGTGATTGGCTGGCAGATACTGATGTCCTGTCACAGCGTCCTCACGGGTCTCTGTCGCACTAGAGGTTTTGCAGTGCTTGTGCCAACAAATTATTTTCTTTTTATTTTCAGGAAGTTAATCGTCAAAAAAGCGAAGAGCGCGCATTTTGAGCGCGGTTTTCGAGCGCTCCCAATGCACCACCAGCGTGCCGCGCACCGAAATAGTGCGAACAGATGATCGGTGCCAGAACGGTGCAGATCCTCTACACTGGAAGCGTGAATAAACCATCAGGAGTTCCCGACATGGCACTCAAGCCACCCCCGATCGATGACGTGTTGCAACAATTCAACGCGCTGTTGGGCAACACCGGTCTGCGGGACGAAGTCGGCAAGAGCACGCGGTCGCTGGCTCAGGCCGCCCTGGCCCGACTGGAGCTGGTCAATCGCGAGGAGTTTGATGCGCAGGTAGCCGTACTCGCGCGCACCCGCGCCCGTGTCGCGGAACTGGAAGCCGAACTGGAGGCCCTGACGCGCCAGGTTGAAGCACAGACCGGGGACTGAACCACCAGCCGCCTCCAGGGCGGGCGGCGCAGATCACGCTCAAGGATGAGCCATGCCGCTTTCGGTCATCTACAGTCGCGCCACGGTGGGCGTGGAAGCCCCCGCGGTACAGGTGGAAACCCACCTGTCAGGCGGGTTACCGGCTCTCAACATAGTCGGGCTGCCAGCCACAGCGGTACGCGAAAGCCGGGACAGAGTCCGCAGCGCACTGCTTAACGCGCACTTCCAGTTCCCCGACGGGCGCATTACCGTCAACCTCGCCCCCGCCGACCTCCCCAAGGAGGGAGGGCGTTTTGACCTGCCCATCGCCCTCGGCATCCTGGCCGCCTCGGGCCAGCTGCCCTCGCAGCACCTGGCCCGGCACGAATGCGTGGGCGAACTGTCCCTGGGCGGTGAGCTGCGCGCCGTCCCCGGCATCATCCCGGTCGCCCAGGCCTGCACCCGCGCGGGTCGTCGGCTACTGGCACCCGCCAGCACCGCGACGCTGGCGTCGGTGGTGCCCGGGAGCCAGGTCATCGCTGCCTGTGACCTGCTCACTGCCTGTGCCCACCTGAATGGTCGCGAGCCCTTGGCCCCGGTGGCTTCGACACCCCTGACAGATACCGGGGAGAGCGGCCCCGACCTGGCGGATGTGGTCGGCCAGGTGCAGGCCCGGCGAGCACTCGAAGTCGCTGCGAGCGGCGGACACCACCTTCTGTTCAGCGGCCCACCCGGTACCGGCAAGACACTCCTGGCAAGCCGGCTACCGGGCATCTTGCCCCCCGCTAGTGCCGAGGACCTGCTGACCAACGCGGCCCTGCACAGCCTCAGCGACAGCACCAGCATGGCGCCACTGCGCCGGCGCCCCTTCCGCCACCCGCATCACGGTGCCAGTGCCGCGGCCCTGGTCGGGGGCGGTGGCCGCCCGATGCCGGGAGAAGTCAGCCTGGCCCATGGCGGTGTGCTGTTCCTGGACGAACTGCCCGAGTTTCATCGCAGCGTGCTGGACATGCTCCGCGAGCCCCTGGAATCCGGGCAGGTCACTATCAGCCGTGCACGGCAGCGCATCACCTACCCGGCGCGCTTTCAGCTGGTGGCCGCCATGAATCCCTGCCCCTGCGGCTATGACGGCGACCCGGAGCGGGACTGCCACTGTACCCCGGAGCAGATCCTGCGCTACCGACAGCGGCTCTCCGGCCCTCTGCTGGACCGTATTGATCTGCGTGTAACCGTGGGCCGGCTGGCACCGGAGGCCCTGCTGGAAGTCAGCGCCCGCGGCGAGAGCTCGGCGCAGGTCCGGGCCCGGGTCACCCGCTGCCGTAGCGCGCAGCTGCGACGGCAGGGCTGCGAGAACGCCGCGCTGGCCGGAGACACACTGCTGCAGGTCTGTGCCCTGGGGTCAGCCGAACGCGGTCACCTCGCCAAGGCGGCGGAGCGGCTGCAGCTGTCGGGGCGGGGGGTACATCGCTGCCTGCGGGTGGCCCGAACCCTGGCGGACATGGCCGGCGCAGCCTGTGTCGGGCGCGCCCATCTCAACGAGGCGATGGCCTACCGCCGCAACTGAGGTCCCTAGCGATTGCAGCGGTTCATGATGCGGGCCAGTCAGCCCTCTTCCAGCCGGAATTGCACTGCGGCCTGCTCGCCGTCCTGCTGGCCGAGGGTCAGGGTGCCGTCGCGCAACAGCGGCAACTCTCCCCGGTGCAGGTGAACCGGCGGTTGGCCATCCAGGGTCAGCCAGGTCCCGTTGGTGGACTGGTCGACCAGCACGAAGAAGCCGTGGCGGTACTCGATCCTGGCGTGGTGGCGAGAAACCCAGTCGCTGTCCACCACCAGACTGCAGGCGGGGTCGCGCCCGAGCGTGAAGGGCGGGGAATGCTCGGGCAGCGCCACCGGGCCGGCCCGGCTGTTGAGCAACAGGCGGCGACGGGACGTCGCCCGGGCTGCCGGCTGGCCACGGGGCATGGCCGTCAGGTTGGCGGTATCCTGCTCCCAGGCGACACTGACAATATCCAGGGTCTCGTCGCGACCGGGAATATGCGCGGCGCCCAACTCCCGGCAGCGTTCCTGCAAGGGAGCGGGCAGGCTGTCCGAGCTGCTGTGCGTCATGACGATCTGGCCGCGACCGGCCAGGTCGACCATACGCGAGGCCGTATTCACCGTGCTGCCGAAGACGTCACTCTCCTCGGCAATCACTGCGCCGTGATGCAGCCCGATGCGCAGGCCGAGATCGCAGTCGCACATCTGCCGGTCCTCGTTGGCCCAGCGCTGCATCTCGATGGCCGCGCAGAGGGCCTGCTCAACCTCGGGAAAGGTGGCCAGGACCTCGTCGCCGATGGTCTTCACCACCTCGCCCTCGTGGCTGACGACAATGTTGGCGCAACAGTGCAGGGTGTGTTGAATGGTCTTGCGGGCAGCCTCGTCGCCCCGACCTTCAAAAAGGCGGGTACTGCCACTGACATCGGCAAACACGACGGTGCGGGATTCTCGGCTCATACCATGGATCTTAGGCCATCGGCAGGCCCAGCTCCAGCAGCGACTGCACCCGTGACACGGCTCATGCCAGCCCCAGCAGGGCCGTCGCCATGCTGAAATAAATCACCACACCGCTGACGTCGGCGATGGTGGTAATCAGCGGCGTACTGGCCGTCGCCGGGTCGAAGCGCAGCCGGTGCAGCAGGAAGGGCAGCAGCATACCCACCACACTCCCAACCATCACCACCGCAATCATGGTGAGTGCCACCACCACCGCGATGCCGGGGCCCGCCCGCAGGAAGCCCACGGAGAGCACGGCGAGGGCCATGGTCAAGCCCAGGCCGGCGGCGACCAGCACCTCCCGGGATAACAGCCGGCCCCAGTCGCGCGTGCGCACATCCCCGGTGGCCAGGGCGCGCACCATGAGTGTCGCGGACTGGGCCCCGGCGTTGCCGGCGCTGGCCACCAGCAGGGGCAGGAAGAACAACAGTGCGAGATTGTCGGCAATGGTCTGCTCGTAATGGGCAATGCCCGCCCCGGTGAACAGATTGGCAAAAACCAGGATGATCAGCCACTGGATACGCGAGCGGTAGAGCGAGAAGGGGCTGGCCCGGCGAAAACTGCCATCCAGCCCTTCCACCGTGGCCCCCTTGTGCATGTCCTCGGTGGCTTCCGCCTCCGCCACATCCATGGCGTCGTCGTAGGTGACGATGCCCACCAGGCGCTGCTCCGCATCGACGATCGGCAGAGCAATCAGGTCGTAGCGGGCAATCAGGCGGGCGACCTCTTCCTGCTCGGTTTCGACCTCCGCCTGCACCAGCCCACTGGCCATCAACTCGGAGACCCGCGTCCCCGGCAGGGCGGTGATCAGGTTGCGCAGGGACACTGCCCCCTGCAGGCGGTGCTCCGCATCCACCACGTAAACCTGGTAGATGGTCTCCGTCTCCGGCGCCGTCTGCCGCAACTGCTCGATCGCCTGCCCGGCACTCATTGCGCCACCGACCGTGGCGTACTCTGAACTCATCAGGGCGCCCGCCGTGCCCTCGCGATAGCTGGCCAGACGCAGCAGGTCCTCGCGCTCCCGCCGTGCCAGCAATTGCGACAGCTGGTGCTGGCGCACCGAGTCCATCAGCAGGAAGAAGTCGGCCCGCTCGTCGGAGGACATCGCGGTCACCAGCTCCGCCAGGGCCGGCATGGGCAGGAGGGTGGAGAGCTCCGCCTGGACATCGGGCTCCAGGTAGCCGAAGACTATCCCGCGCCGTTCGGCGGGCAGGGCCCGGAAGAGCCGCAGTCCACGCCCCCCCTCGAGATTGAGCTCGACGAACTCGGCCAGGTCCGCGGCATTGAGCCCGGCGGCCCCCTCGCTCAGGGCCTGGTCGTCACCGCGCTCCAGGGCCTGCTGTAGCGTGGCGAAAGGCGCTGTGGGCTCACTGGACATCGGGACTTCCGCTCGGCTGGACAAGGGTCAGACAGCATTGTACCGGATAGCCGCGACAGCGAGCCCCCGGGAGGCGTGCCGCATTGCAGGAAACCGAGCCTCAGCAGGCAGCCCCGGTGTTCAAGCGCCCGGGGCCAGGCCCATGAACTTGCTCTGCACGATCCGAAATCGGTTGGTCACAAAGGCCAGATCCGCCAGACAGGCGCTGCCCGCCGGATTCAGGCCGGTGACATGGAAGTCGGAATAGGCCGCGGCGAAGTTGATCGGCATCCCGTGCAGATTACAGGCCACCGAGGCACCCGCCTGATGGTAGGCCGCCACGGCCCGCTCCAGAAAAACGGCATCCGTGGAGTACACGTGGGAGGTAATCGCGCCACAGTCCCGGGCGTTGCCGGTGGCGTCGTCGAGACAGGCCTCCGCGCTCTGATTGGCAATGACGAATGCGACCGGCCCGAAGACCTCCTGGCGGTACCAGTCGCGATCGCTCTCGGTGGCGGCGATCACCAGGGGCGTCGCCGTGCGCGCCCGGGGGAAGCCGGGGTTCTCGTAAGGTGCCGAATCCCGCAGGATGCGCCCCCCGGCCATATCGCGATAGCGATCAACAGTGGCCTGCACCGCCGGGTCGAACAGGGTTCCGCAGAGGGTGGCCGCGGCACGGGGGTCGGCCAGCCAGTGGTCCACCGCCTCGCAAATTGCGCGGGCGACGTCCGCGTGGCTCGCACGGCCACTGCCCACGCGGATGCCGCCCGCGGGAACGTGGATGTTCTGCACACTGGTACACATCTGCGCCGAAGCCTGGCAGAGCGAATGGGCAATCGCCCGCGCGGTCGCCGTCAGGTCATCGGTGGACTCCAGCACCACCGAATTGCAGCCAGCCGTCTCAGTGTAGACCTGCTTGCCCGGGCAGTTGCGCTCAAGCCAGTTGCCGAAGCGCGGACTGCCGGTAAAGTCGATGATCGCCGTATCCGGGTGCTGCACCAGGGGCAGAGTCGCGGGCTCGTCCCGGGTATCCGCCGCCAGCGTCACCAGGTTGGGGTCGAAGCCCGCCTCGGACAATACCTCGCGACAGACTCTGGCGACCAGGGCCACCGGCAGGGTTGCCGCCGGGTGCGGCTTGAGAATGACCGGGTTGCCGGTCGCCAGGGAAGCGCACAGGGCCGGATAGGTATTCCACAGGGGGAAGGTGGCACAGCAGATCACCACACCGACGCCGCGGGGCACCAGCCGGTAGCGCTTGTCCAGACTGGCCACGCCGTCGCGCCCGAACTGGCGCTCCCAGCGCGCCGTGGCGGGCACATCCTGCATCGCCTTGTGGGCATAGGCCAGGGCTTCCAGGCCCCGGTCGAGGGCATTGGCGCCACTGCCGGCAAAGGCCATCACATAGGACTGGCCGGAGGTGTGCATGGTGGCGTGAGCGTTCTCGAACAGCTGCTCGCCGCAGCGCTGCAGGATCTCGAGGCAGACACCCACCCGCGTCTCGGGACTGGCGATCGCCCAGTCAGGGCACGCCGCGTGAATGGCCGGAAACAGGCAATCGGGATCCACCCGGGGATAGCGCACACCCAGGGGTTCGCCGGTATAGGGCGACACCTCTTCCCCGACGCGCGCCACCTCGCCGGGTTGTTCCAGGGGAAAATCACTCCCCAGCAGCGCCTCGAAACGGGCCTTGCCCGCCGCCGGTTTTTCCTCGCCGTGGAGCTTGGTACTCGGGCTCTCCGGCCAGCCACTCCAGGCGTAGCGCTTTGCACAGGCATCCAGGGCCTTGTCCAAAAGAGGGCGGTGTTTTTCGAACAGCGTGCTCATGTCTGTCTACCGGCGAGTCTGAAAGCAGAGCCGGAACAGTGACACAAGCAGGTCTGTTTATGCAAGCCTGTGTTTTTTCGGCGGCCCGATAGTGAAATCGACGTGGTGGGCGCGCAGCTCCTCGCCGCAGTGATCGCAGACTACCTCGCCGTGCAGGTTCTCGCCGCAGAGGGTGTGAGTCAGACACATGGGGCGCCCCGCCCCTGTCGGGTCACACCACTTGTCGCCCCACTGCAGCAGGCTCAGGAAGTAGGGAAACAGGTCCCAGCCCTTGTCGGTCAGGAAGTAGGCGTAGCGCACTGGACGCTGCTGATAGGCCTCGGTGGCAAAAATGCCGTGCTCGACCAGAAAGCGCATGCGGTCGGCCAGGATATTGGTGGCCACCGGCAATTCGCGGTGAAACTCGTCGAAGCGATGCAGCCCGTGAAAGGCCAGGGCAATCACATTGGCGGTCCAGCGGTCACCCACCAGGTTGATCAGGTTGCGATAGACACTGTGCTCGCTGGGTACGTCGCTGGCGGGCAGGGAGGAGCGCCGTCGCACCTTCTTGTCGCGGGTATCCCGGGTCGCCCCCGGGCCGGGGTGGTATTCGACATCGCGGCCATCGACATCCCGCCGACAGCTGCTGCAACGCAGGCGCGGGCTGACCGGGTGGCCACAACTGCTATGGAACAGGTGAACCCGCCCCGCCGCCGGCGGCGGATGGTGCTTCTCTTCCCACTGCACCGCCATCAGTGCGAGGTGGTACAGATCAATTGACTTGCGCGTGAGATGGTAGACCTGCCGGCCGGGGTTCTCCTCGTCCGCGCGCTTGCGCAGACAGCCCACGGACTGCAGCCATTTCAGGCGGTTGGACAACACGCCGCGGGACACCCCCATGGCCTCAAGCATGCCGCTGAAGGAATTGATGCCCCAGAACACCTCCTGAATGATCAGGATGCACCACTTGTCGCCAATCTGGTCGAGGGCCCGGGTAATCGAGCTGGCCCGGGTGGTGAGGGGCTCGAGCAGCACGCCCCCCTGCTTGCGCGGAGACTGGCGCGGGCCGCGGCTTTTGCTGGGCGGCCTGCCCGTGGCGGGGCTGTCTGTTTTCGGTGGGCTCATCGCCGGGCATGATAGGCGAAAGCCGGTGGCGACTCCACCGGCCCGCCATCAGGCCTGCCGGGCTCAGAAGCTCTTGGTGAGTGTGACGCCCGCGGTGCGCGGCGGCATGTAGTACTCCGAAGTGACGCCGGTGGGGTCCACAATGCGGTTGGTCACCTGCAGCTCATCGTTGAGGTTCTTGCCCCAGACATCCACCGCCAGCGAGCCGTCGGCACTGGTCCAGCTCAGGCTGGCATCGATCAGCTCAACACTGCCCTGACGTTCCACCGGGCGGTTCTGCGGGCCGGTGTAATATTCGTCCTTCCAGCTGTAGCTGAGGCCGAAGTCCAGCGCGGATCCACCGTCGAGGGGCACTCGGTAGTTGGCTGTCGCGGTCAGCGCACCGTCCGGGGCGAAGGGCAGGTCGCGATCCGACAGATCCAGCCCGTTGGCATTGATGAATTCCTCGAAGGTGGCGTCGCTCCAGTTGTAGCTGGCACTCAGGGTGAAGTTCTCAACGGGGACCACATCGATGGAAGCCTCCACGCCGCGGGACTCCGCCTGGGCATTCAGCAGCACCAGCAGGAAGCGGCTGTTGAGCTCGAACACCTGCAGATCGTCATAGCTCATGTCGTAGTAGGACAGGTTGAACTGCAGGCGACGGTTCCACCAGGACGACTTCATGCCCAGTTCGATGTTCTCGACAATTTCCGGGTCCACCGGCTCCCCCGCCACCCCGGGCAGGTTGGTCTGGGACTGGAAGGCGCCGCTCTTGAAGCCCTCGGCGTAGGTGGCATAGAACATCAGGTCATCCGAGGGTCGCCAGGCCAGGGACAGCTTGTGGGTAATCTCCGACCAGGAATCCTCCGCCGACACCGGCGCCGGGAAGGACGGCAGGATCAAGGGCACACCGGAGGGCGCGGTACCCAGCAGATCAATGGCGTTCTGGGTGATTTCCTTTTCATCCTCGGCCCAGCGCACACCATAGGTCAGGGTGAGCTGTTCCGTCAGGTTCCAGTCCACCTGACCGTAGAGAGCATAACTGGTGGTGGTGTTGTCCTGCGTGAACAGCACGTCACCCACGGCGGCGAGGCCCAGTCCCTGCAACGGGGTACTGTACTGGGTGTAAAACTCCTCGGCGCGCTCCACGTCCTCCTCCATGAAGAAGACACCCGCCAGCCAGTTGAAACGGTCGCTGTCACCCGCCAGGCGGAACTCCTGGGAGAACTGCGAGGCATCCTCCTCGGCGCCGTTGACCACGTTCCCCGGCGCGGTGAAGAAGCCCGGCGGCAAGGGCACCCCTGGCGGCGAAGGCGCGTCCAGGTCATTCAGGGGAATACCGGTCAGATCGTCCACCCAGTCGTATTCGCTGGCGCGCCAGGCGGTAATCGAGGTCAGGGTGGACCAGTCGAGGTCGACCTCGAGGCGCGCCATCAGGCCCTCCACGGTGCGCTCCTGAGAGGTGTCGAACTGGGACGCGCAATTGCGATCATCCGACATGTATTCCTCTGACATGCCAATGCGCCAGAATGGCGCCAGACCGGCAATGGCAGAATCGACGTTCTGGATATGCCGGCAGGGGCCGTTGGTCTCGTCCCGCGCGTAATCCGCCGACAGCAGCAGGTCGACATCCTCGGTGATCTCGAACATCAGCTGGCCGCGGGCGCTGACCGCGCGGGCGTCGTCCATTTTTTCCCCGGCATTGCCGGCGCCGATGCTGCCGCCAATCAGGGGACTGTTGGAGAAATTCCCGGCGGTATTGATCTCCCCGGGGTTTATCACGTTGCGTCCGTAACCGTCGCGGTCGCGAAAGGAGTACACCAGCTTGCCGGCGATGCGCTCGCTCAGGCCACCGGTGGCCAGTGCCTGGAAATGGCGCAGTTCATCGGTGCCGGCCGAGACCCGCAGGCGCAGCTCGGATTCCTGCGAGGGACGCGAAGTCACGATGTTGATGGCGCCGCCGTTGGTGTTCTTGCCATACAGCGTGCCCTGGGGGCCTCGCAGAATTTCCACCCGCTCGAGGTCGAAAAGGTCGAAGCCAACCCCGCCCGTCCGGCCGATGTAGACCTCATCGAGAAAGACGCCGACCGCCGGGTCGCTGCCCGCGGAGTCGGAGCTGTTGCCGATGCCGCGGATATAGATACGCGGCTCACCGATACTGAACTGGTTGTAGGTCAGGCCCGGTGTGCGGAAGGCGATATCGTTCAGGCCACTGATCTTGCCCACCTCGATGTCGCTGCCCGCCAGTGCAGCCACCGACAGCGGCACATCCTGGATACTCTGGGCGCGGCGCTCGGCCGTCACCACGACTTCCTCAAGCTGAGGCTGTGCCAGGGCCAACGCGGGCAGCGCCAGCGGCATCACGGAAAGCGCACGCAGCGCACTGCGAAGGGTCTGCTGATTCATGGAAACCTCACGGGTTATTATCAATTATTGTGACTTGCATTAACGAACTTAGTGTATCGCAGAGCCGGGGAAACACAAGCGGGACCTTACCGGCCTCGCCGCTCCCCGGGATGCCCCTCAGCGGGGGTAGAGATCCTCCCCTCGGGCCCAGGTGGCGTGAAAACCAAAGGGTACCCGGTGAGGCATGCGCACTCGCGCCACCGGGCCCTGTTCAATATCCGCCGCCGCAAAGACCAGGCAGTGGGACTGCCAGGTGTTGCTGTCGGTGACCAGGGTGATGACATAGCCATCGTCTTCCCCGCTGTCCGCGCCGGCGCCGCGGCGCGGGGCGAATACCGCCTCACTGCCAAAGACGCCGCGGCCGTAGTCCCACTGCCAGCGCTTGCCGGTCTCGTTGTCGTACTTGACCAGACCGGTGAAACGCAGCGTGTGGCCGCCCTCGTGAAACAGCGGAATCCGCTGGTGATAGGCATAGCGGCTCTTGCGTCCGAGATAGAGGGGGTTGGTCTTGTTGAACTCGGTGTTCAGGTCATCGATGGGGCCTTCACGCACCTCTCCCGTGCGCAGGTTGAAGCGCCAGCGGTAATTGTTGGCCTCCAGGCGCATGTAGGCCAGCATCGAGGCCAGATCGCCCTCGCCCGGCTGGGCCGCGGGCATCGGGTTGGTGGAACGACAGCCATCCATCACCACCCAGTCACCCTCCTCCCAACAGTTGCTGGTATGCAGGATGTAGCAGGGTTCGCACTCGAACCAGCGCACCTCGTCGCCGCGTCCGTAGCGCGGAATCAGGCCAAAGCGTGTGGGTATGTCGGTGTGGAAGGTCAGCACCCGGTAGCCGTGGCGCCGCAACACGTTCATGTCGTGAAAGAAGGGCAAGTCATGCAGGATGGTGTAGTGGGTGGTCACGCCGATGTCGTGGGGCAGTCGCGGCCCCGGCAGGTCAATGGCTACCTCGTGCTTGAGCCGGCCATCGGGGCCAGCCACGCCGTAGGTCATGTAGGGCGGCTCGTTTCCATAGTCAAAGAACAGCAGCTCACCGGTCGCCAGGTCCACCTTGGAGTGTGCCGACAGCCGCCGGTGATCGCGGCCCGCCAGGTCATAGTAGCCACGGGTCTCCAGGGTCTGGGCATCCAGGCGATAGGGATGACCCGCGTTGTACCAGAGGCTCATCAGGTCGCCGTTGTAGAGAAAGATGTCGGTATTCGAGGTGTCCTTGATGCCAAAGGGCGACAGTTCGTAGTCGAAGGGCCCCATCACCCCGGGTGAAATCGACTTCCCGTCCGCCCGCTCTTCCTGCAGGGCCAGGGTGTTCACATAGCGGTTGCGGTAACCAGCCTGCCCGTCGCGGAAATAGACACCGTGCACCATGCCGTCGCCATCAAAGGGGTGATAGCGGTTCTTGGGCTTGAAGTAGGGGTTCGGGCCATTGCGGAAATAGGCACCCTCCAGATCCGCCGGCAGCTCTCCCTCGACCTCCAGACCCGACACCTCCAGCTCGTCAGCCGTGGGCGCGTAGACGCCGTGCAGGTAGGGGTTGTCCAGGGTATAGATCCAGTTGTGGGTATCCGGGAACTCGGCGACACCGCCGATACAGCGCTCCACGCTTGGGTATTCGCTGATCTTGCTGAGACTTTGCATGCTGGACTCCCGCGTTGTCGGGTGCGGAAACGGGCTTTCCGCACTGGGACTTTGCCCGGATTATAGACCTCGAGTTCTTTTATGCAAGTTTTGTATTGCGACCCACACAACAAAACCCTACACTCCAGGTCTATTTATAAAACTAACAAGAGCGAGCGTATCCAGTGGCCATTAGCGACAACAGGGCGAACGGAAAGACACAGGATCTGGCGGGCAGGACCGCCATCATCTCCGGTGCCGGCAAGGGCCTGGGCCGAGCCTACGCACTCGAGCTGGCGGCCCGCGGCGCGCGGGTGGTGGTGAACAACCGCAGCCACCCCACCGACACGGTTCGCAGCGCCGACGCCGTGGTCGACGAGATTCAGGCCCGGGGCGGACAGGCGGTAGCGGACGATACCCCGGTGGAGGACGCCACCTGTGGCCAGCGCCTGCTGGAGCGCGCCCTGGACAGTTTCGGCCGGCTCGACATAGTGATTGCCAACGCCGGCGTGTCCGAGGCAGCTGCTTTCCACAAGCAGGACATCGGCGATTTTCGCCGCGTCGTGGATATCAACCTGATGGGAACCGCCAACCTGTTGCACGCCACCTTCAGCCATCTCTACCACCAGCGCCGCGGTGCTATCGTCGTCAGCAGCTCGGCGGCTGGTCTATACGGTGAGCACGGCCTGCCCGCCTACTCCGCCTCCAAGGCCGCGGTAATCGGACTCTGCCAGGCTCTGGCCCTGGAAGGCGCGGCGCACGGCGTACGCGTCAACACCATCGCACCCTTCGCCACCACCGCCATGACCGAAGACAGCCTGCCGGCCTTACTGCGGGACAAGCTGTCCCCCTCCGCCGTGGCGCCCGTGGTGGCCTGGCTGAGCGGCGATAGCTGCCCGCTGAATGGCGAGGTGCTGGTCGCCGGAGGCGGCCGGCTGGCTCGTGCACGCACCCTGATGACCGGGCCCTGCGAAGACAAGGAACTCGCGGATGGCTGGAAGGCCCTGGGGCAACCCAACCGCGACTACCCCTCCGCCGTCGCCATGTTCCAGCAATTCATAGGGGGCCTGTAAGCATGCCAGCACTGTCCGTCACACTCTCCGAAGTCCTGCCCCTGTTCGTCCTCAACCTGGGCGTCGCGTTCAGCGCAGCAGTCGCCCTCTGGCTGTGTAGTATCCCCCTGCGCGATGTCAGCATCATCGACCGTTTTTTCGCCCTGGTCATGCTGGCCATCACGCTCGCCAGCGCGCTCTGGTCACAAGATGTCGGCCCCCTGCAATGGCTGTTGCTGGGCATGGTCCTGCTCTGGGCACTGCGCATCACCGGCTATCTCACCGCCCGCAACTGGGGCCAGGGCGAGGACCCCCGCTACAGCAAGCTGCGCAACTGGGTCGACAACGACCGCGCCTTTGTCTGGCTCAGCCTGCGCCAGGTCTTCCTGCTGCAGGCAGCCGTCCTGTGGCTGGCCACCCTCCCGGTGCAGGTGGCCATGCAGGCGGTCGCGGTGACGCCGGGCTGGCTGACCCTGGCGGGCGCCGGCCTGTGGTCTCTCGGGCTGGTATTCGAGTCCGTCGCGGACGAACAGTTGCGCCGCTTTCGCGCCGATACCGACAAGCGAGGCACCGTGCTGGACAGCGGTCTCTGGCGCTATTCGCGCCACCCCAACTACTTTGGCGAACTGTGTGTCTGGTGGGGCATCTGGCTGGTCGCCTGCGAGACCCCGCTGGGGGTGTTCACCCTGGTCGGACCGCTGGCTTACAGCTACCTGGTGATCAATGTCACCGGCCAGCGCACCCTGGACAAGAAGCTGGCGCGGGAAAAACCCGGCTATGCGGACTACATGGCGCGCACCAGTGGACTGTTTCCACTGCCACCCAAACGGCGCGGCGGAAGCGAGAGCCAGACACGCCCCTGACGACACTTGTGAGCCCGACCCTAAAGTCGTAGGCTTTAGGTCTTTTAATAAAAGTAACTATGGAAACCCGCATGCCCCGCACCCTGAAACAACTCCGCATCCCCGTCATCCAGGCCCCCATGTTCCTGCAGTCCGGCCCGGAGATGGTCATCGCCAGCTGCCGCGCCGGTATCGCCGGCTGCTTTCCCTCGGTGAATGCCCGCAGCACCGAACAGCTGGAGCAGTGGCTGCAGCAGATCACCCAGGCGCTGGGCGGCGAACATGACGGCCCCTGGGCCATCAATCTGATGATGCATCGCTCCAATACCCGCCGCTTCGCCGATCTGGACCTGGCGGTAAAGTACCGTGCGCCACTGGTGATCTCGGCACTGGGCAGTCCGCGGGAGGCCATTGAGGCTGTGCACAGCTACGGCGGCAAGGTGTTTGCCGATGTCATCGACACGCGCTTTGCCGCCAAGGCGATCGAGGCCGGGGTCGACGGGCTGGTGTTGGTCGCCGCCGGGGCCGGGGGTCATACCGGCCAGCAGTCCGGCTTCGCCTTCGTGGAGGAAGTGCGCCAGTTCTGGGACGGCGACATCGTGCTCGGCGGCGGCATCACCAGCGGCCGCGGAATCCGGGCAGCGCAGGTGCTGGGCGCCGACTACGCGTACATGGGCACCCGCTTCATTGCCACCGAAGAGAGCATGGCGGTACCCGAGTACAAGCAGATGGTGGTGGACGCCACCGGTGCCGACATCGTCTGCTCGGATGCCCTCACCGGGGTCAAGGCCAACTGGCTGCGAGCCAGCCTGCTCGCGGCGGGCTACGATCCCGACCATATGCCCGACGCCAAGGGCATCGATATCGCCGCGGCCACCAGCGACGCCAAGCGCTGGCGCGACGTCTGGTCGGCAGGCCAGGGAGTGGGCGCCATCCGCGAGGTGCTGCCGATCGCGGCCCTGGTGGATCGCCTGGAAGCCGAATATCGCAGCGCCTGCGAGGTCTGAGCCATGCAAACCAGTTCCCCCGCGCGCATTCAGGCACTGACGCAGGCCGGTTACTGGGGGCGCGAGACCCTGCACGGCATTCTCCAGTCACAACTGGCGGCACACGGCGACGCGACCGCACTGGTCGACCAGCCCAACAAGGTGGAACTCACCGACCTGCCCTGCCGCCGACTGACCTTCAACCAGCTGGACGCACTCAGCGACGGTCTGGCGGCGGAGCTGCTGGCACGTGGGTTGCGTCACGGCGAGCGACTGCTGGTGCAATTGCCCAATATCAGCGAACTGGTGCTCACCTACTATGCGGCCAGCAAGCTCGGGGTGGTGATTTCACCGATTCCGGTTCAGTACGGCAGTCACGAGATTGCCCGTTTCGCCGGGGTATTGCAGCCGGCCGCCGTACTCACCCTGGAGCGATTTCGCGAGGAGAGACTGGCGTCGCGCGCGCGGGCTGCCCTACCCGCGACCCCGGTGTGGGCCCTGGGCGAAGACCTGCACTGCGAGCCGCTGAAAGATCCGACGCGGCGCACGGCCCTTGCAAACCACCGCCGCCAGCACCCTGGCGATGCCAACGACATCCTCACCATCGTCTGGACCTCCGGCACCACCGGTACGCCCAAGGGTGTCCCGCGCTCCCACAACATGTGGCGCGACATGGCTCGCAACACCATGGCCGCCGGCGACTACCAGCCCGGGGAAACCCTGCTGGTGCCCTTCCCCCTGGTGAACATGGCGGCCCTGGGCGGCTTCCTGTTTCCCTCGGTCCTGAATGCCTGCAAGCTGGTGCTGCATCACCCGGTGGACCCGCCGCTGTTCCTGCGCCAGATCCAGGAAGAGACAGTCAATTTCACCATCGCGCCGCCGGCCCTGCTCAACCGCCTGGCCCAACAGCCGGCCCTCTGGGAGCAGTGCGACTTCGGCAGCATCCGCGCCTTCGGCTCGGGCTCGGTGCCCCTGTCGCCGAGCATGATCGCGGTCATCGAGGGCCAGTACGGCAAGCCGATCATCAATTTCTACGGCTCCAACGAGGGCATCAGCCTGTTCTCCACCCCCGAGGTGGCACCCTCCCCCGAGTACCGGGCCAGCATGTTTCCCCGTTTCGGGGTACCCGACATGCCCTGGCAAGGGCACGCCCACGAATCCATTACGACCCGTGTCATTGACCCGGAAAGCGGCGAAGAAATTACCCGGCCGGGAGAACCCGGCGAGCTGTGCATCGGCGGGCCTGCGGTCTTCGACGGCTACCTGGACCACGACGGTGAAGGGATATTCACCGCGGATGGCCTGTTCCGCACCGGCGACCTGGTGGAGATCTGCGGGGAACCGCCCAACTACTACCGCATCGTCGGGCGCTGCAAGGACATCATCAACCGCGGCGGCATGAAGATCTCCCCCGCCGAGCTGGATACCCTGCTGGAGGGCTTCCCGGGTCTGGCGGAGGCGGCAGTCTGCGCCTACCCCGACGCTGACCTGGGGGAAAAGATCTGCGCCTGCGTGGTGCCGGCGGAGAACAACCCGGCACCGGAGCTCGCGGGCCTGTGCAGCTGGCTGCAGGAAAAAGGCATTGCGGTGTTCAAGCTCCCGGAACGCCTTGAAGTCTTCGAGGCCCTGCCACGCAACCCCATCGGCAAGGTGCTGCGCCACGAGCTGCAGCAGGCCGTGACCCAACGAGGAGGCCAGCCATGAGCCCTGTCTATCTACTCGGCGGCGCGCAGACCGACTTCGCCCGCAACTGGGCCCGGGAGGGTCTGGATATCTACGACATGTTTGCCGAGGTCTTGCGCGCCGGCGTCGCCGAGGCCGGCATCGAGCCTGCCCAGATCGGCTGCGGGCACGTGGGCAATTTCGTCGGCGAGCTGTTCACCCGCCAGGGGCTGCTCAACGGTTTCTTTGGCGAGGTCTATCCTGAGCTCAACAGCCTGCCCACCGCCCGTCACGAAGCGGCCTGCGCCTCGGGCTCCATCGCCCTGCTCAGCGCCATGCGCGATATCGAGGCGGGACACTACGATACCGCCTGCGTCGTCGGCCTGGAATACATGCGCAACGTGGATGGCCGCACCGGCGCGGAATACCTGGGCGCGGCGGCCTGGCAGGGCCGCGAAGCGACCGACTGCGACTTCCCCTGGCCGCATCTTTTCGACCGTATCACCGCCGAGTACGAACAGCGCCACGGTATTCGCCACGAGCACCTGGCCCGGATCGCCGAGATCAACTTCGGCAATGCCAAAGACAACCCCAATGCCCAGACCCGCGGCTGGCAGTTCCCCGTCGGCTGCTTCAGCGAGGACGACAGCCTCAACCCGGTGGTCGAGGGCCGGGTGCGCAAGCTGGACTGCGGACAGATCACCGACGGCGCCGCCTGCCTGATCCTGGCCAGCGAAAACTTCGCGCGACAGTGGGCCAGCGACCGCGGCCTGCAACTGGCGGACATTCCCCGCATCAAGGGCTGGGGACACCGCTCCGCACCGATCCTGCTGGAACACAAGCTGCGCGCCAGCGCCGGCCAGCCACTGCTGTTCCCCCATGTGCAGTCGATGTTCCAGGACGCCCTGCGGCGTGCCGGGATGCGCGGGGTCAACGACCTGGACGGCCTGGAAACCCACGACTGCTTCTCGGTGACCGAGTACATGGCCATCGACCACAGCGGCCTGACCGCACCGGGGGAGAGCTGGAAGGCGATCGAGGACGGGCGCATTGCCCGCGACGGCGACTTCCCGATCAATCCCAGCGGCGGCCTGATCGGCCTCGGCCACCCGGTCGGCGCCACCGGGGTCCGCATGGCCCTCGATTGCGCCCGCCAGGTCAGCGGTCGGGCCGGAGCCTGCCAACTTCCCGACCCACGCAACATGGCCACCTTTAACCTGGGTGGCAGTGCGACCACCTGTGTCAGCCTGATTATCGGAGTCGATGCATGAGCGATGCCCTGATTTACGACGCCCTGCGCAGCCCGCGGGGCCGCGCCAAGGAAGGCGCCAGCCTGAATTCACTCACCCCCCAGGCACTGTTGAAGCCGCTCTATGCCGCCCTGGTGGAGCGCACCGGGCTCGCCCCCGCTGCGGTGGATGACGTGATCCTCGGCTGCGTGACCCAACAGGGGGAACAGGCGGGAAATATCGCCAAGAGCTCCACCCTCTACGCCGGCTGGCCCGGCTCGGTGCCCGGCCTCACCGTCAACCGTTACTGCTCCTCGGGCATCGATGCCATGGCCCTGGCGGCCCTGAAAATTGCCGGCGGCCAGGCCGCGGTGACGGTCGCGGGTGGTGTGGAGATGATGTCGCGGGTCCCCATGCTCTCGGATAAGGCGCGGGTCTTCACCGACCCGGAATTCGCCGCCCGCTGCCGCATGCTGATGATGGGCAACGGCGCCGACCTGATTGCCACCCTCCACGGGATCAGCCGCGAGGAAGCCGATGCCGTGGCCCTGGCCAGCCAGCAGCGCGCCGCCGCCGCTCGAGACAATGGCTGGTTCCGCTCAATCGTCCCGATCACCCTGGAGGACGGCACCCGGGTCAGTGCGGACGAATGCATCCGTCCGGACACCACCGCCGAGCAACTCGCGAGCATGCCCGCGGTGTTCGCCAAGGCCGGTGCCGCCGGTATCGACGCCTTCCAGCTCGCCGGCTACCCGGCGCTGAAACAGGTCGAGCATATCCACACCGCCGGCAACTCACCGGCCATGGCCGACGGCGCCGCGCTGGTACTGATCGGAAGCGAGTCCTGGGGGCAAAGCCAAGGCCTGCGGCCCCGCGCACGCATCATAGCTTCGGCCACGGTGAATGCCGACCCGCTGCAGGTGCTGAGCGGCTGTGTAGAGGCCACCCGCAAGCTGCTCGACGAGCAGGGGCTCACCGTGACCGATATCGACCTGTTTGAAATTCACGAGGCCTTCGCGGCGGTCAGCGTGGTCTGCATGAAAGACCTGGGCATTCCGCAAGAAAAACTGAACGTCAACGGCGGGGTGATCGCCCTGGGCCATCCCATGGGCGCCACCGGCGCCATCATGGCGGGCACGCTGCTGGACGAGCTGGAGCGGCGCGATCTGCGCCTGGGGGTGGTGTCCGCTGCCGGCGCGGCGGGGACGGGCAGTGCGCTGTTGATCGAGCGGATCGTGGGCTGATCGGCTGATCGGCCTGGTGAGCGCTGGGTTGGTGTGGGTGGCTGTGCGGTCTGGCGACCGCTGCGTTGGTGTGGGTGGCTGATCCTCCTCTGCTCCGTGGCGGGCGCATGCGGCGCGTTGGCGGGCGGGCTTCTTGCGCTGCCGTCTGGGCGCGCACGCTGTCGAGAGGCAGGACACTCGGCAAGGTTTCACGGTATTTAAGCCGGCCTGTTCCCGCGAGGGTACTGCGGGCTGGCAGACACTAAGACAGGATCGTGGACGCGCCGACGCCCTTCACTGCGCGAAGGAGGATCAGCCACCCACGCCAACGCGGGCACTCCGGCAAGAACCCTCACTGCCAGTGCCGATTAGCGGCAGATTCTGCAGCCAACTTCAATCCTCTGGCAGCGCACAGGGCTCTCGGCGCCCCACCCGCGTCGCGCGGCGCCGGGCTATGCCCATTGCGCAATGCAGGGCGTCGGTGCGCCTCCGATCGGCCCGGGCACTCCCGCTCT